>JAESFL010000121.1_pt1 | contig 78818 bp, 83 predicted proteins | sample 9269401 | NCBI WGS metagenome assembly JAESFL01 (sample SAMN14506025, study PRJNA617098) | algae metagenome | isolation source: Gloeocapsa sp. UFS-A4-WI-NPMV-4B04 and co-occurring heterotrophs from desert... | place: USA: Utah | collected 2006-10-01 | reverse complement strand
AACTCCCATACGGGCCCGCAGCAGCACGCTGCACCAAAGGCCGGACAGATGGCAGCACCCGACTACGCACCACCCTAACAAAACCGCTTGCACCTTTAGGGGCGTCCACAGATGGAAAGCCGACATTGCTTCGAGTAGCATGCGGGCGGGCGGCGGCGTAGCTCAGCAGGGGTAGAGCGCCGGTTTATGCCGGAGGTCCTCCGTTCGATTCGGGGCCCGTCGCCCACCTTCCCAATCTCCGCAATGGGTGGATTGCGGACATTGCCGGCTTGGCACAGCAGCACTAAACCTGCCGCATGGCGAGTTTGGACGCGGCATTCGCAAGCGCCGAAGCGCTACTCGATGATCACGACTTCGAGCGAGCAAAGGCCGCTCTAACTGATGTTTTGAGTGCGTCGTCCGGTCTGGACCGCGCTTTGGCACACGCGCTACGTGGCTTCGCCTCCTACCGCCAGAAGCTCTTCGTAGATGCCGAAACTGACTTCACGGCGGCCATTCATCTCCAACCTGATGCCGTGAATACCTTCTTTCTCCGCGCCAAATGCCGGGAGGAGCTGGATGATCTGAGCGGCGCTTTATCCGACTATGAAGCGATCACCTCGTTAGAACCTGACACAGCTGATGCGTGGGAAGGGGCGATGTGGATTTATCGCTATCTGGGACGAGAGGCTGAAGCGAGCCATGCCGCGACTATGGCGGAGACAGCGCGGTCGCAAGGTTGTGACGGCCGTTGACGACGAGGTGCGGTGAGTCCGCAATGGGTGGTGAGCAGACCTAACTGGCTTGGCTAGCGCGGAGTATGGTTGCTACCTGTTGAACGTGAGAATACCCCATCTGTGCCGCTGGAGGGCCGCCGCTTTGGCGTCGATCCTCTTGACCAGCGCCTGCGACACCAAGCGAACCTATGCCGAAGGCTGCGGACCTCTCCCTCAAGGGTGGACCACGCCTCGGCAGGGACGTGGTCTGAACTCCTTCCTGCTAGACATTTCGGTTCAAAGGGATGGGGCATTATTGTTCAACGACACCAAGGTCACGGAGGCAGCTCTTCAATCTTATCTTCGGCATGCGAGCGGTATAGTGCCGCGACCAGTCACTCAGCTTAAAGTTGATCCGTCAGCAGACTGCACCGACGTTCACCGCTTACGCCGCCTCATGGTCAAAATGCTTGATTGCAGCTACGGCCATTGCGCTGAGGGAAGCGGCAAATGGTGGTTCATCGGAGATGTAGGCGGACCCGACATCAACAATGAACCTTATGATCCGGACGCCCGCTGATCGTGCGTTGTCCGCAAATGGTGGTCTGCAGACTTAGCTGTCCGAAGCTGTTGATGTCCCCTTGCGTCGCATGGGCAACTTTCTGGTCACGGCCCATGCGACAAGCAGGCTTAGGCCAAATACCGTCAGTGCAGCGAACACAAACACAGCACCGAGGGCAGCGAGGTCTTTAACCCCTGCCAACCCTTCACGGCCTGTCAAAACGAGGCTGATGTTTCGGGTTGAGATAGGCTCGCCCACCCATACGATTGAGCCAACGATGAGTGTCAGAGAAAGTAGAAGATCGGTTAGCGCCACCCCGCTGGCGAACCTCAAAAGTTCGTGCCGCTGCATGGGTCGATTTACACGGTGAGAATACCACGCAAGCCCTGCTCCGACTGCGAGGATCGTCGCTGTCATGCTGCCTAAATCAACCTCTCGCCCGCTAATCGCGGTATACCAGTATGCGAGGCTTGCGCAGGCAATCTTCACCATGCCGCCGATTAGAACATAGGGCCACACAGGCGCTGCGGACGATTGGATGTCATTCATCAGCTACCTTTTCCTGAACGATCGAATGTCCCCAACGGGTGGATAGCGGACGTTCGACCGCATCCAATCGGCGAGGCACTGAAGTGGCGTATATGTAGCTTACACGGTGATCAGGATCAGAATCCCCGCAACGATCCAGAACCGAATGGGTTGGTCGCTCCGCCTGCCTGTATAGGTGTTCCCAAATTGCGGGAACTCCATCGTGCCTGTCTTGGACCCCTGCACGACCAGCCAGCCAAAGAGCAGCGAGCAAGGGATTGTCACGATGACCCACAACTGGTCCTCCGTCACTCCGGCTTCTCCGCCGACTTATGCTTCTTGTGGCGGACGATAAGTAGTAGGCTCGCCACCACTACGAACGTGATCCCTGTGTTGAGGATGCGAAGGCTCAACGGCTCGTCCAATCCTTGAACGAGAGCGTAAGGGATAGCCACAAGGCCGAAGAGAAGCACGACCCACAGTAGCTTGCGCTCGCTCACTCGCCTTTCCCCGGGACCGGCTTATGCTTCACCCGGCCCATCGGTAGGCTCCGTAGCAGATCAGCGCGGCGAGCGCGGTATAGAGCAAGCAGCCCAATGGGTGAGCGGTAACATGCAGGAAACTCCCGGACGGGTGCTCCGGCTCTTCACTCACTCGCCCAACTCCGGCACCGGCCTAAGCTTCACCTCTTGGCAATCCTTCGAGACCGTGCACGCATAAAAGCACCGCTATTCAATGTCTGCAATGGGTCGCTTGCAAACATTCGCAAGCCTCACCGGCTAAGCGCCTCTGTTAACCACGCGCTGCGGTTTTTCCGGGGTCAGGATCAGCGTGCGGCCCTCGACGCGCCAGGATTTGAGCTTCGAGAGCAGGTTCATCCCGATCACGTCGACCGAGCCGAAGGCGGGGGAGACGACCACCTTCAGGTCGCGCGCGACGATGTTGCCGAGGCGGAGTTCCTTCACTTCGCCGGTTTCGGCCCGGACGGCGCCGTTCGCGGTCTGGATGATCACCGGGATGACGCTGCCGTCCGTCCTTACGCCCGCGGCCGCGGCGGTGCGCTCGGACAAGGCCGTGACGGTCGCGCCGCTGTCGATTAGCATGCGGCGCTTGACGCCGTTCAGCGTCACTTCCGCGACGAAATGGCCATTGGCGCTCATCCGCAGCCGCGTCTCGTCGCCCTCCACCTGCTGACCGCCAAGGTTGAAGCGGTTGGCGATACTGGAAAGGAGCGGATCGAAGGGCATGCGCTCGGTCAGCAGCAGCGCGACCGCGACCACCAGCACCAGCGAGATGGTGATGCGGATGACGCCGCCGATCACCGGAATGCGCTGCAACAGGCTGACGATGACGAACGCCCCGATCGCGATCGCAATCGTGGTGGTGGGGAGATTGGCGAGGAAATCGGGCATGGGGCTTCAACGTCCGCGGCGCGGCCCGGTTACAGTTTCTCCGGATAGATCGGCTGGATATCTACCGGGATGCTCGCCGTGGACGCGATCACCGCCTGCGCCTCGGCGTCGAGCACGGCGTATTTGGCGTAGAATGCCTTGACCCCTTCATAGTCGCCATCGCCCTGCAGCTTGACGATGGCGGCAACGAGGGCGGCCATGCCGTCCTTCATCTTGGCGTCGTTCACGCGGAAGCGTTCGGCGCCGGCGTCCCAGTCGATTGCGTCATGTTCGCGCAGGAACCGATATTGCGCGGCGGCGCCTTTGCCATGCGCCGCGTCGATGCCAAAACGCATCGCCCGAAACAGTCCGGCGACGTAGGTCGGGTAAAGCTCGGCGCGCTCGGCGGCGGGCAATTCGCCCTTGTCCATCATGAACAGGATATTCCAGGCGCCCATCACGTCGGCCTTGGCTTCCTCGAGGCCGGACGCGAGCTCCTTCAATTCCTTGTCGACGCTGGTTTTGCGGCCGTCCTTGACGATCGAGCCAGGCCCGAGGCTGTGCGACAGCTCGTGGAACAGCGTCTCGTTCGCCATATACTTCTCGGTGACGAGCCGGGCCTGGTCGGGCACGAGCACCAAGGCCGCCATGGGCTTGAGGATGCCCCGATACTTGGCGCCGAGCACGTTGGCGAGGATCACCTTCTTGGCGCCTTTAGCTTCGCGGACACGCTCGTCATTGGGCAGGTTGAAGGCGACGGTCTGCACGCCCGGCACATTGTCGCCGCCGCCATGGATTTGATCGACGACTGCGATCGGGGATTCAAACCCCCGCTGGAAGTTCTTGTACTTCTCCTCGACCGGGAGGTTCGCCTCCATGTCGCGCAAGTAGCGCTTGTATTTGTCGAGCGCGGCAGAGGCCTGCGGATTGCGTAGGGTGATGAATGCCTCGAAGGCGGTCTTCGCGCCGTAAAGCTCGTCGGTATAGGTCTCATAGGGGCCGATCGCGACTTCGATCGGCGTATCCTTCAGGTCCATCCAGGCGAGTTCGGATTCGTAATAATCGTCTGTTCGGAAGGCTTTGGCCCGGAGCGTCAGGAAGCGCTTCAGGCTGGGATTGGTCGTGATCGCCGCCGCCTGTTCAAGGGTGCGTGCGGCGGGCTCAAGCCATTCCGCATAGGCCTTGGAGTAGGGCGTCGCGACCAGCTTGGCGCCATCCCGCCGCACGACCGTATAAGGGCTGATCAGCGCCGCCTTCTCGGCAGGATGCGCCGCCAGATAGGCCTCGAACTCGGCCTTGGTCAGGTCTTCCGGATAAAAGCCGGCGCCGGGCGGTTTCGGCTTTGTGCCCCAGAATGCCTGGCCCTCCGCCAGATCGTCCCACGGCCCGAAATAGAGATCGAACATGTCGAGCAGCTGCGCCTGATCGGCCCGCTTGCCGCTGGCGATGGCGCGCCGGACCTGCGGATTGGCGGCGTAGTTCTGCCGCAGGTAGATCTCCGACATGTGGTTTGCGGCCTGAATGAGCAGGTTCACGACATGCCGCTCCTCGGCGCTCAGATAGGAGGTGTCCGGCCGCATCTCGATCCGGGCGATCTTCGCGCGCGAGGCGGCAAGATCATAAGCAGGTTCGGCGGCGATGGCGGGAGCAGCGGCGGTGGCGAGCAATAGGCCCGCAAGCAGGATGTTTCGCATGGACCGGAACCTAGCGTAGGGAAGCTGTATGTCCACTGAAGTCACCTACGCCTCTTACCTGGCGCTCGACGACATTCTGACCGCCCAGCATCCCGGCTCCGATCAGCCGGACGAGCAGCTGTTCATCATCATCCACCAGACCAAGGAGCTGTGGCTGAAGCAGATGATTTCCGAGCTGCAGCTCGCCAAGGCGCAGGTGCGGCGCGGGGAGCTGGTGCCGGCGTACAAAGGGCTGGCGCGCGTGTCGCGCATCCAGGCGGTGATGACCTTGAGCTGGGACGTGCTGGCGACGATGACGCCGAGCGACTATTCGCGCTTCCGGGGCGTGCTCGGGTCGAGCTCGGGATTCCAGTCGGACCAGTTTCGTACGGTCGAGTATCTGATGGGGCTGAAGGACGGGCGCTTCCTCGACTATCAGCGCGACCGTCCGGCAGCGGAGCAGGCGATGGCGGCGGCGCTGAACGCGCCGAGCCTGTGGGACGACGCCAATGCGGCGCTTGGGGCGGCGGGCTTTCAGCTGCCGGGGCACGTGATGGAGCGGGACTGGACCGAGCCTTATGCGCCGGATGCGGCGGTCGAGGCGGCGTGGGCCGAGGTCTATCGCGACACGGAGCGGTGGTGGGATCTGTATCAGCTGGCTGAGAAGCTGGTCGATCTCGACGACGCGCTCGCCACCTGGCGGCACAAGCATGTGCTGACGGTCGAGCGGATCATCGGCGGCAAGCGCGGCACCGGCGGCACGGCGGGCGTCAAATATCTGCAAGGGACCGTCGCTAAGCGCGCCTTTCCGGAGCTGTGGAGTTTGAGGACGCTGCTTTGAGCTACAAGCACCTGTTTCGCCGCGCGCTCGATGCCATGCCCGAGCGGCTGCATCTGGCCGCGCACAGCCATCATTTGTGGCCGGACGCCAGCCATGACGGTCACCGAGGAGCGTGGGAGGATGCGGCGCGGCTCGCCGACCGCAAATGGGAGCGCATCATGGGCGAGGTCTGGCCCGCGGCCCAGGCTGAGGTGGCGGCCGAGCTGCGGCTGTTCGACCCGTCCAGCATCGTCTTTGCACCCAACACGCATGAGCTGATCGTGCGGCTGGTCTCCGCCATCGACCGGCCGCGGCCGCTCAGGGTGCTCGCGACCGACGGCGAGTTCCACAGCTTCCGGCGGCAATCGGCGCGGTGGGAAGCGGCCGGCGAGATGGTGGTGGAGCGGGTGCCGGTGGCGCCGTTCGACAGTTTCCCCGATCGCTTTCTGAAGGCGGCGCGAGCGGGCGGGCACGACCTGATTTTCGTCAGCCATGTGCTGTTCAACAGCGGCCTCGCCTTCGACCGGGTGTTCGAACTGGCCGAGCTGGCGCGGCCGGACGGGCCGTGGGTGGTGATCGACGGCTATCACGGCTTCATGGCGGTGGAGACCGACCTGTCGCCCGTCGCCGACCGGGTGTTCTACACCGCAGGCGGCTACAAATATGCGATGGCGGGCGAAGGGGCGGCGTTCCTGCACTGCCCGCCGGGCTTCGGAGTGCGGCCGGTCAATACCGGCTGGTATGCCGAGTTCGACGACCTGTCGCTGCCGCCCGGCAGCGTCGGCTATGCGCCGGACGCGATGCGCTTCATGGGGTCGACGTTCGACGCGTCGGGGCTGTATCGGTTCATCGCGGTGCGGAAGATGCTGGAAGCGGAAGGCCTGAGCACCGCCGCGATCTCGTCGCACGTTGCGGCGCTGCACGGGCGGTTGCTGCAGGCGATTGCGAACACCGCGCTGGGCGAGGCCGAGCTGTTGAATCCCGTCGATGACAGGCCGCACGCCCGCTTCCTCGCCTTTCGCAGCCCGCATGCGCAGCGGTGGCAGGCCGAGCTGATGGCGCGCGACGTGATCACCGATGTGCGCGGCGACGTGCTGCGCATCGGCCTTGGCCTCTACAATGACGAAAGCGACATCGCCCGGTTCGCGACCGAGGTGCTGCACCTGGGAGGACATTGATGACCCTGATCTTAGACCGCCGTTCGCTGGTGCGCGGAGGCGCGCTGGGCCTGGGCGCGCTGCTGCTGCCGGGCGGCGGGGCGGCTCTGGCGCAGCTGGCGGCGGCGCGCGGCTTCACCCATGACGTGGCGAGCGGCGAGCCGTCGCAGGATTCGGTGCTGCTGTGGACCCGCTATGTCCCCACCAGTGGAGCGGGTGCGCGCGTGAGCGTCGAGGTGGCGGAGACGCCCGACTTCACGCGCATCGTCGGCGGCGGCACGGCGGTGACGGGGCCGTATCGCGACTGGACGGTGAAGCATGTGGTCGCCGGGCTGCAGCCAGGGCGCGTCTATTATTACCGCTTCACGGCTGACGGCCAGGCCTCACCGGTCGGCCGAACCCGCACGCTGCCCGCTGGCCGCGTCGACGCGTTCCGGATCGCGGTGTTTTCCTGTTCCAACCTGCCCTTCGGCTATTTCAACGCCTATGCGCACGCCGCCGCCCGCGACGACCTGCATTTTGGCGTGCACCTAGGCGACTACATCTACGAATATCAGCGCGGCACCTACCCGAGCGCGAAGGAAGCGATCACGGCGCGGCTGATCGAGCCCGCCGGCGAACTGATCCAGCTCGCCGATTACCGCGCCCGCTACGCCTGCTACCGCGCCGATCCCGACCTGCAGCGGCTGCACAACCGCATGCCGATCCTCGTGTCCACCGACGATCATGAATCGGCGAACGACAGTTGGGAAGGCGGCGCTGAGAACCACGGCAAGGATGAAGGCGACTGGTCGCTGCGCAAGGCCGCCGCGCTGCAGGCCTGGCGCGAATGGATGCCGGTCAGCGACCAGCCCTGGGCCACTTATGAGATTGGCGATCTCGCCACCTATTTCCGCACCGAGACGCGCCTGCTAGGACGCTCCCAACCGCCCGCTCTTCATGCCGTTCTCCATGGCAGCGCCGATCCCGTGGCCGCGCTCACAACCTTCCGCGATGGTGCATGGCGCAATCCCGCGCGCACCATGCTGGGTTCCGAGCAGGAGCATTGGCTGGAGGGCGAACTGCGCCGCTCCACGCACAGCCGCAAGAAGTGGCAGGTGATCGGTAATGGCACCGTCATGGGCGACACGCGCGCTCCGGCCGCCGCCGCGGGCTGGATCGGACCCGACGCGCCCGCCTTCGTGCGGGATCGGGTCAAGGCAAGCTTAATCGCCTCGCGCATCGGCCTGCCCACCAATATGGATGCCTGGGGCGGTTATCCGGCGGCGCGATCCCGGTTGCTCAAGGCGGCCCAATCGGCCGGCGCCGACCTGGTTATGCTGGCGGGCGACAGCCACAATGCCTGGGCGTTCGAGCTGATGGAAGGCGGCCGCCGTGCGGGCGTCGAGTTCGACGGCCACAGCGTCACATCACCCGGCTTTGAATCCTATTTCCGGGGCGTTGCGCCGAACGACGTGGCGCGGGCACTGGTCGAGGCAAGTCCCGAGCTCAAATGGGCCGACACCAGCGGCCGCGGCTATATGACGGTGACGCTCACTCCGGCCGCCGCCACGGCCGAATGGCTGTTCGTCGAGAGCATCGTCGGCAGGACCGACCGGGTGACACGCTCGCATCGGATGCGCACGCGGGCAGGACGGCGGATGCTAGAGGCGGCCTAAAGGTTCATTGCGGATCGCACCCATTGCCCGCTAAGGACGTTGCACGCCCGGCATGCAGCCTCTTTCCCCTTTTCCCTGGTTCAGCATATCGCTGATCTTCGCGCTGATCGTCGTGAACGGCCTGTTCGCGATGTCAGAGCTCGCGATCGTCTCGGCGCGCAAGCCGCGGCTGCAGGCCTTGGTGAAAATCGGACGGCGGGGCGCGGCGACCGCGCTGCGGTTGCAGGAGGATCCGGGCCGCCTGCTCTCGGCGGTGCAGATCGGGATCACCCTGATCAGCCTGCTGGCCGGCGCCTTTTCAGGCTCAATTTTGGAGAAGCCGGTCGCCGAGCGGCTGGTGCTGATCGGGCTGCCCGCCGGCGCCGCCTTCACGCTGGTGATCATCGTGACGACCTATGTGTCGCTGATCGTCGGTGAGCTGGTGCCCAAGCAATTCGCGCTACGCAATCCCGAGCCGTTGGCGGCACTGGCGGCGGTGCCGATGGACTGGTTCGCCCGCGCCACCCAGCCGATCGTGTGGCTGCTCGACAAGTCGAGCGCGCTCATCTTCCGGCTGCTGCGGATGAAGCGGGAGAATGAGCAGCACGTTACCGCCGAGGAGCTGCACCTGATCGTCGCCGAAGCCAGTCGATCGGGCGTGATCGAGGAGAGCGAGCGGGCGATCATCTCAGGCGTGGTGCGCCTCGCCGACCGGCCGGTGCGCGAAGTGATGACGCCGCGCACAGATCTCGACTGGATCGACGTAGATGCCGACGAGGAAACGCTACGCCGCCGCTTCGTGGAGACGCCGCACACCCGCGTTCCGGTGGCGGAGGGTTCGGTCGACAACATCCTGGGCGTGGTTCAGAGCCGGGACATGGTCGCGGCGCTGCTCGAAGGACGCGCGATCAACCTGCGCGAGTTGATGCGGCCATTGCTGGTGGTGCCCGATCAGGTCGATGCGATGGACGCGCTCGAGACGCTGCGCCGCGCCGAAGTGCCGATGGTGCTGGTCCATGATGAATATGGCCACCTTGAGGGCCTCGTCACGCCCGCCGATCTATTCATCGCCATCGCAGGCCATTTTGCGTCGGATCAGGATGTTGGGACGGACCCGGATCTAGTGGAGCGGGAGGATGGCAGCCTCCTCGTTTCCGGCTCGCTTGCCGCTGATACGCTGGCCGACCGGCTCGACCTCGACCTGCCCGCCGACCGCGATTATGCGACAGCCGCCGGCTTCGTGCTGGCGGTGATGCGCAAACTGCCGATCGTTGGCGAGCATTTCGAGGAGCAGGGCTGGCGCTTCGAGATCGTCGACATGGACGGGCGAAAGATCGACAAATTGCTGATCAGCTCAGTTGCTGGCTAGCCCAGGGCTCGTTTCGCCTCGTACATCTTTTCATCCGCCCGCGAGAGGGCGGCCTCGGGCGTGTCGGTGGGCCGCAATGAAGTGACACCGACCGATATGCCGATCGATATGCGGCCGTGGAGCGGTCGTGACCGCATCGCGTCGGCCAGAGATGCGGCCTTCTCCTCCGCTGCCGCAAAATCGGCATATTCGAGCAGCACGCCGAACTCGTCGCCTCCCAAACGCGCGACAAGGTCGCTGGAGCGGACTCTTTCGCGCAGAACCCAGGCAGTGTGAATCAGCGCTTCGTCCCCGGCGCCGTGGCCGTGATCGTCGTTGATCTGCTTCAGTCGGTCGAGATCGATGAACAGCAAGGCAGACGGCGTGCCATGCCGGGCGAGTTGCGCGACGGCGCGCTCAACCGCGCGGAAGAAGAAGCGGCGATTGGCGAGCGGTGTCAGCGTGTCGCTATCGGCGAGCCGCTCCAACCGTTCAATCCGCTCCTCCAGCTCCACGATCGTGGCGCGCAGCCGGGCATTTTCCCGTTCGAGATCGACCTGTTTCAACTTCCGTCACCTTGCGAACACGATGCCACATCCGCTCGGATTGAAATAGCGCGGAACGCGCCCTAGAAGCCGCGCTTCGCAAAACGGGGGCAGATATGGCCGAGCCTGCGCCGCTGGTCGGCATCATCATGGGCAGTCAGTCCGACTGGCCGACCATGCGCCACGCGGCCGAGATCCTGGGGGCGCTCGGCATCAGCCATGAGGCACGCATCGTCTCCGCGCACCGCACGCCCGACCGGCTCTATGCCTATGCCAAGGAAGCGTCCGGGCGCGGGCTGAAGGCGATCATCGCCGGCGCTGGGGGTGCCGCGCATCTGCCCGGCATGACGGCTTCGATGACGGCGGTGCCGGTGCTGGGCGTGCCGATCGAGTCCAAGGCGCTGAACGGCATCGACAGCCTGCTTTCCATCGTCCAGATGCCCGGCGGCATTCCGGTCGCGACCTTTGCAATCGGCACGCCCGGCGCGGTCAACGCCGCGCTCTTTGCTGCCGCGATCCTTGCGCACGAAGATTCGGACTTGGGTCGGCGTTTGGCTGAATGGCGCACGCGGCAGAGCGAAGCGGTCGCGGCCGAACCCGAATGATCCTGGCTCCCGGCGCGACGATCGGCATCTTGGGCGGCGGCCAGCTCGGCCGCATGCTGGCCATCGCCGCGGCGCAGCTCGGCTATCGAACCCATATCTTTGCGCCCGAAGCGAGCGGGCCGGCAACGGAAGTCAGCGCCGAATGGACGCGCGCCGGCTATGACGACGAAGCGGCGCTCGCCCGCTTTGCGGCCAGTGTCGGCGTCGTCACCTACGAGTTCGAGAATGTGCCTGCCGAAGCGCTGGTGCTGCTGGAGCGGCTGGTGCCCGTGCGGCCGGGCCGGCGCCCACTCGAAGTCTCGCGGTTTCGCCCGAGCGAAAAGGCGCTGATCCGGGAGTTGGGGGGCCGCACCGCGCCTTTCCGTGCGGTCGAGAGCCTGGCGGAGTTGCAGGCCGCGGTGGACGAGATCGGCACGCCAGCGATCCTGAAGACGTCAAGCCTGGGCTACGACGGCAAGGGACAGGTGCGCCTTGGCGACGGCGCTGATCTGGCGGCGGCGTGGACCGAAATCGGCGGGGTGCACGCGACGCTGGAAGGCTTTGTCCGCTTCGAAACGGAGTTTTCAGTGATCCTGTGCCGAGGTGCCGATGGCGCGGTCGTGCATTGGGACACGCCGGAGAACCGGCACAAGGCGGGCATCCTCGACCGTTCGACGGTGCCCGCGCCGGCGTTGGTGCTGGAGCAGGCGGATGAAGCCGTGGCGCTGGCGACGCGCGCGGCGGAGGCGCTCGACCATGTCGGCATCCTGACCTGCGAGTTCTTCGCGACGCACGAGGGACCGGTGTTCAACGAAATGGCGCCGCGCGTGCACAATAGCGGCCATTGGACGATCGAGGGCGCGGTCACGTCCCAGTTCGAGAACCATATCCGCGCGATCTGCGGGCTGACTTTGGGCTCAACCGCGCGGACGGGTGCTCGCATCGAGATGCGCAACCTGATCGGCGAGGATGCGAATGGCTGGGCCGCGCTGCTGGCCGACCCGAGCGCGAAGCTGCATTTCTACGGCAAGCATGTGCGGCCGGGGCGCAAGATGGGGCATGTGACGCGGGTGTTGTAAGAGCCCCTCCCTTTAGGAGAGGGGCTAGGATGATCAGGCCTTGCGCGTTCCGTTCAGCGGAAAGGAGCCGAACGCGCCGGCGCCGACGGTGCCAGTCAGCGTGTCGCCGTCGATCGTCGCCTGGCAGTCGAGAGTCATCGGCATGGGCACTTTCATGTCCATCTTCCAGGTCAGCTTGTTGCCATCGACCTTGCCGTCCTGCACGTCGAGCGAGCCCATCTGCCCGGCCTGCTGGCCGGTGAAGGTGTCGCCGCTCGAGCGGATGGTGAAGACCGACTTCTGCTCGCCCAGCGGGGACTTGGTGATGCAGTCCCAATCGCCATCGACGTTCGCCATTACTTCTCTCCCGTTGCAGATTGTTGCGGTGCTGTTTTGACCTCGACGGGCAGGCCGAGCCTGTCAAGCTGAGGCTTCACGATCTTCGCGTCGCCGACCACGACCCAAGTGAAGCGCGCCGGATCGACGGCGCTACGGATCGCCTTGTCCATGGCCGCGGCGTCGAGTGCACGGTAACGACTGGCGAGCGTGTCGTAATAATCGTCCGGGCGGCCGTAGAGGACATTGTTCTGCATGCCGCCGAGCACGTCCCCGGCCGTCTCGAAGCTGCCCGGCAGTTCGCGGACGAAGCCGTTAATGGTGCGCTCCTCCTCCGCCTTGGTGATGCCGCTGGTCGTGAGGAAGCCCGTCATGCCCGAGCGCAGGGCCACCAGCGAGTCGCCGGTGCGATCGGCCTGGACGGGGGCGGAGATGAGATAGGGCACCGCCTCCAGCAGACGGCTGAAGCGGCCGCCGACGCCGTAGGACCAGCCCTTGGATTCGCGCAGGTCCATATTCAGGCGCGACAGGAAATTGCCGCCGAGCACGTCGTTCGCGGCGAGATAGGGGAGCAGTTCCTCCCTGCCCTTCAGCCCCGTGACCAAGCCGCCATAGATGATCGACTGGGGCGAGTCCGGCCGGTCGACCAGCACAATGCGCGGCTGGGCTCGCGGAACGGCGGCGGCCGTCGCCTTGCGGCCCGGCGTTCCCGTGCCCCGCCATTCGCCGAGTTCCGCGTCGAGGGCGGCGCGGACTTCCTCGATGGGGCGATCGCTGACGGCGAAAATCATCGCCTTTTCCGGCCTGATCCAGGCCCGGTGAAAGGCCACCAGATCTTCGCGGGTCAGCTGCTCAACCACTGCTGCATCCCCCAGCCCGCTCGGCGCCCGACCATAGGGATGGTTCCGGCCAAAGAGGAGCGGAGGGAGGGTTCGTTGCGCAATGCCATTCGGCTGCGTCAATTCGCTCACAATCGCGACCAGCTGCTGCTGTCGCAGGCGCTCCACCTCCGCCGGGGCAAACGCCGGGTTCTTGATCACATCCGCGAGCAGCGCGACCGACGGCCGCAGGTTCGCCGAGAGCGAAAAGAGGCTGACGCTGGTCCGGTCGGTCGAGGTGCCGGTGCCGACATTGGCGCCCAGCCGCTCCTGCGCTTCGGCCAGCGCGCGCGAGTCGAGGGTTCGGGTCCCCTCCCCCATCAGATTGAGGGTGAGCGCCTGCAGACCGAGCTTGTCGGCGGGATCGGCGGCGTTGCCGACGTCGAAGCTGACGACGATCCGCGTCGTCCGCGTGGCGGTGCGCTGGGCATAGACGAGTTCGACGCCATTGGAGAGCTTTGCCCGCTTCACTTCGGGGAATTTCAGATCGCTGATCTCGCCGACATCCGGCAGCTTCGAGCGATCGAACGCGAGTTGAGGCGAGCGGTAATAAGAGGGCGTGAAAGTCGGCGCCTCGGTCGGCACCGACTTGGACTCCTCATAAGTGCCGCGCGCGCCGGGTTCGACCACCAGCGCATGCGTCGGACGGGTCAGCCAATTCTGCATCGCCGCCTTGACGCGCGCCGGGTTCGCGGCCGCATACTGGGCAAGCTGCTTTTTGTAGAAGCCCGGATCGTTCGAATAGAGCGCGCCTTCGGCCAAAGTCGGCGCCTTGCCACTATGACCGCCGACCGCCTCCAGCGCGGTGGTGCGGCCCGCCACGTCGCGAGTGGCGGCGCGCAGCACTTCGTCCGCGGTCGGCCCTTCGGCGACAAACGCGGCGATCATCCGGTCGAGCTTGCGGCCCTGTTCGGCCACGTCCACGCCAGGCGCGACATCCACCTGCACTTCGAAAAAGCCGAGCTGGGCGAATTGCTGCAGCTGGGCGCTGACCCGCACCGCGCTCTTGTCGCCGCGCACCATCGCATTGTCGAGGCGCGAGCTGGACAGGCCGCCGAGCACGGTCGCGGCGATGTCGAGCGGCACCGCGTCGGGGTCGTTCAGGCCCGGCACGGTCCAGGTGCGGTAGATGCGGGTGGTCGCGACGCGATCCTTCATCACCTCGTCGACGCGCTTGGCCGGGGTGGGGACCGGCGCGACCACGGGCCGCTGCTGCGGCCCGCGCCGAATGCCGCCGAAATATTTCTCGACCAGCGGCCGCGCCTGCCCCGCATCGATGTCGCCGGCCAGCACCAGCACGGCGTTGTTGGGCCCGTAATGCTGGCGGAACCAGCCCCGCACGTCCTCGAGGCTCGCCACATCCAGATCGGCCATCGAGCCGATCGTCGAATGGCCATAGGGATGATCGGCGGGGATCAGCGCCTTCAGCTGCGCATATTCGACTAGGCCGAAAGGCTGGTTATCGCCCTGGCGCTTCTCGTTCTGGACGACGCCGATCTGGTTCTTGAGGCTCTTCTCGTTGATCGCGCCGAGGAAGTGACCCATGCGGTCGCTTTCGATGAACAGCGCGCGTTCGAGCGCCGGAGTCGGCACCGTTTCGAAGTAGTTGGTGCGGTCGAACCAGGTCGAGCCATTGACGTCGGTGGCGCCGATCTGCTGCAGCGGCTCGAACGTATCGCCCGGCACATTCTCCGAGCCGTTGAACATCAGATGCTCGAACAAATGGGCGAAGCCGGTCTTGCCCTTGGGCTCGTGCTTGGAGCCGACATCGTACCAGACCGAGACCGCCACCACCGGCGCCTTGCGGTCGGCCGAGACGATCACCCGCAGGCCGTTCGGCAGGGTGAACTGCTGATACGGGATGTTCACCGCCTGAGCGAGGTGGCTTAGCGGCGCCGGCCTGACCGATTGAGCAATGACGGGAGTGGCGAAGCCAAGCAGCGCGAGCGCCGTTGCGGCGCGGAGATTCAACAGCATGGCGCCGATGTTAGCAGCGCCAGGCTGTCGAACCAATGCCGGATCACTTGTGCCGGCGCGCTATTCCTTTTCTTCTTCCTCGTCGTCGATCTCATCGGGATCGTCGATATCGAATGCGAGATGCTCCTCGAGCGCCTCGCTGATCAGGTCGAGCTGCTCGAAGCTGGCCGTCAACTCCAGCGTGTCGCCATCCTCATCCTCGATATGCAGCATGAACTCGTCGCCCGCCCGGTCGATGGTGAAGCGTGAAAGTGCCTTGGCCATTGCCCGATTTCCTCCTGATGCGGCGGTCACAACGCACATATCGGTTTCGGGGTGCATCGCTTTTTCGCGGAGTCTTACGCGCCCTTTTCGCAAGGGCCGGTGCTTGCTAGAGCCGCTGACAAAGATCGCCGGCGCTCCAAGAAAGAGAGCGACCGAAACCAACGCAAAAAAAGGGGGACCCCTATGACCGCCGTCGGACAGGACACGCTCGCCACTCGCTCCACGCTGAATGTCGGCGGCAAGAGCTATGCCTATTACTCGATCGAAAAGGCGGTCGAGAGGATCGGCGACGTGTCGAAGCTGCCCTTTTCGATGAAGGTGCTGCTCGAGAACCTGATCCGTTTCGAGGACGGCGTGACCGTCACGGTCGAGGACATCCAGGCGCTCGCTGACTGGCAGAAGGAACAGCGGATCAACCGCGAGATCCAATATCGGCCGGCGCGCGTGCTGATGCAGGACTTCACCGGCGTGCCCTGCGTGGTCGATCTGGCCGCCATGCGCGACGCGATGAACAAGCTCGGCGGCGACGCGCAGAAGATCAATCCGCTGGTGCCCGTCGACCTCGTTATCGACCACAGCGTGATGGTCGACGAGTTCGGCACGCCGCAATCGTTCGGCCAGAATGTCGAGCTGGAGTATCAGCGTAACTTCGAGCGCTACGAGTTCCTGAAATGGGGGTCGAAGGCGCTCAACAACTTCCGCGTGGTGCCGCCGGGCACCGGCATCTGCCACCAGGTGAACCTCGAATATCTTGCCCGTGCCGTCTGGTCCTCGCAGGACTCGAGCGGCGAGACCGTGGCCTACCCCGACACTCTGGTCGGCACCGATAGCCACACCACCATGGTCAATGGCCTCGGCGTGCTGGGCTGGGGCGTGGGCGGCATCGAGGCAGAGGCGGCGATGCTGGGGCAGCCGGTATCGATGCTGATCCCGGAAGTCGTCGGCTTCAAGCTGACCGGCGAGCTGGCCGAGGGCATCACTGCCACCGACCTGGTGCTGACCGTCACCCAGATGCTGCGTGCGAAGGGCGTGGTCGGCCGCTTCGTCGAGTTTTACGGACCCGGTCTTGATGCGCTATCGCTTGCCGACCGCGCGACCATCGCCAACATGGCGCCTGAATATGGCGCCACTTGCGGGTTCTTCCCGATCGATAAGCAGACGCTCGACTATATGCGGCTGACCGGCCGGCCCGAGGAGACGGTCGCCCTTACCGAGGCCTATTGCAAGGCGCAGGGCATGTGGCGGACGGCGGAAACGCCTGACCCCGTCTTCACCGACACGCTGTCGCTGGACATGTCCAAGGTCGAGCCATCGCTGGCCGGCCCGAAGCGTCCGCAGGACCGCGTGCCGCTCAGCCAGGTCGATGAAGTGTTCAATGCCTCGCTGTCCGGCGCCTATTCCAATGTGACCAGCCATCCGCGTCACGCGGTCGAAGGCGAGGACCATGGCATCGCCAATGGCGACGTGGTGATCGCCGCCATCACCAGCTGCACCAATACGTCCAACCCGTCCGTGCTGGTGGCGGCGGGTTTGGTCGCCCGCAAGGCGCGGGAAAAGGGCCTGACCCGCAAGCCCTGGGTTAAGACCAGCCTGGCACCGGGGTCGCAGGTCGTCACCGACTATCTGAACTCGGCAGGCCTGACCGAGGATCTGGACGCGATCGGCTTCAACCTGGTCGGCTATGGCTGCACCACCTGCATCGGCAATTCCGGCCCGCTGCCGGCGCCAATATCCAAATCGATCAACGACAATGACCTGGTCGCCGCCTCAGTCCTGTCCGGCAACCGCAACTTCGAAGGTCGCGTGTCGCCGGACGTGCGCGCCAACTTCCTAGCCTCGCCGCCTTTGGTAGTCGCCTATGCCCTGAAGGGCACCGTCACCGAGGACATGATCAACACGCCGATCGGCAAGGGATTGGACGGTGCCGACGTCTTCCTCAAGGACATCTGGCCATCCAACGCCGAAGTTCGTGCGCTGATGGACGCGAATGTGACGCGCGAGATGTTCCAGAACCGCTATGCCGACGTGTTCCAGGGCGACGTGAAGTGGCGCGGCATCAACGTGGAGGGTTCAGACACCTATACCTGGCGCGCCGGCTCCACCTATGTCGCCAACCCGCCCTATTTCGAGGGCATGTCGATGACACCGGCGCCGGTGCAGGACATCGTAGACGCCAAGCCGCTGGCGATCCTGGGCGACTCGATCACCACCGACCACATCTCGCCCGCCGGGTCGATCAAGGCCGACTCTCCCGCTGGGAAATATCTGATGGAGCATCAGGTCAGCCGCGCCGACTTCAACAGCTACGGCGCGCGCCGCGGCAACCATGACGTGATGATGCGCGGCACCTTCGCCAACATCCGCATCAAGAACGAGATGGTGCCGGGCGTCGAAGGCGGCATGTCGCACTATCAAGGCGAGGTCATGCCGATCTACGACGCCGCCATGCGCCACAAGGCCGACGGCACGCCGCTGATCGTGATCGCGGGCAAGGAATATGGCACCGGCTCGTCGCGCGACTGGGCGGCCAAGGGCACCAACCTGCTGGGCGTCCGCGCGGTCATTGCCGAGAGCTTCGAGCGCATCCACCGCTCCAACCTGATCGGCATGGGCGTGCTGGCGCTGCAGTTCGCCGAGGGGGTGAGCCGCACGACGCTGAGGCTCGACGGCTCCGAGACCTTCTCCATCTCCAACGTGGCCGGCCTGCGCCCGCGCCAGGACGTAGAGGTCACACTTACGCGGAAGGATGGCACCAGCGAAACCTTCCAGACCCGCTGCCGCATCGATACTGTCAACGAGCTGGATTACTTCCTCAACGGTGGCATCCTGCCTTACGTGCTGAGGAAGCTGGCGGCGGCGTGACCCTCGACCGACGCCATGTCCTCGCCGGGGCGGCGCTGGCCGCTTTGGCTAGTCCGCTCGGGGCGGCCGAGGGGGCCAGGCGCTTCGGCCTGATCGGGCGCATCAAGGCGCAGCCGGGCAAGCGCGCGGGGCTTCTCGCGGCTCTGACGGAAGGCACCGGCAGCATGCCGGGCTGCCGAAGCTACATAGTCGCCGAAGACGCGGCCGATCCGGACACGCTGTGGGTGACGGAGGTGTGGGACAGCGAGGGCTCGCACAAGGCCTCGCTGAGACTGCCCCAGGTCCGTGCGGCCATTGCCAAGGGCCGGCCGCTCATTGCGAGCTTCGAGACCATCGCCAGAACGCGGCCCATCGCCGGCGCATGATCCTTGCCATCGAAGCGATCGGCTGGATCGGCGCCGCGCTGATCCTGCTTGCCTATCTGTTGCTGAGCGCGGGCCGTCTGGAGGCGCGGTCTCATGCCTATCAGGGACTGAACCTGGTGGGCGCCATCGCCTTCGTGATCAACAGCGGGTGGAACGGCGCCATCCCTTCGGCGGCGCTGAACGTCGTCTGGGCCGGCATCGCGCTGTTCGCGCTGGTTCGGATGGCGCGCGCCTAACGCAGCCGCACCTCGAACAAGATGGGCCAGTGCTTACCGGTGACGAAGAGGCGGTTGCCCTTCGCGTCGAAGGCAATGCCGTTCGCGACATCGTCATAGCCTCGGTTGGGCACGCGGCGCGAAACCCCGGAGAGATCGATCCAGCCCTTTACCCGGCCGGATGCCGGGTCGATGCGGGCAATGCGGTCGGTCATCCAGATATTGGCGAGGATCTCGCCCCTCACCCATTCGATCTCGTTGAGGCGCGGGACGAGCCGGCCGTTCGCCTTGACCGTGATCCGGCGCTTTTCCTTGAAAGTCGCGGCATCGAGGAAGCGCAGCTGCGGCGTGCCGTCGCTCATGACCAGCTCGCGGCCATTGTGGGTCAGCGCCCAGCCTTCGCCCGGATAGCGGAACTCGCCAAGCTTCCTGAGCGTCGCCTTGTCCCAGACGAAGGCGCGGCCATGTTGCCAGGTGAGGCTGATCAGCCGGTCGCCCCAGGCGACCAGCCCCTCGCCGAAATAGGGGGGCGGCACCGCGGCCTGGCGCAGCACCCGCCCGTCCTCAAGCCGGACATGGCGGACCGAAGAGCGGCCCTCCAGGCCCGTGCTCTCGTAGAGCCGCCCGTCGGCGTAGAGCAGGCCCTGGGTGAAGGCGCCGCGATCATGCGGGTAGGTCCGGACGATCTCGGCGCGCTGCACGGGGATTGCGGCGGGTTGCGACGCGCCGAGCAGCAGGGGCGCAAGGACGACCATGCGGCTCATGCCAGCGCCTCCTCTAGCCAGGCGGGCAGGATCGGGCGGCCCCAGCCGATGTCCAGGCCATCGACCCGCACGCGGGCTACGGCGAGCCCAAGCTCCGGATACCAGGTCTGGGCTGCGTCGCCGGGGTCGCCCTCCGCCTCGACGACGAACAGTCGGCGGTTGACCTTCTGCCGCCAGTTCATCCGCGCGGTGTTCTCCTGCCCGACGTAACAGCCCTTGCCGAAACTCACGCCTTTCAGCTCCGCGGCGTTGCATTCAAGCCAGAGATTTGAGCCGTCGCCGATCTCTCCTCGCCCTTCTGCCACGCCGAGCCGCAGCCGGTGCTCGCGAAAAGCGGCATCGGCGGGTGGACCGCTGCTCTCGGGCGCCAGCCACCGGCCCCCGAGCCGCGGCAGGCGCGGATCGGGCCTTCCCTCCTGCGGTGACCAGTGCACGCACAGCACCGGTTCGCGCTCGATCGAGATCGCGCGGCGCAGACGATACATCGTCAGGCGCTTGGCGAGGTCGCCCGCAGCGTCGCGCTCGCAGTCGATCAATATGTCGTCGCCATCGGCCCAGAGGATGAAGTCGAACAGCGCCTTGCCCTGGGCGCTGAGCAGCCCGGCCCATTGCGGCGCGTCCGGCTGCACGAGCGCCAGGTTCTGGGTGACCAGCCCCTGGAGGAAGCCGCGCACATCCTCTCCGCTCAGGCGAATGAGCGCGCGATCGGCGAGGGTGGTTCCGGCCATGCGTCTCAGTTAAGGCGCCGCGCATGGAATCCCAAGCCCGCATCACCATCCGCCGCCCTGACGATTGGCATGTCCATTTGCGGGATGGGGCGATGCTGGCGGCGGTCGCGCCATACACCGCGCGCCAGTTCGCCCGCGCGATCGTGATGCCGAACCTCGCGCCGCCGGTGACGACAGTCGAAGCGGCGAGCACGTATCGCGAGCGCATCCTTGCGGCGGCGGGGCCGGGGTTTGAGCCGCTGATGACCTGCTATCTGACGGACCATGCCTCGCCTGATGAACTGATGCTGGGCCATGCGGAGGGCGTGTGGGTCGCGGCCAAGCTCTACCCTGCTCACGCGACCACCAACTCGGCGCACGGCGTTACCGACATCCGGAACCTCTACCCTTCGCTCGAAGCGATGCAGCGCATCGGCATGCCGCTGCTGGTGCATGGCGAAGTCACGGACCCCGACGTGGACATCTTCGACCGCGAGGCGGTGTTCATCGAACGGACGCTAACCGGCCTGGCCCGCGAATTCCCAGCGCTGAAGATCGTGTTCGAGCACATCACCACGGCCGAGGCCGCTAGCTTCGTGGCGGAGAGCGGGCCGCTGATCGGCGCGACGATCACGCCGCAGCATTTGCATATCAATCGAAACGCGATCTTCGCCGGCGGCATCAATCCCCATGCCTATTGCCTGCCGGTGGCCAAGCGCGAGGAGCACCGGCTGGCGGTGCGCACCGCGGCGGTGTCGGGCTCGGCGAAATTCTTCCTGGGGAGCGACAGCGCGCCGCACACTGTGGAGCGCAAGGAGGCAAGTTGCGGCTGCGCCGGAATTTTCAACGCACCGTTCGCGCTGGAGAGCTATTTGACCGTGTTCGAGGAAGAAGGAGCGATCGATCGCTTCGAGGCCTTCGCGTCGGAGAACGGGCCGCGCTTTTACGGCCTGCCGCTGAACGAAGGGACGGTCACGCTGGAGCGCGCGGAGGCGCAGGTGCCGGAGCGGATCGGCGACGTGGTGCCGTTCCATGCCGGTGAGACGCTGCGGTGGCGGTTTATCGGCTGAGGAGAGGGCGGCCGCGGCAAAGCCGCGTCGTCGGACGGGCTGGAGCCCGCCGGCCGGCCTTGCGCGAGTCAGGCGGCTTGGCTCGCCGCCTGCCGCGCTGCGGCTAGAACGGCAGCCAGCGCTGCTTTTCGCTGAACTTCATATAGCCGACATTGGCGCCGAGCCGCAGCCCCGCGCCCATGCGGATGGGGATCAGCACTACGTCGCCCGAGCGCATATAGCTCGCCGTCAGCCCGCCCACGAAATAGGCATTGCCCTCGCCGGCCGGGAAACGCTGGTAGAGATCGTGCGAGTCATGGAGGTTGTAAACCAGCACGAAGGTGCTGCCGGCATTGCCGCCCGCATCGAAGCCGACCGAAGGCCCGGTCCAATAAACTGGCTTCTGCCCCTCCACCTTGTGCATCAGCGTGCCCGAGCCATAGCGCAGGCCGACGATGAAGGCGCCGCTCGCCTCGCGTCCGCTGATATAGCCGGTCGGCTCGCCCTGATCCTTCAGGATCTTCTCGAGGAGGGACGCCAGCCCCTTGGCACCCTTGCCGAACACGCCCTCGGCCGCGCCGATCAAATCGTCTTTCTTGTAGGTCTGGCCGGTCGCCGTCGTCATCACCGGCGCGGCGGGAGCCGGTTCGGCCGGCTGCACCGGCGCGGGTGCCGGGGCGGGCGCAGTGTCGCCATAATAGACATTGCCGCTGGGCGACGGCGTCGGCTGAGCCGGGGCTGGACCCAGATCGGCGTCAATAACCGTGTTCGGGTCGACGGACTGCACCTGCGCCATGGCGGGTGCGGCGATCGCAATCGCCGCCAGCATCCAAGCCCCGAAGCTCTTGCCCATGATCCCCGCCCTTCTATCTCGCCGATTCCCTAGTCGGAATCCTGCGCAGGGAACAATGAACCCGCGATGGACGGAATCGAAATCGCGGTGGAACGAATCGCGCTAGCGCCGTTGATCACGGGAGAAGCCCCTGCTATCGCCCGCTCGCGCCGCAGCCGGAGACGTGGGTGAGTGGCTGAAACCAGCGGTTTGCTAAACCGCCGTACGGGGTTTACTCGTACCGAGGGTTCGAATCCCTCCGTCTCCGCCATCGCCGCTTTCGCCAACATTCGCGATTGCCCGATCGTCTTCTCCTTCTCAGAGAGGGAGAGGCCAATGTGTGTTCGCCCACGTCCGTTGCTGAGCGATAATAGCCGCGCTATTGTGTGGGGAAGGATGTGGGGAGATCGAAGTGGGAAAGCTAACCGCAACGGCAGCGAAGGCTCTGGCGAAGAAGCCCGGCCGGCATGGTGATGGCGACGGGCTGTTCCTGGAGGTGGGCCGAACGGGGGCGGCTTCATGGGTTGTGCGGGTTCAGAAGGACGGCCGGCGGCGCGACATTGGGCTTGGCAGCTTCAGCAAGGTTCCCCTTTCGCTTGCCCGCGACCGTGCGGCTGAGGTTCGGGCACAGGTTGAGACCGGCTTGGACCCGGTGCTGGAGCGGCAGAAGGCGGCTGGTGTTCCCACGTTCAAGATTGCGGCGGCGCTCGTTCATGCCGAGCACAAGAAGGGCTGGAAGAACGGCAAGCATCGCGACCAATGGCTAGCGACCCTGAAGGCCTATGCTTTCCCCCTCATTGGCGACATGCCGGTTGATAAGGTGGAGACCGGCCATGTGCGTGATGTGCTGGGGCCGATCTGGATCGACAAGGCTGAGACCGCGCGGCGCGTCCGGCAGCGAATCGGAACCGTGCTGGATTTTGCCGTGGGGAAGAACTGGCGTGCTCACCCGCTCCACATGGCTGCGGTAAGCAAGGCGCTGCCTCGCCAGCCAAAAAAGGACGGCAGGTTTATGGCGATGCCCTATGCTGAGGTGCCTGCCTTCCTCCAGAGCCTTCGCCAGCGCACCAGCATGGGACGGCTGGCGCTGGAGGCGCTGATCCTGACTGCCGTTCGCTCTGGCGAGGTTCGCGGGGCACACTGGTGCGAACTGGACCTGGAGGCGGGTCTCTGGACCATCCCGGCCGATCGCATGAAAGCAGGTAAAGAGCATATCGTGCCGCTCTCCCCTGAAGCTCTGGACGTGTTCAACCGCGCAAAGGCGCTGCGGCTTGCCGATTGCGAGCTGGTGTTCCCCGGATTGAAGCGCGGCCGGCCGCTTAGCGACATGACACTGACAAAGGTGCTACGGGATGCGGGCCGGTCGGAAACGACGCATGGCTTTCGCTCCAGTTTTCGCGACTGGGCAGCCGAGCAATCGAACATGGCCGGTGAGATTGCCGAGGCCGCGCTCGCACATGCCATTCCGAACAAAGTTGAGGCCGCCTACCGGCGCACGAACTACCTGGAGAAGCGGCGCGAGCTGATGGGACGCTGGGCACGTTTCGCCGCTGGCCTCGAGACGGTGCTCCGCCTGGCTTCCTGATGCAAAGACAGTTCCCGCACGCGCGGGCCATCTCCTCCCGCGTGCCTTAGCCAATGCCCGCCGTTCCGGGCAAAGCGGAGCTCGCGCTCAGTCTCGCGGCGATTGCTTCCAGAAGAGCACGATCGTCAGAATGTGCGGTGGGCCTCTCCCGTCGTGAGTTTGCTCGAATCAACTCACCCTGGCGATGCGTGGGCACTTGCCCATAGCTTGTGAACGTCGTCAGCACGTCATTATGCCCAAGGTTCTGCGACCAAGCCTTCATCCCTTCCGGCGATAGGTTGAGTGTCATGGCGTGGCGCACCAGCGTGGCGCGGAAGCTATGCGGGTTGTGATATTCGATTCGCGCTCGCTCAAATGCTTCTCGGCAAATCCGGCGCACCGGCGCGCTTGATGCCCATCCTTTGCGCGATAGACCCTTTGCCTCGAAACCGCCGGTCGCGCTCAGCCCCATTTCCGACGCGGGAAACAGCGGATGACCAGGGCCCCGCGTCTGGTCCGAGACCAGCTCGCGATGCCACGCGCCAAAAATGGCCAGCGCCTCGCCTCCAATCGGCATGAAATACGTGCGGAAGCTCTTGGATGCTTTGGTGCGAACGGTGCGCGCATCCTGATCAATGTAGCCCGATACCAGATCGACATGCCCGAGCCGAAAGCTGGCCAGCGCATTGGCCCGCGCACCGGTCAGCATCGCGAGCGCCAACAGCGCCCGGTCGCGCCGCTCCAGGACGGTCTCGGAGGGCATTGACGCGAGCACATGATAAAGCTGAGCAAGCGTGGGCACCCGTTTTTCGCGCCGGGCCCGCGCCACCGCCGCATCCTTGTCCGTCAGGTTGAAGTAGTCTGCGTCCGAATAGGAGATATGGGATTTGAAGCCCCTCTCCCGCGCCAGCCAGATGAAGAATGCGCGGAGGTCGCGTAGTGTCGAAAGCATCGTCGTCTTGCTCAGCTTCTCCCCCGTCCGGGCGTTGAGCGCAGCCGCCAGTCGGTCCTTGAAGGCCTTCGCCTGCTCGCGGTGAAAACGCTTGAAGTCCTTCGCCTTCGTGCTCTCCTCGAACCGGGCCAGCGACTTGGCGACGCCATCGATCGTCGCCTCGTTCCGGCCCTGAGCTTCCTTCAGATATTGGAAATATCCGCGCTTGATCCGCTCGTTTGCGGGATTGTGCTTCGTCACGTTTTCACCTGCCTTTCCGAGTCACAGTTCAGGGATGGCGAGGGACTGCCACTTAGGCGTGGCGAAGCTTGCGTGATTTGGACCGTCAATCCTGGCATGATCGTGGGAAGCGCGTCGCGACGGGGGCGGCGGTGCATCATGGTGCCGCACTCCCCGCACAGCGCCCTCAGATCGCCAGCGCCGCGTTCTGACGCGGCAAATTCCACTATATCCAGCGCAGGCGAGCGGGGCTCACGACATCGGAAACAATAGATCGTGCCCGGACGGCATGGCCGCTTCCGGGCCTTGTTCCGGGCCGTCAGGAATGCTCGCGCCATTGCTCCCTGAAACAGCACCGGCCGGCCATCCGCCATCACCGGCATTCCGGCTTTCTGCCAGCTGCGCACGCTGTTCTTATGGACGCCTAGCAGCAACGCCAGCTCGCCCGTCGTGTAGCAACGGTGTTGCTTGATCCGATAGGGATTGATCCGGCTCGCCATAGCTGCCCCTCAATCCTGAGCCGCCACTAGTCGCCGTATCGATTCAGCGCGTATCAGCGTCCGCCGTCCCAGCTTGAACGCCTGCAAACGCCCGTCGGAGATCATCGCGTAAATCGACGTGCGCCCTAGCCCCAGCGCCTTCGCCGTGTCGTTAATCGAAACCGCAAGCTGTTCCATCTTTCGCACTCCCATGACGCCGGCGGGTGCCAGCGAACATGTCAGTGAAGTTGCCGCGAACAGCGTTGAATCGCGGCCGGAAACGGGCGAAAAGGGGTTAAAACTAGCCTTCTGCGGCGCTGATCCTGTCCCAAAGGCGACGGGCTCGCGCCCTTATCGTGCTGTCAGCCGCGCTATATCCACTGCCTTCAATCCAGATGGCCATCGCGCGTTCCACATCGGCCTGCGCCTTTGGCTGCAAACTTCCCTCGAATAGCTGAACAGCGATCGTCGCCCACATATCATCCCAGAACTCGGCAGGTGGTCTCCCGCCCTTCTTCGAAGCGGCAGGCTTACTCTGATCCGTCTCTAGCGAACTTGTTTCTTTGAACCGAAAGGCCAGCAGCCCCACCTGCTCAATGAGGTCCCGACGCATCGCGTCAAACCTCTCCTCAGCAGCGCGTTTAACCGCATCATCTGGCTGAGACGCTGGCATCCGCCCGGCGGCCATTGCCACTATGCGCGGCAGCTGGCCCGCAAAGAAATCTGCGAGTTCTTCAATAGAGTGAGACAGAGCCGCGTGCCCATCCAATAGCGGCGAAACGGCAAGCACTTCGTCAGCTAGAGCTGACACCAAGCCTGTTCCCATCTCGCCCATCAAGCGGATAGCGACTTTGATCGTCCCGCCGGAGTGCAGCCGTCCCTTGGCTGAGTGATCCGCGTAGATCGCGTTCAGCCGATCCTCGAAAATCCTTTGCGCGATGCTGATTCGGTAGCTCAGCAGCCGATTGATCTGTTCCGCTTCGCGTTCGATCATGGCGGCTACAATCCAACATTCGCACCATGAGTCTAGGTGCTCCTGAGTCTAGGTGCTCCTGAGTTCGGCGATCAACGTCCGCTAAGGGTGGAAACCGGACGTTGCGCCGACTCACGCAGGGGGTCGCAATTGGGCACTTAATGCATAAAATATCAGACACGCAGCTGCCAACCCAACCAGCGTCGCTGCCACGTCATACGGATCAAAGACCAGGCGCTTGCTCAATCGCTGCAGCACCTCCCATGCAAGAAGGCTCACGCCGCTAATGGATGCGCAGAGAGAGAACGGGCGCTTGGCGGTAGATAAGTCCGCGTCGCGATTTTGCTCAGCCCAAATAGTGAGCGGCACGAAAGTTATGGCGATCGCTGCGGCGAAGTTCGGTAGAACTCCGAGTAGGTAGTCGATGGCTGGTTGCGATGATCGCTCGATACCTCGAAGCTGATGAGCTGTGGTGAGCAGGCTAAGCGCCCCAATCCCCGTCAAGCCGTAACGGGTGGACAATCGCATGCGCCGGATCCTTCACTCAGTAAGGACCAGATCGCACACCTCGGCGAACGTCGGCAATGTCGCATTGCCGCAAGATTGTGTTGGACAAAGATCCACTTTTCGAGGGCCGACGCTCTTCAGGGGCAGGAGGCAAGACCGATTGATCGGAGCAAGCGTGCTTCTCGCCAGCCGGTCTGGGCTCGCGCATCGCGAGTAGAACTGCAGACCAATTCTCTCCCTTTGATTTTTGCCCTTAACCCCAGAGGCGGTGGGAGAAGGCCTTTCCCCGCCTTGCTGGCACCTGACAGTCCGATACCCCCTGCGTTCATCCCGGGCCGGCCAAAGGTGTATCGTCCGAATTGTCAGGAGAACACTAATGCGTAGGTTTCTTATCTCGGCGCTGATCGCCGCGACCGTGATGCCAGCGGCTGTCGCGAGCGCTCAGTCCTATGGCGAAGCGCGCCGCAGCCAGGAGCGCGTCCGCCAAGAGCGGCAAGAAGTGCGCGACGCACGTCGCTATGGTGATCGTCGAGATGTCCGCGAAGAGCGCGAAGAGCTTCGGGATGCCCGCCGTGAATCGCGAGAGGATTGGCGCGATTATCGTCGCACTAATCGGCAGGTCTACACCATGCCGCGCTACTATGCGCCCCGGGGTTTAACCTATCGGCCAGCTCGGGTCGGTGTGGTGCTGAATCGTGGTTTCTACGGTCAGCGCTATCTGATCGCCGATCCTTACCGCTATCGGCTGCCGCGCCCAGCCGGTGTCCAGCGTTGGGTTCGCTACGGCAGCGACGTGCTGCTGGTGAACACCCGCAACGGCCGGGTGCTGCAGGTCATCCCAAACTTCTTCTATTAAGACTCAGCGGCCCGGGAGCGTTCTCCCGGGCCGTTCTCTCCGCCGCTGTGGGCCGCGCTCGTCCCCGCCTCGAATGATCTGGGCTCGCGCTTGGCCCCTTGCGTTTCGCACGGGTTTAGAGTGCCTGCATAATCGAGCAGATCCGCATGAATCGGGCGCGGACATTGCAGCGACGCTTTCCGCATGTTCAACTTCGCAAATGATTCTGATTGAACCCACGTCTGACAATACCTTGCTGGTGGAGAACTACGGGCTTCACTGGGTGGAAATGGGCGTTGGCGCCGTCGACACTCGCGGAGACTGGCGCAACCAAGCTCACCAGTTTCTAGCCAATGCCCGCATGAACGATGAGCTCGCGGCTTTCAGAGCACAGGCTGAGAGTCAAACAGTGGGCACAGCGTGTTGCCACCTCGTGCCGCGTGCTTTTCCAGCGTTTAGGAATGCGGATGCGGCGCGCCTTGGCTACCTGTGGGGTGTCTACGTGGTACCTGAGCAGCGCGGGAGAGGCATCGGGGGCTTGCTCGTGTCTGCATGTATGACACACCTGAAGAGCATCGGATGCGGCCGTGCCATACTGCACGCCGGCGAGCGCTCGGCTGTGCTTTACGGTCGCATGGGGTTCACCTCCACGGAGGAGCTTGCAGCAACGCTCTAAGCGTCGGGACCGGTGGCTCGCGGACGCAGAACGCCGCCAGCGCTTGCCCGACAGCGCTTATATCAGCGGTGCGGACCAGATCAGGCGTAGGTAGCGGTCGCCCGATAGCGGCGCGCGGCTGCACCGAGCATACCGAAGCCGCCGATCATCATTGCCCAAGTGGCTGGCTCAGGCACGGCGCCCCCGAAGGTAATCGTGACGGTATCTGACGGAAGGTTGTAGACATAGGTACCTGGCGTCAGACCCAGATCCACGAACGTTCTCCCACCGAACGTCGTCGTAGCGGATAAGAATGTGCCTGATATGTAGCCCACGGGCACGCCCACGACTTGCTCGGAGCCGTTAACAGCGAAAAAGCTTCCGCTGCTCGAGGTCGCTAGCTCCAAAGCTCCGGGTCCAAAGCTGCTGGGGCCGGAGACCGTCGAGTATAGATCACCCGTGCCTGCGCTGGCGACAAAGAGCGCCACATCCGCGCGGATACCTGCTAAGCTCGGACCCTGTATAACGAACGATAAGCCGCTTAGGTCGATGCTTCCTAAGGTAGTCGCAATGACATTCGCACCGACTTCCTGAAAGTTTATCACAACGGCGCCATCGGCAGTTGCCGGCAGAGCAATAGCCAACGTCGCTAGTAGCATGTTCCGCATCTGACACTCCTTGGAGCCACGATTTAAGCAGGAAGACGTCTAGCTAGATAGGACGGAAGCGACATACCGACCGTCTAGGGAGGTCCGCTACGGGTGGATTGCGGACCTTAGGCCTTGCCAATGGCGTGCGCGAAGACCAGCCACAAATCTCACCGCGGGAGAGATTAGCTAAGCCACGATGATGGCCACTAGCCCAGCCCTGATCAGGGCTCCGCTTGCGCCGCGGCTTTGAGTGCGTACTCACTTCCTGTGATAAGCCGAAAATCGAGGGGAAGCTTCATGAAGCCGTCTAACTCTGCACCGATCGTTTTGATCGTCGAAGATGAGATGGTCCTGCGTATGCGGGCTGTGGACATCGTTGAGGACGCTGGCTTCGTACCTATCGAAGCCGTCAGCGCCGATGAAGCTATCAAAATCCTGGAATCGCGTGACGACATTTCATTGTTGTTCACCGACATCCAGATGCCCGGGAGCATGGACGGCCTGAAACTCGCTCATGCGGTGCACGCGCGTTGGCCGCACATCAAGATCATTCTTGTTTCGGGTCAAATCTCGATCACGGATGCCGACAAGCCCGCTGACAGCCGTTTTTTTCCGAAGCCGCTCGAGATTACCCAGATGATTCACGAGCTGCAGGAAATGATCGGCAAAGGTGCATTGCGATTGATGCCTTCGCTGATCGCTGCCGACAAATCTCTGACGAAAGAGAATGAAGAGCTTCGGCACCGACTTCAGCAAGCGGGAATGGATGCCAAGGCTCTACTCCTCAAGACCGTGCTCAACACCGAGAAGCAGCAACTTATCATCGACGAGAACCAGCCTCTCCAAGACGCGCTCACGAGCGAAAACGATAGCCTCAGGGTTGCGCTGGAGCAGGCCGGCATCGACGCGAAGGCGCTCCTCATCCAGGCAGGTATCGAAGCTAAAGAACGCGAGGCCGCTGACACGCTGCAGCACCTGATCCACGCGGAGCTGCACCATCGGATCAAGAATATGCTCGCGACCGTTGGGGCGATCACCAGCCAAAGCTTGCGAACCGCAACCAGCATGGCGCATGCGAGCTCAGCGATCGATGGTCGTTTTGCGGCGCTCGCCCGAGCTCACGATCTTCTGACCCGGGTGAGTTGGGAGAATGCGACGGTCGAAACCACGATCCGAAATGCTATCGAGCCTTTCGATCAAGGCGCTGGCCGCTTCATCATTTCTGGGGAAGATATCCAGATTACTTCAAGCTCGGTGATCGCATTCGCAATGACGCTGAATGAGCTTTGCACCAACACTACCAAGTTCGGTGCCTTATCCCTTCCTGAGGGACAGGTTCATCTTGCCTGGTGGGTAGACGGTGAGCGTTTCAACCTCAAGTGGGAGGAATCAGGTGGGCCGCCTGTAATCCAGCCTACGCGGAAAAGCTTCGGGACACGTATGATGACGTCCTTGGGTCAGCAACTGAAGGGCACGGTAGAGCTGGCGTACGAGCCGGGGGGCTTCGCCTACACAATGGATGTGCCGCTCGATGCCTTGACCGTAAAGGCGGAAAGACGATCCCCGGCCGGTCATTGACGACTTAGCCGCTCTTCGAGCGGCCAACGCGAACGAGCCTGCGAATGGCTTACAGAGGCTTGGACGGAGTCGGGCTTGCCGATGGTGCTCTTCCAATGCTCAATGTGTCCGTCAGTCATGATCACAAAAAAGGTACGGAGCCCCGCGGTCCTTTCAGGCGATGCGGCCCCGGCAAAACCTGTGAAGCCGGTCCACGCCAAGGCCATGCCAGTCGTGCTGCATGATGAGGACTTCGACGGCCGGCTTTCCGGCGAGTACGACAGCGTGTTGCAATATCGTCGCCCTACCCGTCGCAGCTGATGGCGGTGGCTTGATCTCGCTAACGCTGGAAAGAAGCGGTATCAAAAAACAGGCTCCGTCTCCGCCAGGAGATCAGGGCCCGAAGTCGCAGTTCAATTCTCAACGGGTCACGGTTTGTCATTGCCCATGACCCGATTAGCATAAATGCTGCGGCTGGCCGCAACCGATTGTACTGTGCCTGTTCAGGTAAACGAACTACGAGTCGACCGGCCATGTAAATAGCAATCCAGCCAATTTTATTGTTTGAGACCGATAATGTTCGACTCTTGCTTGTACGTCAGTCGGAGCAACCTGACCATTTCAAGTTGCGCCAGGGAGGTGACTGACCTGGTAGAACTTGCCAGAATAAGGAATGGACGCCTTGGGGTCACCGGAGCTATAATATTTACGGGCTCATTTTTCGCACAATTGATAGAAGGCCTGACCAACCCCATCGATGAGTTATGGATCAGCATCGGGAAGGACCCGCGACACTCCGGTATACGAGTTGTCAATCGGATGGAGGTGCAGGATCGATACTTTAGCGGCTGGACGATGGCTTACTCCGGACCATCTACCTACATGAACAAACACATAGAACCGCTCGTAACCCAGGCCCTTGAACCCAGCGAGAACGCAAGGCGTGGCCGCCGGCTGACGACGCTTATGAGGGAGTTGACGGCTCGGCGTAACTGACAGCTCTGACAAGGTTAACTCGTGCTCCGCCCGTCGTGCTTGCCGAGCGACAACAGAGCGGCGCCGTCGGTAGGCTTGGCCTCCATTAAGTTCGCCGAACGGCTCCCCTAGATCGCCGGCAAGTGAGGTCGCCCCACAGTTCGTCGCATTCAGCGTTGAACTAAGTCGGGTGCCCGACATAGAGCGCGCCTCGGATGAAAGAATCGCCCTCGTATTTCCGGGAGCAGGCTGCTCGGCATCGTCGGCTAGCCGCTGAGACAACGGACGCGCAAACCGCTCGCGCTCTACGCACGATCGCTGAGGAATATGAGCTGATGGCGAAGCCAACTGGAAAGGCCGCCTCGCACAGCTAGGTGGCCGTTCAAGTGAGTAACGCCACCGCCACGCCATAGAACAGGCGGACGAGCCACGAACATCGTTGCCGCCCACCATTCCAGCACCTCGGCCGGCTCTCTCGACTCCTTGTCCATCTACCGGTGTAGAGCACAGGCGTGAGGGAATAGCCCGGACAGAAGGCTTCTAAAGGTCAAAGATAGGCAGGGGCATCTGACCCGCTGCTATCATATCGGCCAGCGCCACCTGTGCTAGACCTGCCTCAATCCCGAACCGGCGAGCCAGTTCAGTGTGGGCGATTTGCCCTTCCCGGTCAGATGAAGTCAAAGCCAGTAGAAGTGACTGTTGTTGCCGGTCGAGCCAATGATTTTGCATCACATGTTTGTCCCACTGCAAGCGGGAGCACATGAGTGTCTCTCTGTCACTGAGCGCTTGTAGCGAGATCAAGTGATTAACGTGTTGTATATGAGCAGGGTTAACAAGGTGCTACCGCAGCAGCGGTCACTCTTCGCTCGGCTTCTCCACCGGCTTATGCTTCACCAGCTCCGGGTGCGCATGCCTCGCGGACGAGTATGGCCTAACGTCCGCTTTGGGTCGTTAGCAGACCTCCCGCCGAGCCCTGCCGCCGATAGGTGGCAGGCCCATCGTCGCGGCAGCCTCGAAGAAGGCAAGGGCAACCCCAATCATGTGCTCGCTATGTTATACTCGAAACCCGTGATCATGATTGCCGAACAGCTCGAATAACGGGCTGGGTCGGTCGGTCAGCCGCTCCTTGAGCATATCGCGCCCTGCCAAGTGTAAAAGGTCGAAGGCGTAGGAGATTAGCCGCTTAGGTCGCGATGCAGTGCGGTCTTGAAGCTGTCGAAGTGTAACCGGCCTTGCTCGTCCTGAACGATCATCGCGCCATGCAGAGTTGCTGACTGGCAGCCTAGATCGCCTGCATCGCCCATGACATGACGGGATGGTGTGACCAATCGTGGCCGTTGCGCGTGAGGGCCCGGCAGGGATCGGCTTCCAAGACCAGCTGCGTGGGGAAGTTGTCATGCTTGATCTCGTGCAGCGGTCCTCGTCCGGCCCTCCCACCGGCATTATGCCGGCTGCACCGTCGCATTGCTGGATGAAACCGGCATCGGCCGCTGGCACGGCATACGCGAGGGAGAGATCACCATGTCCACTTCAGTCGGTGCAATGCCGCTTTCGTTTGCCAGCGTCGATGCCGGTGCCAAGCAGCCGCGCGTGCCGCAGGGCGCCGTCCGACAAGCGCCTGCCGGACCCGGCATCTGGTCCGTTTACTGGCAGGAATTCGGCCCGATCAATCAGCGCAACAGCCGCTGCCATGTTCCAGCCCATGCGCAAGCTGCCGCCGACCGGCATTGGGCAGACTTTGCTGGCAGGCTGCCTCTCGCGGCGCACGTGCTGGACCTTGCCTGCGGGGCAGGAATAGCAGGGGCCACATTGCTCGCCCAGCGGAGCGACCTCAGCGTAACCGGAGTAGATTGGGCGATGGTACCGATGTCGCACCTGGCGGGTCTCACCATCGTGCCCGGCGTCAGTATGGAAACTCTGCCGTTCGAGGATAACAGTTTCGATGCGGCGATTAGCCTGTTCGGCATCGAATATGGCGATATTGACCAGACGGCGGGGGAACTGCAACGGGTGCTCAAGCCGGGTGCCGCCTTCAGCTTCCTCGTGCACCATCGCGAAAGCGCCATTCTTCGGGAGGGGAGCGCCCGGCGCGCAGCCCTTCGTGAGCTGCTTTCCGGCAAGGTCAGGAATGCCTTCCTGTCCGGCAATGCAGAAGCCACGGACCAGCACCGGCGGCGGCTGAAGACTATGTATTCACAATCGTCCACGATCGACGTTTTGATCAGCCATCTGCGCAGGAGTATCGGCCGCACGCGGGCGGAGCGCCACGCGCTGTGGCAGGACATGGTCACAAATCTCGAGCCCGAGATCGCGCTATTGGCGCACCTGGAACGAAGCGCAAAGGCGCCGCACGAAGTGGGTGCGTGGCTCGGCTCGCTGTTGGCTGTGACGCGGCAGGTCGATGTCTCCGCGTTGCTGACGAGTACGGGCGAGCCGGCGGCCTGGAGCGTGGCGGGAACGAGATAACGCCCTCACGCTCAGCAGACGGTATGGTGATCCCCGTCCCTTGTCGAACGGGCCGTTCAGTACCTATATCATTTCAGAAGCGCGGCCAGCCGTGCTGATCCTCTTTGGCCTTTGCAGTGACGGCCGCCTTTTCAGCCGTGAATGCAATCTTGTCCGCCCTGGCGTCCCACGCCTCCGCCGAGCAAAGAAGTTGTTCACGCCGCTGCGGGAGGTTCGTGGCCGCGGCAGCGGCGCGGTCTGCTTCAGCATTTGCCCGGTAGGTTTCTAATTCGGTCGGCACGTAGCCCCATTATCCTCTGGCCTATCGGCTTGGACGAAGAGCGGCCCTGTCGTTCAACGAAGCCGCTCTTCCTCTTCATCGGAGCGGGGGGCCACCGATGCCGATAAAGCTCTTGGTCCCGTGCTTCGGTTCCCTCTACGGTAACGTTATGTCCGATTGCTCCTGGCGCTAAGAAGCGTCGCGCTTTCGGTGGCAAACGACGTGATACTGAACAGCGTCAGGTCGTTTTCACCGACAACCGTCACCGTCATTTGGCAGTCGCTCCAAAACATGCGAGGCGAGAGCCGGAGCAGGTCGCCCATCATCCGAGCTGCCTCCATCTTGGCAGCCTCCAAGTTAGCCAGCTCGGTTCCTTCTTTATCGTGTTCAACATGGCCGTCTTCTGTATGGAAGAAATAACGTGGCATTTCCGCCCCTTCGCCGGTGAGGAACGCTAAACTGGATCAGGGTGCGATGGTTGCGCGAGCTTGGAGAAAGCCTCGGAACCGGAGCAAATTGACGACGTTCTGGCGACGAAATGAACATCCTGCAGAATACCAGAATCGCGTGGACCCCCGCTGACGAGCAGCGGTTGCGTGATCTGGCCACAGCCGGCTTGTACTTGAGGGAAATAGCGAACCAGCTTGGCCGCACGCAGGAGGCTGTGCGTAGCCGCGCCAACAAGCTTCGCGTCCCAGTACGTTCCGGCGCGGACCGTCAGGCCTTTCGGCGAGACGTGAGCTACGACGATCTTATCGGTTAGTGCTGTTCCGCCGGTCACAAGTTCTAAACCGACGGATGTCAGACGGCCCTTGAGCGGGTGCTGGCCAGACGTCCTCCCCTGTTGCTGGCCCTGGCCCCGCTCATCCGTTCGTCACGCATCGGAACGAGCCAGTATTCGATGTATCGATCAGGCACGATCGTCGAAAACAACGTGTTCGACCGGTGCGATGGCGAAGTCGAGATCATCTCGAACAAGTCGAACGGCAACATCTATCGCGGTAACCTGTTCCTGCGCTCGCGCGGGGCGCTGACGCTGCGCCACGGCGACGACACCCTGGTCGAAGGCAACGTCTTCCGCGGGGACGGCAAGGACTTCACCGGCGGCATTCGCGTTATCAACCGCAACCAGAGTCTATCGAGGTTGGCGTCAATGGCTCAGTGCTGCGGCTGACTCGCGATCGGAGCAACTGATTACGACGGAGCTTCAGGTTTCAAGCCTACTTGAGAAGCTCTGCGGCATCGACGGCCAGCGCGCTGCTGATCCGGGCTATGTTATCAATCGAGACGTTGGTCTCAGCGCGTTCCACCGCACCAACAAAGGTGCGGTGGAGCTGCGCACGATCGGCCAGTTCCTCCTGGCTGATGCCCAGCTCCTTCCGCCGAGCGCGTACCCGGGCAGCGAACACACGTCGGAGTGGAGAAGGCTGAGCTGCCGGCACCCAGCTAGAGTCCGGCTAAGAACCCTTTACATCTACAGCGTTTGCATAGCATTCCGCTCGAGCTCGGATGCACATTCCGGGTCGACCAGCACCGCAACAGGAGCAACTGCGAGCGATGATCGAAGTGGCCTACGTTCTCACCACCTTCTCGCCTGCCATGTTTGGCGAGCGGGCGTCAGCGCATGTCCGCATGATCAGCCATGAAGAAGCCAAATCCTTGGTCAGCAGTGGCACCAGGGTCGTGGCGACGCGCCCGAGCCATGAGCGCCTAGCTCGCAACCAGTTTCCTGGCGTCAGCGAAGACACGGCGCGCTATGCCGTGCTTAAGCCGGGTACCAACGCCATTCACCTCCACTACCGCGGTCCGCAGGTGCCCGACAGTGGCGAGCTACCATTGGGCGGCATGACGACCTTCTACCTGATCGAGACCGAGGAGTATGCCGAGGCCGAGCCGGCATAAGGCGACGCTTGTGAGACCGGAAGGCTACATGGGGGTGACTGCGTGCTCGAAGCTGTAGTCGCCAGACATCGCGCCACCACCAACTCAGAGCTCCGTTCCGAAGCTCGGCAATCGCACGAATAGCCTGAGTATAGAGCTTGCAGGTTGAGACGGGCGCCGGCCGTGACGTTAACGGGACTGCTTCCTAAATCACGGAGGCAATCTTGGACATCTTCTCTACCAGCGCACCGACCTATTGGGAGGCTGGTCTTCCTGTCATTCCCACTGCGGGGAAGCGGCCCGTGCTAAAGCAGTGGCAGCATTTTGCGGAACGCATGCCAACTCCGGACGAGCAGGAAGCGTGGCTTCGGGCTTACCCTGGTCACAACCTGGGCCTACCTCTCGGCACTCAGTCAGGTCTCTGCGCAGTCGACATCGACACTGATGAACCCGAGATTGTCGCGGCGATCATGAACGTGCTGCCTGGGACGCCCTACGCTCGCGTGGGTCGCAAGGGGTGCGCGTTGCTATTCCGGTTTTCCGGGCAGCGGAACTTCAAACTGAAAGGAGACGACGGCAACATCTGTGAGTTCCTAGGCGCAGGCAACCAGGTCATTCTTCCGCCCTCGGTTCACCCGGATACGGCTCGTCCGTATACCTCATCGGTGGACCTCTGTGCCGTCCTTTCCGATCTTCCAAGCTTGCCATTGGATATTGAGGCACGTCTCCGTCAGGCGTTGACTGCTTACGGAGTCGCCGGTCCGACAACGCGCGGGCGGGCACCGACAGCCGGTGGGGGGGCTCAGTTCGGACGCTTCTCTACCTGGATTGAACCACGCCTCGAAGATGCTCTGGCCGAACTGTCAGCCGCCACTGAAGGACACCGGAACACCACTCTGTTCAAGACCGCCGTTCGGATTGCGAACGACGTAGCGGCGGCAGGCGGTGATTGGGAAGCTGTAGCGGATCGCTTCATGCAGGTGGCAATCGCCATTGGCGAGGAGGAACACAAGAGCGCGGGCACCCTCCAGAGCGCCTGGAAGAGCGGCAGCGACAAACCAACCCCGTGGATAAGGCTGAGCACTGCTTGGGTGTACCTGGCGGGCCCTGACTCATTCTACCATGTGGAGAGTAAGGTTAAGCTTAGCCAAAAGGGCTTTAACGCCGAGTTCGGCTCCAGCAATCCAGCCAAGAAGATGTCGCTGGCCGAGTTTCTGCTGCGCAACGACTATGTGCCGAAGGTCCAGGACACGACCTACGATCCACGTCAAAGTCAGGGGTTGATTGAGCGAGACGGCCGCGGCTGGTTCAATACGTTCGCTCCCTCTTCGGTGGTCGCTGTGGAAGGGGATGCATCGCATTTCGAGACCTTCATGCGTCACGTAGCGCCGGACGACGCTGAGCGCGCTCACCTCAGCAAGGCTCTGGCCTTCCTAATCCGGAACCCCGACCAGAAGTTGAGCCATGCCTTGATGATCGGGAGCGAGGAACACGGGATTGGGAAGTCAACGCTCCTCGACATCCTCTGGGAGCTGCTGGGTCCGGCGAACTGCCGGAAGGCAAGCAGCAAACAGCTCGAGGAGAAGTTCAACTCCTACATTGCAGGGACGCGCTTGGTGCTGGTGGAGGAGTTGGCGTTCGGCTCAAGCGGGCTGGCGGGGTACAACCACCTCAAGGACATGATTACGTCACGCTTCTCGCCGGTTCGTCGGATGTACCAGGATGCGTGCGACGTTGAGAACTTTGCGACGTTCGTCTTCCTGACGAACCGTCGCATCCCGTTGATGATTGAGCCGGATGATCGCCGCATCTGGTTCATCCGCATCACATCGCCCAAGCCAAGCCCCGCATACTGGCGCGAGTTTCACGCTTGGTGGAAAAATAATCTGGGAGTGATCCGCCATTGGTTTGATCAGGTGGACATCTCCGAGTTCGATCCGCACGAAGCCCCGCCGATGACGGAGGCTAAGCGTGACCTCATCCAGGACAGCCGGTCGCCCCTGGCCTACGAACTCCAAGCGCTGATCGACAGCCGGGACTCGCCGTTTGACGTCGACGTCACGACCTACGACGCGATCTCCGAGGCGATGCGTCACCGCGGTTCGAAGGCCGGGCGTAAGGAGTTGGAACAGGATTGAGGGATATCGGCGCGGTTCAGTTGGGGCAGCATCACATCAACTGGAAGGCTGTGAAGATGACGCCGCGCCACCTCAATAACGCAGACAAACCGAGCCTGTGGGCCGTCCGCAACGGCGGGTTTTGGCGGGTTGCCAAGCCTGCAGAGAGGGTCGCGGAATACCTCGCGGATGCGTCGTTCCTGCCCCAACTCCCGCCTGACATCGCTTGGGCTCCAGCTCGCCCCACGTCAGCAATAAAGGGTGAGGCGAGCGTAGTCGCCAAACGCGATCTGGATGGCCTGGTGAAGTCGATCAACGCCCGGCTTCTGACCACCTGTGCAGTGGTGGAAGTCTGAGAAAACGGGCCGAGGCAAGCGCTTCGGCCCGTTATCTACCTATCTACCTAGAGGATCGAGACTTACTTTGGTCCGCTATTCCACTTTGTTTATCTACTCCTCCTTTCTTAATTAGGAGGAGTAGGTAGATAGATAGATAGAGGGGCATAAAGAACACCCGTCGAACCGAGCAGTGGGTCACAACGACGGAAGACCTATTTTCTTAAGACACTCAGGTCACTCACCACTTAGTTAGTCATGATCTGAATATACCCTGCTTCAGTCCCTTGACCCCGGAGTCCGCGACTCCTACCTCGAAGACGGACCCGAGCGCAGTTGGCGCTGCACCCGGGCCCTAACCACAAACCGATCACGGAAGGATCGAGTCGATGGCTGTTGAGCCGAATACCCTGCGCGTTCGCGAATGGAACGCCGCATTTGAGAACCTCACGAAACTGAACGAGAAGCTGAGCCAGGCCCAGCCGCAGGATGAGGCTGCGCTGCAGCAGCTGATCGCTGACCAGCAGGATGACCTGCTCGACACGGCCGCCCCCAGCATCACTGCCGTGGGCCAGAAGCTCGAGATGCTCTGGGAAGCTGACCTGCATGGCCTTGATCAGAGCTCCGAAGAGAAGCGCCTGATCCTGGAGGACCTGGAGAACCTGGTGGCCGAGGCGGTGGAGCTGCTCGGCTGAGTGCTTGAGGGTGGGCTGGCGACAGTGCCGGCCCACATTCGACAGCATAGCCTGAGTATGGTCGCTGTAGGCGGTTGTCGCTGACCGGGCGAGCAACTCATAGGCTTGCGGATGGAAGCAGCCCTCGATCCCCCGTTCAGGCCAGAGGCTTTGGCAGCCCGCTGGGGCGTCACATCTCAAACGATCCGCAACATGATCAGGCGCGGTGAACTGCGCGCCTTTCGGCTAGGGCCGAAGCTGCTGCGCATCCCGGCCGCAGAGGTTCAACGACACGAATGCAAAGTAAGCCCTACGAACTCATTCATTATCGTGGAAAATTCGCGCTCTGCTATCGAGACGAAGATGGACAGCGGAAGCGCCCTTCGCTCGGCACGGCTGATCGGGGCATAGCCGAAGCGCGCGCCCGCGAGTTTTGGCAAGCTCGCCAGAAACCCACCTCTGAGCGGGTAGACGATCTGTGGACCGCGTACATCCGCGACCGTGAGCGGGATGGCAAGGATATCACCCGACAGCGATTCGCGTGGAAGCCAATGCAGCCATTCTTTGGCTACCGCCTCGGCAATCACGTCACGAAAGATGAGTGCCGCGAGTATTTCGACCTACGACGAGCCGCAGGCATGGCTCTCAGCACGGTCCGCACCGAACTCGAGTATCTTCGTGCGTGCCTTAACTTGCGCTATGGCAAGGCGAACAGCCAAGTCTGGGTCCCGCCCGCTTCACGGCCACGTGATGACTATCTTACGCACGAGCAGGTCAGGAAGCTGCTGGCATCGGTCACGACGCCGCACGTGCGCCTTTTCATCATTCTGGCGCTCACCACGGGCGCGCGCATGAGCGCAATCCTTGAGCTCACGTGGGATCGGGTCGATTTCGCGCATCGCGTAGTCGACTTGAACCTGCCCGAGCGGGAGCAGTCGAACAAGCGTCGTGCTGTCGTCCCGATCAACGCTTCGCTGTTCAGCGCCTTGAGCCAGGCTAAAAAAGGTGCCCTCTCCGATCACGTCATTGAGTGGGACGGTCAGCCAGTGAAGAGCATCAAAAAAGCCATTCGGCACGCGGCAAAGCGCTCGGGCGTAAAGTGCTCACCTCACATGTTCCGACATACGGCGGGCGTTTGGATGGCGCAGAATGACGTCCCGATGCAAAAGATCAGCCAGTATCTGGGCCACACCAGCAGCCGGGTGACCGAACGAGTCTACGCCCGTTACAGCCCGTCATACATGTCTGATGCGAGCTCTGCGCTCGAGCTTGGGTTCATTTGAACCACCGAACCCTGTGGGGACGTCCTCGCTGGCAAAGCAAAAGCCCCGGAAAAGCCAGGCTTTCCGGGGCTCTGTAGATGGTGGGCGTGGCAAGGATTGAACTTGCGACCCCTGCGATGTCAACACAGTGCTCTACCACTGAGCTACACGCCCAAGAGGAGCGGCCTCTAACGAAGGCCTATCGCGCACGCAAGCGTCAGTTGAGGCCGCTGGCGCTGCCAATGTCAAATAGCCGATCGACCTCCAGCACCAGGTCGCGGAGGTGGAAAGGCTTGGAGAGAACCTTGGCCTGGGGAACGGCCTTGCCAGCCTTCAGCGTGACAGCCGCAAAGCCGGTGATAAACATGACTCGCATGTCGGGGGCGATCGCGCCGGCGCGCTGCGCGAGTTCGATGCCGTCCATTTCGGGCATGACGATGTCGGTCAGCAGCAGGTCGAACCGTTCCTGCTCCAGCAATGGCAGGGCGGCAGTGCCGCGGTCGACGGACGCAACCGAGTAGCCGGCCCGCTCCAGCGCGCGTTCCAGATACTGGCGCATCGCATTGTCGTCTTCTGCCAGCAGGATACGGATCATCGACAGCCTCATTGCGCCGCCTCTCAACGCATGAGAAGCGGACCACGATGCGAGTTATGCGCTGACTTCTTAAAATTTCCTAGGCCGCACGCCAAAGCGTTGCCGCCCGGCGGTGCGCAGCGTAGCAAAGCTGTGGATGACAGGCGCAGCACCCGTGTTCGAGCTGATCAGCCCGGATGCACCAGGGCCAGTGGTGCTGTCGGTGCCGCATGCCGGCCGCGATTATTCGTCGGAGCATCGAGCCATGGTCCGCCCGCCGGTCGATCGCCTGCTCGCACTCGAAGACCGCCTGGTGGACGAGTTGGTCCGTAAGGTACCGGGCACGCCGACGCTGATCGCGCGCACGCCGCGCGCCTGGATCGATCTCAACCGGGACGAGGCCGAGCTCGATCCAGGCTTGATTGAGGGCGTTGTCGCCTCGCGCCTGATGCTGACGGCCAAGGTGCGCAGCGGCCTAGGGCTGATCCCGCGCAGGCTCTCAGGCGTGGGCGAGATCTGGCGCGGCCGGCTTTCGCTCACGTCAGTCCAGGCCCGAATTGCCGCCGTCCACCGTCCTTATCATGGAGAGCTTCGCCGGCTGCTGGATGGCGCTGCGGAGGCCAACGGCACCGCTATCTTGCTCGATATTCATTCGATGCCGCCGCTTGCACGCAAGGATGGGCCGTCGGCGCAGCTGGTGATCGGCAATCGCTACGGGCAGACCGCTGCAGGCTGGGTCGGCGCGTCGATCGCTGCAACCGCGCGCCGGGCTGGCCTCTCGGTACAGGAAAATACCCCTTATGCCGGCGGCCACATTGTCGAGCGGCACGGGGCACCCGCACGCGGCGTTCACGCGATCCAGCTCGAAGTGGACCGCTCGCTCTACCTCGACCCTGCCCTGAGGCAATGCAATCCGGAAAAGCTCGCCCGCACTCGCCGGCTGCTCTCCGAGATCGTCACCAATCTAAAGCACGCCGCACTTCACGAGGAGCTTCCGATTGCCGCCGAATAAAGAAGCCGCCCCGTGCAGATGCACGGAGCGGCCAAGGTTCAGGGAGGAACACGCCCGAAGGCGTGGTCGACACCGGGGAGAAAGGGGGGAAACTCCCGGGCGTCGAAACATAAATAAATAAGCGGCCGAAAAGTTTCAATCGGTCGACCTGAAAAACGGCACGGGTCGCAAAAAAAATCATTTCCCGCGAATAGCTTGGTCGCAAGGGACGGTCAGACAGAGCGGCCAGGCCACATGCGCCGGATGAAGCCGGGAGCGTCGGAGAAATGATGCTTCAGTGCGCCCGCAATGTGCAGCACGAGCAGCGCGATCATCGCATAGCCCAGGATTTCGTGGCTCTCGTGGGCGAAATCACCAACGCCCTTATTCCCCTGCACCGGCAGGTAAGGGAGGTCGAAAAAGCCATACCAATGGAAAGGTCGGCGCTCGCCGGCCGCGGAGATCATCAGCCATCCGGTCACCGGAATGGCAATCATCAGCAGGTAAAATAATCCATGTACGACCCGCGCGCCGAGGGCCTCAACGCGGCCGATCGTCTCCGGAAATGGCGGCGGACGGTGCGCAAGCCGCCACGCGCCGCGCAACAGGCTCAGCACCAGAATGGTGAAGCCCGTGGCCTTGTGCAGGCCCATGGCGGTCGCGCGCGCCGGCCCCTCCGAATCCTCGGTCAGGAAGGCGCCGATCAGGTTAGCGACGATCAGTAGCGCGATCAGCCAGTGAAATAAGATGGCGCCGCCTGAATAGCGGGAGCGCGTGGCACCCGGTTCGGGCGGCCGGCTCACGCCGCCGCCCCGATGGGCGGAAGCTTGCCTTGCGTCGCCTGCCGCCCGTAGATTTCACGCATCAGATCCAGCGAGAAAATGTGCGCCTGGACCAGAGTGATCAATCCCGTCTGCATCATCTTGCGCAGCTGGTCGCCGCGCAGATCACGAAGCTTCTCTTCATTGACCATCTTGAAGCCGCGATAAATGTGCGGCTGGGCCGCGCCCTCGGGCTGAATGGTAACTTCGCCGTCCATCAGCAGGTCATTGTCCATCAGCTCCTTGACGAAGGCGCCGGTGCGCTGGGCGGACTGCTCGAACTGCTCGCAGAACTGCAGGATGTCCTTGGTACCCTGGCTGGCCTCGCCATTCTCGAACAGCTTCATGAAATCGCCATCCGGCCCCACCGCGCCCGAGGTCGGGTCGAAGCAGAGCGACAGCTCGTTGGGGTTCTGACCTAGCTGCGCGAGCATGAAGGGATAGCGTCGCACATAGGCGGGCACATAGACGCGCTCCGAGAACTTCCCGTCGTCGTCCAGGAAGACGTTCACGCCTTCGTTGAGGCCCATCAGCGCCAGCGGCACCGGGTTTTCGGCATCGGCGAAGATGATCGGGAAGTGGCGCTGCACCTGCACGAACTCGTCGACGGTGACGGGAACCGCATGCTGACCTTTGAGGAAATGCGCGCCTTCCAGCGTCTTGGTGCCCCAGCCGGCATGTTCGGTCGAGGAAAGTGGAACCAGATCGCGATAGAGAACGGGAAGGCCGGTGGCCTGCGGCAGGGTCGCCATGAACAACTCCGAAAGAGGTGGAGCCGATGCGGCCCCTGACAGGGCGGCGGTCTATGGGGCGGCGGCTCCCGACGCAAGGCTCGGCGGGATCAGCTTGCCGGGATTCATGATGCCGAGCGGGTCGAAGGCAGCCTTGAGCGCACGCAGCGCATTCAGCCTTGGCTGATCCGACAGGCGCGCGAACTCGCCGAGCTTCATTTGCCCTATGCCATGCTCCGCGGAGATCGAGCCGCCGGCCGCCACCACCAGATCATAAACGAAGGCGCTGATTGGCTTGCCGGCCTCGACGATCCACCGCTCGGCCTCGGCTCCTGCAGGCGCGCGGACGTGGAAATGGACATTGCCATCGCCGAGATGACCGAAGGCGCCGGCGCTGGTGCCTGGGAAGGTCCGCTCCACCTCCGCGGACGCCGCCACCATGAAGCTCGGCATAGCGTCCACGGGTACCGAGATATCGTGCTGGACGGCTGGGCCGCTCGCACGTTCGGCTTCGGAGATCGACTCGCGGATGCGCCAGAAGGCACTTGCCTGCGTCTGGTTTTCCGCGATGACCGCATCGCTGGCGAGGCCGGTCTCCAACGCGGCAGCCAGTTCGATCTCCACTTGCCCCTTCAGTCCGGCACCGCCGGTAACTTCCATCAGCGCATGCCACGCCGGAGCGACGCTCAATGGAGCGCGCGTGCCGGGGATGTGCTGAAGCACGAGTTTGAGTGAATCCTGCGGCACCAGCTCGAAGCTCTCGACTGCGAGCCCCGCCGTTTCCAGCCGCCTGAGTAGCAGCAGCGCGCTCTGCGGGCTGTCCGTGCCCACCCACGCGGTCGTCACGTCCTGCGGCTGCGGCACCAGCTGCAGCGTGGCGGCCGTGATGATTCCGAGCGTGCCCTCCGCCCCGATCAGCAGTTGCTTTAGATCTGGCCCGCGATTGTCCTTCTTCAGCGGGACGAGGCTGTCCAGCACCGAGCCGTCCGGCAGTACTGCTTCGAGCCCCAGCACCAGCGACCGCATCGTGCCGAAGCGCAGCACTTGCGTGCCCCCCGCATTGGTCGAGCATAGGCCGCCGATCGTCGCCGATCCCTTCGCACCCAGTGACAGGGGAAAGCGCACGCCCTGCTCCATTGCCGCCTCATGAAGCGTCGTCAGCACCACGCCAGCCTCCGCGACCGCCAACCCGGCCGTCGCGTCGAGCCGGCGGATATGGTTCATCCGGCGAAGGGACAGGATCAGAGCTGCGCCGGAGCCATCCGGTGTTGCCCCGCCCACCATGGACGTGTTTCCCCCTTGTGGGACGATGGGCACCCGATATTCGGCGCACAGCCGCACCACCGCCGCCACTTCTGCGGTGTCAGCGGGTGAGGCCAGGGCAAGCGCGGCGCCGCGATAACGGCCGCGCCAGTCGCTCAGCCATGGATCGATGTCGGCTGTGTCAAGCGTCAGGCCTTTGGGACCAAGCGCGTTCCGCAAAGCGTTGAGAAACTCTTCCTGCAGCATCGGGCGGCTATAGATCAGCCGTCCGCAACATTCATCTGGGGTTCAATGTCGGCCATTCATCCGCGCATGATGGGGTGCTTGCAGTGACAGTCGGTGCGATTGTCGCGCTGCTGCTGGTCGGCGGCGCGCAAGAGCCCCCCGTCCTGCTCGCCCAATTGACGGTACGGCAGCAGGTGATCATTCGTGTGCCCGCCCGGCCGGTGCTTGTTCAGCCGACGCGCTGGAAGGAAAAGGGCGGCCCGAAATGCATCCCCGTCGCAGCGCTCGGGGGCGCGCAAATCTCCCGGGAAGGCGTCGATCTACTGCTGAAAGGCGGCGCCCGCGTGCGCGCCAAGCTTCAGCGCTGCCCGCCGCTCGATTATTATTCCGGCTTCTACATTCGCCCGGGCATTGACGGCCGGATCTGCCAGGATCGGGACACGATCCGTGTCCGATCTGGCGGCAGTTGCGAGATCGACGTGTTCAAGTCGCTCGTCCCAGCCCGCAAGAAATAGGCCTGCAGCTTGACTTTGCGGCCCGGTTCCAGCAGGTGCGCAACGGGCTAAAGCGGCGTCTTGCCGCCCCATTTTTCTCGGACCTCAGATGAGCTTTGCCGATCTCGGCCTTTCCGACGAGCTTCTGAAAGCCGTCAACGACTCCGGCTATACGGAGCCGACTCCAATCCAGCGCCAGGCGATTCCGCCCGTGCTGATGGGCCGCGACCTGATTGGCATCGCCCAGACTGGCACCGGCAAGACCGCGAGCTTCGTGCTGCCGATGATCGACATATTGGCGCATGGCCGCAGCCGCGCGCGTATGCCGCGCTCGCTAATCTTGGAGCCGACGCGCGAGCTCGCCGCTCAGGTCGCCGAGAATTTCGAGAAATATGGGAAGCACCACAAGCTTTCGATGGCGCTGCTGATCGGCGGCGTGTCGATGGGCGATCAGCAAAAGGCGCTCTCCAAAGGTGTCGATGTGCTGATTGCGACGCCGGGCCGGCTGATGGATTTATTCGGCCGCGGCAATATCATGCTCAACGGCTGCGAACTGCTGGTGATCGACGAAGCCGACCGCATGCTGGACATGGGCTTCATTCCGGACATCGAAGAAATCTGCACCAAGCTGCCGAAGAAGCGGCAGACACTGCTCTTTTCCGCGACCATGCCTGGCCCGATCAAGAAGCTGGCCGACAAATTCCTGACCGATCCCAAGTCGGTCGAAGTCGCCCGCCCCGCCAGCTCCAACCTGCTAATCGAGCAGCGGCTGGTGGACACCAGCAGCCGCGAAAAGCGCGAGACGCTGACCACGCTCCTCAAGGCGGAGGACGTGACGACTGCCATCGTCTTCGCCAACCGCAAGACCACCGTCCGTGACCTTGCCACCAGCTTGAAGCGCGGGCGTTTCGCGGCCGGCGAAATCCATGGCGACATGGAACAGGCCGACCGGCTGAAGCAGCTCGACCGCTTCAAAAGCGGCGAGATCAACATCCTGGTCGCCTCAGACGTCGCCGCGCGTGGGCTCGACATCAAGGGCGTCAGCCACGTGTTCAACTATGACGTGCCTTGGCATCCGGATGATTATGTCCACCGTATCGGCCGGACCGGCCGCGCCGGAGCAACCGGCAAGGCCTTCACGCTGGTCACCAGCGAAGACGCGGAAGCCGTTGCCAATATCGAGAAGCTGACCGGCGGCAAGATCGAGCGCGTCGGCGCCAAACCCCGCGCGGCGGAAGAGCCTTCGGCCGAGGCCGAGGAAAAGCCGAAGCGCGCGTCCCGTTCCCGCAGTCGCGAAGTGCCGGCCCCGCCGCGCGACGAGGCACCTCAGGCTGCACGCCAAGAAGCGCCGAAGCCCAGCCGTCGCGCCGAGCGCCCGCAGCGCCAGGAGTCACGCGCCGCTCCCGCCGAAGCAGCCGACGAAGGCTGGAACGGCCCGATCCCGTCATTCTTGGACTTCGGCTTCACCGCTTAGCCGGTAGCGCGCGGCATCACCCGAGATGCCGCTCCAACACCACCGCCGTGGCGACACTCGCCACCCCCGGCACCGCTGCGATCGCCGACCGCGCCTGCTCCACGTCCGCAACCGCGTCGCAGTCGACGCGGAGCATCAGGTCCACCGGCCCGGTCAGCGAATGGATCATGCTGACGAACGGCACCTGCTTCAGCTTCGGCACCACTTCGGCACAGCGCCGGCCGGGCGCGAGCGTCACCGACAGATAGGCGGACTGACGCGCACCGCTGCCCGAGCCCTCGACCGTGGTGAAGCCGGCGATAGCCCCCGTTGCCTGCAGCTTGGCAAGCCGGTCCTGCGTGGCACTCCGCGACAGGCCGAGATCGCGGGCCAGCGCCACGATCGACCGCCGCGCGTCACGGCGCAGCAAGGTCAGCAGCAATCGGTCCTTGTCGTCCATGCACCCCCGCCCACCGGCATAGTGCCGGCTTTTCCGGCATCATGCCCAGTGAAACCGGCCAAGGAAATGGCGATCAGCCGCTCCACCATAAGGAGGATGACGATGATCGACTTGGGACACGCCGTGCTGCTGCCGATCGACATGCAGATGGGCTTTAACGACCCCGGCAACCCGCCGCGCTGGAACCCCGATCTCGACGCGAACGGCCTGGCCCTGCTCGCCACCTGGCGCGCCGCGCGCGGCCCGATCATCCATGTGCGGCATGACTCGGTGCAGCCCGGCTCGACCTTTCGGCCCGGTCAGCCTGGCAACCGCCACCGCCCCGGCTTCGAGCCGCAGGGCGATGAGCCGCTCGTCACCAAGAGCGTCAACTCGGCCTTTATCGGCACCGACCTCGATCTGCGCCTGCGCCGGCTGGGCGCTAAACACATCGTCGTCTTCGGCCTCGTCACCGACATGTGCGTGTCCACGACCATCCGCATGGGCGCGAACATGGGCTGGGACATGATCCTCGTCCCGGACGCTTGCGACTGCTTTGCCCTGCCCGACGGCAAGGGCGGTACCGTCCCTGCGGAGCAGATCCACGCCGCGCATGTGGCGACACTCGCTTACGAGTTCTGCCGGACAATGTCCGTGGTGGAGCTGACCGGCTGGCGGGCGGCGGCTTAAGCGAGTTATCCGTCATTCCCGCGAGGCGGGAATCCAGTCGTTCTTCTGCTGGGTTCCCGTTTGCACGGGAATGACGAAAGTTGAGTCCAGCAAGCTCCCATGCCGCCAGCAATGGCGACCGGTCGTGTCCAAGGTGCACTTCGTAGCGAGCACCGAGCCTATTGGAATCGCTATCACATCGCCGACGCTAAAATGGCGGCCAGTCAGCAGCGACCGTTCGCGCCTTCGGCGGAAAGCTCGTTGTTAAGCTTACGCAGCAACTGCTCGGCTTCGTCGAGCTGCTGCAACACCACGGCATAGCGGGTCAGCACGTAACCATCGGTCGCCAGCGCCTCCCCGACCCGCTCCACCAGCCGATAGGCATATCCCACTTCGTCGACCAGCCTTTTTCCGATGGCGGCGGCGCCGACCAGCGCTTCCGTCTCGTGGAACGATGGCACTGCGCGATTCTCTCGCAGCGCGCGCTGGATCGCGTCGACGCGAGCCTGATGCGACGAGGCGGCTGGAGCCACTCCAGCCTTGGGCCGCTTGATCATCCGGTCGACTGCGACGTGTACGCCGAAGGACAATCCGCAGCGATGGCCGGCGCTCCAGACGACCTCTGCCGGAATGCGATAATCATCCCGGTGCAGCACGACGCTCTGCCCCTCGAGGGGCAATTCGCGGCCGTCCACCATTGCGCCCGTTTCGGACAGGTTCCGCACGGACACGGGATATTGCTCGCCGTCGAACTCAAGCGTCGCGGCAAGCATCGTGTTGGTGCGCGCATGGCTCCGCGCTTCGGAGAGGGTATCGGCGGTCAAGGACGTCCCCGCAATTCAGCTTCGCGGGCGGTCTTACACGCGAGAAACTTGCTATTTCGTTTGCGTGTAACGCGCCCTGAATTCGCGAGCGACGACGGTGAGCCGGCCCGCAGCGATGGCGGCGCGCAGCCGCTCCATCAGCTGCTGGTAAAATCGAAGATTATGTTCGGTCATTAGCATCGCGCCCAGCATCTCGCCGGTCCGGACAAGATGATGAAGATAGGCGCGGCTCCACTTCGCGCAGACCGGGCAATCGCATCCGACGTCTAGCGGCTCCTGATCCTCGGCGAAACGGGCGTTGCGGATGTTGAGCGGACCCTCCCACGTAAAAGCTTGGCCATTGCGCCCGCTGCGGGTCGGCAGCACGCAATCGAACATGTCGATGCCGCGCTCGACCGCGCCGACGATATCGTCGGGCTTGCCGACGCCCATCAGATAGCGCGGCTGGTCGGCGGGCAGTTGGCCCGGCGCATAATCGAGCACGGCGAACATCGCCTCCTGCCCCTCCCCCACCGCCAGACCGCCCACCGCATAGCCGTCGAAGCCGATGTCGATCAGCGCCTCCGCCGATTGCCGCCGCAGGTCCTGATCGAGCGCGCCTTGCTGGATGCCGAACTGCGCCGCCGCCTCGGCGTGCGCGCCGCCGTTCAGGAACGCGTCGCGCGAACGCCCCGCCCAGCGCATCGACCGCTCCATCGCCGCCGCCTGCACGTCCCGGGTCGCCGTGGTCGGCACCAACTCATCGAACGCCATGACGATGTCGGAACCGAGCAGCCGCTGGATCTCGGTCGAACGCTCCGGCGTGATCATGTGCTTGGCGCCATCGAGGTGCGACTTGAACGCCACGCCCTCCTCGGAACGCCTGGTCAGTTCGGAAAGGCTCATCACCTGATAGCCGCCGCTGTCGGTCAGGATCGGCCGTTCCCAGCCCATGAAGCGGTGCAGCCCGCCCAGCCGCGCCACCCGCTCCGCGCCCGGTCGCAACATCAGGTGGTAAGTGTTGCCCAGGATGATGTCGGCGCCCGCGGCACGCACGTCGCCTGGCTTCATCGCCTTGACCGTTGCCGCCGTGCCGACCGGCATGAAAGCGGGCGTCCTGATCTCGCCCCGCCGCATCCGGATCATGCCGGTGCGCGCCGCGCCATCGGTCGCATCGATCTGAAAGGAGAAGCGCTCGGCCATCGGCGAAAGCCTTTGGCAGCGCGCGCCTGGCTCTGCTAGCCCTTGCCGCTCACCTTGCGAAGGACCCGCATTCTTGGCCGAAACCGACACGACCGCCGACCCGTCCCGTCCCGGCGGCCCCTATGCCTGGTATGTGCTCAGCGTCCTGGTGCTGGTCTATGTCCTGAACTTCATCGACCGGCAGATCATCTCGATCTTGGCGAACGACATCAAGCGCGACCTCGACCTGACGGACGCCGATCTCGGGTTTCTTTACGGCACCGCGTTCGGCGTCTTCTATTCGCTGTTCGGCATTCCGCTCGGCAAGCTCGCCGATAATTGGAATCGGGTGCGGCTGCTGACGGTCGGGCTCGGCCTGTGGTCGGCGATGACGGCGCTGTCGGGCTTTGCGAAGACCGGCGGCATGCTCGCGGCCGCCCGCGTAGGCGTCGGCGTCGGCGAGGCAACGGCCAGCCCGTCCGCCTATTCGCTGATCTCCGACTGGTTTCCCAAGAAGCAGCGCGCCACCGCCCTCGCCGTCTATTCCTCAGGCCTGTATCTGGGCGGCGGCTTGTCGCTGCTGATCGGCGGCGCCATCGTGGAGCGCTGGAACCATGCCTATCCCGGCGGCGGTCCGATGGGCCTCGTTGGCTGGCAGGCGGCGTTTCTCGCGGTCGGAATTCCTGGGCTGATCGTCGCCTTGTGGGTGGCCACCCTGCGCGAGCCAATCCGCGGCCGGGCCGACGGCATCGTCACGCCGCCTTCGGATCCCCGCCCTTTCCGCAGCTTCTTCGACGAATTGCTTACCGTCATTCCGCCATTGACGCTGATCGGCGCCACGCGGCGGGGACCAGCCGCCCTCGCGCTGAATCTGGCGGCCGCGGCGCTGGTCGCGCTCACCGCCTGGGCGCTGATCGCCGCCACCGGCACGGCCCTTCAGTGGATCGCTGTCGGCATCGGAGTCTATGCGGTGATTTCCTGGGCCACCGGCCTGCGCACCCGCGACCCCGCGACGTTCCAGCTGATCTGGGGCACGCCGGCCTTTCTCTGCACGACGCTCGGCTATGGCCTGATCGCGTTCCAGAGCTACGCGGTCAGCTTCTGGGCCGCACCGTTCGCCGAAGAAATGTTCAATATCGGAAAGAGCGAGGCCGGCTTCTGGGTCGGCGGGCCGGGTGCGCTCGCCGGCTTCCTCGGCGTCATCGCGGGCGGGCGGCTGGCCGACTATGCCCGCCAGCACAATCCAGCCGGACGTATCCTCGTCGTCGCCGGCGCACCCCTGCTCGCAGCGCCATTCGTGGTCCTCGGCTTCACCACCGATAGCGCAAATATCTTCTACGCCGCGCATTTCATGGCCGCGATCTTCACCAGCGCCGCGCTCGGCGGCGCCGCCGCCACCACGCAGGATCTGGTGCTGCCCCGGATGCGCGGCGTCGCGACAGCGACCTTCTTCCTTGCAACCACGCTCGTGGGGCTATCGCTCGGGCCCTATATGGCCGGCTATGTCTCGACCCTGACCGGCGACCGGTCGATCGGCATCCTGTCGATCCTGGTGGTCACACCCGTCTCGCTGGCGCTGCTGATCGCCGCCTATCGCCAGCTCCCCGCTGCCGAAGCCAGCGTCCTCGCCCGCGCCCGCGCTGCCGGAGAGCCGATCTAGCGCCGCTCGATGACTCCGCAGGCGACCCGGCCACCACTATTGCCACTCGGATCGCTGCGCTCGTCATCGGCATTGGCGTGTACCACCAAGGCGGCGCCGTCCGCATCGAACAGCTCAGCAAGGCGCGCGTCTGGCAGCGTGAAGCGCAGCGTGCCGCGGCCATCGGCTCCAATGCTGATGTTGGGCATATCGCCATGATGCGACCCTTGCGGGTTCTGCCGGCCGTGCTGACGGGCGGTGGGGTTCCAGTGCGGGCCGGCTGATGCGAAATCGGGCGCGTCGCAGCGGCCGACTGCGTGCACGTGAATGCCGTGCACGCCGGGGGCCAGCCCAAGGGCCTCGACCTGCACGACTACGCCGCCAGCATCCTCGCTGAACTTCGCCTCTCCGCGCACACTCCCGTCGGCTGCGGCCAGGTTCGTGCTCGCTCCGGCTCCTACTGGAGCGCTGCCCGCATTCATCTCGCTGCTTCCCGTGCAAGCGGAAGTCGCAATCAAGGCGGTCGCAAGCGAAATCGTGCGGATCATGTCACTACCTCCCGGTCGGTTCGCAGCCGACGCGTAACGAAGAAGGAACGTTCCCTCCAGCCGGACGGCGCGCACAAAAAAGGGGCCGGTGGTTTCCCACCGACCCCGATTTCAGACCCGAAGGTCAGACTTACATGCCCGAACCCGGACCGTAGGTGATTTCCACACGGCGGTTCTGCAGTTCGCGAACACCGTCCGCAGTCTGCACGCGCAGGTTGGTTTCACCGAACGCCTGGGTCGTGATCACGCCCTCGCCGATGCCGCGACCGGCCAGGTAGGACTTGACCGCGTCCGCACGGCGCTGAGACAGGCCGAGATTGTAGCGCGGCGTTCCCGACGTATCGGTGTAACCGGCCAACATGACCTGGGCATTACCGCAGCTCTGGTAAGCCGAGACTGCGTTGTCGAGGATCGACGCCGCTTCCGGCGTGATGTCCGACTTATCCCATTCGAAGAACACGATATACGGTCCCGGCGTGCACACCACTGCCGGCGGCGGAGGCGGCGGCGGGGGAGGCGGCGGGGGAGGCGGGGGGGGCGGCGGCGGCGGAGCAGCCGGCGCGCCGAAGTTGAAGATTACGCTGCCCAGAAGGCTGTGCGACCGGAAGCGACCGTTGAAGTTGTCGCCCGTTACGCCGACCGTCCGCAGACGCGACACGTTGAAGAAGCGGTACTTCAGGCCGACATCGATGTTGTCGGTCAGGGGCGCGCGAACGCCGGCGATGCCCTGCCACGCAAACCGCGTGTCGGAGTCGTCGAGAAGGTTCGCTCCGGAGTTGTTCAGGCGATAATCGCTGAACTTGACGCGAGCCACACCGGCACCACCGCCGATATAACCCGAGATCCCGGTTTCATCACCGAAGTCCAGCAAGCCGTTCAGCATGAAGCTGAGCGCGGAAGTCGAGCCGCCGGCCGGGAAACGGACGCCCGGCAGGTACTGGAAGCCGTTGCTGGCGCGTGGCCCAAGTCCACCGCCTTCGTAATTTTCGACGACAGCCCGCTTGTAGCCGACTTCGGCTTCAAGGCGGAACACGCCGAAATCATAGCCGACGATGCCATCAACGTCGTATCCATAATCATGGTCGACAGTGGCGGTGCCCGGCGCACCCGCACGGTTTAGCCTGAAGTTGATATCTTCAACGATCATGGCCCCGCCTTCGAGGCCGACATACCATGAATCGTCTCGCGCCAACGCGGGCGAAGCGATCGCCGTGGAGGCAAGCGCCATCGCAATGGCAAGCTTCCGCATAGAATTCCCCTTTCTTAGGTGTCACTCGGACAGCGAAAACTCACTATCGGCTGCATTGTTTCGGTGCAAGCCCGCAATTCCCCAAACTGTGGCATAAGCGCCACACTTGGCTTGGATTTCCGCGGGTCGGTTCGCAACAGCAACGGCGCCTAGGGCGCGATCAATCCGTGCGCCACAAGACGAGAGACGAGCGCCGCGATCGCCGTGCGCGCCTCCGCGTCGACGACGGCTCCTCCGCTCGGCGCCGCCACCGCCGCCTGTTGCGGCCCAACCACTTGCCCGCCTTGGAGAACCACTCGGCTGCCGCGCACCTCGCCAGTCACCCAACCGGACGCGGCGCGCTCCGCCCAGAGCTGTTGGTCGATCAGCCACACCCGCATGCCCTCGCGTGCGGCAAGAAAGCGCCAGCCATTCACGGTCCAGCACGCAAGCGCATGCGCCTGGCCCGTCCATTCAGCCGTCGCCGCAGGTCCGACGACCCAGCACTGACCCGGCGCGGGGCTCGGCGGCGGCGCTGTGACGCCGAGGGCTTCGGCACTGGGGTGCAGTCCGGCATCTACGAGCGCGAGCGCCTCATTGTGCGTAAGTTCCTTTTGCGCCTGGCCGACATTTCTTCAGCGTTCCCGTTTAGTGGCGATTATGTAGTTTACAAACCCACTGGCATGCGCTAGTGAACTGGCATGCGCTAGTGAAAGGCCTCAACAGAAGGCTCTCACCATGTCGGTTCTCTCCTCTCCCCACTTCCACGACGAAGCCAAGGCCTTCGCGTTTCTGGAGAGCATCGTTTGGGCCGATGGAGTGACCTGCCCGCACTGTGGCGTGGTCGGTGGTCGCATCTACGATCTGGCCGGCGTCCGTTCCAAGGCGAGCGTGAAGAACCCGGAAGGCGTCGTTCGTCACGGCCTCAAAAAGTGTGGTGAGTGCCGCAAGCAGTTCACCGTCAAGGTCGGCACCGTGTTCGAGCATGCCCGCATGCCGCTCCACAAGATGCTGCAAGCGGTTCACCTGATGGTGTCCAGCAAGAAGGGCATCAGCGCTCACCAGCTTAGCCGCGTTCTAGAGGTCCAGTATAAGACGGCGTGGTTCCTGGCTCACCGTATCCGTGAAGCCATGCGCTCTGGCGACCTTGCCCCGTTCGGTTCGGGCGGTGGCGCTGTCGAGGTCGATGAAACCTATTTCGGCAACAAGAAGGACGCGGCCCCGGCCCGTGGCGGTCACGCGCACAAGTTCGGCGTGCTGGCGCTGGTGGATCGCACCACCGGCACCATGCGTACCTTCACCTTCGACAAGTTCCGCGCCGATGCCGTGCACCCGATCGTGCGCGCCAACATCAGCCGTGAAGCCCGCCTGATGACCGACGAGAGCCGCATGTATCACAAGCTCGGCAACGAGTTCGCGGAACACGGCACCACGCTCCACGGCATCAAGCAGTATGTTCACCCGACCGACCGCACTATCCACACGAACACCGTCGAAGGCGCGTTCTCGATCTTCAAGCGCGGCATGAAGGGCGTCTACCAGCACTGTGGCGAGCAGCACCTGCACCGCTACCTTGCCGAGTTCGAGTTCCGGTATAACCACCGCATCGCGAACGGCGTGGATGATCGCCAGCGGGCCAACAACGCGCTTGGCGGCATCGTTGGCAAGCGTCTGACCTATGGGGGGCCTCGTGAACTCGCATAAACTGGCTCGGCAATACGAATTGCCCATGCCGTTGCCGCGCTTCCGCCTAACCCGTTGATGATGCTAGGAAAGCGCAAACCGCTGATTCTCTTGTAAGAATCGGCAGTCTAGCCTATATTCTGCCTAGGCCTCCGATGCCTGAATACGCTGGCCAGTCCAGCCGTGCCAAGGGAGCTAGACTCCCTTGGATAAGGCATCGGGGGACCTACCCCCTAGCAGCCGTCCTGTGATGCCAGACAGTCAGGAAGCGAGCCGTGGTGGGCGTGCTTGTCCCCCAAGTATGGCGCCCGGATGCTTGCAGAATGAAGTCCGCCAAGGCTCCTTTTGGGGAGGTGTGTTTGAGTTCATTCTGCTTGGCAGCAATGCCGCCGAGAATGACATCCGTCATCTGCACTAAGCCGACATGCTCCGAATTGACGGGTTCAATAGAGCGAACGCAGTTCGGTGCGGTCTGATATCTCTTGTATGCGTCGGCGCACAACTGATTGCGCATGTCGCAAATATCGGTGCAGTCGTTCCCGGCATCTAGGCGAATGTGTATAGCCCTACTTTTTCCATAATATCGGGCAACTCTGTGCAAAAATAACTGATAGTACATCCGGTTATGCTGGTGTCTTTATTCTCTCCCTCAACCGCCCGGTGATTGTAGCCTTTGAACGGAACTATAATGACGTGGAGAGCTGCCTTGCGCTTGTTCACAAGATCGAAAGCGTACTTTATCAGCGACTCATACGCGGCTTGTTTTGTGCCGCCGCGATACTCGCTCCAATGAAACTCCGTCCTGATACCGGCATCTGCTCGTAGCGTGGCAATGCGATCTTCAATCTCGTTGATGCGGTTGCCAGCTACAGCGAACCCACCTGCAACCATGTAGGTCGCGTCACGACTGCTGGCGTCGCCAAAGAACGACAAAGCTGGTAGTGCCTGCGGGTCTCGAAGGATGATTGCCATGAGTAGCCAAGACAGCGCTGCGGCGGAGCAGAGTCAACTCGACAAGTTCAAGGAAGCCGCTCGCCAGCTAGAGACGGACGACGACCCAGAGCGCTTCAAGGACAGGCTCAAGAAGCTGGTGAAGCATAAGCCGGTGGAGAAGCCGTGACTGGCTTGGCCGTTGCCGCTGTCGGACTGATTGGCGCGCTGTGGTGCCTGTTCACCGATGCGGTTCCCGCTGTTTGGCCGGCGACCCGGATCGAACGGAGAGAGAAGCCCGGCGCGTTCTGGTCCTACGTCGCCTTCTATGCCGCGGTCATGGTCGGCGGTCTGATCTATGCCCTTACGCACTAGCGGGTTTGTAAGCTACATATACGCCCGTTTAGTGCCAGATCATCGTGACGATGTCAAGCTCAATTAACCGATATGGTTCATCGTGCCTGGCTGACCCTGGCCCGCTCCCGCTCCAGCAGCCCGGCGACACTCGGGCGTTCCATGAAGTCCGCGACCCAGGCCGCCAGTTTCGGGTAGCGGCCCGCGTCCGGCAGCGTGCCGGTGTGCATCATGTTCACGATCGGGCTGACCACGGCGATATCGGCGATCGAAAGCCTATTCCCGACCAGGAAGCCTCCGGGGCCGGGCGCCACCGTCTCCAGATAAGCGTAGAGCGGCGGCAGTTCTTCCGCCTCGGCCTTGTCCGCCACCGCCAGATCGCCTTCGCGCCCGATCAGCTTCGCGACCACCCGGTTGAAGAAGATCTTGCCGGCCGCCGCGATGAAGATCGTGTCGGCGAACTCATCGAACCATACCGCCCGTGCCCGCTCCTCGGGCGAAGCGGGGAACAGCGCCGGTTCCGGGTGCTTGGCCTCCAGATAGGTGACGATCGCCGTCGAATCCGAAATCCGGAACTCCCCGTCCTCGAAGCCGGGCATCTTGGCGAATGGACTGCAGGCCAGGAATTCCGGAGTGGGCTGCCCCAGCCCGACCGGCACGACCTCCAGTTCCAGCCCCTTCTCGGCGGCGAACATCATCACCTTGCGCACATAAGGCGATAGCGAAATCCCGTAGAGCTTCATGAAACAGTCTCCCTGTCCGCGAAACAGTAACGCCCGGCGGCTGATTGTCAGCCACCGGGCGTCCTTCGTTCTCGCCTGTGCGTCTTGCCTCAGGCCGCCTGTTGCGTCGACTCCTCGGCCGGGCTCGGGCGCTTGTCGAACACTTCGTCGATCAGGCCGAACTCTCTCGCCTCGGGCGCGTCGAGGAACTTGTCGCGCTCCATGGCGTCGTTGATCACCTCGATCGGCTGGCCCGTATATTTGGCATAGAGCTCGTTCATCCGCGCGCGGATGCGCAGGATTTCCTTCGCCTGGATCTCGATGTCGGTCGCCTGACCCTGCGCACCGCCCGAAGGCTGGTGGATCATGATCCGCGCATTGGTCAGCGCCACGCGCAGTCCGGGCTCGCCGGCCGCCAGCAGGAAGCTACCCATCGACGCCGCCTGGCCAATGCACACCGTGCCGATCCGGGGCCGGATGTAGTTCATCGTGTCGTGGATCGCCATGCCCGCCGTGACGACCCCGCCCGGCGAGTTGATGTACATGTACACGTCCTTCTTCGGGTTCTCGGACTCGAGGAAGAGCAGCTGGGCGGTGATCAGCGAGGCCATGTGATCTTCGACCTGGCCCGTCACGAACACGATCCGCTCCCGCAGCAGCCGCGAATAGATGTCGAAGCTGCGTTCGCCCCGGTTCGACTGCTCGATGACGATGGGCACCAGGCCGCCGACGATATCGGCGTGATCGGGAGTGGGCATTGAGGGTCCTTAGCTGATCGGTTCGGCTGCTATGTCGTCGGTTCGGCGCAATCGTTCAAGAGGCGCATCGTTGCGTGCCCGCCCCTGCGACCCTAGGTAGCGCCAAGCTTAACAACTGCAGGTGATCCATGACGATAATGCCCGGCTTCCGCATGAACGATGACGACGAAGACACCAACCCCGGGCCGGATCGCAGCACCGCGGCGATGATGACCAAGTTTCTGGAGGCGCGCACCGTCCTCCTGTTCGGCCCCGTCGACCAGAAGGTCTCGGAACGCATCGCGACGCAGCTCCTCTACCTCGATCACGTCAACCAGGAGCCGATCAAGCTGATCATCAACTCGCCGGGCGGCCATGTCGAATCCGGCGACACGATCCACGATATGGTCGGCTTCCTGAAGTCGCCGGTCGCGGTGATCGGCACCGGCTGGGTCGGCTCCATCGCCGCTCACATCTTCCTGGGCGCCGCCAAGGAACGGCGCTTCTGCCTGCCCAGCACCCGCTTCCTCATTCACCAGCCGTCAGGCGGTGCCGGCGGCCGGGCGAGCGACATCGCCATTCAGGCGCAAGAGATCATCAAGCTGCGTGAGCGGATCGCGAACGTTATCGCAGAGCGCACCGGCCAGTCGATCGAGCGCGTGCGCAAGGACATCGACCGGGATTATTGGATGTCGACGGACGAGGCCAAGGAATATGGCATCCTCGGCACGGTCATCACGAACATGAGCCAAGTCACGTTCTAAGGACCGGGCGGGGCCACGTGGGCCCCGCCCTCGTCCCTCGTCCTTCTAGGCGGAGGGTTACTCCGCGGTCTTCTTGGCGCGCTTCGGCTTGGTCGGCGCGGCCTCGGCCTCGACACCGGGTGCGACTTCGGCGGCCGGCGCATCAGCCTTTTTCGCGGCCCGCTTCGGCTTGGCCGGAGCAGCTTCGATTTCTTCTGCCACCGCCGCGACTTCGGCCTCGGCCGCTGCCGCATCGGCCGTGGCGGCCTTGCTCGCCTTCTTCTTCGCAGCAGGCTTCGCAGCCTTGGCAGAGGCATGGTCGTGACCGTGGTCATGGCCGCAGTCCGGCCCATGAACATGGCCGTCCTCGTCCGCCTCGATCTCCGCCTCGACCTCGGCGCGGGTCACGCTCCGCTCGGTCACTTCCGCCTTGGAGAAGAGGAAATCGACCACCTTGTCCTCGAACAGCGGCGCGCGCAGCTGGGCCGCGGCCATTGGCTCGTTGCGGATATACTGGACGAACTTGTCGCGGTCTTCCGGCCGATATTGCTGCGCCGCCTGGGTGACGAGCATGTTCATTTCCTGCTGCGAAATGTCGACGCCGTTCTTGTTGCCGATCTCCGACAGCAGCAGCCCCAGGCGCACGCGGCGCTCGGCGATGCGGCGGTAATCCTCGCGATCGGCTTCCATCTCCTTGCGCGCGGCCTCGGGGTCCGCCTCGTGGCTCGCTTCATGCTCCAGCTGCGCCCAGATTTGGCCGAACTCGGCTTCGACCATCGACGGCGGCACTTCGAAATCATGGCTCGCGGCGAGCTGATCGAGCAGCTTGCGCTTCATGTGCGTGCGGGTGAGGCCGTTATGCTCCTGCTCAAGCTGGCGCTTGACCAGCTCCTTGAGCTTGTCGATGCCTTCAAGGCCCAGCTGCTTGGCGAAGTCGTCGTCGAGCGCAGTTTCCTTGGGCACCCGCACTTCATTGACGGTCACTTCGAACTTGGCCTGCTTGCCGGCCAGGTGCTTGGCGCCATAATCCTCGGGGAAGGTCACGTTGACAGTCTTCTGGTCATTGGCTTTCGCACCGACCAGCTGGTCCTCGAACCCCGGGATGAACTGGCCCGAACCCAGTTCCAGCGACACGCCTTCGCCCTTGCCGCCCTCGAACTCGGTGCCGTCCACGGATCCGACGAAATCCATCACGATCAGATCGCCAGTCTTCGCCTTGTAGGTCGGCTTGTCCGCCGCTTCGAACTGCTTGTTGCTGCCGGCGATCCGCTTCAGCGTCTCGTCGACCTGCGTATCCTCGACCGGCACGGTCAGCCGCTCCAGCTTCAGCCCTTCGATGGCGGCTTCCGGCACCTGCGGCAGCACTTCGAGCGTCACCTTGATCTCGGCATCCTTGCCGGCCTCAAAGCTCTCGTCGAGCTCGACGGAGGGCTGCATCGCCGGACGGAGCTGCTTTTCCGCGATCAGCTGCTGCACGCCTTCCTGCACCGCCGTCTCCAGCGCCTGCTGCTGCAGCGCAAGGCCGTGCATCTTACGGACCAGGTTCGCCGGCACCTTGCCGGGGCGAAAGCCCGGCATCTTCATCTGCGGCGCGACCTTCTTGATCTCGCCATCGACGCGAGCTTCGATGTCCTTGGCGGTAATCTTCAACGTGTAAGCCCGCTTCAGGCCCTCGTTCAACGTCTCGACAGTCTGCATGTCTCGCCTTTTTAAACTCTTGAGAAAATCCGGGCCTGAGCCAGTGGAATGGTGCGGGCGAAGGGACTCGAACCCCCACATCTTGCGATGCCAGAACCTAAATCTGGTGCGTCTACCAATTCCGCCACGCCCGCGGCCGGACCGCCGGTCGCGGGCGTCTATAACACACGCTCCTATTGAGCAACCCGGAACCGTGCACTGCGTTGTGATTGCCGACAGGAGGATCGCATGGCTACCGTCCCGCCGCCCGACACCATCCCCGAAACCCCGCCGATGGACCCAGGCCAGGCTCCGGATGAGGCAAGCGCCCCTCCCGGCGACATCGACGTTCCCGACCCTGGCGACGGGGACGAAGCGGAAGCGCACCCGAGCTAAGCCGCTCCCGATCGAAGGCCGAAACTTAGACCACCATCTCTCGGGCCGGCCCATGACCCAGAAAGGCCGACGGGCTGGCACTGGCCCCGTAGGCCCCGGCGAGGAAAATGGCGATCAGGTCGCCAACCTCGGCGCGGGGCAGCCCCACCTGATCGCCCAGCCGGTCCAACGGCGTGCACAGGCAGCCGCAGACATTGACTGTCTCCTCCGCCTCGTCCCCGAACCGGTCGGCAACGGCGATGGGATAATTGCGCCGCACCACGGTGCCGAAATTGCCTGACGCGGCAAGCTGGTGGTGCAGCCCGCCATCGACGATCAGGAAAATCTGGCCGCCGCTTTCCTTCCGGTCGACGACTCGCGTCAGATAGACGCCGCACTCCCCCACCAGCCAGCGGCCGAGCTCCAGGCATAAGCCCGTGTTCCGCAGCACTTCGGGGCGCGTCGCGTAAGCCGCCTCGAGCGCCGCGCCGATCCGCTCCACGTCCAGCGACGCCTCGCCCCCGAAATGTGGAATGCCGAAGCCGCCGCCCAGGTTGAGCCGTTCCGGCGCCACCCCCGCAGCGTCCGATAGCCTCGCCGCGAGGGCGATCGTCGCCGCCTGCGCCTCGACGATCGCCTCGGCATCGAGCGACTGCGACCCCGCAAAGACGTGAAAGCCGCGAAACTCTGCTCCGGTCTCCACTAGCCGCCGCACCAGCGCTGGCACCCGCTCGGCATCGACGCCGAACGGCTTGGCCCCGCCGCCCATCCGCATGCCCGACCCGCGCAGCTCGAAGTCGGGATTGACCCGCACCGCCAGCTTCGGCGTGATGCCCAGCCGGGCGGCGATCGCCAGCGCCCGCTCGGCCTCGCCTTCCGATTCCAGGTTGATCGGCACGCCGCGGCCGATCGCCACTTCCAGTTCGCCGTCGCGCTTGCCCGGCCCCGCAAAGGACAGGCATTCCGGCTTCGTGCCCGCGCCCAGCGCGACCAGCGCTTCGCCCATCGAGGCGATGTCGATCCCGTCCACCAGCGGCGCGATCCGCTGCACCAACCCGGCAAAGGGATTGGCCTTCAGCGCATAATGAAGATCGATGCTCGGAAACGCCGCCCGGAACCGCGCTACCCGCCGCTCGACCACCGCGATGTCATAGACGAACAGCGGCGTGTCGCCGGCCTCAGCGACCAGCGCCGCCGCCCTCCGCCCGCCGATCGTCAGCGCGCCGCCCTGCGCTACAAAGTCCGGCGGAATGGGCCCGGTCGGCTTCACGGGAACGCCACCTTCAGCGCGGCACGGTCGATCTTGCCATTGGCCGATCGCGGCAACTCGTCGAGCCAGACGATCCGCGCCGGCTGCATAAAGCCCGGAAGCTCTCGTTTCAGCGCCATACGCAGTCGCTCCTCGTCCTTTCCATCGCCGCGCGCAATGAGCAGAATAGCCTGCCCAAGCTTCGCATCGGGAACTCCGAACGCCGCCGCTTCCGATAGGCCGGCGGCCGCCACCGCCTCCTCCACCTCGGTCGGGCTGACGCGATTGCCCATCGTCTTGATCATCTCGTCTTCGCGTCCGACGAAGCGGAGCAGTCCGTCGGCGCCCCGCACTACGGTGTCTCCTGACCAGACCGCCGCGCCGCCATAACGCGATCCGGCCGGCGCCGGCCGGAACCGCTCTGCCGTCCGCTCCGGATCGTTCCAATAGCCTTGCGCCACCAACGGCCCGCAATGCACCAGCTCCCCCGGCTCACCGGGATCGCACAAGCTCCCGTCCGGCCGCGCGACCAGGATCTCCGCGTGCGGAATCGCGTCCCCGATCGCGGTCGGATGGGCGTCGATCAGCGCGGGATCGAGATAGGTCGAGCGGAACGCCTCGGTCAGCCCGTACATCGCGTAGATGGCGGTCGCCGGAAACAGCGCCCGCAGCTTGCGCACCAGCGGCTCGGTCAAGGCGCCGCCGCTATTGGTCAGCCGCCTGAGCGTGGTCGCCTCAGGCCAGTCCGCCTCCGCCAGCTGCACCCAAAGCGGTGGCACCCCGGCCAGCGTCGTGATCCCGTACCGCTCGACGGCCTTCACCACGTCGCGCGGCAACAGATAGTCGAGCGCCACTGCGCAGCCACCCGCAGCCCAGGTCGAAAACAGTTGGTTCTGCCCGTAATCGAACGCCAGCGGCAGCACGCACAGCGTCCGGTCGTCAGCCGTAAGCTTCAGATACTCCGCGACCGCCACCGCGCCGAGACACAGATTGGCGTGGCTCAGCATCACTCCTTTCGGCCGGCCGGTGGAACCGGAGGTGTAGAGCAAGGCGACTAAAGGGTCACCGTTCGCTTCGAGCGAAGTCGAGAAGCCGTCCTCCGGCTCGCCAATGTTTCTCGACTGCGCTCGAAACGAACGTAGTTCGGGTTCGAGTTCGATTACACACCCCGCCGGCACGTCCCCGGCCTCCAGCGTCCCCGCTCGCACGTCCTGCGTCACCAGCAGCCGTGCGCCGCTATCGCCAAGGATATACCCCACCTGTGCCCGCTTCAGCGCCGGATTGACCGGCACATGCACCGCCCCCACCCGCGGCGCGGCGAGCGGCATCAGGCAGGCGGTCACCGTCTTGGGCAGCCAGGTCGCGACCCGATCGCCGGGCGCGACGCCCTGCTCCCACAGCCACGCCGCCAGCGTCGCCACCCGCGCCTCGAGTTCCGCATAGGTAAGCGTTTCGCCGCCCGCCATCAGCGCTGGCGCGTCGGGCGCGCCGCAGCCGGTCAGGTGGTCGATCCGCAGCACTTCGCCGCCAAACTCTTGCAACCTCTGCCCTTCCCCGTCCAAACACCGGCGGAGCAGGGGATTAGCGTCTTGTGGGTCACCGGGGAATATTTCGACACGATGCGGGCCGCAGAGCTCGCCGCGCGCGGCCGGCTGTCCGCCGCTGACGAGCCCTTTGCCCGCATCGACTGGTTCAAGCGCGTTTGGGATCACGCTTCGCCGGGCCAGCGCCCGCTCGTCGCCCGCGCTCGTGCCGGCCAGGCCGAAGCCTGGCTGTTCCTGGCGCGCACTCGGCCGGACCGCGCCGTCGCGACGCCGGGTCCGCATTTCGCCCGCTTCCTGCCGCTCTTCGCGGGAGATCCCGACGACGGACTGAAGCGCGCGCTGCTGCTCGCCGCCGCGCGCCGGCTGCGGCTGTTCAACCTGTCGCGGCTGACGCTCGAGCCGATGCTGCCCGAGCACGCCGCGCTGCTGGCGCACTGCTTTCGCGGCGGCGGCTGGACGGTCGCCGAAAGGCTTGGCCCGGCGAACTTCACGCTGGACGTGCGCGGCCGTCATTTCGAAGACGTCTGGGAGACCTGCTCCGCCGAGCTCCATGAACGCGTCGCCGCGGGGAGCCGCCATCTGCACGTCGAGATCGCCGATCTCGTCACGCCGCGTCTCTGGGAAGAAGTCGAGCTACTGGGGGGCGCCGGCGCGTTCCTGCGCGATCTCGGCCAGGATGCCACGCTCGACCGCACCCTGCGCCTCGGCATTGCCCGCGTCGGCGAGGCGCCGGTCGCCGCGCAGCTCTGGACGGTCGAGAACGGCCATGCCTTCGCCCACTGGCGTGCCGAAGATCGCGAGGCCAGGGACTTCTTCCCCGCCGACCAGTTGACCGCGTCCATGTTGCGCTACGCGATCAACGTCGATCACGCCCAGCATGTCGACCTCGGCAATGGCCGGGAGGCGGAGCTTGCCGATTGGGCCGACGATCGCCGCGTGCTGCGCCGCCTGGAGCTGTTCAATCCCCGCCGCCCCGCTGCCTGGGCGCCGGCGCTGGGCGCCCGCATCGCCACTCTTGTCCGCCGTCCCCCGCTCGACTAGCGCGGCGAGCCATGGTTCCCGAATATCATGAGACGGTGGAACGCACCGTTCGCGCCGTGCTGGTGGACGTGCTCGGCATCGCCCCCGACCGCGCGGCGACGTTCGAAGCAGAAACCGGCCTGTTCGGCTCGCTCCCCGAACTCGACTCCATGGCCGTGGCCGGGCTGCTGACCGAGATCGAAGACCGTCTCGGCATCGTCATCGAGGATGACGAGGTGGATGGCGAAATGCTCTCCACCTTCGGCAATCTGGTGACGTACTTGGACCGGAAGGTTCAGTAGCTAAGATTCCCGTCCCACCTGCGGGAGGGGAGCTAGGCCGCAGCCGCCTTCTTCTCGGCGAACTCTGCTTCCGCCAGAAAACGCTCAGCATCCAGAGCGGCCATGCAGCCGGTGCCGGCTGCCGTCACCGCCTGGCGGTAATGCTTGTCCATCACGTCACCACAGGCGAACACGCCGGGGATGGCAGTACGCGAGGTGCCCGGCTCGACCGTGATATAGCCCTCGTCCAGCTCCAGCGCCCCGGCGAACAGCTCCGTCGAAGGCGAGTGGCCGATAGCGACGAAGGCGCCGTCGCAATCGACATGGCTGTGCGCGCCCGTCGTCGTGTCCTTCAGGTCCACGCCAACCAGCCCCTCGGGGGTTCCGCCCGCCACGAACCGCTCCACCTGCTTGTTCCACATGACCGAGATGCGCTCGTTGGCGAATAGCCGTTCCTGCAGGATCTTCTCGGCGCGCAGCGAATCGCGGCGATGGATCAGCGTCACGTCCGGCGAGTGGTTGGTCATGTAGAGCGCTTCTTCGACCGCGGTATTGCCGCCGCCGATCACCACCACCTTCTTGCCGCGATAGAAAAAGCCGTCACAGGTCGCGCAGGCGGAGACGCCCTTGCCGGCCAGCGTCTTCTCGCTGTCGAGGCCCAGCCATTTGGCCTGTGCGCCGGTCGCAATCACCAGGGTCTCGCCTTCATAGACATCGCCGCTGTCGCCGGTCAGCCGGAACGGCCGTCGCGACAGGTCAACCTCGGTCACGATATCGTACATCGTCGTCGTGCCGACATGCTCGGCCTGCTTCTGCATCTGCTCCATCAGCCAGGGGCCCTGGATCACGTCGGCAAAGCCTGGATAATTCTCGACGTCGGTGGTGGTCATCAGCTGGCCGCCGGGCTGGATGCCCTGCACGACGATCGGCTTCAGCCCCGCTCGCGCACCGTAAATGGCGGCGGACAGGCCGGCTGGCCCGGAGCCCAGAATCAGCATGCGCGTCTTGTGAGTGGTCATGCTATCGCAGATAAGGTCGACGCGCCGCTCGCGCAAACCGATTGACCGGCCGTTAACCAATCCAGGTCAAAGATGCTGCTGGCATGAGCGCGCGCACTTCCATGACCTCCCTGTTGCTCCGTTTCCGGCTCGGGCTGCGAACCGAGCGGCGGCGCGTGACGCGCAGCTTCCAGGTCACGCCCGCAATCGTCGACGCACAAGTCCGCGAAGTCGCCAAACAGCTGAAGCAGGCGGTGCCGATCAACATCCTGTCGGCCGTCATGCTCGCGTGGATCTTCATCGACGTGGAGCATAATGTCCCGATGCTCGCGAGCTGCGCGGCGCTGATTGCGCTGACCGCCAGCAGCCTGTTTTATCTGCCGCACATGCCGTTTTGCCGCGTGCGCCATCACAGCCCGTTGCAGCAGAGGCGCGTGCTCCACCTTTATTCCTTCGTCACCGGCCTGGTCTGGTCGGTGATGATGGTCGTGCCACTGCTCAGCGCCAGCGAGGCGGATCGCATCTATCTCTTCTCGATCATCATCGCGGCGATGTGCGTCGGCGGACTCATCTTGGCGATGCTCCCGGTCGCGGCCATGCTCTACACCGGCGTGATGGGGCTGGCGGTGGCGTTCGCCTTCGCCATGCAGCCCATCCATATCCCGGCAGCCCTGTATTTCGGCACCGCGATTTACGTCTTCATGTTGATCCGCGTCTTTTTCGACTTGGCCAACCTGTTCGTCGGCCAGCTGATCTCGTCCGAGGAACTGCGCCGGGCCGAGCAGGCCGAGCGCGAACGCCAGCGCCTTGAACTGGAACGTCGCGCCGCCGAGCAGCGCTCGCTCGAAGCGGAGCGCGAGCGGGCCCGCGCCGCAGAACAGGAACGCCATCGCGCAGAGTTGCTGCACCTCGGCACCCAGTTCGAAGCGAGCGTCCTCGCCGTTGTCCGTAGCCTGGGCGACGCCGTCGGCCAGCTCCAGGACTCCTCCGGCACACTGCATGAGATTGGCCGCGAAGCGAGCGCCAAGGCCGTCACCGTGTCGGATCGCGCGACCAGCGCCAGCCAGGCGGTGGCAAGCGTCGCCGCCGCTTCCGAGCAGATGGTCGCGGCGGTTGGCCATGTCTCGGCGCGTGTGTCGGAGCAGGTCGAATCGAGCGGCACTGCCCGCCGGTCGGCCGAAGAGACCCGCCACGCGCTGAACGAACTCGCGGCCAGCGCCGACGACATCGCCAGCGTCGCGACCCTTATCCAGGACATTGCTGCCAATACCAACCTGCTCGCCCTCAATGCCACCATAGAGGCGGCGCGGGCCGGAGAAGCGGGCCGGGGCTTTGCCGTCGTCGCCCAGGAAGTGAAGAGCCTCGCCACCCAAACCGGCGCGGCGATCGGACGGATCGGGGCCGCCGCCAGCGCGATCCGTACCCGGGTCACGGGCGCGCTGGAGGCCGTCGAACGCTCCTCCGCCCAGGTCGATTCGGTCCGTGACGGCGCGGCCGCCATCGCCGAGGCCGTGACCCAGCAGCGTCTCGCCTCCGACCATATCGGCCGCAACGCCGCGGCGGCCGCAGAGGACGCCGAAGACGTCCACTCCAATATCGCGCAACTGGCCGACCGGGCGCGCCAGACGGACAGCCTCACCAAGTCGATGCGCAGCCTCGCCAGCACACTCGACGAGCAAAGCCGCACGCTCACCGCCGCGGCGGGCGATTTCCTGAGCCGCCTCCGCGCCGCCTAGGCGAGCCCACGCCAGACGAACCAGCCGCACACCGCCCCGGCTGCAATCCAGATTAGGACAATGATCGCCAGGCCGACGCGCGTCACGGGCGGACGCTCCTTCTCCGCTCTCCGCCGCAACTCGGCCATCACCGGCACGGGCACCAAACGCACGGCCAGCATGATGCCCAGCGGAACCAGGATCAGGTCGTCCAGATAGCCGAGTATCGGGATGAAGTCTGGGATCAGGTCGATCGGCGACAATGCATAGGCGGCGACGGCAGCCGCCAGCGCCTTGGCATACCAGGGCACGCGCGGATCGCGGGCCGCCAGCCAGAGCGCGACGACATCCCGCTTGATCCGCCGCGCCCACTCGCTCCAGCTGCCCATTGCAAGGGTCTCCGTCAGGACACGGGGCAGTGCAATCGGAAACCGGCGACGGGCTTGCGAGCAGTGACTTGCTCATGCAATACACCTGCGCTGGGAGATGACGGATGAGACATCTGGCGGTCGCGGTTGCGGTGTTGTTATTCGGTGGTCAGCTTTCGGCCGAGCCTTTGGTGGGCCCATGGCCGGTGAAGGACCCGACCGAAGTGATGGTGCTCGCCTCACCGCACTTGTCGGGCATCGAGCATCTGCAGCAGGGATGGATGGCGCCTTTGCTGGACCGGCTGGCCGCGTTCCGCCCGCAGCTGATCGCGATCGAAGGCCTGTCCGGGCCCGAATGCTTCCTGCTCCGCCATTATGAAAAGAGCTGGCCCGACACCGCCGACGGTTATTGCAAGCGGATCGAGGCGATCGCCGCTTTAGGAAGGGCTTCGAACGGGCTCGACATGCCCGCGGCGGAGGCAGCTGCGGAGCAGGCGCTCGCAACGCTCGGGAACAACCCGGCGCCGGGGTCCCGGCGGCAGCTGGCGGGGCTGTTCGCCTCTGCCGGCAATATCGGATCGGCGGCGACGCAGTGGCTGCGGCTGTCGCCTGCCGAGCGCCGCGACGGAGAGGGCATCAGTGCGGAACTGGCAAAGGCGCTAGACGAACTGGCGGTGCGCCGTAACGAGAACTTCTGGATCGGTGCGGCGCTTGCCGCCCGGCTGGGACTCGATCGCATCTATCCGACCGACGATCATCTGTCCGACCGCCTCCAGGCCGAGGCGCCGCCGGGCCTGAGCGACGCCATGCAGGCGATCTGGAGCGGCGAGCGGCCGCCCTTGGCTCGTCAGGCCCAGGTGATAGAGAAGGCGGTGAGCGACGGTAACGGCGTGCTCGCGCTCTATCGCTTCCACAATCGCGCCGACGTCGGCGAAGAGGCGGTCAGGGCGGACATGGGCAAGGCTTTCGCGACCTCCTCGCCCGGTCAGCATGGTCGCCGCTATGTAGCGTGGTGGGAAACGCGCAACCTGCACCAGGTGGCGAACATCCGCGCCGCGCTCGGGCGCCAGCCCGGACAGCGGGCGATGGTTATCGTCGGCGGCACCCACAAACCCTATTTCGATGCCTATCTGCGCATGATGCACGAAGTGCGGCTGGTGCCGAGCGAGCAGGTGCTGGGGAAATAAAGGCTGTTAGTTCGTTAGTTCCGTCAGCAGCGCGCATGTGTCCTTGATCTCCTGGCGCAGCCGCTTCTGTTCCTCCGGCGTCAGCATCACCGCGCGCTCCCGCCATGCAGAGATGAGCCGCGTGCGCAGTCCGCTGATTTCCACGACCAGATCGTCCGCACAAAAAACGTCGAGTTGATGTATGTTGGTGCGGCCTTGATCTGGCATGATGTGCTCCCGATCGGAAGCGGGAGCGTGCCAAGTCTCTCATCGCCGCGTGCTTCTCAATATCAGCACCGATACGCCGTTATGCACCAGTAATGCTGATCGGCGAAAACCAAATCCATCCTGTGCCGCCGATCATAGCGCGGAAATATATTGCAACTACATGACACTAATCCAGGTTACGAGTGTTTGCTACCGAGATGCCCAAGTCTAGTCCTTCACCCATCTTGCTGCAAAGGACATCCGAGCGCGACACGGTCGTGCTGCGGGAAGGGTTGTCGCGGCTTTTTCCCGCCGATACGAGCGGCGGCTTCGACGATCTGCTGAAGGCGATCGATGTCGCCGAGGCGCGACAGGGCAAGCTCACGCGCTAAGCCCATGGCGCGATGGCGCTTTCGATCCACCCGGCGTAGTGAGCGGCCATGCCGCATAGCGTGTTCGACCTTTTCAAGATCGGGGTTGGCCCTTCCTCTTCCCACACCATGGGGCCGATGTCGGCCGCCTGCGCCTTTGCCGAGCGGCTGCGGTCCGGCGGGCTGATCGGCCGCACCCACCGGGTCCTGGCCGAACTCTACGGATCGCTGGCACTGACCGGCAAGGGCCATGCGAGCGACCGTGCCGTCCTGCTCGGCCTCTCGGGCAAAAGCCCCGACGGCATCTGCCCGGACGACGCCGACCTGATCGTCGGCGGCATTCGAACGAGCGGGCGACTGCCGCTCGGCGGCGAGGCGGAGATCGATTTCGACGAGCCCCGGGACCTGCTCTTCCATCAACGCAAACGGCTGCCGTTCCATTCGAACGGCATGCGCTTCACGGCCTATGACCAGGCCGGCGTGGAGCTGGCGCAGGGCGTCTGGTATTCCACCGGCGGCGGCGCCATCGTCGCCGAGAGCGATGTGGCGGGTAACGCGCCGCCGTCCGGCCTCTACACCGATGTCCCCTATCCATTTCACTCGGGCGAGCAGCTGCTGGAGCGTGCCGGAGCCGCGGGGCTGTCGATCGGCGACCTTGCTCTTGCCAATGAGCAGGCCCGGCTGACGGAAGGCGAGATCAGGGCGCGCCTGAGGGCTATCCGCGAGGCCATGTCTGCTTGTATCGACCGCGGCATGGGCCGAGGCGGGATATTGCCGGGCGGGCTGCAGGTCCGCCGGCGGGCGCCCGACATCCACGCCAAGCTGATCGCGCGGCAGGAACGTGCGCTTTCCGACCCGTTGAGCGCCATCGACTGGGTCAACCTCTGGGCGCTCGCGGTCAACGAGGAGAACGCCGCCGGCGGGCGGGTCGTCACCGCGCCGACCAATGGCGCGGCCGGGATCGTGCCGGCGGTGCTGCGCTATTATGAGCGTTTCGTGGCCAACGCGACCGAAGAGGGCGAAGACCGTTTCCTGCTGACGGCGGCGGCGATCGGCTCATTGTTCAAGGAGAATGCGTCGATCTCCGGCGCCGAAGTTGGCTGTCAGGGGGAAGTGGGCGTGGCCTGTTCGATGGCGGCTGCGGGGCTGACGGCGGCGCTGGGCGGCTCGAACGGCCAGATCGAGAATGCCGCCGAGATCGGCATGGAGCATAATCTCGGCCTCACCTGCGATCCGGTGGGCGGGCTGGTGCAAGTGCCGTGCATCGAGCGCAACGCGGTCGGCGCGATCAAGGCGATCGAGGCCTCGCGCCTGGCGCTGCTCGGCGATGGCACTCACCGCGTCAGCCTCGACCAGGTGATCGAGACGATGCGCAAGACCGGCGCGGACATGAGCGCCAAGTACAAGGAGACCGCGCTCGGCGGCCTCGCCGTCAACGTCGTGGCCTGCTGACGGCAATCCCTCTCCCGCTGGCGGGAGAGGGAGCCGGATCAGCCGTCCATATCGCCGCGGCTAGCCACGAACGTGTCCGCCTTCATCGATTTCTTCAGCCGCGTGTGGGTGGGATCGTCGCCGGTCGCGGTCTTGAGCTCGTCCAGTGACCCGAGCGCCTCGGCCGGCCCGGCGCCGAAAACGCCGCTCTGCGACGGCGTCGGCTCGATATTCTCGATGAGATCCTTGTCGTCGTGCGCGCGGGCGGCGGCGATGCGGGGATGTTCTTCGGCCATGCTCTTCTCCTTTCCCGATCAACGCCTTGGCGGCGCCCGGGTTCAGCGGATGCGATAGAAATCGGCTAGTCGATCGAGCGCGAGGCCGAGCACCAGCTTCCCTGCTCGCGCCGGCCAGCCGAGCCCGCGTTCGGCGTCCGAAAGCCCCTCGCCTGCGCAGGCGACCCGCCACAGCACGTCCGCCAGGCCCTGGCCGACATGCGTTATCGCAGCGTCGAAGCGGCGCTTGGCGTCGATCTGCGTCGTCGTTGGATCAGGGGCGCCGGTGAGCGCTCCGCCTTTCACCCCGCGCGGCGCCGCATCCCAGCGCATGGTGACGTTCGGGGCCAGACCGGCGCGCTCCCAGTCCATTCGCAACTGCTCGCCGGCGAGCAGCTGCCGCTCGCTGATCCGCCCGCGCGACGCGAGCCAGCCGAGCGGCGGTTCCGCCAGATTGACAGTAACGCTCCGGTGTCCGGCCCCTTTGAGCCGCTTCTCCGCAAGAACCTGTCCCATTCATCCCGCTCCTCATTCAGCGATTCGCGAACCTCTTGCCATAGCGGCGCAGATATAGGACAGAGACGAACCATATCGGTTTTCGGGAAACAGCAGCATGATCACCGCCATCCGCGAAGTGCGCCGCGCCAAGGGACTGACGCTGGAAGAGGTCGGCAAGCGTTGCAAGCCGCCGACGACGGCTCAGACGATCGGGCGGCTGGAGACCGGCACGCGCACCGTGTCGGTCGGCTGGCTGAACCGCATCGCCGCCGCGCTGGGCGTCGAGGCCGCCGATCTGGTGAAGCTGCCGGAACGTGTCGATCTGGCCGTTGCGGCGCTAATCGGCCCCGATGGCGCCCGCGCACCCCGCAAGGAAGCCGTGGTGATTGCGCCGCAGCCGGCGCCGGAGCTGGTCGCCGTGATCGTGGAAGGCTCGGTCGGCGACTATCGCGCCGGCGACGAAGTTTGGTGCGAGCGGCTGGCACCCGAGCGCTTCGCCTCCGCCCTCAACCGCGACGTCCTCGTCCCCCGCCCTGCCGGCCGCTTCGCCTTCGGCCGCCTGCTCGGTCGCGAGGAAGGAAAGATCCACCTGCTGCCCCTGGGCGTCGGCGCCCGCCAGCAAGTCTATGCCGACCCGCCCTGGCTCGCCCGCGCGGTGCGCCTGGTGCGGAGCTTATAGGCGCGGACCGACCGCCTCCCGCCGCACGTCCGCTATCTCAGCGCATCAGGCCGGCAGCGCGAAGCGCGTCATTGATGACCTTGCCAACGCCAGACTCCGCCGGGCGCGACGAGACCGGGTCTTCTCGGGTCAGGCGCGGGGTTGCCTTGGCGATGTCCTGACCTCGTGAGGTCAGCGGCGCTGGGCGCGACTGATCGTCCATCCCTTTTTCAACCGGTGTGCTGGCGCGGTCGATGATGCCCCAGAAACGGGAGATCTCGTGCGCCGAGCCGATCCCCACATCCAGCATATAAGCGCCGCTCTGTCCGCCGCCGTGCACCGACGGATCCACCGGCGTGCCGTGGCCCATGCCTGGGATGACGAGTTCCTCCAGCACTTCCCGGCCCTCGCCGTCGCGCCAGCTTCGCCGCGAGACATTGCCGATCTTGCGTGTTTCTGGAGTTTGCGAGTCCAATCCATGGACGTGGCGCCATTGCTCGACCAGGGCCTCGCCATTGGCCGCTGCTACCGTCCGGTCGTCGGACCCGTGCCATATGGAGACGGCAGGCCAGCGCCCCTTGTGAGGAGAGGCCGACCGCACCTTGGCAGCGAGTGCCGCCCCGTCGATCGCCGCCATTCCCTGCATCGCGCTGAAAGCCTCAGGCATCGAGGACGCCGCGCCGTACGGCAGACCCGCGATCACGGCGCCTCCGGCAAATAGTTCCGGGTAGGTCGCCAGCATCACCGATGTCATCGCGCCACCGGCAGAAAGCCCGGTTATGTAGATCCGCGCGGGATCGATCCCGTGCCGGGCCTGCACCGTCCGCACCATCTGCTTGATGGAAAGCGCCTCGCCACGGCCGCGTTGCGTGTGCTGGGGTAGGAACCAGTTGAAGCACAGATTGGGATTGTTGGACCGCCGCTGTTCCGGGAACAACACAGCGAACCCATGCTGATCAGCAAGCGCCGACCAGCCCGAGCCATGGTCATATCCCGAAGCCCCCTGGGTGCAGCCATGCAGCACCACGACCAGCGGTAAACCTGAGCCCAGGCCGGCGGGCACATAGAGCCGCGCGCGCAACGCACCGGGGTTCGAGCCGAAATCGTCGATATCGACCAGTCGATCCGGAGCGATCGGCTCGCTCGCCGGCGCCTGCCCGGCGCGCATGGCGGCCAAGCGGCTGATTGTCTTGGCTAGGCCTGTCACAACGATTCCTATGAGGCGGAGGGCCTCCGGGATCTAAACGCCCGCGAGTACAACTTGTTGCTGCACTGCACAATAAACTCCAACTAAAGGCCAGCCGCCGCTTCGAGCGGCCTGCCCTCGTCCGGCTTCGGCCGCGCATGCATGACGCCGAAAGGCCACCTCATGCGTTCTGACAGGCGGCGCTGAACTTGGGACCACGGGTCTGTCGGGCTCCTAGTGAGGAACGGCGGATCAGTGTAGTCGGAGCCTTCCTCGAGCCGGAGCGAACGAGATAGCACGCAAAACCAATTATGACTTCGAGCGCCGCGAACGCGAGAAGAACAAGGCGGCGGAGTCCGCGAAGAAGGCCCAGGCCAAGGCGGCCAAGCGGGCGGCGGAGCAGGAAGCGCCGGATACCGATCAGTCGGTGGATTCCTAGGTCCGGCTCGGCTGGTGGAGACGCCCACGCATGAGCTCGAGCAGCTTGGCTGGAGCCGCTTCTTCAGCGAGCAGGTTTCTGCCGACGAAAGCCGTGATTGCCGCCCGGTCCGCGTGATTTCGGTCCACCGCGGCAGGGTCACCGTCGCCGGCGAAGGAATAGAGGACTCGATCTCGTCCAGCCTGCCCGTAGCAGGAGGCGCAGAGGATCGACCAACCGTCGGCGACTGGTTGCTGACCGACCGCAACGACCGGACCCTGGTGCGGATTCTCGATCGGAAGAGCCTGTTCAAAAGACCTGCCCCAGGCGACGATCGCCGGATCCAGCTTATCGCCGCCAACATCGACACGCTCTTCATCGTTACGTCCTGCGATCAGGACTTCAATATCGCGCGCGTCGAACGATACCTCGTCCTTGCGCGCGAGGCAGGCGTCACTCCCGTCCTCATCCTCACCAAAGCCGATCTCTCGGCCAACCCCGAGGGCTTCTCCAGCGCTGCGCGCGGCCTCCACACGGGGTTGCGCGTCGAACTCATCGATGCGCGCGACGTCACAAGCGTCGGCCACCTCGCAGGCGATTGCGGCCTGGGACAGACAATCGCGCTGGTAGGCTCGTCGGGAGTCGGCAAGTCGACCCTCGTCAACACGCTGACCGGAGGGGACCGGATCGCCACTCAGCCTGTCCGTGAAGACGATGGCAAAGGTCGGCACACGACAACTGTGCGAGAGATGCACCGTCTGGTTCGCGGTAAGGATGGAGGGGGCTGGCTTGTCGACACGCCCGGCATGCGGGAGCTTCAGATGTCGGGCGTGGCCGCTGGCGTGACCGAGGTCTTCCACGACGTCACCGCCCTGACGCTCGAGTGCCGCTTTGCAAACTGCACCCATGCCGATGAGCCGGGATGCGCCATTCAGTCCGCCATGGCCACCGGAGCCGTCGATCCCTCGCGCGTTCAGCGCTGGCGCAAGCTCGCCCAGGAGGACGCGGTGAACAGCGGCGCAGCGACGGTGCGCCGGTCGCGCCCGCCAAAAGTCAGAACAAGGAGATGAGAGTTGGTCGAGCTCAACCATCGGGCGCTTGAGTCAGAACGCCGGCGACTTTGGGCCGAATGCCGCCTGAAGGGGCTCGCCAAGGGAACTCCGGAACGGCTCCGGATCGAAGAACTCGACAAGCTGCTGGCAGAGTACCGGGCGAAACCAGGCGGCAGACCGGAGGTGTCCGGTGGCTGATCGACTGAGCATCCTTGTTCAACATCTCTTGCCCAAGCAGCGACTGACCATGCTGGCTGGCCGGATTGCCGGCGCTGAAGCGGGCGCAGCCACCACCCGGCTGATCCGATGGTTCGTCGGCAAATACGGTGTCGACATGAGCGAGGCCGCTGATGCCGACCTAGGAAGCTACAAAAGCTTCAATGACTTTTTCACACGAGAGCTGCGGGAGGGCATACGGCCTCTGGCAACCGCGGACTTTGTCAGCCCTGTGGACGGGGCGATCAGTCAGTTCGGCGCCATCGACGATCATCACATGATCCAGGCCAAGGGTCATCGCTTCACCACGACCGATCTCGTCGGCGGCGATACGACGCTCGCGGCCGAGTTCCGCCACGGCAGCTTCGCCAATCTGTATCTTTCACCGAAGGACTATCACCGTCTGCACATGCCCTGCGACGGCAAGCTCATTCGCATGATCCACGTCCCAGGTGCGCTATTTTCCGTGAACCCGGTAACCGCCCGCGGCGTGCCGAACCTTTTCGCCCGCAACGAGCGTGTCGTGTGCGTCTTCCGGTCACCCGAGCACGGGCTATTCGTCATGGTACTCGTTGGCGCCACCATCGTCGGCAGCATGGCGACCGCATGGCACGGCGTCGTCAACGCAAGGCGGCTCAACAAGGTCGCCGAGTGGAGCTACGATGGTCAGGACATCTCCTTGCGGAAAGGTGAGGAGATGGGCCGGTTTCTCCTCGGCTCGACGGTCGTGATGCTCTTCAGGCCAGGCACGATCACGTTCAATCCGGCATGGGCGCCGGAGCGGCCGGTGCGTCTGGGCGAAGCGATGGGAGTTCGTCAGGTTTAAGATCGCGTGCTTCCCATCAAACGCCGCTCGGACCAGTCCGAGAGCCGACGACAGAACACCGCCCATTGTGATCCCAAGAGCAACGATTGCTCCGACCACGACGTCCGCTAACCACCCAAAGCAGACGATCGCGCTCAGTTCTATGACGACCGTTAGCGGACCTCGATCTGCGCCCGGTGAACGGTGGCGCACGACCGATCACAAACGTTCGGTATAATCTTAGTGCGGTGGTAGGGTCGCCCTGGGGAGACCGCGATGAAGAGCTCAATCGCCTTTGCTGCGCTGAATGCGCTTCTACTCTCGGGACCAGTTCTGGCGCAGTCGAAGTCCGACGACAAAGCACTGCGAGCGTTACCTATTGCGTTCAGTGAGGCTTGGGCCAAGCACGATGGTCATGCGCTCGCCAGCATCATGGCGGACGACGTGGATTTTGTGACCGTCGGGGCCACATGGTTCCACGGCCGGCGTGACTTCGAAATCTATCACACGCGATTGCTGAGCGGCCGGTTCAAGGGTTCGACCAATAAACCTTTGGAAACGTCGGTTCGCTTTATCCGTCGTGATCTCGCAACCGTCAGGTGGAGTTGGGTCATTGACGGAGATAAGAACCCCGACGGCACCGTCAGGCCGCGGCGGTTCGGCTTGACGATGCTTGCGGAGAAGCGCAAAGGGCTTTGGCTCGTCGCCGCTGCACAGAATACGAATGCAGCCGCTCGACCATCACCCGAAGCAAGTGACATCATCTCGCCGATAGCAATGCCAGACGCCAACTAGATTGGGTGAACCTTAGCTGCACTCGTGTTCCTCTCCGAGCGCCGCGGGTGGAGCATCCGCGGGCGCCAGCCACGGCAGCGGCGGCTCCTTAGACGAGACCCACCGCCACAGCGCGGATGTCCGCAATCCACCCGTAGCAGACGTTCAAGCCGGCCGCAGCCGTGCCGCTATGGCACAGCAGATAGGCCATTCGGCCTAGAAGCTGTTTCGTCCTCTTTGCCCCACGAAAGGATCATTTTGCGGCTTAGCGACTCTTCTCTTCATTTCGGCTCTCTGAGGCGGCTCGCAGGGATTTTGAATGACGATTCCATCCTATCGTTAACAACCGAGCTTCGGTAGCTTGGACGAGTGACGACTCCATCAGAGAGGCGCGCTGGGAAGGGTTCTCAGGACCGAACAGGGGAGTTGTCATGAAGTCACTTGTAATCATTCCATTAGCTATCGCGTTCGCCGCGGCACCGGCAGCCGGCGCTACCATCCAAGGGCTCTTCAACACGGGGACGGACGCCAACAACATCGCGCTCGTTGGTGGGAACGGTACAGTCGACCCGCACTACGCAATAGTTTCCTCAACATCGCCAGGCTTCGCCGGGCAGCAAGCAGTCACCTACTTCAACGGGGCCTATGTCGCCGACGACGCAAACTCCCGCTGGATCTCTCTCAGCGGAAGTGGCGGCCCTGGAGGCAACACCACCGTCTATCGGCTGACATTCAACCTGACGGGCCTGAATCCAGGAACCGCATCTCTGTCTGGCCGCGGCGGGACCGACAATGCCGGATTTGTCAGTTTGAACGGCGGGGCCAGCCAAGCGATCAACAGCTTCGGTGCATTGATCGCGTTCAACTTCAACTCGGGCTTCGTGGCCGGGATCAATACGCTGGACTTCTCGGTGACGGACTTCGGCGCTCCCACAGCGTTGCGCGTTGATGACCTCATGGGCACGGCAAACGTTGTTTCGGCGGTGCCCGAGCCAGCGTCCTGGGCGCTCATGATTGCAGGCTTCAGCCTTGTTGGCGGAGCAATGCGCCGCCGCGATCTCACGAGCATCACCTTCGCCTAGACTGTGGGGACAGTGTAGGTAGCGCCGTCAGTGGAAACGCTGGCGGCGCTTCTATGTCCGCTAATCACTCATTGCAGGACACAGCCAGAGATGTCCGCGCGCTGGCTCGGCCTAAAGGCGGACGCCAATGCGCGGAGCTAGCCAGAACATGCCGGAATATAGTGCTACGGTAAGCGCAACCGAGAGTGCCAGAGCGATCCAAAAGGCAACCCCTCCTCTGAGCAACGCAGGCAGGATCAGAAACATCGGCATTGACGGCAGGAAAAACCAAAAAGCGCTCTGTGCGACGTTGGCCACTCGTTCCGCGTCGCCTGTGTCCCGCCACAACCAAAGGAAAGTCAGCAGCGACACCAAGGGTAGAGATACGATCAGTCCGCCTACGCCGGGCCAGCGTCGCGCGACTTCCGATGCTAGCGCCACGATGCCTCCTGATATGGCCGCCTTCAGGATGAAGTAGATCATCTTTGACCGTTACCATTCACATCGTGAAATGTCCGCTTTCCATCTGTGGACGCCCCTAAAGGTGCAAGCGGTTTTGTTAGGGTGGTGCGTAGTCGGGTGCTGCCATCTGTCCGGCCTTTGGTGCAGCGTGCTGCTGCGGGCCCGTATGGGAGTT
>JAESFL010000120.1_pt1 | contig 79353 bp, 80 predicted proteins | sample 9269401 | NCBI WGS metagenome assembly JAESFL01 (sample SAMN14506025, study PRJNA617098) | algae metagenome | isolation source: Gloeocapsa sp. UFS-A4-WI-NPMV-4B04 and co-occurring heterotrophs from desert... | place: USA: Utah | collected 2006-10-01 | reverse complement strand
GCCTTCCGGGCGGGAGGCGCTACATCCAGCGCTCACCGGCGATGGCCATCGGGCTGAGCGACCACGTTTGGTCTTGGACTGAATTCCTCACCCGGCCTGTTCATCACTGAATAACGGGGTGGCTACCCGAGTCCCCAATCCGGAAAAAAAACATCATGGGTACAGAGGAACAGAAAAAGCCAGAGGAACAGAGAATACCAAATCCGAGAAAACAACCGGCTCACGCAGAGACGCGGAGACGCAGAGAGAGAAGAAGAGAAGAATGAGGAGCGGCGGCCCCTGCTCCGCTTTTCTCCCGTTTGTTCTCTCTCAGCGCCTCTGCGTCTCTGCGTGAGGCCCATTCTTTTTGCGGATCTGGTAGAACAAGGTAGTTCTCTGTTTCCTCTGTTCCTCTGTACCCCCATTTCTTTTCAATATCCGGTACGATCGGGAGGCCGCCATCCCCCGGCGTTGCCGCGGGATCAAAAGACGAAACCGGGCGGGCCGGTGCTGTCGGCCCGCCCGGTGGCGGATGCGGTGGATGCGGGACGTTCGATTCAGGTGCCGAACGGGCCGTCGCCGGTGCCGGGGGTGCCGCCCACGCCGGAATCCAGCACCGTGCGCAGCAGGTCGTCCAGCAGCCCCAGCCGCTCGCGCTCCTTGCGGCTCTCCAGCAGCTCCTGCTGCCACGCCGGGTCGATGCGGATGGCCTGCGCGATCTGAAAGCCCGTCTCGGCGTAGGGGTCGATCTCGGGGAACGGCTGCTTGTAGCGGACGACCTCTTCCAGCACGCGGTAGAACAGGTCGATGGACCGGCGGCGGCGCGGCACCAGCCCGCGGCGGTCCTCCTTCTCGTCCTCGTACGGCTCCGCCAGCGCCTCGTAGTACGCGGCGCCGCTCTCGATCCCGTCCGAGACGCGAAAGCGCTCCAGGCCGCGGCACAGGATCAGCGAGCGGCCGTCGGGCAGGGGCTGGTACTTGAGGATGCGCGCCACGCACCCCACGCTGCCGTTGTCCGTGCTGAACGGACCGTGGCGGTCGGGGTCGTGGTAGACCAGGCCGAACTGCTCGTTCCCTTCCACGCAGTGCGCCACCATCTGCCGGTACCGCGGCTCGAAGATGTGCAAGGGCATGGGAGCGCCCGGAAACAGGACCGTCGGGATGGGAAAGAGCGGAAGACGCATGTCTTGCGGGGGCGTCAGGGGTGCCCTGCGAAAGTGCCGGTTCGGACCGGCCGCCGCAAGCACCCCCCCGGTCATCCCCCGCCGCTTTCCGCCACCCGCCGCCACCCCGACGCCGCCGGGACCCGCACCGGGCGGTTGAGCCGTCCCGGCGGCAGGGGCTGCACCAGCTCCCACGTCCCCTCCGCGAACGGCGGCGCCATCAGCACGTACTCCGTGGGCCCGGGGCGCGCGTCCGTGTCCAGCCGCACGTTCAGCCGCAGCCGCATCACCCGGCCGCCGTGCGTGAGCCGCACCTCGTCCACGTACACACGGCAGTCGCCCTCCCCCCACCAGTACAGCGCGTGCGTCCCCTCCGGCACCACCCCTTTCCAGTGCGCGCCCAGCCGCCGCACGGCGAACTGCGTGTCCGCCGAGTCCGGCTTCACGGGGCTGTAGGTCACCGTGTCGAATTCCTGGGGATGGATGATGGCGCCCCCGGAGTCGTGCACCACCAGCGCCAGGTTCGACGGCCAGCAGTGCTGCGCCTCCAGCGGTGCCGCCACCGCGCACGCCACGAGGACGAGGAGGAGGGGAACGATGAGACGAGGAGATTCGAAACGGGAACGGGCGCGCATGATCGCTCCGGATGAAGGTCCGGGGGGCGGCCGCGCGCCCGCCGGATCAATGCAACAGGCTCGGCGTCCGCCGTTTCGCCGCGCCGGTATACCTCGGCCTGCCCCGGATTGTTCGCGCGGTACACGTGGATGGCATGTTCGTGCAGCACGTCCACGTCCACACCACGTGCGTGCCCGCCGCGAAGTAGTCCGCGCGCTTGGCGGCCATCCGCCGCTCCGCCTCGTGGCCGTACTCCGCGGGGTCGCGGATCTCGGCCGCGAACACCGGCGCCCCGCGCGGAAATCCCGGGGCCTCCGTATCGCCGGTGTACCAGCTGACATCGGGACAGAAGGAAAGCCGGTGGGGCAGATCCACGACGAAGGCGATGCGCGAGCTGCATGCACAGCCCTTCCCGCCCGCCTTTTCGTACCGGTAGAGGCTCTCCCGTATCCTCCAAGCCGCTTCCGCCGACCCGAAGACCGTGGGGCCGATCACGATCAGCTCCCCGTCGACGATCTCCGCCTTCAGCTTGGTCAGGTGAAGATCCTCGACCGTGGCGGGGCGTCCGAGCGGAATGGCGACGTGCTCACCAATCCCGAACCGCCAGATGCCGATCTGCAGTTCCTCCATCAGTGTGAACTCGGCGTCCTCTGCCATCTCAATCGAACATCTCGTCCACGGGAAAACGCCAGCCGGGCACGGCGGGTTCGGCTTCGGCGACTTCGCCCTGCCGGTAGACCGTGGCATGCTCCGGCTCGTCGGCCCGGTAAACGCGGATGAGGCCCGCACGAATCACGTCCACGTCCCACACCACCTGGGTGCCCTCCGCAAAGTAGTCTCTGCGTTTGGCGGCCATCTCGCGTTCCGCGGCCGGGCCGTAGTCGTCGTGGCTGCGCACTTCGACCGCCAGCGCCGGAAAACCGTGGATCACGCGTGTTCTCGGGAGCGGTGCCGGGTGCCACGCAGCATCCGGGGATAGCACGCGGCCGGATGGGGCGAGGAACGCCGCGCCGTCCGTGTAGGGTTGTCCTCCGCGGTACATCCGCTGGTGGGCCTTGAGGCTGGCGTAGATGCAGCCCGCCGCGTTGTTGTGCTCGGGACCGGCAGGACTCATGAGGATGAGCCTCCCGTCCACGAGCTCCGCCTTGCCCTCCACTGCGAACAGGTCCTCAAGCGTCGCCTCACGGCCCAGGGGTGCGATGGTCATACATCCTCCGGTGTGGTGTCGGCGTGAGGTGTCAGTGGGCGGCGACCCTGGACGCCAGCGACAAAGGGAAACGAGTTGGACACGGACGGAAAAGGAGGCGACTGTTCACGGCCACCCCCTGAAGCTCCTCAAAGAGGGTCAGCACGGAAGCCATCCTGCTTGCCGGTCTTGAACAGGTCGTCGACCCGGAACCGCCATCCAGGGACCGCCGGCTCCGCGTCCGCAATCTCGCCGCGACGAAAAACGGACGGATGATCCGGCTCGCGCGCGCGGTACGAGCGGATCCACCCCTCGCGCAGAACGTCCACGTCCCAGACGACTTGCGTGCCTTCGGCGAAGTAGTCGGCCCGCTTTGCAGCCATGCGGCGTTCCGCGGCGGGTCCGTAGTCCTCGGGACTGCGGACCTCGACGGCCAGGACTGGTACTCCCTGGATCACCCTCCCGCCGAACTCCGGCCCGACGTACCAGGCTGCGTCCGGTGAAAAGCTGCGCCGGGTGGAGGCGACGAATCCGATTCCGTCCACGAAGGCGCGCCCGCCCCCGTGCTCCCACTCGTGTTGCGTGAGGCGGTAGGTGATGTTCCTTGCCGTCCGGTTGTGCGCGTCGCTGGACGGACTCATGAGGATGAGCCTCCCGTCCACGAGCTCTGCCTTGCCCTCCACTGCGAACAGATCCTCAAGCGTCGCCTCACGGCCCAGGGGTGCGATGGTCATACATCCTCCGGTGTGGTGTCGGCGTGAGGTGTCAGTGGGCGGCGACCCTGGACGCCAGCTGCAAACGTATGAGCAGACGGGACGAGAACACGGCGGGATCCTCACCCTCACCGGAACAGCTCGTCCACTTTGAACCGCCAGCCGGGCAATGCCGGCTCCGCGTTGGCCACCTCGCCGCGCTGGAAGACGACCGGGTTCTCCGGATCGCTGGCGTGGTAGGCGCGAATCCATCCCTCGCGCAGCACGTCCACGTCCCATACGACCTGCGTGCCCCCAGCGAAGTAGTGCGCCCGTTTGCGTGCCATGGTACGCTCCGCGGCCGGCCCATAGTCGCTTAGGCTGCGGACCTCTGCGGCGAAGACGGGCACCCCTTCAATGGGCCCCGGTTGAACCGAGTCCCCATTCCACCAGGATGCATCAGGGCTCAGGATCTGTGTGCGCGGCGTTCGCAGCACGTAGAGCGTACCCTCGCTCACGGCGAACCCAGCGCTGTGCGATGCCTCGTAGTCGTCCAGGCTACGCCAGATCCGCGCGGACGAGCGCGTCGGTCGATGTCCGGGCGTCACGGGGATGATCTCCCCGTCGATGAATTCTGCCCGCTCCTCGACGTTCCAGAAATCTTCAAGCGTCGCCTCACGGCCCAGGGGTGCGATGGTCATACATCCTCCGGTGTGGTGTCGGCGTGAGGTGTCAGTGGGCGGCGACCCTGGACGCCAGTTGCAAACGTGACGAGCAGATACGGATGAGCAGAGGGAGGCATCCCCCCGGACTGTCAGTCCTTCCGCTGCTTGCCGGCCCGGAACAGGTCGTCCACGGCGAACCGCCATCCGGGCACCGCCGGCTCTCCGCTCACAATCTCGCCGCGGTGAAAGACGGCGGGGTGATCCGGCTCGCCTGCGTGATACACGCGGATCCATCCCTCGCGCAGCACGTCCACGTCCCAGACCACCTGCGTTCCCTCGGCAAAGTAGTCGGCACGCTTGGCGGCCATACGACGCTCCGCGGCAGGACCGTAGTCATCGGGGCTGCGGACTTCCACCGCGAGCACAGGCACCCCCTCGACGACCCTTCCGCCGGGGTCCGGTCCCACGTACCATGCCGCATCCGGAGAAAACGTGCGGCGGGTGGATGCGATGAACCCCGCCCCGTCCACGTAGGCGCGCCCTCCCCCGTTTTCCCACTCGTGTTCGGTGAGCCGGTGCGTGATGTTCCGCGCCGCCAGGTTGTGCGCGCTGCCGGATGGGCTCATGAGGATGAGCCTCCCGTCCACGAGCTCTGCCTTGCCCTCCACTGCGAACAGATCCTCAAGCGTCGCCTCACGGCCCAGGGGTGCGATGGTCATACATCCTCCGGTGTGGTGTCGGCGTGAGGTGTCAGTGGGCGGCGACCCTGGACGCCAGCCTCAAAGGTAAACGAAGCAGACACGGACGGAAAAGGGGGCGGCCGTTCACGGCCACCCCCCGAACAACACCCTTCCTCAGTCCGCCGCGATGCGCTCCGGCTCGTGCTGCCGCGCGGCGTGGTCCTGCAGGGCCCGCCACACGCGCGGCGGGGAGAAGGGGAGCGAGTCCATCCGCACCCCCACCGCGTCGTAGATGGCGTTGGCGATGGCGGGGATGGACGGGTGCAGCGGCCCCTCGCCCGCTTCCTTGGCGCCGTACGGACCCTCGGGGTCGATGCTCTCGATGATGAGCGAGCGCAGCTCCGGCGTGTCCAGCGACGTGGGGATGCGGTAGTCCAGCAGCGACGGCGCGTTGTGCAGCCCCGCCCGCCCGTGGTCCGCGTCCTTGAAGATGTGCTGCTCCATGAGCGCCTCGGCGAAGCCCATGTACGCCGAGCCCTCCATCTGCCCCTCCACGATCATGGGATTCAGCGCGCGGCCGCAGTCGTGCGCCACCCAGATGTTCTTCACCTCCACGAACCCCGTCTCGGCATCCACCTCCACCTCGGCCACGTGCGCCGTGAAGGAGTACGCCGGGCTGGCGCCGATGGTGCCGCCGCGGTACTCGCCGTGCACGTCGTTGGGCGTGTTGTACGATCCCACGGAGCCCAGCGTGCCGTGCCTGGCCTCCGCCAGGTTGAACGCCTCCACGATGGGCATGGACCGCCCCGTGTCCTGCCCGTCCATGGCCCGGCCGCCGGCCAGCAGCACGCGCCCGGGCGGAATCTCCCACTCCGCGCCCACGGCATCCTGCACCAGCGCCTTGAGCTTGCGCGCGGCGTCCACGCAGGCGTTGCCCAGCATGAAGGTCACGCGCGACGAGTAGCTGCCCAGGTCCACGGGGGTGAAGTCGGTGTCGCTGGGGAGCACGCGCACGTAGTCCAGCGGCACCCCCAGCTCCTCGCAGACGATGTACGCCACGAGCGACGTGGATCCCTGCCCGATGTCCGACGCGCCGCTGAACACGGCCACGCGCCCGGAGCGGTCCACCTGCAGCTGCACGGCGGACTGCGGCATCCGGTTGGGGTAGATGGGATAGTTGGTCCCGCTGATGTAGCACGAGCCCGCCACGCCCAGCCCGCGGCCGTAGCCCAGGTTGCCGCGGCGCTCCCGCCACCCGCTGGCGGCCTCCACGGCGTCCAGGCATTCCATGAAGCCGTTGGACGTGACCCGCAGCTCGTTGACCGTCCGGCGGAAGCTGCCCATGAAGTTGCGCCGCCGCAGCTCGATGGGATCGATGCCGATGCGCTCCGCCAGCTTGTCCAGCGTCACCTCGAAGGCGAAGCGGGGCTGCACGCTGCCGTGCCCGCGCTTGGGGCCGCACGCCGGCTTGTTGGTGAACACGCGCGTGGAGTTGAAGCGGTACGCCGGGATCTCGTACGGCGCCGCCAGCAGCTGCCCGCTGTAGTACGTGGTCACCAGGCCGAACGACGAATAGGAGCCGCCGTCCAGCAGCGTCTTCGCATCCACTGCCTTGAGCTTGCCGTCCGCCGTGGCGCCCACGCGGTAGTGCATGTGGAACGGGTGGCGCCCGCGGTGGGCGTAGAACACCTCTTCGCGGGTGTACAGGATCTTCACGGGCCGCCCCGTCTTCATCGCCAGCTTGGCAACGCAGAACTCCAGGTCGAACGGCTCGCTCTTGCCCCCGAACCCGCCGCCCACGTGGGGCTGGATGACGCGCACCTTGGCGGGGTCCAGCTCCAGCACCTTGGCCAGCTCGCGGTGCAGGTAGTGCGGCACCTGCGTGCTGGACCACACCGTCAGCCGCCCCCCCGGCGCGCCCCCCGCCTCCCACTGGCCGATGGCGCAGTGCGGCTCGATGGGCACGTGCGTGGTGCCCTCGAAGAAGTACTCGCCCTCGATGACCACGTCCGACTCCGCCAGCCCCTGCTCCACCTCGCCGAAGTCCAGCTTGACGATCTTGGAGATGTTGCCGTTCTGCCCGGCCTTCTTGGCCTCGTGGATCTGCACGTCCGTGCGGCGCGCGGCCTCGTGCGGGTCCAGGATGGCCTCCAGCACCTCGTACTCCACGCGGATGAGCTCCAGGGCGCGGTTGGCCGTGTCCTCGTCCACGGCCGCCACGGCCGCCACGGCGTCGCCGATGTAGCGCACCTTGTCCACGGCCAGCGCGTTCTCGTCCGGCGTCCAGACGATGATGCCGAACGGGATGGGCATCTCCGCGCCCGTGACGACGGCCGCCACGCCGGGCAGGGCCAGCGCCTCGCGGGTGTCGATGGAGACGATGCGCGCGTGGGGATGGGGCGAGCGCAGGATCTTGCCGTGCAGCATCCCCGGCAGCACCAGGTCGTCCGTGTAGCGCGCGCGGCCGGTGGACTTCTCCAGCCCGTCCGTCTTGCGCTGGCGGGTGCCCAGGACGTTCAGGGGCTTGGCCTTTTCCGCGCGGTCGCCGTACAGCGGCACGCGCTCGCCGGCGTGGGACGGCGCGTGGTCCACCACGGGGGTGCCGCGCTCCGCCACCTCCGGCTGGTCGGCGGGAACGCCGCCGCGGGCGCTCTCGAAGCTGGGGTCGCGCCCCTCGCCCTCCACACCCAGGTCGCGCTTTTCGCTCATGCCGTTGCCTCCACCGTCGTGCGCATGCGCTCGGCCGCCAGCTCCACGGCGTCCAGGATCTTGGTGTAGCCGGTGCAGCGGCACAGGTTGCCGCTCAGGGCATCCTTGATCTCCTCGCGCGAGGGCGCCGTGTTCTCCTCCAGCAGGGCCGCCGCGCTCATGAGGATCCCCGGCGTGCAGAACCCGCACTGCGCCGCGCCGCACACGTCGAAGGCGTCCTGCAGCGGGTGGGCCACGCCGGGCGCCGTCCGCAGCCCCACCAGCCCCTCCACCGTGCGCACCTCGCGCCCCACCGCCTCGTACACGGGGGTGATGCACGACAGCGTGGGCACGCCGTCCAGCCACAGGGTGCACGCGCCGCAGTCGCCCTTGTCGCACCCCTGCTTGCTGCCCGTGAGCTGCACGCCGTAGCGCAGCGCCTCCAGCAGCGTCCAGTGCGTGGGCACCGCGATCTCGTGCGTGTCGCCGTTGACGGTGAGCGTGACGAGGTCCTTCATGGGCGGGGGCCGGAGGGTGGTGCGCGCCCCGCCCGGAACGGGCGGAAACACAGCAGGCGCGCGGATTTGACAGCCTTGCAAGCTAACCCGCCCCGCGCGCGGGTGTCAACGCTGCGAGGCGGGTTTTTCGAACGGGTGTTCGGTGCGGTGCGTGGGACTCCGCGATGCGGAGCGGGGCCCTCACCCGCTCGCCTAGGCTCGCACCCTCTCCCACAAACTGCGTGGGAGAGGGTGTACACCCCAGTCGGTGCACGGAAGCGGGCCCCTTCTGGATCGAAGTTCTCCCCCTCCTGCCCGCGAAGCGGGGGAAGGGGCCCTCGCCCGTGCCGGAAGCCGACATCCCCGCGGCGAAGTTCTCCCCCTCTCCCGCGCAGTTTGCGGGAGAGGGGGCCGGGGGGTGAGGGGCCCCGCGCATCGGGCGCCGTTGAAGCCTGCCCCCGTAAAAAGCCCCGTCCGGCAACGCACATGCGTCACCGGAACGGGGCTTCGAAGTCTCGCGGCCGGGTGCGATCCCGCGCCGCGTATCCGGCTAGCGGTCGCCTTCGTCGCCGTGGCCGGGCTTGGACTTGTTCTTGGCGTGCTGGCGCTGGTCCGCGGCCGACGACTTTCCCACATCCACCTGGTCGGTGGTGAACTGGCCGTTCTCGTCGCGCCGGATGTAGCGCTTGTCGCCCGGGTTGGGCTCGATCAGCTCGCGCTTGCTCGACATCTCAACCTCCGGAAAGGGTGCGATTTCCGTAAACGTTAGCCCTGCTTCGACTTCCACTTTGCATTCTCCGCGCCGCGGCGTGGAGCACGGATTCGGCCACGGTGCGGGAGGATTCAGGCTTTAGGGAGTGGATGAGTGACGTTCGATCAGGCGACCCTCCGTCCCCGGCGATTGAAATCGCGGCAATGAGGACGCGATGTCGGCCTTCGCCGACAGGTCCGGCACGGGCAAGTGCCGTGGGGTACACGGGCCTCGGCCGTCTTCGACGGCCTTGAAAGGCCGGCATTGGAGCGATCATTCGCCCCTCGCACGACCAACCTCCCTCCCCCGCGCAGTTTGCGGGGGAGGGTCGGGGAGGGGGGCGCCCCGCCTCCCGACGAGTCCCCGCCTCTCTCCATCGGGATCCCCATCCAAATCCCCCGTCTTTCCATCCCATCCGTCCGAATCCATCTTACGCGCCGGTCTCCATCCACTCCGTCCCGACCGCCACCCATCCGATGAACCTCGAGCCGATCGTCCTGGAGGGCCGCCACGTGCGGCTGGTGCCGATGACGCCGGAGCACGTGCCGGCGCTGTGGGAAGCGGGCAACGATCCCGCGCTGTGGCGGCTCACCATGAGCCAGCTGGCGTCCCAGGACGACATGCGCGCGTTCGTGGACGCCGCCCTCGGCGCGCAGGCGGCGGGGACGGCGCTGCCGTTCGTCACCACGGAGGCGGCCACGGGACGGGTGGTGGGCAGCACGCGCTTTGGCAACGTGGAGACGGCGCACCGGCGCGTGGAGATCGGGTGGACGTGGATCGCGGCGCCGTGGCAGCGCACCGCCATCAACACCGAGGCGAAGTTCCTCATGCTGCGCCACGCGTTCGAATCGCTGGGCTGCGTGCGGGTGGAGCTCAAGACGGACGTGCTGAACGAGCGGTCGCGCCGCGCCATCGTGCGCATCGGCGGGCGGGAGGAGGGGATCCTGCGCAAGCACCAGATCACGGACGGCGGCCGCATCCGCGACACGGTCTACTTCTCCATCATCGACGAGGAGTGGCCCGTGGCCAGGGCGCGCCTGGAGCGGATGCTCGTCGCCGCTCCCGCATCCGGCACCGCTCCGGCCTGATCTTCGCGACACGCCCGCGCGTGACCCGCAGACGACCCCGATTCCGCTGACGATGCCCATCCGCCGATCCGCCTCTGCCCTCGTTCTCGCGCTGGCCGCCGCGTGCGCGCCCGCCCGGCCCGCGCTTTCGCCCGCGCCCACCGCCGCGCCCGCGCGGGTGCCCGCCACGCCAGCGATCGCGGCGGCGCTGGACAGCATCTTCAACGACACCGTGTTCGCCAACGCGCACTGGGGCGTGCTGGTGCGCTCGCTGGAGTCGGGGGAGACGGTGTACGCGCGCAACGCCGGCCGCATGTTCGTCCCCGCCAGCAACATGAAGCTGGTGACGGCCGCCGCCGCGCTGGAGACGCTGGGGCCGGAGTACCGCTACCGGACGCGCATCGCCGCCGCGGGGCCGGTGCGCAACGGCACGCTGCAGGGCGACCTGCTCGTCATCGGCGGAGGCGATCCCACGATTTCGGACCGCTTCCATGGCGACGTGGGGGCGTTCCTGCGCACGTGGGCGGATTCGCTGCGGGCGCACGGCGTCACGCGCATCACCGGCGGCGTGATCGGCGTGGACGACGTGTTCGACGACGTGCCCCTGGGCCGCGGCTGGGCGTGGGACGACCTGGGGGACTCGTATTCCGCGGAGGTGGGCGGGCTGGAGCTGAACGAAGGATTCGTCACGGTGCGGATCGCGCCCGTGCCCGGGCAGCGCGCCGCCGCCGTCACCACGCGTCCCGTGTCCGACGAGTGGGTGCCCGTCCTGGGCAACGTGTGGATGCCCGGCGCCGGGCCCGCGGGTGCCGTGTCCGCGCGCCGCGGCGACACACTGAGCGCCGTGCTCGTCGGCGGCACGCTGGCGTCGGACACGGCGGTCGTGGAGGAGGAGGTCGCCGTCCGCAACAACACGCGGTTCTTCGCGTCCGCCCTGCGGCAGGCGCTGCTGGAGGCGGGGATCGCCGTGGGGGGCGGATCGCACGACGCGGACGAGCTTCCCGCGGGACGCATCGCATCCACCCAGACCGTGCTGTTCACGCACACGTCGCCGCCCATGCGCGAGGTGCTGGCCGCGTTCATGAAGCCCAGCCAGAACCAGCTCGGCGAGATCCTCGTCAAGACGATGGGCGTGGAGCTGCGCGGGATGGGCACGTGGCCGGCCGGGCTGTCGGCCGTCGACAGCGTGATGCGCGCGTGGCAGATGCCGCCGCGGCTCCTGTCCCAGGCGGACGGGTCGGGGCTGTCGCGCTACAACCTGGTGGCGCCGGCGTTCCTCGTGGCGCTGCTGGAGCGCGAGGCCCGCAGCCCCCACGCCGCCGTCTTCGAGGCCGCGCTCCCCGTGGCGGGGCGGGATGGGACGCTCGCGAACCGGATGCGCGGCACGCCGGCGGAGGGGAACGTGCGCGCCAAGACGGGCACGCTCTCCGGCGTCCGCTCGCTTTCCGGCTACCTCACGACGGCGGCGGGAGAGCGGATGGCGTTCTCCATCCTCTCCAACCACCACACCGTCACCTCGCGCGAGGTGGACCGCGTGGCCGAGTCCGCCGTGATGCGCCTGATCGCGCTGGACCGGCGGACGGGCACGCCGCGGGACTGACGTCCGCCCTTCATCCGCCACCGCGAGACCAGGACACGACGACGCCCCGCACGGCCTCCCTGCCGTGCGGGGCGCCTCGTTTCCGCCGCATGCGCAAAGGTGTACGGCGTTCGCCTTTCGTCCGCGCAACATTGTACTTACGTTTTACGACGATCCTCGGCGCGCCGGGCCGTCCGACGCGCATCCCTGGGAACGCCGGCACGGAGAACACAGCCATGCGCCTGAACCCGGACAGCCTCAAGGTCGACACGTACGTCACGAGCGCCAACCCCGAGCAGGTGGGCCACGCCAGCAGCATGACCGGCTACGACTGCAGCTCCGCCTGCATCCAGGCCAGCTGCCAGTACGCGGTCTGCTGACGCACCGCCCTCCGGCGTGCGTGCCCGAACCCCAAGCAAGGAGCCACGACCATGCGTCTTACGCCCGAGAGCCTGATGGTGGAGTCGTTCCCCACGACCGGCGTGCCCGACACGGAGGGCCTGGCGAGCAGCATCTTCACCAACGAGGACTGCAGCACCGCCTGCGACCACGCGACGTGCTACTACGAGCTCTGCTGATCCGCCGTCGCCGGACCTGAACGAGGCGCCACGGCAGCAGCCGGCCGCGGCTGTGAACGGGAGGTACGAAGGGCGCGGAGACAGGTGGTCTCCGCGCCCTTCGCGCGTCCATCCCCAACGATCTGCCCCGCTGGATCAGCGCGGCCGGTCGCGGCGCTCGCTGGTGCCGGGCGCGGGCGGCGGCAGGTTGGGTCCCGCGCCGGGGGCGGGGGGGCCGCCGCGCAGCCCCATGGCCACCTGCTCCAGCCGCTGCACCCGCAGGTTCAGCCGCCCCACCAGGATGCGGGTGGCGCGCAGGTCGTGGTTGCTCTCGATGAGCATGAGCGCCATGTCGCCGGCGCCCCACATCAACCCCGCCCACACCACCAGGCGCGTGGCGTTCACCAGCAGCTGCGGAATGGCCGGCTGCCCCTGCTGCACCAGCGCCAGGATGACCTCGGCCACCATGAGCAGGAGCAGCAGGATGGCCATGATCTTGAACAGCCGCGCGATGTAGCGGAGCCCCGAATGCGGCTCCAGGTCGTCGTCGCGGACGTCCATCCCCGGCGCCACGTATCCCGGCTTTTCGCTCTCCCGGGCCCCTTCCCGCTCCGACTCGTCCCTGCGCTCGCCGCGGATTCCCGCGTCAACTCCGTCGTCGGCCACCGTTCGCTCCCTGTTCCGCGGTTCGCATCGTCGTCATCCACCCCTCCAAGGCCCCGCACGCGCCCGCCGGGCTACCAGCGGGCGCGGTACCCCCGCGTATCGATGTGCACCATTCCCTGGTGCCCGCCCGTGGGCGGATAGTAGTGCATGCCGCCCACCAGCTGCGGATACTTCTTCTCCACCCGGTCCACGGCCGCCCCGATGATCCGCGCGTCGGACAGGTTGATGCGCCCGTCGCCGTTCAGGTCGTCCATGATGCTGTTGCGGTCGTTGTCCACGGCGATGTCCATGGCGTCGCCGTACATGTGCCGCGACAGGGCGCCGCGCCCCGACGTGTTGCCGCCGCCCGCGTTGTACGCCGGGGTGCGAAAGCCGCTGACGGCGAAGATGTTCTCCACCGGGTGCCCCATGGCCTCCAGCTCCTGGATCACCAGCTCGATCTTGTCCAGCACGCGCGGCTGCACCACCACGTACTTGGGCCACACGTTCTCCTGGCCCTTGGTGATGAAGTCCTTGAGCTGGATGTGCTCGGAGAGCCAGATCTCCTTGTTCTGCTGCGTCACCCGGATCATCCCGGCCGGGGCGCGGTAGATGGGCTTGGGCGCGCCGCCGCCCTCGTACGGCCAGTTGCCGATGCGGTAGTCGCCGATGCGGCCGGCGCGCTTTTCCGACAGGGGCACCAGGGTGATGACGCTCACCTCCGACGCGGGGAGCGCCGCGTCGCGCATGCGCAGCACCAGGTTCCAGATGCCGCCCTCCGTGGGCACCTGGCCCGCCGGCACCTCGCCCGGCGCGGTGCCGGCGGCGGCGCCCGTGCCGCCGGCACCGTCCGTGGGCTGCAGCACCACCTGCGCGCCGGAGGGGAGCGAGTCCACGCCGGCGGGGAGCGGAATGGAGTCGCCCGGCTCCACGATGCTCACCTTGACCTGTCCGCTCAGCCCGCCCACGTCTTCCGTGAAGTCTTTCTCGAAGCTGCGCACGAACTCGTCCATGACGAACGCGGGCGCGGGGGCGGCGTTGCGGGCCAGGGGGCTGCGCAGCACCCGCTCGGCGAGGCTCTCCCGGGGCACGGAGGCCCGCAGGTGCTCGCGGGGCGCGAACCCCAGCGTGTACGTCCACCCCACGATGAAAACGCCCACGACGAGGGTGGCCACGCGGTTGAACGTGCGTTCCTGCCGCGTGGAAAGGCCCGCGCGCTCCCAGCGTGACCGGGGCTCGCGGACCAGCGGAAAGAGGAACGGGTCCTGTGCGTATTCCATGGTTGGCGCGGCTGCTTCATCATCCGTGCCGCCTGGGAGGGCAGCCCCGGACCGGTTGGTCAGTGCCTGGCCGGCGAACCGGCCGCTCGGGCCAACCCCGTAGCAAGCTCCCGGCCACGTTATCCCGTTGCGCGTGTGCCGGATGGGATGGAACGGATGGCGGAGGGCGGATTTCGTAACGCACCGAACGGATCGTGTACACCGGGCGAGGCCCCCCCGGCCCCCCTCCCCCGCTCCGCGGAGGGAGGGGGGAGAACTTCAGGGCGGAGGAGGACGGATCGCGCCGGCAGCGGAGCGCCCCTCCCCCGGCCCCTCCCCGCGCAAACTGCGCGCGGAGAGGGGAGTACGGCGACGGAACGGAACGCCGGATCGCGGACCTGCTCCCCCTCTCCGCGAGGAACGAGCGGGGAGGGGGCCGGGGGGAGGGGCCCTCGTGCAGAAGCTCCGCCTTCCCGTCCGATCCGTCGATCATCATCCACCCCCAAACACGAAGCGGGCCGGAGCCAAACTGGCCCCGGCCCGCCCGCCGTCCTCCATCCACCCCCGCGCCGTTACTCCGACGACGTGGGGCCCGCGTCGCGCACGGCCTGCGGCACGCGGTCGGCGAACTGCTCGAAGTTCCTGCAGAAGGCGTCCGCCAGCTCGCGGGCCTTGGCGTCGTACGCGTCCTTGTCCGGCCACGTGTCGCGCGGGTTCAGCAGCTCGCGGGGCACGCCGGGGACCTCCGTGGGGGTCTGCAGGTTGAAGAACGGCGCCGTGGCCATCTCCACGCCGTCCAGCTGCCCGGCCAGCGCCGCGCGCACCATGGCGCGCGTGTACCCCAGCTTCATCCGCTCGCCGGTGCCGTACGGGCCGCCCGTCCACCCCGTGTTCACCAGCCACACCCGTGCGCCGTGCTCCTCGAGCTTCTTGCCCAGCATCTCGGCGTACACGCCGGGGTGCAGCGACAGGAAGGCGGCGCCGAAGCACGCCGAGAAGGTGGGCTGCGGCTCCTTTACCCCCCGCTCCGTGCCGGCCACCTTGGCCGTGTAGCCGGAGAGGAAGTAGAACATGGCCTGCTCGCTGGTGAGCCGGCTGATGGGGGGGAGCACGCCGTACGCGTCGGCCGTGAGGAACACCACGGTCTTGGGGTGCCCGCCGCGCGCGTCGGGGACGAAGTTGTGGATGTACGGCAGCGGGTACGAGATGCGGGTGTTCTCGGTGATGCTGATGTCGTCGAAGTTCACCCGGCGGTGCTCGTCCAGCACGCAGTTCTCCAGCACCGTGCCGAACATGCGCGTGGTGGCGTAGATCTCCGGCTCGCCCTCGGGGCTGAGCTTGATGGCCTTGGCGTAGCAGCCGCCCTCGAAGTTGAACACGCCCTCGTCGCTCCACCCGTGCTCGTCGTCGCCGATGAGCCCGCGCTCGGGATCCGCCGAGAGGGTGGTCTTGCCCGTGCCCGACAGGCCGAAGAACAGCGCCGTGTCGCCCTCGGGGCCCACGTTGGCGGAGCAGTGCATGGACAGCACGCCCTGCAGCGGCAGCGTGTAGTTGAGCACGCCGAACACGGACTTCTTGATCTCGCCGGCGTAGCGGGTGCCCCCGATGAGCACCTCCTTGCGGGCGAAGTTGATCAGGATGAAGGTGCTGGTGCGCGTGCCGTGGCGGGCCGGATCGGCCTCGTACTCGGGGGCGTGCAGGATGGTGAAGCCGGGCACCATCTCGTCCAGCTCGGCCTCGTCGGGCCGGCGGAACATGTTGAACGCGAACAGGTTGTGCCACGCGTTGGGCGTAATGACCCGCACCGGCAGGCGGTACTTGGGGTCTGCGCCGGCCCACATGTCGCGCACGTACAGGTCCTGGCCCTCCAGGTGCTCCAGCACGTCGGCCCGCAGCAGGTCGTACTTCTCGGGGTCGATGGCGACGTTGACCTTGCCCCACCACACGTTCTCTTCGCTGCCCGGCTCGCGGACCACGAAGCGGTCGTTGGGCGAGCGGCCCGTGTGCGGCGCCGTCACGGCGTTGAACGGGCCGCCGTCGGCCAGGCTGCCCTCGCCCCGGCGGACGGCGTGCTCCACCAGCACCGCGGGGTCCAGGTTCCAGTAGACGGTGCCGGGGTTCCGGATGCCGTGGTTGTCCAGCCCGTGCCGGCTCTCGCGCCCAAAGGCGGGCGCGGCGGCCTCGGGGTTCAGCGTGGTGGCCATCGTCGCGTCTCGTTGCGGGTCGTGCGGCCCCGGCGGCGCCGTTTGCATCGGCCGACGGGGCAGAAACGGCATATCTAGCACGCCGGGCGCGCCGGGGCAAGCCAAGCGCCTCCTCCCGCTCCCGCTGTGTCACGGCACCCCCTGGGACGCGCTCTCCGCGGCATCAGCGCCCCAATCGAGACATGGCGTCCCCGCCGCTTCTCCATCGGCGGCTCGCCCGCGCGATGCCGGAGGATCGCACAAACCGCATCGACCCTTCAGGTTGCCTGACTCTGGGGCTGCCCCGGGAGCGTGCGGCACGCATCGTGCTCACATAAGCAGACACTAAAGGCGGTAGAATCTCCTCGTTTCCACCGCGGCCACCCCACGGCATCCCTCGGGCTGCCGCCCCTCCCGGACAGGAAGACGCCCCATGAAGACGCCCCATCTCCTCGCGATCGCGGCCCTGCTCCCCCTGGCGGCCGCCTGCTCCGACCAGAGCGTCACGGAAACCGCCGCCGCCCCCGCCGAGCCCTCGGCCGTGATGGCTGCGCCGCCGGCGTGCGTCACGTTCGGGCCCAATCCCGTTCCGTGGACCGTGTGGGGTGCGCCGGTGGCCCAGGCGCCCGGGACGGTGGTGCACAGCGAGCTCAGCATCGACGTCTCGGTGCATCCGCTCGTCCTTCCCGGGGGCCCCGTCTACAGCTTTGCGCGGCTGGAGCCGGCGGCGGCCATCGGCTGGGGCAGCTTCAACTCGCTGCGCATGGTGGACATCAGCACCCACTACCACTTCATGGCGGCCGGCGGATGGACCCCCGGCCGCGTGCGCTTCCACTACCGGGACATGGGCGCCATCGAGAACGTCGCCATCAACGGCGTGCTGTACGTGGGCGACATCTCGGCCGTGCCCGCCGGGCTGGCCGGCCTGGCCGTGGTGGTGACGCCGACCTTCGTGGACATCACCGGCCCCGTGACCGACCTGCGGATCGGCGGAGAGAACCTGCGGGTGGAAGACGTCTGCGCGGCGCCGTGATTCGGCCGGCGTGAGACGGACGCAGTGAAGCGACGGGCCGCTCTCTCCATGCGAGGGGCGGCCCGTTCTGCACAAGAGATCGGAGGAACCGGTATCATGGTCATACCGAACCCGAGAAAACAACCGCCTCACGCAGAGACGCGGAGACGCAGAGAGAGAAGAAAAGAAGGAAGAGGAGCGGCGGCGGCCTCTGCTCCGCGTTTCTCCCGTTGTTCTCTTATACCAGATCCTGAAAAAGAATGGGCGTACAGAGGAACAGAGTTAGACAGAGGAAGATGAACAACGATGCTTGTTTCTGCTCCTCTGTCTGACTCTGTTCCTCTGTATTCCCCAATGTTGTTATCTCGGATCTGGTATTACCGCGTCTCTGCGTCTCTGCGTGAGGCCCATTCCTTTTGCGGATCTGGTATCAAGCTCACTCGCCCCAGGCCTGGAACGATGCCCGGCGCCTCGCCTCGGGGGATGCGGTGCGGTGATTCCGGCCGCGGGTCCAGGGGAAACGACGGGAGGGCGACGGCACGCGGCCGTCGCCCTCCCGTTTTATCTCCCGCGGATCCGGCGCTCAGTAGTACGGGTTGGCGCCGGCCTCGTGGTCGGTGAGGTCCACGATGTCGCGGACCTCGGGGATCTCTTCGCGCACCATCCGCTCGATCCCCTGGCGCAGCGTGAGCGCGGAGGCGGCGCAGCCCTGGCAGCCGCCCGTCATCCGCACGTAGATCACGTCGTCCGCCACGTCCACCAGCTCCACCGCGCCGCCGTGCGAGGCGATGCGCGGGTTCACCAGCGTGTCGAACACGGTCTGCACCTTCTCCGCCAGGGGGCCCCATGCTCCGCCGCCGCCGGGAACGGCCGCGGGGACGGGACGGGCGGCGGGGCGCGGCGTCTCCACCCGGAAGCCGCCCTCCGCGTCCGCCCAGTCGATGCGGGCGCCGCTGAGCAGGTTGCTGGTGTCCAGGTTCAGCAGCACGCGGATGCCGTCCAGGTTGATGGCGATCTCCGTCTTCTGCTTGTCCTCGCGCTCCACCAGCGAGATCTCGTACTCGCGGTCCAGGGGGCTGCGCTCGCCGTCCTTGCCGGGCGCGAGGGCAATGCGGAGCGCCGGGTCGCGCACGGCGCCGGCATCCACCAGGGTGTCGATCTTGGCGCGCGCCTGATCGGAAAGCTGAATCATCTGGATTCTCTGCGGCTGCGAAAAAAGTCGATGCTGCACCGCATACACTCGGTGCAGCATCCGGTTCGCGCAACCCGCCGCCGCCGTCGCCCCGGCCGTCCTACCTGGCGATCCACTGCCGCAGGCACGCGCGGCACCAGCGGTAGCGCAGGCTGAACAGCCGCAGCACGGGGCGCAAAACGGCCGGCGCCCGGCTGCTCATGGTTTCGCCGCCGCAGGCGGGGCAGACGGATCGGCTGCCGGCGTAGCCGCGCAGACGGAAGAGTGAACCTTTCACGAGCTCGAACCGAAGGGCGTGTGTGGGGTGTCCCCAGGTGGCCTGCTAAAAACGTACCAGCCAGGGCACGCTTCGGCATTCCTTGCGTATCCACGCCGGCCACCCGCACGCGGATTTGGGCAAAAGGAAAGGGACGGCTCGCGGCCGTCCCCTCCCGTCTCGCGCCGCCGGGCCGCTCAGGGCTTGCCCTTGCCGGGGTTGTTGTCCCGCCCCCGGCCGGGGCGTTCGGCCGGGCCCGGAACGGAAGCGGGCGGGCCGCCCTGTCCGCGGCCCCGCCCACCGGCATTGTTGCCCCGCCCGTTGTTGCCCCGGCCGGGCGGCGCGTCGGCGTTGCCCTTGCCGCGCTCCCGTTCCGACGCCGCCTCGCCGGGGAGCTGCCGCAGGGCCTCGGGGCCCCGGGCCAGTGCGGCCGTCACCCGGGCCAGGGCACGGTCCGAGCTTTGGCCGCTGGCCACCAGCTCCGTGAGCACGGCGATGGCCTGGGCGCGCTGGTTGCCCGGCGCGGACACGGTAAGCCGGCCCAGCACCGCGGGCTCCACGCCGGCTTCCAGGGCGTCGGCGCCCACGGACAGGTCGGCGGCGCTCACGGGGGCCGTGCGGGGCGCGCCGGCCATGGCGTCGCGGGCCCGGGAAAGCGTGGCCAGGCGGCGCTCCACGGCCACGGCGATGCGGTCCGCGGGCACGCCCTTGGCGCGGCCCTCGGCCACCTTGCCGTCCAGCAGCGCCACGGGGATCCCCGCGGCCGCAGCCCGCTGGCGGGCCGCGTCGATCCGCTGCTGCGGATCCTGCGCGCCCGCCGCGGAGGGGAGCGCCAGGAGCGCCGCCACCAGGGCCAGGGTGAGTCGTAGCGTCTTCATCGATCCAGGGTTGTAGCTCGGCTGCGGTGCCGTCCCGCACCTGACGAACCTGCGTGCCGCGGCGTCACTCATGGCACCACCAGCACGGCGGAGCGCCCGCCGAATCCATCGTCCACCGTGGGCACGCCGGGGGGCACCACCACCTGCCCGTCCGCCGTGCGAAAGGCGTAGTGGTACGCGCCGGGCGCCACCTTTACCCGCGCAACCCACGCGCCACCCTCGTCCGTCATGGCCACGGGCTGCCACTCGCTGAAGTCGCCCAGCACCATGGGCGGCTCCGCGTGGTCGCCCCGCGGCAGGCGAAACACGGCCCAGCCGCTGGAAAGCGCCGGCAGCCGCGGGTTGGGCGCCGCCGCGCGGGGGCGGCCCAGCGACCGGCTGAGCGACACGCTCCAGGTGCGACGCGGGGCCGTCCAGTACAACGGGTCGAACGGCTCCTGCCGCACGGACGCCTGCACGTCCGTCCGGGCCAGCACGCGCAGGCGAAGGCCCGCCCCGTACGCCGCGGCGGGGTCCGGGTGGTCTTCGCCCAGCCAGGCGCCGGCGTACGCCCACACGGCGCCCCAGTCCTGCCGCAGCTCGGCGCTTCCGCCGGCGTACGGCCAGTCGTCGCCCTCGCCGCGCACCCAGCGGGCGTCGCCACCCACGGTGAGCCCCGCGGCGGGAGAAACGGCCAGCTGCGCGGCGCTGTCGTGAAAGCCGCGCCGGTCGGTGGAATCGCCCAGCACGTCCGCGGCGCCGCTGAAGCCGGAGCTCAGCTCGGCCACGACGGCGCCGCGGCGCCACGAGACGGTGGGCAGCAGCTCCACCACGCCACCGGAGCCGGAGGGGTTGGGGCCGGACTCGCCGTACGCGTAGCCGTGCCCGGCGGCGCTCACCCCCAGCTGCACGGCGCCGCGGCGAATGCCCAGCCATCCGCCCAGCCCGCCCGCGCCCCAGCCGGGGCCGCTCCCTTCCAGCGGGGCGCCGCCGGAGACGTATCCCCACTGCCCGCCGCCCCCCGCCCAGGCCAGGCCCAGCGAGGCGGAGGTCGTCTGCACGCGCGCGCTCACGGGGTCGTGCACGGCGCGGCCGGCGGCGGCTTCCACCGTCCACTGGGCGGCGGCCGCGGCCGGCGCCAGCAGCAGGGCGGCGCAGGCCGTGGCGATGCGGCGCGCGCTCACGCCCGGGCGCTCAGCGCGGGAAGGGTGATGCGGCTGTTGGTGCCGCCAAAGCTGTCGTCCACCTGCTGCGGCGCGTTGGGGTCCGGCCGCCACTCCGTGCCGTCCACCACGAACGCGTAGTCGTGCACGCCGGGGCGCAGGGGGACGAGCGCCGTCCACACCCCCGGCTCCGTCTCGCGCAGCTCCAGCGAGGGCTGCCACCCCGTGAAGGTGCCGGCGATGGAGACCTGCCGCGCGCCGCCCGCCTCCAGCCGGAACTGCACGTAGACCACAGGCGCCCCGTTCGCCGGCCGGGGCGCGGGCGCCTGCACGACGGCGGCCGGGGTGCCGCGGTCCAGCTGCGGCAGGGCGATGGCCGCCGCCGCCACGGCCGCGAAGCCGCCGGCCAGCGCGTACGCGGGGCGAACGGTCAGGCGGACGGGGCGCGGGTTCCACAGCCAGCCCAGGGCCGCGCGCCACGCCGACGGGCGCGCGGGCGCCTGCCGCGGGAGGGCGGCCATCACGCGCGTGGCCAGGTCCGGGGCGGGCATGGCGCGCAGGTGCGCGGCCGCCGCGTCCAGGGTGCGCGAAAGCTGCTCGGCGCGGGCGCGCTCCTCCGCCGTGAGCGGGGGGCGGGCCTCGTCGCCGTCCAGGTGCTGGTGAATGCGATCGGTCATGGTACCACGTGAGATGAACTCGGTCCGCCGGGGCGGGCGCCGGATAGACGAGCGCGCCGCCGGCCCCGTCACACGTGCGCGCGAGGCGCGGGGCCCGTTATCGTACCACCGTGCGGCGATGGAAGTTCGGTGCCGGGCACCCGCCTTGCAAACCGCGCCGCCGCGCGTATCGTGTCGCGCTTTCCCCCTCAACTTCGCGAACGGATGCCTGCGACGAAAGCCCTGGACCTCGTGGACGCGCTGGCGGCCCGGCTGGGGGACGACCGGCTGGAGCGGGACGCGCCCCTGGCCCCGCACACCACCTTCAAGATCGGCGGGCCCGCGGACCTGCTGTACCGGGCCCTGACCACGGACGAGCTGGCCGAGGCCATCCGCGCCGCGCGCGAGCTGGACGTCCCGTTCTTTCTCCTGGGGCTGGGCGCCAACATCCTGGTGGGCGACGGGGGATACCGCGGGCTGGTCATCAAGAACGAGGTGGAGACCCTCGACTGGCTGGACGACACGCGGGTGCGCGCCGGATCGGGGATGAAGATCTACCACGACCTCATCCAGATCACCGTGGCCAAGGGGCTGGGCGGGCTGCAGCACTACGTGGGCATTCCCAGCACCGTGGGCGGCGCCGTGTGGCAGAACCTGCACTTCCTGTCGCCGCCGCCGGAGCGGGAGCGCACCATGTTCATCGCGGAGGTGGTGGAGGGCGCCACCATCCTCACCGAAGAGGGGGACATCCGCGAGGTGGACGTGGACTACTTCCAGTTCGGCTACGACTACAGCATCCTCCACGACCGCAAGGACGTGGTGCTGGACGTCACCTTCCGGCTGGAGCCCACGCCCCGCGAGGTGATGCGCGAGACCATCCGCGAGAACCTGCAGTGGCGCGACGACCGCCACCCGGACCTGTGGCTGTACCCCAGCGCGGGCTCCATCTTCCAGAAGCTGGAGGGGCTGGGCGCGGGGCGGCTCATCGACCAGTGCGGGCTCAAGGGGCACGTGCTGGGCAACGCGCAGATCTTTCACAAGCACGCCAACATCATCGTGAACCTGGGCGGCGCCACGTCCAAGGACGTGCGCGGGCTCATCGAGCTGGCGCAGGAGACGGTGAAGCGCGAGCTGGGGTACGAGCTCAAGACGGAGATCGGGATGGTGGGCGACTTCTGAGCCGGCAACTGAACTGCGGGTTACAGGTTACAGGTTACAGGGAACGGCAAACAGCAGTTGCAGGCTGTCCCCTGTAACCTGTCCCCTGTAACCTGCCGTTTTGTCCCTCAGAGCGTGACGACCTGCGTCCGGGCCCGGGCATCGCCCTTCTCCGGCGCGAGGGCCAGGGTGATGGCCTGGGCGATCTTGGCGCCGCCCTGCACGGAGGGCTCGATGGGATTGGCGTAGTCCGCGGGCTCGCTGCACACCAGCCGCAGGTCGATCACGGGCAGCCCCGCGCGGATGGCGCAGCGCAGGATCACGTCGTTGAACACGGTGAGCGCCGTCGTCGCCAGGCGGTGCATGCGCGCGTCGGGAAAGTTGCCCTCGTAGATGGTGCACAGGGTGAGCGGCAGCCCCTTCGACCGCAGCGTGTGCAGCACCTCGCCGTATCGCCCGCCGAACGCGTCGCGCACGTCCGCCAGCATCTCCAGCGCCTCGCCGGACGACGACACGCGGCGGTCCAGGATGTCGATGTTCATCAGCGCGTCGTTGCCCCCGATGCTCAGCACCAGGTGCGTGGCATCCGCCGGGATGCGGCCGTACTGGATGCCCATGTCCTCCGTGGTGGCGCCGTCGATGGCCACGAGCGTGGCGTCCCACCCCGCCGGCAGCCGCCCCTGCAGGTGCGCGAGCACGTCAGGCCCGCCCCGCACGTACGCCGCGTTGTCGAAGATGCTGTCGCCGAGAAGAACCACGTGGGGCATGATGATTTTCGCTCGCTGTGGATGGACGTCCGCGCGGGCGAGTTTTGCAAGCGCCGATCCGGGCCCGGGTCACGGCGGAACGCCGGCGGAGTCGCGCTGGCGGGGAAAAGGCTCCGGACGCACGCGTGAGCAGGACACGGCCGGTCGTCGTGGAAATTCTGTCGTCAACCCCGCTGGGATTGTGGGCAGAGCCGGTGGACCGCTACCGTGCAGGTCCGCAGTCCGTGAAGGAACAGGCTACGCGCCGGCATCCCGGTCCGCAGAACCATCGGTTTTCCAGAGTACCCGTCGACCCATTCCCCATGGACATGCCAGAGCTCAGCTCGCTGCTGAAGCCACCCAGCGGGCGCCCGTTCCTCACCGCCCAGCCTCGCCTGCGCGAGTCTCCGCCGCCCTGGGGTGATGCCCCCGCGACCGACGGGGAGCATTTCGGCGCGGGCGACACCGTGAAGGTCGTGATCGCGGACGGCGACCGGCTCAGCCGGGAAAGGCTCCGCGGACTGCTGGACGGCTGGGACTCGTATGAGATCGTTGCGGAATGCGCCACCGGCCTGGAGGCCGTGGACCAGATCCGGTTCACGCGTCCGGACCTCGTATTCCTGGATGTCCGGATGCCGGACCTGGACGGGTTCCAGGTACTCGAGGCGGTGGACGGAGAGCACAACGCGATCATCATCTTCGTGACGGCGTCCGGCGAGTTCGCGCTCCGGGCCTTCGAGGCCGAGGCGGCCGACTATCTGCTCAAGCCCTTTGACGGGGAACGATTCAACGAGGCGCTGAAGCGCGCGCGCCGCGCCGCGCTCGACCGCGACAGGGAAGAATCGGCGGAGCTCCTCCTGTCGTTCCTCCGCCAGGTCCGCGCGCGCCGCGGCTACCCCGTACGTCTCCTCGTGAACGCCGGCAAGCAGTACGAATACGTCGAGACGCGTGACATCGTCTGGATCGAGGCACGCGACAGCCGTGCGATTCTCCATGCGAGGGACGGGGACCACACCCTGCGCGAAGTCCTGCGGTCGCTCCAGTCGCGGCTCGACCCCGAGCGCTTTCTCCGGATCTCCAAGTCCGCGATCATCAACGTCGAGGAAGTAAGGTCCATTCGGCCACGGTCCAGCTCCGAGTACGTGATCCAGCTGACGAGCGGCGTGGAGCTCATGACCGGGCGGGGCTACAGGGAAATCCTGAGGCAGGCGCTCTTCACATGACGTGGAACCGCGAACGACGCGTCTGCCTGGCGGATGGCGCCGGGGTGCGCGACGGCGGGTCGCCCCCATGACCTCCACCCGGGCCCAGGTCCTCGCGTTCGACCGCCCCGCGTTTCCGACGCCGCGGACGCATCCCCGCCTGTGGCGGTGGATACTCGGGTGCTGGCTGGCGATCATCGCCCTGCACGTGACGCGGAACGTGGTGCTCTTCTGGCCCTCCGCACCCAATGACTGGCTCCCCGGCTCGGGCGCGCTGTGGTACGCGGTGGGAGATGCCGTGAACGACGGCGTCCTGTGGTTCCTGACCTGCCTCGCCGGCTATGCGACTCCGTGGCTCATCCCCTGGAAAACGTCACGCCGGGTGGGCTTCGTTGCCCAGCTGGTCGCGTGGACCGTTGTTCTGGTCGGCTTTCGCACGGCATTGATCAAGGCCGTGGAGCAGCTCACGCCGCTTCCGGGGATTTCGGACTGGCCGTCGTTCGTGGCGTATGCCGTTCCCGGCCAGCTGTTCATGGTGGCCGTCAGCATCGCCGGCGGCTACGCGTACCACTATTTCGAGACCCTGCACCGGGCCGACCTGCGCGCGGCCGAGCTCCGTACGGAGATCGTGGCCATACGGCTGAGCGTTCTGGAGGCGCAGATTCATCCCCACTTCCTGTTCAATGCGCTGCACTCGGTTTCTTCGTTGATGACGAGGGACGTGCCGGCGGCCCTGGAGGTTCTTTCCCGTCTGACCTTTCTGCTGCGTACGGCGTTCGATGCGTCCGAGGAGCAGACGATTCCGCTGGGCCGCGAGGTGGAGCTCGTGCGTACGTACCTGGAGGTCGAGCGTGTACGCTACGGCGATCGCCTGGAGAGCACGGTGGCCCTGTCGCCGGACGCCGCGGATCTGCTCGTGCCCGCCCTGATCCTCCTGCCGCTGGTGGAGAATGCGGTCCGCCACGGCGTTGCTCCCGTGAACCGCCGGGTGGTGGTGTCGATTTCCGCCCACCCGGACGGCGCCGGGCGGCTGCGCCTGGAGGTGGAGGACGACGGGGCGGGATACACGCCGCGCCGGCCGTCGGAGACGGGAGGGATCGGGCTGAGCAACACGCGGGCGCGCCTTACGCACCTCTACGGGCAGGACCACGAGTTTTCCATACGCCGGGGAGATGGCGGAGGAACGGACGTCGTGATCGTCGTTCCCCGGCACCCCGGCCCGCAGCCGCGCTCCAATGGGGGTTGACCGTTCCCTGCGCGGCCCCCTGGGGCTCCCCACCTGGTTCTGGGCAGGCTTTGCGGCTGCATGCCTGGTGTGGAAGGTGCTCCCGGTCGCGTTTCAGCTCGCCGTCACGGGAACGACTTCGGCCACGGCTGGATGGCTCGTCCTCGACGCAGGGGTGCTCTTCCTGTCGGGTGGCGTGGCGGTCCTCGCGGCACGCGCATTCTCGCTGCGGTCCAGCCTGTCGCGTCAGAGCATCTTCGCCAACGTGGCCGCGGCCCTGCTGCTCACGCTCGTGGACGCGGCGTTTTTCAAGCTGCGCCTGTACCTTCGGACGGGGCGGTCCGAGCCGCTGATGGAGATCGCCCTCGGCATCGGCCCGTCCTCCCTGATCGTCTTCATGCACCTGATGGCGGCCGCGCACGCCGCCGCATACTACGTCGAGCGGCGGGAGCGGGTGCTGGAGGATGCGGCGCTGCGGACCGCGCTCCTGAAGTCGAAGGTGGAATTCCTGCGCATCCGCCTGCCCCCCGGCTTCCTGGTGGGCGCGCTGCACGAGCTCGCGGAGGTGATGCGGACGGACGTGGCCGAAGCGGACCGGTACCTTGCCCGGCTGGGGGAGGTGCTCCGTGGCTCCCTGCGCGCAAGGCCGGATTCCTTCATTCCGCTCAAGCGGGAGCTCGACTTTGCCCGCGCGTACCTGTACGTGGAGCGGCTTCGCTCCGGGACGGTCGTCAAAGTGCGCGTAAAGGCCGGCGACGGTGCGCGGCGGGCGCACGTGCCGGCCATGCTTCTGAAGCCGCTGCTGGAACATTCCCTTGCCGCCGGGCCGCCGGCCCATCGCCGGGTCGTCGTCTCCGCGCGCGTCCGTGCGGGCGGAACGCTGGAGATTCGGTTCGCCGACCGCTGCCCGCCTCCGGGTGGCGCGGCCGCCGCGATGCGTGTACGCGACGAGCTGCGGCGGCTGTACGGGGACCGCGCGGCTATCCGGTGCACGGCAACGGACCGGGCGGTCGTCACGTCCATTCTCGTGCCGCCCCGGGCCTCGTCTGGTGAAAGCCCGCGCCGGGCGGAGCACCTCCCGCGGCCCTCGGGAACCGCCGCCGGCACGGATGGACCCTGAGTTCCCAGCCGGGGTCTGTACAAACCCGGGATTCGCCGGGCCGCCGCCGTCCCGGCCCCGGGGCGCGGCAGGGTGCCCTCCTCCCGCACGGACGTGGATTTTCGCTCCCAAGAGGACGAGTGGACCGCCCAGCACTGACCGTAGCCATCGTCGACGACGAAGCGCTTGGACGTGACAAGCTCCGGGACCTCCTGGCCCGCGAGCCCCAGATCGAAATCGTGGCGGAGTGCAGCGACGGCGTCCAGGCGGTCGAGCAGATTCGCGCCAAGCGGCCGGACATCGTGTTCCTGGACGTCCAGATGCCCCACCTGGACGGCTTCGAGGTACTGGAGGCGCTCGAGGGCGAGCACGACTCCACCGTCGTGTTCGTCACGGCGTTCGATGCGTTCGCGCTCCGCGCCTTCGACGCCAACGCCGTCGACTACCTGTTGAAGCCGTTCGACCAGGCCCGTTTCGCGGCGGCCCTGAGACGCGCGCGGCGGGCGGCCTACAACCGGGAGCGCGAGGCGTCGGCTGACCTGCTGTCGTCGTTCGTGCGTGAGATCCGCGCGCAACGCGGCTACGCAACGCGCCTCCTGGTAAAGGTGGAGGAGCGGTTCGAGTTCGTTGCCACGTCGGACCTGCTGTGGCTGGAGGCGGCCGACAACTACGTGGTCCTGCACACGCGAAAACAGCAGCGGTTCACGCTCCGGGAAAGCCTTCAATCCCTGCAAGGAAGGCTGGATCCCGCCAGCTTCCTGAGAATCTCGCGCTCGGCGATCATCAGCATCGACGCGATCAAGTCGATTCGTCCCTGGTCCGGGGCCGAGTACCTGATCGCCCTGTCCAACGGGGTGGAGATGCTTACGGGGAGGAGCTACAAAGCCCAGGTGCGGGCGGTGCTGTTCACGTGATCCGTGCGCCCGTGAATCAGCCTGGTGGCCGCCGCCATCTGGGTGCGGGTCTGCCGGCGCGTGTGCCGGTGATGGGTCAGTTTGCTGACCCATCACCGCGTGTGCCCGGTACTTGACAGCGGCGGGGTTCAATGAGGAACACCGCGGTACCACTCAAGGACGATTGCGAACTGCGGGGCCGCCCCGCTTACGGACGGCCCCGTTGAGATCACCGGGTGAAGGGAAGTAACCCTGCTTCCATCGCACACTGAGCGTTGGGCCGAAACTTGGCTGCCAAGTACGCACCGGCGGCCACAACGACATGCCTGAGATAAGCCCCACGCGAGGCGGTATTTTCTGCGACCGCCTTAGCGGTCGTCGATTGCATTGCGTTGACCTCCGCGGTGGTGTACGGGATGCCGGCTGTACGCGTCCAGACCGATGAGGTCGCCGTGGATGCGGACCGCAGCCCTGCCTCCGCGCGTCCAATCGCCATGTGGTCGGTGTACGCGCCCCTGCCGGCCATTACGGCGCCACCTCCCCCGCCCCACATCAGGGCTCGACGTATAGCCAACTCCGTATCGTTCGTGGTCTTGGGGTAGTCCTCCATGCACTGCTCGTAGTTCATCTGCCGAAAGCGGCGCATGTTCTGGCTCGCAACGTCCTGCCATCGAGCACGTACGTCCACGCAGCCCTGGCTTGCCCACTGCCCCCCTCGCGGCGCCCCCCCGCAAGCAGCCTGCTCAGCGAAGCTGTTGCCGGGCCTGCCGGAGCCAACTCCCACCCAGATCACCCGCGGATCACCGATGACGTTGAGGCCTTCAAGCGGAATCGTGCTCCAGTAGTTGATGCAGCGATCGACGGTGGCCTCACCGCCGCCCTTCTTCTCGCAGTGCTCGATGATCCTGCGGTCCATTGCGTCGCGGTTGTTTACCGGCACGGTGTCTTCTACCGCGGCGCCCGCCGCGTACGGGCTCAGGCCGGAAGGATCGCTGAGGTTCACCGGGTCGCTTGCGGCATAGCCGTACAGCGACACCCCGCCGGCCAGGCCGATGGGATCCTCGCTGATGAAGCGCCCCAGCTGCGGGTCGTAGTACCGGGCACGGTTGAAGTACAGCCCCGTCGCCGGGTCGAACTCCCGCCCGGCGAACGCGAAGGGGTTCGAGACCGCGTTTGCCATGACCGCCGTGTTGCCCCACGCGTCATAGCGGTACCGGTTCACGATGGCGCCGGCGGAATCGGTGAGCGCCGTAATGCTTCCGTGGTGGTCGCGGTGGTAGAAGTAGGTTTTGCCGTCCCGGCGCATCGTGAGGGGCAGGTCCACTCCGGGGGCATACGCGAACGTCGCGCGGACGGCTCCGGAACCGTCCAGCTCCGCCATGATGTGGTCGCCGGAGTACACGTACTCCGCCACGTCCGAGCCCGCGGTGCGGCGCACCCTGCGCCCCAGCCCGTCGTACTCGTAGCGCACGACGGATCCGTTCGTCGTCACGCTGGTGAGCTGGCCCAGGGCGTTCCACTCGAAGCTGCGCGAATTGGCGGGGTTGGACGTCAGGTACTTGCGCACCATGAAGCCCGCCGAGTCGTACACCATGGTGTAGGGGCCAAACCGGGTGGTTCGGTTGCCGGCCTGCACCACGGCCCCCTGGTCCGTGCGGTTTCCCACACCGTCGTAGGCGTGGATGGTCCACGTCGTCGTGTCGATGGCCTGCACGCTGCAATCGTAGCCTTCCCCGCCGCTGAGCGCGCAGGTGCCGGGGTCGTACGCCCCGAACCGGGCCAGGCGTCCCGCGCCGTCGTAGCGGTACACCCAGGCCGAGTCCAGCCGGGCATCGATGCGCCGGATCACGCGGCCAAGCGCGTCGCGCCGGTACAGCACGCCCAGGTTCTGCTCCAGCGCGGGCCGGTTGTACGCGACGCGGGCGATGCCGTCCTGGCTGGTATACTCGAACGAGACGGTATCCCCCGTGGGGTACGACAGCTTCCGGATCCGGGACCGGGCATCGAGGGAGAACGAGATGCTGTCCCCCGTGCGCCAGATGTACGGGCCGAAGTACTCTTCCCGCACGACGAACCGGGTTGTCTCGAAGGGGCTGGAGAGCATCGCGCTGCGCAAGCGGTCGCCCACGATGGGCGACAGGGGAAAGCCCGGCTGGTGCGTGACCATCTTTTGACGGGTCTCCCTCCACTGCACGCCGTAGCGCCGGCCGCCGCGAACGGTCGTTTCGCCGTGGGTCAGCGTCCCGGGAAGCTCGCTGTACAGGGTATCGGTGCTCACCGCGTTCTGGACCACCACGAACGTCCCCGCCGTGTCGTAGCGGAACGTCGTCACGTCCGTCCCCGCGCGCCGCTCCGTGAGCTGTCCCTTCTGGTACGTGAACCGCACCATCTGGCCCCGGCGGTCAAGCACGCTGTCGGGCTGCCCCGCGCGGTTGTACCACGTCCGGGTGGCCCCGCCCCGCGCGGCCGTGAAGAGGGTGTCGCCGCCCAGCTGGTTGCGGGCGTACCGGTACTGCTGGTTGTTGGCGTCGATGATGCTGTCCAGGAACGCCGGCCCGTACCGGAACCGGGTACGGTTGCCCAGGCCGTCGGCCGCCACGATGGCGCGGTTCACGAGGTCGTACGTGAGCGTGTCGGCACCACCGAGGGCATCGGTCGCCGAGGTGGTCCGGCCGAACGCGTCGTAGGTGAACTGCGTCTGCCGGCCATCGGTGGTCGCCGTCGCCACGTTGCGGAACCCGGAGGGCTGGTAGGTGAACGACGTCAGCCGCCCGCCGTTCTCCGTGACGCTTGCCGTGCGCCCGAGCGCGTCGTAGGTGAACCTCGTCTTTCCTCCCTCGGATACGCTGTCCAGGAGGGCGCGCGAGTTCCAGAAGTAGCGCGTGACGACCTTTCCGCCCGACCAGATCTCGTTCGGAACGGTAACCGGCCACACGGGCGTGACGTAGGTGTACCGCGTCAGCGTGTCGGCCCGGCCCATGGTCACGGCCGTGAGCAGGCGGCCGCTCCAGAGGTAGGCCACGGTGTCCGCGTCCGACGAGATCCGCAGCGAGTCCAGGCCCGCCGCGTTGCGTACGAGGCGCGTAATCCGCCCGTCCGCATCACGCGCGTTTGCCACGCCCCTCCACCGGTCCAGCGTGAACACCGCCGAATCGCCGGCAACGGGCCGGATCACGTTCCACGCACGCTCCGCGTCCGTCCGGGCGCGGGGGGCACCCAGCGACGTGGCCGCGGAGGGCAGAACGCGGGAAACGGCCGAGACCATCGCCACCGTGGGCCGCTCCAGCTGCCCCCCCGGCCCGCTCCGGATGGCGGGGGCGACAAGGGCCGACAGAAGGCGGGCGTGGTCGTACTGGTAGTCCGTCACGCTGCCCCCGCCGCGCAGCGACGCGGAGCTGAGCAGCCCGGAGGTGGTGCCGGTGTACCCGAGCGTCACCACGGCACCGTCCGGGTCCACCAGCGACGTCAGGTTGTTGTTGGCGCCGTAGAAGAACTGGCTGGTGCGGCCGCCCGGATCGATGACGGAGGCCAGCTTGCCGGCGTTCTGGTCACTCCCGCCATGATACGTAAGGCGCGTGACGCGCCCGGCGGGGTCTACGATCGAGTCCAGCTGCATGCGGCCGTTCACGCTGCGCCAGCCGCGGAAATAGGTCTTGTTGCCAAAGCGGTCGCCCGCTTCGATCATCATGCCCAGGTCGTTCCACTTGACGTAGCTGGCGTCCGGATACTGCCGCGCGTAGTACCCCGACCCGGGATAGTGCGCCAGCGTCGTAAAGTCCCCCGCCGGGCTGGTATACGGGCAGTACGTGAAGGACGTGGTCACGCAGCTGCGGTTGGAGAACACCGCGGCGCTGCCGTCGCCCTCCGTCAGCACCAGCGTCGTCGCGTCCTGGATGTGCAGCCGCTGAACGCCCGCCAGGCTCCACCCGCGCCCGAATGCGCTGTTCTGCTCGTTCACGACCACGATCCGCGCCATGGCAGGCGCCGCGATGGAGGTGCCATCCGGCCAGTAGCTGCGTACGATGACGTTGTGCAGCTTTGCGCTGACGCCGGGGGACGTCTCGTCCCAGCTGGCCACCAGCCGCGTGGTGCCGCTGCCGCCCGCGTAGAAGATCTCGCTGGTCTCGGCCGCGCCTTGCGGGCTGTACACCTGGATGGACAGGGCCGACGGCGGCTGGGCCGAGAGATCGGTGGCATCCACCTCTACCGTGGCGCGCGGCGCGGCCTGGCCGGACAGGTAGACGAGCGACACGCTGCGCGGCTCTCCGTCGGACACGTACGCCGGCGTGCTGTGCGTGTAGCTGCCTTCGAACGGGCTGGGGATGCGCCGGTCGGTCGCGGTGGGCGCAAGGCTGACGACCGGGGGCAGCCGCGTTCCCATGGTCCGGAAGAGGTGCCGGGTGCTCGCGGTGCGGCACCGGAAGTCCGGTGCTTCGCAGACGGTCGCGGTAAGCGTGTTGGACCCGGGCTGGAGCGCGAGGTGCGCCTGCCAGACGTCCTTCAGGTCCGTGCTGGCGGTGGCGGAGAGGCTGAACCTGGCGGTGACGTCGATTCCGTTCAGCTGCATCTTGCGCGGGTACTCCCCCGACATCCCCCAGTCGTCCTCGAAGATCACCTGCAGGTCGGGGATGGAGTCGCTGGTGCGCAGCGAGTCCGGCCAGAACGCGATGGTGGGCCCCTCGCGGTTCCAGCGGACCTCGCCCGTTTTGGTGGACGAAAGGCCGGCACTGTCGCTGATGCTGGCCGTGACCGTGTTGATGCGCTGGGTCAGGCGGATGGGTCCGACGGATTCGGCCCACTTGCTGCCGATGGGCGTGAACGTCAATCCCGTCTGCGGCACGCCGTTCACCGAAACGCTGCGGCTGCCCGGGTTGAGCGCCACGTCGTCGCGCCAGGTGATCCGGAGCTCGTAGACCGAGTCGCCGTAGGTGGGAGCGAGCCCGCCCGCATTCATGGTGATCTCCGGGGCCGCGTTGACGGGCGGGGGCGGGGGAGGCGCGACCGTCTGCCACGTGTACGTGACGGAGGTGGTGCGGCAGTTCCCCCGCATGTCGCAGCCGCGAACGGAAAGCACGTTGGCACCCAGCATCATGGCCGCGGGGATCGTGACCCGGAACACCGCGCCGACCTGCGCACAGTTCGACGCGCCGGCCTGCAGGTCCCGGGACGTGCTGTACGTCTGGCCGCCGAACATTGCCGTTACCAGCCCCGGGCTGTGTGCGTCGCAGTACGAGATCTTCACCTGCTCCAGCTGCGGAGCGGTTGGACTCGTGTACGTCTTGTCGCCCGGCTCCTCCTGGGTAACCGGCCCGGTGAATATCACGATCGACGGCGGTGCCGTGTCGGCGTTCGGGTCGATGGGCACCTGCGCGGCCGCGCTCGCGGGGAGCAGCGCGAACAAGGCCGCCAGTGCCGGAACCCACGACCGCCGTGGGTACCCGGTTCTGGAACTTCTGTTTTGATCCATACGTCGCCCTGATGTACGTGGTGAGCCTGCCCGGGCGGGCTGAGTGACGGCGGGTTCCGGCGGAGACGGGGTGGGAGCGGAGACCCGGCTTCGTACGAAAGCGAAGGCCCCGCTCCCTCACCAGTATCGGTGGGTGAACCGCTACTTTCAGCAGGTCAAACGCGCACGGCAGGCGGGCGGCCGGCAGGACGGCTGCGGTGGACACGCGCAGCTCCATCTTCATTGTCCACGCGCGCGAGGCCCCGGACACGGTGAGACCGGATTTCACGATTCATGTGCACACGAGCTTGGCCGTCCCACGCGAAGGACGCGGAGAATCGCAAAGAGGACTACGGATTGGAATCACACGGAGGGGCAGAGGTAATACCCAATCCGAAAAACAACGCTTGGGAATACGGAGGGACAGAGTCAGACAGAGGAGCAGAAACAAGCATCGTTATTCATCTTCCTCTGTCTAACTCTGTTCCTCTGTACGCCAATTTTTTAGGATCCGGTATAACAGAGGATGGCGGAAAGTTGCTCTTTTATAACATGTTGGGCGATTTCTGCGCACACACGGAAAAGCTCACGTAGAGGACGCAGAGCTAAACGGAAAAGGACGCAGAGAACTGGATTCTCTGCGTCCTCCCGTTCGTGTCTCTGCGTCCTCCGCGTGAAAACTGCCGTTCCCTTGAACGCACGGCGAACTCAGGGAAGTGGTATCCTGCCCACGTTTGGCGATTTCCGGTGCACGGGTGGCCGGTGCCCGCCTACGCCGCATCCTCTGCGTCAAAGGTCTTGAGGGCCTCGCGGGCGGCGCGGTAGCCTTCTTCCAGGAAGTACTGCGTGCGGTTGAAGTCCCACGTGCCCAGGTGGCCGATGCGGGGGCGGATCATCACCACGGGCTTGTCCTTCCACGCCTCCAGGGCACGCTGCCGCTGGCCGGCGATGTTCATGGCCAGCACGCGCTCGTGGATGGCGATCATCCCCCGCTCGAAGTAGTCGGCGGCGGGGGGCTGGATCTCGGCGCCCACGTCCACGGCGATCACCCGGTCCGCGCCCCACTCGAACGCCTGCTTCACGGGGAGCGTGTCCAGCACCCCGCCATCCACCAGCACGTCGCCGTTCAGCCGCAGGGGCGGATAGTAGATGGGGATGGCGCACGAGGCGTACACCGCGTCCGCCGGGCTCACCTCCTCGTCCAGCCCGCTACCGAACCACGCCTCGCCGCAGTGCACCAGCGACACGGCGTTCACCCGCACGGGGATGCGCGCGTCCGCGAAATGCTTCAGCGGCAGCGTGCGCGCGATCCAGCTGCGGTAGGTGGCGCCGTCGAACACGGATTCCTCGCGCACGCCGCCCATCCACACGGCGCGGCGGTTGATCTGCACGATGTCTTCCTTGCGCAGCCCGCGCGCCACCTCGGCCAGCTCGCGCCACCCCAGCCCGCCCGCGATGGCCGTGGCGATGAGCGAGCCGATGCTGCACCCGATGATGGCGTCGGGGCGGATGCCGGCCTCTTCCACGGCCTTCCACACGCCCACGTGCGCGGTGCCCTTCATCCCCCCGCCGCCCAGCACGAGCACGGTGCGGGGGCGGGCGGCGCCGGGGCGCAGCGGGGTCTCGGCGGCAGCGTTCACCGGGGGCGCGGGGGCACGGGTTCAGGGCACGGCGCGGGGGCGCGCGCCGCACGGATGTTGCGGCCGGCTCCCACCCCTCCGCACGCCGGAGACCAGCCTTGACGCAGGGGGAGACCGGGCCTAGCTTGCCGATTGATAGTAAGAATCATTCTTGGTGATCGAGAATCCCCTGACGGGGTATGTAAGGGCGATCACCATGAAAGAACCGTGAACCACCGCCGGCCGGCACGCGCCGGGATGCCTCAGGGAGACCGATTGATGGCCGTACCGCTGCTGCAGATCACCAACCTCCATGCCGAGATCGCCGAAGACGGCACCGAGATCCTCAAGGGCCTGGACCTTACGCTCAACGAGGGCGAGATCCACGCGATCATGGGCCCCAACGGGTCCGGCAAGAGCACGCTGAGCAAGGTGATCTCCGGGCACCCGGCCTACGAGGTGACGGACGGCGAGATCCTGTTCCGCGGCGAGAGCGTGCTGGACATGGAGCCCGACGAGCGGGCCCGGGCCGGCATCTTCCTGGCCTTTCAGTACCCGGTGGAGATTCCCGGCGTGTCCGTCGCCAACTTCATGCGCACGGCCCTGAGCGCCAAGCGCGGCGAAGAGGTGGACGTGTTCGACTTCCAGGACGAGCTCGAGGCGCGGATGGGGATGCTGGAGATGGACCCCGCGTTCGCCATGCGCTCGGTGAACGACGGCTTCAGCGGCGGCGAGAAGAAGCGCAACGAGATTCTTCAGCTGGCCATGCTGGAGCCCGAGCTGGCGGTGATGGACGAGACCGACAGCGGCCTGGACATCGACGCCCTGAAGATCGTAACGGCGGGAATCAACAAGATCAAGTCCGAGCGGACGGGGATGGCGGTGCTTCTCATCACGCACTACCAGCGGATGCTGAACTACATCACGCCCGACGTGGTGCACGTGATGGTGGATGGCCGCATCATCCGCAGCGGCGGCCCCGAGCTGGCGCTGGAGCTGGAGGAGCGGGGCTATGACTGGGTCCGGGAGACGATCGGGGCCTGAGCGAGGAGTAACTGCGGGGGACAGGGGACAGGGGACAGGTTACAGGTTACAGCCTGCAACTGCCCTGCTTTTGAAGGCTGTACCCTGTGATCCAGGCGATGATTGGGTCCGCGAGGGGAGTAACTGCGGGGGACAGGGGACAGGTTACAGGTTACGGCCTGCAACTGACTTCAGCCGTTGGTGGCTGTAACCTGTAACCCATCACCTGTAACCCGCTTTTCAAGGGGAGGCACCATGCCTTACAACGAAGACGTCGCCGCACTCGGACTCGACGAGTACAAGTACGGCTTTCGCGACGAAGAAGAGTACATCTTCAAGAGCCGCAAGGGGCTCGACGAAGAGATCGTGCGCATGGTCAGCGCGCAGAAGAACGAGCCGGACTGGATGCTCCAGTACCGGCTCAAGGCGCTCAAGCACGCCCAGGCGCGCCCCTGGCCCACCTGGGGCGGCGACCTGAGCAACCTGAACTTCGACGAGATCTTCTTCTACATCCGCCCCAGCGAAAAGACGGGGCGCACGTGGGACGAGGTGCCGGAGAACATCAAGAACACCTTCGAGCGGCTGGGCATTCCCGACCAGGAGCGCCGCATCCTGGCCGGCGTGGGCGCCCAGTACGAGAGCGAGGTGGTGTACCACTCGCTCAAGAAGGAGTGGGAGGAGCAGGGCGTCATCTTCAAGGGGATGGACGACGGCCTTCGCGAGCACGAGGACCTGGTGCGCGAGTACTTCGGCACGGTGGTGCCTTTCCGCGACAACCTGTTCGCGGCGGTCAACTCGGCCGTGTGGTCCGGCGGATCGTTCGTCTACATCCCCAAGGACGTAAAGCTGGACATGCCCCTGCAGGCCTACTTCCGCATCAACGCGGAGGCCATGGGGCAGTTCGAGCGCACGCTCATCATCGTCGAAGAGGGCGCGCAGGTGCAGTACATCGAGGGGTGCACGGCCCCTTCGTACAGCCAGGACAGCTTCCATTCGGGCGTCATCGAGATCGTCGTCAAGGACAACGCCCGCATGCGCTACACGACCATCCAGAACTGGTCGCACAACGTGTACAACCTGGTGACGCAGCGCGCCAAGGTGGGGCGCAACGCCACCATGGAGTGGGTGGACGGCAACCTGGGCAGCAAGCTGACGATGAAGTATCCCAGCTGCTACCTGATGGGCGAGGGCGCCCGCGGCGAGATCCTGTCCATTGCCTACGCGGGCAACGGCCAGCACCAGGACGCCGGCGGCAAGGTGATCCACGCGGCGCCGCACACGTCGTCGCGCATCGTGAGCAAGAGCATCAGCCGCGGCTCCGGCCGTTCGTCGTACCGCGGGCTGCTGCACGTGCAGCCGGGCGCGCACCACGCGCGCAGCAACGTGGAGTGCGACGCGCTGCTGCTGGACGAGCAGGCGCGGACGGACACGTATCCGTACATCAACATCGAGGACAAGAACGCGCAGATCGGCCACGAGGCCACGGTGAGCAAGATCGGCGACGAGCAGCTGTTCTACCTGATGTCGCGCGGGCTGAGCGAGGACGCGGCGGCCACCATGGTGGTGCGCGGCTTCATCGAGCCCATCGCCAAGGAGCTGCCGCTGGAGTACGCGGTGGAGCTCAACCGGCTGATCGAGCTGGAGATGGAAGGCTCGGTGGGATGAGGACGGCAGGGAATAGGGAATAGGGAATAGGGAATAGCCAGCAACGACAAAGCACGGGCGGACCTCGCGGCTCAGCCGCGGGGCGTCCCCCTGACCGGCTGACAGCTCCGGAGAGGGACCCCCGGAAGCTCCGAATCAGTTGCCTGCTATTCCCTATTCCCTATTCCCTATTCCCTCAGGACGTACGACCAAACCCTGACGGATAAAAGACAGTGCCCGATACCACCACGATCACCGCCGCGGACGTCGGCCTCTTCACGCGCGACCAGGTGGAGATGCTCACGGCCCGCAAGCTGGAAGCGGACTGGCTGCGCGACGGACGCATGCGCGCCCACGCCGTGTTCGCCGACACGCCCATGCCCACCACGCGCCTGGAAGACTGGCGCTACACGGACATCAAGAAGTTCCTCAAGCTGGACGCGTTCTCGTTCGCCGAGGAGCGCGGCCCCAGCGAGGCGAACGCCCTGCCGGCCGGCCTGCAGGCCGTGATGGGCGAGGCGGGCACGTCGTCCGCGCGCCTGGTGCAGGTGGACGCCAGCGTGGTGCTGCGCGAGCTGCCCGAGGAGCTGGCGGCGCAGGGCGTGATCTTCACCTCGCTGGAGACGGCCGCCCGCGAGCACCCGGAGCTGGTGCAAAAGCACTTCGCCACGGCCATCACCCCCGACGACGGCAAGTTCGCGGCGCTCAACTCCGCCTTCTGGACCGGCGGCGCGTTCCTGTACGTCCCCAGGGACGTGCAGGTGGAGGCGCCGTTCCGCGTGTACCGCTGGATCAGCGAGGCGGGGACGTCGGTGGCCGGCCGCCTGCTCGTGGTGGCGGAGCAGGGCGCCAAGGTCGCGGTGGTGGAGCAGCTGGGATCCGACGACCTGGGCAAGACGGCGCTGTCCGTGGGCGCGGCGGAGATCTTCGCGGACGAGGGCGCCGTCGTCGTCTACACGCAGGTGCAGCGCTACGGGCGCGGCGTGGCGCACCTGTCCACGGACCGGCTGGTGGCCGGGCGGGACGCGAAGATCACCACGCTGTACACGGCGTTCGGCGCGGACCTGGGGCGCATCGACGTGCAGTGCCGCCTGCGGGCCCCGGGCTCGCACGTGGACATGCTGGGGCTGTACATCGCCGACGGCACGCAGCACTTCGACCACCAGACGCTGCAGGACCACATCGCCCCGCACGCCAGCAGCAACCTGCTGTTCAAGGGCGCGCTCAACGACACGGGGCGCTCGGTGTTCCGCGGGCTCATCCGCGTGCAGCCCAAGGCGCAGCGCACGGACGCGTACCAGACCAACCGCAACCTGATCCTGAGCGACGGGGCGCGGGCGGACTCGCTCCCCAACCTGGAGATCCAGGCGGACGACGTGCGCTGCTCGCACGCGGCCACGGTGGGGCAGCTGGACGAGGAAGAGGTGTTCTACCTGCTGAGCCGCGGCATTCCCAAGAGCGAGGCCGTGCGGCTGGTGGTGTTCGGCTTCTTTGGCGAGGTGCTGGAGCAGCTGCCGCAGGAAGAGGTCAAGCAGGAGCTGCTGCGCGTGGTGGAGCGCAAGCTGGCCCCCAGGGGCTGACGTTGGGGTGGATCAAGGCGGCCGCCCTCCCGGAGCTCGCGCCCGAGGGGGCGGTGCTGGGGGTGGAGGTGGCGGGACGGCGGGTGGCGCTGGCGCGGGTGGACGGCGAGGTGTACGCGTTCGCCGACAACTGCTCGCACCGCGACTTTCCGCTCAGCCTGGGCGAGGTGGACACGGAGGCGTGCACGGTGACCTGCGAGTGGCACGGCGCCGCCTTCGACGTGCGGACGGGCAACCCGCTCTGCGCCCCCGCCACGCGCCCCATCGCCGTCTACGAGACGAAGACCGAGGACGGCGCGGTGTGGGTGGATCTCTAGCCGTCGGTCGCGGGAGGACGGGAGAGGGGCGTGGGGCGGCAATGGCGGTCCCGCGCCCCTTTCACTTTAGGCGGATGGAAGACAGCCGGGAGGGAAGCCTGGTGCGGAAAACGGCCAAAGCCGGTGTCGATATCACGATTGAGCGGGTCGGTGAGCACGAGTGGCGCTTTCAGTACCCGCGGCTGGACGGCGACGTGTACGAGGAGTTCCACGCGGCGCTGGAGCTGATGGACGAGGGCGATTACGGGCAGGTGCTCGGTCGGCTCCGCAGCCTCATCAAGCGGTTCCCGGAGTTCATCGACGCGCGGCACCACCTGGCCCTTGCCCTCAAGGCGTCGGATACTGGGCTGGAGTACATCGCCGCCCAAGAGTGGCGCTCGGCGGTCAACACCGGACTGGCGGTACTTCCCCCCGAGTTCGTGATCGGCCGAGATCTCCTGGAGTGGGGCTGGCTGGAGAACCGGCCGTTCCTTCGCGCCTGCAACGGTCTCGCGCTGGACGTCATGGGCGCGGGGCAGACGGGCGAGGCGCTCGCCATGTGGCAGGACCTGCTGGACCTGAATCCAAACGACAACCAGGGGATTCGTTCGCTCCTGGTGGACTGCCTCTTCGCGCGGCGCCGCCCGGTCCAGGTCCTGGCCATCTGTGACCGCTACCCGGGTGACGGGATGCCGGCGCTGCTCTTTGGCCGCGTCCTCGCCCTCTTCATGCTGGAACGCCGGGAAGAAGCCGCCGCCTCGCTGGCCGAGGCTGCCCGCTTTGCCCCCATGATCGCCAAAGAGCTGACGAAGAAGACACACCCTGCCCCTCGGGACCTGCATCCGGGATTCGTGACGATGGGTGGTGCGGACGAGGCGTACTACTACTGGCGCGATTCGGGCGAATCCTGGAAGCGTACACCGGGCGCGCTCGAATTCGTCCGCAGGGCGCTCGGAACGAAGGGAGCTGACGCATGACCGACACGACACTCACCCGCCCGTCGACCTCCACGCTGGACGTGGCGCGCATCCGCGAGGACTTTCCCATCCTGGGCGAGACGTCGCACGGCAAGCCCATCGTCTACCTGGACAACGCGGCCAGCACGCAGAAGCCGCGGCAGGTGATCGACGCCATCGCGGGGCACTACGCGCGCAACAACGCCAACGTGCACCGCGGCATCCACGAGCTCAGCAACCGGGCCACGGACGCGTACGACCACGCGCGCACGCAGGTAGCGGGGCTGTTCGGCATCACGGACCCGGCGGAGCTCATCTGGACGCGCGGCACCACCGAGGGATTGAACCTCATCGCCTACACGTGGGGCTCGGCCAACCTGCGCGCGGGCGACGAGATCCTCCTGTCCGTCCTGGAGCACCACAGCAACCTGGTCCCCTGGCAGCTGCTGGCCCAGCGGACGGGCGCGCGGCTGCGCTTTTTGGAGCTGGACGACCAGGGGCGGCTGGACCTGTCGGGGCTGGACTATCTGCTTACCGAACGGACCAAGCTCGTCTCCATCTCGCACGTGAGCAACGCGCTGGGGACGGTGAACCCCGTGCGCGAGATCGCGAGGCGCGCAAAGGCGGCGGGCGCGCTGATGGTGGTGGACGGCGCGCAGTCGGCGCCGCACATGCCCGTGGACGTGCCGTCGCTGGGGGCGGACTTCTACGCGTTCAGCGGCCACAAGATGTGCGGCCCCACGGGGATCGGCGGGCTGTGGGGGCGGCGCGAGGTGCTGGAGGCCATGCCCCCGTTCCACGGCGGCGGCGACATGATCGACTTCGTGGAGCTGGAGAGCAGCACCTACGCGGCCATTCCGACGAAGTTCGAGGCGGGGACGCCCAACGTGGCGGGCGCCGTGGGGCTGGGCGCGGCGGCCGACTACCTGGCGGGCATCGGCCGCGACGCCATCCTGGCCCACGAGCGGCACCTGATCGCGTACGCCGTGGAGCGGCTGCAGGAGATCCCGGACCTGGGCATCCTGGGGCCGCGGAACCTGGAAGAGCGCTCGGGGGTGATCTCGTTCACCCTGGCGGACATCCATCCGCACGACCTGGCGACCATCCTGGACAGCGAGGGCGTGGCCATCCGTGCGGGCCACCACTGCTGCCAGCCGCTGATGAAGTGCCTGGGCGTGGGAAGCACCGCGCGCGCCTCTTTCTATCTCTACAACACGACGGACGAGGTGGATACGCTGGTGGATGCGCTGCACAAGGCGCGGGGGCTGTTCGGGTACTGAGGGGCGGAACTGCGGGGGACAGGGGACAGGTTACAGGGGATAGCCAGCAACGGCGCCCTCACCCGGCTCGTTCCTCGCCACCCTCTCCCACAAACTGCGTGGGAGAGGGGATACACCCCAGCCTGTGCGGGGGACGAATCGCCACGGCGGGATCTCAGAATGGGCAGTCCGCGAAGGCGGACTTCGTGCAGTCGTAGCCGCGGTTTCAACCGCTTGGACGAGGGCCATGCGACGGGGCACCATGCCTCATCCCATCCAATTTCTCCATCGACCGAAGCACACGAGATGACGGAGCGGACCGCGCTGGACGAGGTCTACCAGGCAGTGATCCTCAAGCACTACCGCAACGCCAAGCACCGGGGCGAGCTGGAGGCGCCCGACGCCGTGGTGCCCATGCGCAACCCCGTCTGCGGCGACGACATCCTGCTGCAGGTGCAGGTGGACGGCGACCGCATCGCCGACATCCGCTTCAGCGGGCACGGCTGCGCCATCTCACAGGCGGCGGCGTCCATGATGAGTGAGCACGCCGTGGGCAAGTCGTGGGACGAGGTGCACGCCGTAGCCGCGCGCTTTCGCGAGATGGTGCACGGCGACGAGACCGCCGCGCGCGACAAGTCGCTGGGCGACATGCGCGCCCTGGCCGGCGTGGCCCGGCTTCCGCGCCGCGTGAAGTGCGCCATGCTCGCCTGGGACGCGCTGGAAGAGGCGGAGAAGAAGATCGCGGCGGAGTAGCCCGCGCCCCATCGAGATCCATGGAACCGGCCCGGCGGAGACTCGTGCTCCGCCGGGCCGGTGTCGTTGGTGCCAGACATTATGTCTAGCGTGCTTGACATACAGGATAGCGTGCTTTACTGTATGTACGTGACGCTTGTCCAACCTGATCCTCCGCATGGAGAGTCCCCGATGGAAGCCGCCGAGAAGCTGCTCCTCAAGAAGTACGGAATCCATTTTCTTCGCACGATGCTCATGCTGGCCGCGGTGGTCGCGCTGGCCGTGCTCACCAAGCCGGAACCCAAGGGGCCGGTGTGGAAGGCGATCTTCCTTACCGCCGTGGCCGCGATCTCCATCCACTTCCTGTGGGGTACCTGGCGGATCATCCGCACGGGGATCAAGACCGACGAGATGGGCGACGCCATCTGGATGCGCGGCGGCAGCTACGCGCACAGCGCCTCCATCCTCCTCGCGTCCCTGTACGGCCTGCTGGAGGGGATTGGCGGGCTGCCGCGCGTGAGCATGACGGTGGTGTCGGTAGTGATGATCGTGATCGGGTTCCTGAGCGTGGCCCTGGTGCAGCGCAGGTACGCGTGAAGAACCGGCTGCGCGTGCTGCGGGCGGAGTATCGCTGGTCGCAGGCGGACCTGGCCGAGCGGCTGGGCGTGTCCCGGCAGACGGTGAACGCCATCGAGACGGAGAAGTACGACCCCAGCCTGCCCCTGGCCTTCAAGATCGCCCGCGTGTTCGGGATGCCCATCGAGGCGCTGTTCCAGGACGAGGCGGCGGAGGGGTGATGGAAGGGCCCTCCCCCGGCCTCGCTCAGGCTCGTCCACCCCCTCCCGCAAACTGCGCGGGAGGGGGTGTAGACTTCTACGAGTTCATCGCCGCGGGGGCAGCCATCAGGGAAGATGAAGTTCTCCCCTCCTGCCCGCGAAGCGGGGAAGGGGCCGGGGGGAGGGGGCTCTCGCCCGTGCACGAAAGCGGGCCTCGGGGAAGATGAAGGTCTCCCCCTCTCCCGCGCAGTTTGCGGGAGAGGGGGCCGGGGGGTGAGGGGCTCCGCGAAGCGGGTGCCATAAAACGCCGCCCGCGCACGGAAAATCGCCCCGCGACGGCCATCGTCGCGGGGCGATTCCCATCCATCCACCGAAGTGCGCTCGCCGTGGGTGATGCGGCGGGGATCGGCGGGCGCGCACGGTGCGGCCCTCCGTGCCCTCCGCCGCCGTGGACTTCACCCAGCCGGAGCGGGCGCGGCGACCGGCAGGCGCAGGGTGAAGACGGAGCCCTCGCCCGGCGTGCTGCGCAGGGTGAGGTCGCCGCCCAGCAGGGCCGCCAGCCGCCGCGAGATGGGCAGCCCCAGCCCCGTTCCGCCCCGGCCGGCCGCCCCGCGGGCCTGCTCGAACTCCTGGAAGACGCGCTCCTGGTCCTCCGGGTCTATGCCGGGCCCCGTGTCCTCCACCCGGATCTCCGCCCAGGGGCCAACGGAATCCAGCACCATCCGCACGCTCCCCGCGTCCGTGAACTTGACGGCGTTGGAGAGCAGGTTGAGCACGATCTGCCGCACCCGGCCGGGATCGGTGACGGCCGTGACCTTGCGGTTCACCACCACCTCCAGCGCCAGGTGCTTGGCGCGCGCCTGCAGCTCCAGCGTGGACGCCAGCTCGCGCAGCAGCACGCCGAGCGGGATGGGCTCGGGAAACACCTCCAGCTTGCCCGCCTCCAGCTTGGAGATGTCCAGCACGTCGTTCACCAGCTCCAGCAGGTGCCGGCCGCTGCGCACCACGCGCTCCAGGGCGCCGTCCTGCGCGGGCGCCAGGGCGCCGTACTCCCCTTCGCGCAGCAGCTCGCCGTAGCCCAGGATGGCGTTGATGGGCGTGCGCAGCTCGTGGCTCATGCTGGCGAAGAAGCGCGAGCGCTCCGTCATGGCGCGCTCCAGCGCCGACGCCTGCTCCTCGAGCGTGCGGGCTTGCTGCCGCGTCTGCGCGTGCAGGCGGGCGTTGTCCAGCGCCAGCGTGGCCTGCCGCCCCAGCACCGCCAGCAGCCCCAGGTCGTCCTCCCCGAACGCGCCCTCGCGGCGAAAGGCGGCCACCAGGGCGGGCGCGCCCGCGGACCGCGCCACGCACATCGCCGCACCGCCGGAAAAATGGAGCGGCCACTCCGCCTCTCCGGCGCCGTCGAACGCGACCGCGGGCGCGCCGGGGCCGCAGGAGACGCGCTCCAGCACCAGGTCCACCGTCTCGAACCAGCGCGGGTCGTGCGTGGGGATGCCGCACGAGGCCCGCACCTCCGCGACCGTCGGGTCGCCCGGAAGGTTCAGCACCACGGCGTCGGCGCGGAACGTCTGCGCCACGAGCTCCGCCACGCCGTCGGCCAGCGCCTGCAGCTCCCCCGCCCCCAGCGCCAGCCCCGACACCCGCGCCACGGCCGACAGCTCGTCGTAGCCGCGCTTGATGCGGGCCATCACCCCCACGCGGGCCAGCAGCTCCGCGCGGCTGCACCCCTTGTTGAGAAAGTCGTACGCGCCCAGCTGCAGCCCCCGCACCAGCAGCTCCTCCGTGGGCGCCTGGGCCGTCAGCAGCAGGATGGGGATGGGGGCCGTGGCGGCGTCCTGCTTGAGGCGCTCCACCACCTCGAACCCGTCCATCCCCGGCATCTGCACGTCCAGGACGATGACGTCGGGGCAGGCCGCGCGCGCCCGCTCGATCCCCTCCGGCCCGGAGGACGCGCTGTCCATCTCGTGCCCCGCCGAGCGGAGGATGGCGGCCACGGTGGCCCGCGACACCTTCTGGTCGTCCACCACCAGCACGCGCGCCATCAGCCGTGCCCCACGAGCGAGGCGAGCAGGCCGGCCACCTCGTCCAGGGGCACGTCGCGCTCCGCCGCGCCCCGCGCCGCCGCGGGCATCCCGTTGATCACCGCCGTGCTCGCGCTCTCCACGAAGCCCCGGCCGCCGGCGTCGCGGATGCACGCCAGCCCCGCCGCGCCGTCGTTGCCCATCCCCGTGAGCACCACCCCCACGGCCGCCGCGCCGGCGGAGCGCGCCACGGACTCGAAGAGCAGGTCCACGCTGGGCTTGTACAGCTGCGCGGCGTCGTCGAAGACGCGGGCCACGAGCGAGCCGTCCCGGGCGCGCAGCACCTGCATCTGCCGCCCGCCGGGGGCGATGAGCACGCCGCCGGGGAGGACGGCGTCGCCGTCGCGGGCCTCCGCCACGGGGATGCACGCGCGCCGGTGCAGCCGCTCGGCCAGCGTCTCCGTAAAGCCGTGCGGCATGTGCTGCGCGACGACCATCGCCGCGCCGAACCCGGCCGGGAGGGCGGGGATGAGCTCCGCCAGCGCGCGCGGGCCGCCCGTGGACGAGCCCACGGCGACGATCTCGAAGCGCCCCGGGTGCGCCGGCCGGGAATGGGGGGGCGGCGCGGGCCGGACGCCGGGCGCCTGCGGGCCCGGGGGCGCGGCGCGGGCGCGCAGGGCGGCGTTCACCTTTTCCCGCAGCAGGGGGGCCAGGGCGTGGATGTCCATGGCCGTCCCCGCGCCGCTCTTGTCCAGGAAGTCCACGGCCCCGTGCTCCAGGGCACGCAGGGTGATCTCCGCCCCCGCGCGGGTGTGCGACGACAGCAGCAGCACGGGGGTGGGGCACTGGGCCATGATGCGCTCCAGGGCCGAGACGCCGTCCAGCCCGGGCATCTCCACGTCCATGATCACCAGGTCCGGGCGCAGGGCCAGCACCTGCCGCAGCGCCTCTTCGCCGTCGCGGGCCGTGCCCACGATGGTGACGTTGGCCAGCGGCGCCAGCATGCGCTCCGTGGCCCGGCGTACGAAGGCGCTGTCGTCCACCAGCAGCACGCGCGCGGGACCGTTCATGCGTCCCCTTCCGGCCGGCGGTAGAAGAGGGCGCCCGGGCGCCGCTCCAGCTCGAAGGGGACGGGGACGTGGCGCAGGCTTTCCGCGTGGCCCAGGAAGAGCCAGCCGCCGGGTGCCAGCGCCTCGTACAGCCCGCGGGCCGCGCGCAGCACGGCGTCGGGTTCGAAGTAGATCATCACGTTGCGGCACAGGATCAGGTGCTGGGGGGGCAGGCCGCTCCACCACCCGTCGCGCACCAGGTTGCCGGGGCGAAAGCGCACGGGCGCGCGGACGGCGGGCTTGACCTCCCACCCCTCCCCGCGCGCGTCGAACCAGCGCTCCCGCCAGTCCGGCTGCGTTGCCCGGAAGTCGTGCCTGGTGTAGACGCCGGCCCGCGCGCGCGCCAGGGCCTCGGTGTCCACGTCCACCCCCGTCACCCGCAGGGCGGCGGGGCCCGTGAAGAAGCCCGCCTCCGCCGCCAGGATGGAGAGGGTGTACGCCTCCTCGCCCGTGGAGCAGGCGGCGCTCAGCAGCCGCGCCTGCCCCCCCGGGCCCAGCCGGGCCGCCAGCGCGGGAAAGGTCTCCGTGCGGATGACGTCCAGGCTTCCCTGCTCGCGGCAGAAGTAGCTCTCGTTGTTGGTCAGGTGCGGCACCAGCCGCTCCCGCTCCGCCTCGCGCTCGGGGTGAAAGCGCAGGTGAAAGAGGAGGGCGTCGAAGCTTTCCAGCCCCAGCGCCGCGCGCCGCGGCTCCAGCCGGGTGCGCAGGATCTCGCGCCGCTCGGGGCCCCAGTGGTGCCCCAGCTCTTCCGCCAGCCACTCGGCCCACAGGCGGAACTCCTCGTCCTCCAGGGGGACCGCCATCACGCCTCGCCCAGGGCCCGCGCGGCGCCCCGCCGCACGAGCGCGTCGGGGTCGTGCGCGCGCACCGCCCGCAGGGCGTCCCGGGCCTCCGGCGCGTGCACCCGCTCCAGCGTGCGGGCGGCCGCCAGGCGCACGCGCCAGTCCGCATCCCCCAGGGCGCGGATGAGCCGCTCCGCCGCGCCGGCCGGCGCCATCCTGCGCAGGGCGACGGCCGCCACCCGCCGCAGGTCGCGGTCGTCCCCGTCCAGCCGGCGGGCCGCGGCGTCCGCCCCGCGGGGATCCCCCAGCTCGCCCAGCGACGCGAGGGCGGCGGCCTCCAGCCCCGGCTCGTCCGCCGCGGCCAGCACGTCCAGCAGGGCCTCCAGCGCCTCCGCGGCGCCCGTGCGCCCCAGGGCCCGCACGGCGGCGAAGCGGGCGCCCGCGTCCCCCTCCCGCGCCAGCCGGGCCAGGGGGGGCACGGCCTCCGCGCCCCCCGTCACGGCTAGGGCGGCGGCCAGGGCGCGTACGGCGGCGGGGTCCGTCTCCCGTCCCAGCGCATCCGCCACCCGCGCCCGCGCGTCCGCCCGCGGGCAGCGCGAGATCCCCTCCGCCGCCGCCCGCCGCGTCTCCGCCGACGGGTCGTCCAGCAGGGGAAGGAGCAGGTCGCAGGCGCCGCCGGGGAGCCGCCCCAGGGCCAGCGCGGCGCCCGGCCGGCGCGCGGGATCGTCCCGCAGCACGCCCGCCAGCAGGTCGCGCACCTCCGCCTCCGGGAGGGCCCGCCCCAGTGCCTCCGCGGCCGTGGCGCGCACCTCCGGGTCCGCGTCCGCCAGGAGGGCCGCCACCCGCTCCGCCGCCGCGCGGTCCGGCAGGGGCGGCAGGGCGGCCAGCAGCTCCTCGCGGGTGGCGGCGTCCGCGGCGGCAATGCGGGGGAGGAGGGCGGCCAGGGCCACGTCCGCGGGGAGCAGCCCCAGCGCGCCCGCCGCCGCCGGCCCGCGCTCCGGGTCGCCCAGGGCGTCCGCCAGCAGCGCCGCCCCGTCCGCCGTCCCCGCCACGCCCAGGAGCACGGCCGCGCGTTCGTCGGAGAACGCGACCGATGCGAAGCGCTCCGCCAGCCGGCCCGCCTCCGCCGCGGCGGCCTCCCGCAGCCAGGGGGGCGGCGGGGGCGGCGCGGAGGGGACGAGCCCCGCCGCGGCCTCCAGGGCCGCGCGGCGCAGCTCCGGGTCGTCCGAGGCGGCGGGGGCGCGCAGGGCGTCCAGCCCCGCCGGGTCCCCCAGCTCGCCGATGGCCTGCACGGCCGCGCCCGCCAGCAGGGGGTCCCCCGCCGCGGCGGCCAGCGCCGGCAGGGCCCGCGCGGCCCCGATGCGCCCCAGGGCAAAGACGGCCCCCAGCGCCCGCCACGGGTCCCCCGCCGCGACGACGGCGGCCAGGGGATCCACGGAGCGGGGATCGCCCAGGGAGCCCAGGGCGTCCGCCGCGGCGGCGGCCACGTTGGCGTCCGCGTCCCGCAGCGCCGCCTCCAGGCCGGCACGCGCGGCGGGGTTGCACGACTCGCCCAGGGCCGAGGCGGCGAGCAGGCGCACGTCGCCGTCCGCGTCGTGGCGGGCCAGGCGCTCCAGCATCCGCAGGGCGCCGGGGAGCGCGCCGGGGGCGGCCAGGGAGGCCAGCACGGAGCGCGCGGCGTTGCGGCGGCCCGCGTCGTCCCCGTCGCGGAGGGCGGCCTCCAGGGCGGGGAGCAGCCGCCGCGCGTGGGGAAGGTGGGGGAGCGCGTCCAGGCTGCGCTCCCGCACCCACGCCCGCTCGTCCGCCGCGGCGGCCAGGGCGTGCTCCGCCGCCTCGTCCCCGCGCCCCCCGGCCAGCAGGGCGGCGACCGCGTCCGCGGCGTGGGGATCAGACACGGAAGCGGCTCACGAGCTCGGTGAGCTGGGCCGCCTGCCGCGCCACGTCTTCGGCGGCGTGCTGGGCCTCGCGCACGGAGGTCTGCGCGGCGCGGGCGCCCTGCGCGATGTTCTCCGTGGCGGCCAGGATCATCTCCCCGCCGCGCTTCTGCTCGGCCGTGGCGGAGAACACCTCCTGCGTCTGCTGGTTCATGTTCTCCGTGGCCAGGACGATCTGCCGGCTGGCCACGGACTGCTCGCGGGTGGCGATGCGCACCTCCTCGGCCACGCGCTGGATGTGCTGGGTGGCCTGCTGCGCCTGCCCCGCGGCCAGGATCTGCTGCTCCGTGGCCAGCCCCACCTCCTGCATGAGCAGGTGCGTCCGCGCGGAGGCGGCCAGGATGAGATCCATGGCCACGGAGGCGCTTTCGGCCAGGGTGATCCCCTGCTCCGTCCGCTCGGCCAGGGCGCCGCTGGACTCCATGGCGGCCTCCACCCCGCTCCGCACGGCCTTGATGGTGTGGCCGATCTCCCGCGCCGATTCAACCGACCGCTCCGCCAGCCGCCGGATCTCCTGCGCGACGACGGCGAAGCCGCGCCCGTGCTCGCCGGCGCGGGCGGCCTCGATGGCGGCGTTCAGGGCCAGGAGGTTGGTCTGGTCGGCGATGTCCTCGATGGTTTCGGAGATCTGCCCCACCGACTCGCCCTGCCCGCCCAGCACCCGCATCCGCTCCGTAAGGCGGTTCACCTCGTCGTGGATGCGGCGCATGCCGTTGGCCGCCTGCCCCACCGTGTCGCCCCCCGTGGCCGCGGCGCTCTCGGCCTGCGCGGCGATGCGGCGCGTCTCGTCCACGTGCCGTCCCACCTCCTGCATGCTGGCCGCCATCTCCTCGATGGTGGACGACGTCTCCTCCACGGCGGACCCCAGCGTGTCGGCGCTGCCGGCCGTGTGCTCGATGGACTGCCCCATCTGGGAGATGGAGGTGCTCGTCTGCTCCACCGAGGCGGCCAGCGACTCGGCGCTGGCCGCCACGCGGGTGATCTGCGCGGCGATCTCCTCCATGGACGTGGACGTCTGCTCCGTGGCGGCCACCTGGTCGTCCACGGTGGCGGCCAGGCGCTGCGACGTGGCGGCGATCTGGTCCGCGGCGGCGGCCGTCTGCACGGCGGCCGTGTTGACGCCGCCCACGGCCCCCCGCAGGTCGCCGGACATGCGGTTCAGGGTCTGGAGGAGCTGCCCCAGCTCGTCGCGGCGGATGGAGTGCACCTCGCCCGTCAGGTCGCCCTCCGCCACGCCCCCCGCGAAGCGCACGGCGTCCTGCAGGGGGCCGCCGATGCGGTTGGCCAGCAGCCACGCGGTGCCCAGGGCCAGGGCGATCCCCAGCACGGTGAGCCACACGGCCACGTCGCGGGCGCGGACGGTGGCGCGGCGCACGTCGTTGCGCCGGGCCTCGGAGATCGCCTGCGCCCGCTCGTCGAAGCGCCGGAGCACGTCGCGGGCGAGGGAGACGCTGCGGCGCCCCGTGCCCGTCTGGAAGAAGCGGGCGACGGCGTCGACCCCCGGCCCGTCCGCCCGCAGGGTGGACCGCCGCAGGGCGATCCCCGGCGTGGCCACGCTGTCGGCCCACGCCTGCGCGAACACGGCCGCGGAATCCAGCCGCGCCCGCTGCCCGGCGTCGCGGGCGAGCCCCCGGGCCTCTTGCAGGTGCGTGCGCGCGCGGCCGTCGGCCTCGGCGTACAGGGCCAGGGCCGTGTCCTGCCCGCTGAGCAGGTAGTCGCGATAGGCCAGCGTGCGGTCGGCGATGGCCATGTCGAACTGCGCGGCGGCGCGCTGCACGGCCGCGGTGCGGCGCGACTCGGCGTCCAGGGCGCGCACGCGCGCCGCCTGCGCGGCCACGGTGGCGGCGATGACGGCCATCAGCAGGAGCACGGGGACGAACCCCAGCAGGATCTTGTTGCGCACCCGCATGTTGCCGAACCAGTCGAACCCGTTCATCTCGCCTCTTCGCCCAGGACGCGTTCCAGGTGCAGCAGCGCCACGCGGCGCCCGGGGGCGGGCACGGCCACGCCGGCCAGCCACCCCTGCGGCAGCGCCGCCTGCGCTTCGTCCGGCGGGGGCTGCTCGTCCCCGCCGTCGTCCACCAGTCCCACCACGCGGTCCACCAGCAGCCCCACGGCCTCGCGGCCCTGCCCCCACACCACCACCAGCCGCCCCGCGCCCGCCACGGGGGCCATCCCCAGCCGCGCTCCCAGGTCCACCACGGCCAGCACCGTCCCCCGCACCTGCGCCACGCCGCGCACCCCCGCGGGGGCGAACGGCACGCGCGTCACGGGGGGCGGGCGCAGCACCTCGCGCACGCGCCCCGCGGGAAGCCCGAACTCCGCACGGCCCAGGAGGACGGCGAGGGTGCTCATCCCCCCCTCCCGGCCAGCTGGGCCTCCACGGCGGCCAGCAGCTCCGGCGGCGTCCAGGGCTTGGGGATGAACCCCGTGGCCCCCGCCTGCCGTGCCGCCTCGCGGTCCGCGTCCGTGGCCTCGGTAGAGCAGACGAGGGCGGGGACGTCCCTCATCCCCAGCTCGCCCCGCAACCGGCGGATGAATTCCAGCCCGTCCATCCCCGGCATGTTGATGTCCACCACGAGCCCGTCCAGCGCCGGCTCGCGCGCGGCGGCGTCCAGCCCCTCCAGGCCGTCCGCCGCGAACGCCACGTCGTAGCGGGAGCCCAGGACCATCCGGTACATCCGCACCATCATGGGGCTGTCTTCCACCACCAGCAGCCGCCTGCGCCGTTCATCCGCCACCCGCGCCTCCGCGGTACAGGTCCACGTTCAGCTCCAGCATCTGCTCGGGGTCCAGCAGCAGCACCACCCGCCCGCGCGCGTCCACCACGGCGCCCGAGACCCCCCGGGGGCTGCCCAGCGCGGCGGGGAGCGCCCGCACGGTGGCCGCGTCCTGCGCCAGCAGCCGGTCCGCGCCCAGCGCCGCCGCGCGGGTGCCGCGCCGCAGCACCAGGACGTAGCGGGGGTCCGGCGCCGGCTCCCAGCCGAACACGCGGTCCACGCGGATCAGGGGGACGGCCTCGTCGCCCACGTCCACCGTCTCCGCCGGTCCCACGCGGCCGGGGACGCCGGCGCGCACGGTGGCGTCCACGTCCAGGGCGGGGATGGCCAGGGTCTCGCCCGCGGCCTGGAAGAAGAGGACGGGCACCATGGCCACCGTCAGGGGCAGGAGGAGGACGAAGCGGGTGCCGCCCTCGTCGCCGTCTTCCACGCGCACCTGGCCGCGCAGGCGCGACACGGCGGCGCGCACCACGTCCAGCCCCACGCCGCGGCCGGACACCTCGTCCACCTCGGCGCGCGTGCTGAAGCCGGGGCGGAACAGCAGCTCGTCCACCTCTTCCTCCGACGGCTCGTCGGCGGGGGCCAGCAGCCCCAGCGCGCGGGCGTGGCGCTCGATGCCGGCGCGGTCCAGCCCGCGGCCGTCGTCCTCCACCTCGATGCGCACGCGGTCGCCTTCCTGGGCGGCGGACAGGCGCACGACCGCCGTCTCGGGCTTGCCCGCGGCGCGGCGCTCGTCCGGCGTCTCCACCCCGTGGTCCACGGCGTTGCGCACCAGGTGCAGCAGCGGATCCAGGAGCGCGTCGGCCGTGGCCTTGTCCAGCTCCGTGCCTTCGCCGTGCAGCTCCACCCGCACGCGCTTGCCCCGCTCCCTCGCCAGGTCCGCCGCCAGGGGCGGAAAGCGCGAGAACACGCGCTCCACGGGCACCAGGCGCAGGGCCGTGGCGGAGCGGCGGACGGTGGAGGCGATGCCGTTGAGCGCCTGCACCTGCTCCGCCAGCCCACGGCGCACCCCGGCCGCCTGCAGCACCTCCGCGTGCTCGGCGGCCCAGACGCGCAGGGCCTCCACGGCGCGCGCGAGGTCGTCCACCTGGCTGAGCAGCGGGTCCAGCCGGCCGAAGGGAATGCGCAGCGTTTCTTCGCGCACCCCCGCCTCGCTCGGCCCGGAATCCCCGGGCGCGGCGGAGGGCGGCGACGCGGGTTCGCCCCTCGCCACGCGCCGGTCTTCCACCATCGTTTCCACGGGCGCCGCCGCGGCCTCCTCCGGCCGGCCCGCGGCGGAGGGGACGGATTTCGCCGCCTCCCCGTCCCGCACGCCGTCCGTCCCCGCGTCCGCATCCACCTGCGGGGATGGGACGGCGGGGGACGGGACGGCGGGGGGCGGGGCGGGCGCGGCGAGGGCGTCGGCCAGCGCGGCGCGGAGGGCGGGAAGCGGGGCGAGCGATGCGTCCTGCGCGGGCGAGCCGGCGGCCTCCAGCGCGCCGCGCAGGGCCGACGCGGCCCGCTGCAGCGCGGCCAGGGGGAGCGCGGCGGGAGGCGTGGAGCCCTTGAAGCCGTCTTCCACCCCGTGCACCAGCTCCTGCATGGGGCGCAGGCCCAGCATGGCCGCGTTGCCCTTGAGCGTGTGCAGGGAACGGAGAAGCTCGGCGCGGGCGTCTTCCGCCGGCGCCGTGCCCGACTCCAGCGACTGCAGCGCCTCGTCCAGGCGCGCGAGCTGTGCGCGCCCTTCGTCGCGAAAGTCGCCGAAGAGCTCCGATAGGTCCAGCAGGTCGGACAGTGTCGCTCCAGGGGTGGGGATGTGAGCCCGCCAAGAGAAAATAGCTCTATGCAAACCCTCGACCACTCCGCCTGTTTACGCGGTTGGTGATCCGTCCGTGCCCCCCGCCCCGGATCGATCGGGACCAGACCGGGCCAAGCAGTGCTTCGTGCCTCCGGCCGAACGGATGCAGCCGGTGAGATCTGGGATCAGCGCACGAACTGGGTTCTCCCCCTCTCCCGCGCAGTTTGCGGGAGAGGGGGCCGGGGGGTGAGGGGCTCCGCGGAGCGGGCGCCGTAAAGCCCTGCCCCATCACGAAAAATCGCCCCGCGACGGCCATCGTCGCGGGGCGATTCTCATCCATCCGCCGAAGCGTTTTATCCGCGAGTGATGCGGCGGGGGTCGGCGCCGCGCTCAATGCGCTCGGCGAGCTCCAGCAGCGCGGCGAAGGCCTGCTCCGCCGGCGCCTCCAGATCGCCGATCTCCAGCACGTCCGCACTGCCCACGGCGCGCTGCAGGGCATCCACGGCCTCGCGGATGGAGCGCGCGCGCACGGGGCGGTCTTCCGTGCCCTCCGTGGCCGTGGTCGCGGACTTGACCCACCCCGAGCGGGCGCGGCGGCGGCGGCGCACCTTGCTCTCGTAGAACGCGCGGCCGGCGTCCGTCAGCTGCACCAGTCCGTCCACGCGGCGCACCAGCCCGCGGCCTTCCAGCGCGCGCACCACGCGGCCGTCCAGGTCGTCGAACGGCACCGGAGACTCGGACTGGGCCAGCAGGCGCAGCATGTCTTCCTGCGTGTTGTTGACGCGCGTGCCGTCGTCCTCCGGGCTCTCCGCCTCCGGGGCCGCGCCGGTGGTGATGACGCGGGCCGAGGGATGCGGGATGCGCTCGGGCTGCGAGACAGCGGCCGGCTGCTGCCCGCGCGCCAGGGACTGCAGGGCGCGCCGCCCGTCCGGCGTGATGATGCTGAACCCGCTCATCCGCTTGATGTAGCGGCGCATGGACAGCGTCCGCAGGGAATCGGGGTTCAGGCGCGCCTCGCTGACGGGCGCGCCCTTTTCCGCGAGCTCCTTGAGCAGGGCGATGTCTTCGGCGGAAAGATCGTCGTGGAACACGGAAAAACCCGGGGAGGGGGATGCAAAGCGGTTGGCGTGCTGTGGCGTTCGGTGCATCAAGATACATTCTGCACGCTCCGGATGCCAGCGCCCCGACACGTCGATCCGCCGGATGCATACGCCGGACGGGAGCGATCTAACCAGGCTCGCGCATCACGGGAGCGATGGAACCGAGATCGCGGAACGACGGGAGCGATGGAAACGGAGATCGCAGAGCGACGAGGGCGGAATCGGAGATTGCGGAACGACGAGACCGATGGAGTCGAGATCTCGGAACGATAGGGAGCGATCAGCGGATGGTGGGATACGGCGGGTGGCGGAGCCCCAAGCGCCCCCACGCGTGATGAGAGCGATTGAAATCGCGGCTTCGCGGCTACAACATCACGCTGTCGGCCTGCGCCGACACCACTGCACCACCAGTTTTCGGCTCCCCAGCTCGATTTCTGAGGGAGGCGCCGGCGGGTCCATCCCGTGCCGGATCTGTGGCGCCGACCGAAGGATCTGCTGTCCCGTGCTCGACGGCAGCTACCGGAGCCGATCCTGCCCGCGGCCAGGTTCGATTCTGCGAGCCGGAGGATCTTGCGTGTGAAGCGAGGGCCGGTCCTGTGCACGGAAGCCGCGTTCCGGTGGCGCGGGCAAGATCCTTCGGGCGCGCGCAAACGGGCGTACGCGTTCGGGTTCCAGCGTGCGCTCCCTCAGGAAATCGAGCGGATTCAGCGGGCGAAGCCTGTGTGATTACGCACCACGCCGAAAAGGCCGTCGTCTGGTGGTAAATCACACGGCTCCGCCCGATGGCATCGCACCATCAGACGGAGCCGTTGCCGCCTCGGGAACCGGGCGAGCCCGTCACGCCGCGATCAGCAGATGCAGACGTGGGTCTCGCAGGTGTGCTCGCAGGTGAAGTTGCAGGTCCGGATGCGCGAGCACTCGATGAGGCCGGTACAAACCCCGTCCGACATGTGGCCGTTCACGGTTCCGCGCTCCACCTGGGTGTCGGTCAGGTCGAACGATTCCACGCGAAGGTCGTTCACGTTCAACGCGAGCTTTTTCATTCTACTGCTCCGTCCGGAAGTGAAAGGATTGGTACAGCGGGACAGTCTACTGTAAATCCAGTAGTGGAAATTGACAAGTGTCATGAAACGACACTCTGAAGCGTTCTGCCGTGTTTTGGGCGGGCCCGTCGTGCCCGGCGCCAGGGGATGATGGATGCTGCGAGCGGGGGGGCCGGGCGCGTAGCTTGGTCGCGTTCCATGGATCATCGCCGCTTCCGTGACGTCACCATGTCCCTGCCCGCCGTCCCCGTTCCGCGCGATGCGCTGGCTGCCCGCTACGCCGCCATCTGGGATGATGCGGCGCCCGCGGTCCGCGCCGGCGACGTGGCGCTGGATCCCTGGGCCGCACGCAAGCACGCGGACGAGCGCCGCGGCCTGACCCTGCTCGCCCGACCCGCGCCTGAGCTCCGCCAGCGCCTGCACGATGCGCTCGGCGCGCTGCGCGAGGCGGAGCCGGAGCAGTACTTCCAGCCGCCGTCGGACATCCACCTGACGGTGCTCTCCCCCTTCTCCGCGACCACGGAGCACGCGCCGCACGTCGCCCGTCTCCCCGACTACCAGGCGGCCGTCGCCGAGGCGCTCGCGGAGGTGCCGGCGTTCGCCGTGGACATCGAGGGCATCACGCTCTCGGCCGGCGCGGTGCTGGCGCAGGGCTTTCCCCGCGACGGAACGCTGGAGCACGCGCGCGACCGGCTGCGGGCGGCGCTCGACGCGCGGGGGGTGGGCGGCGGCGTGGACCAGCGCTACCGCCTGGTGACGGCCCACCTGACGCTCGTCCGCTTCGCCGCGCCCCTCCGCCGGCCGGCGCACTTCGTCGATCTGCTGGCGAGCGCGCGGCGCCAGGTGTTCGGGACGATGGAGATCGACCGCCTGGAGCTGGTGATGAGCGACTTCTACCAGACGGCGGGCCGGACCGAGACGGTGGGCACGTATCCGCTCCATCCCCTCTCCTGAATCCCATCCCGCGGCCGCCGGAAAGAAATGTGTCCGGTGGCCGCACGCCCATCCGTTGATGAGGTGAAAGCACCCGCCGGGGCACGGAACCGGATCCGCGCGCGGCGGGCGCCCCACCCGGAGAGCAGCATTCCATGAGCGACTTCGTATTCCTCTTTCGCAGCACGGCGGACCAGCAGCAGGCGGCCATGGGCACGCCCGAGGCCGCGCAGCGCAGCCTGCAGGACTACCTGGCCTGGATGAACGGGCTGCAGGCGAACGGGCACCTCAAGGATCCCGGGCAGCCGCTGGACCGGGCGGGCCGGGTGGTGCGCGGCACGTCCATCACGGACGGGCCCTACGTGGAGGCCAAGGACCTGGTGCTGGGCTTCATCGTCGTCCAGGCGCGGGACCTGGACGAGGCCACGGAGCTCGCCGCGGCGTGCCCCATCGCGATCGGCGGCGGATGCGTGGAAGTGCGCCCCGTCGTGTCGCTCCCCTTTTGACCGGGAGACGCGGACGATGGAAACGACGCGGCGGATCGTGATGTTCAACCGGGTGGCGGCGGATGGATACTTCGCGGCACCGGATGGCGGGCTGGACTGGGTGGTGCCCGAAGCGGAGCTGGACCGGGCGGCCGCGGAGACCCTGGATGAGGCGGATACCATCCTGTTCGGGCGGCGGACGTACGAGATGTTCGAAAGCTTCTGGCCGCACGTCCTGGACGAGGACCCGCACGCGCCCGGCCGGCACGCGCCGGAGATGCGCGCCATGGCGGAGTGGATCAACGGCGCGCACAAGCTCGTCTTTTCGCGGACGCGGACGGAGGTGCCGTGGCCCAACTCGCGCCTGCTCCCCGCGTTCGACGCGGACGAGATCCGGGCGCTCAAGGGGCAGCCGGGCAAGGAGATCATGATCTTTGGCAGCGGCTCCATCGTGTCGCTGCTCGCGGAGCACGGGCTGATCGACGAGTACCGGTTCGTCGTGAGCCCCACGCTGCTGGGCGGCGGCCGGCCCGTCGTCAGCGGCATGCCCGGGCGCGTGCGGCTGGAGCTGCTGGAGGCGCGCGCGTATCCCTCCGGCAACGTGATGCTCCGCTACGCGCCGGCCGGCTGATCGCATCGGCCTTCGCCCGCTGCATCCGACTGATTTCCCGGGTCGGCGTCGCTAAACCTGCCTTGAACGGATCGCGGATTTGTCATCCTGAGGGAGCGCCGCCGGAACCCGAACGCGTACGCCCCTTTGCGCGCGACCGAAGGATCTACTCCGCGTCTCGGGATGGATGCCTCCGCGCCCGATGCCGAATCCCGCATCCGTCCGGGGGCAGGCACTGTGCACGCGGGCGGCGGTCATGCGCGGGCGAGGAGATCCTTCGGTCGGCGCCGGGGATCGTGCACCGGGCGGGTATCGGCGGCGCCTCCCTCAGGAACTCGAACTGGGGCGCCGCGATCCGGTGGTGCAGTGGTGTCGGCGCAGGCCGACAGTGTGATGTCGTAGCCGCGAACTCATTCGCTCCCTGTCTCTTTCCCGCGCACCCATGTCCCTCGACGAGCATCTCTTCCGGCGGGAGTCGGGGCGCATGGTGGCGGCGCTCACGCGCATCTTCGGCGTGCACAACCTGGCGCTGGTGGAAGACGTGGTGCAGGACGCGTCTGCCGCGCGCTGGAGGTGTGGAAGACGCGCGGCATTCCCGACAACCCGTCCGCGTGGCTCATGGCCACGGCCCGGAACCGCGCGCTGGACGTGCTTCGCCGCGAGCGGACGGCGCGCACCTTTGCGCCGGAGCTGGGGCGGCGGGTGGAGAGCGAGTGGACCGCGGCCCCGCTGCTGGACGAGGCGTTCGGCGCGCACGCCATCCGCGACGAGCAGCTGCGGATGATGTTCAGCTGCTGCCATCCGCGCCTGCCCCAGGAGGCGCAGGTCGCGCTCATCCTCAACATCCTCTGCGGATTTGGCGCGGGCGAGATCGCGAGCGCGTTCCTCACCGGCCGCGCGGCCACGGAAAAGCGCATCTCCCGCGGAAAGAAGACGCTGGCCGGCTCCCGCCGCCTGTTCGACCTGGGAGACGCCGACTTCGTCCCGCGGCTGGGGGCCGTCATGCGCGCGCTGTACCTGCTGTTCAGCGAGGGCTACCACGGCGCGTCCGCCGGGCCGGCCGTGCGCGCGGAGCTGTGCGGCGAGGCCCTGCGGCTCACGGCGCTGCTGCGCGAGCATCCGCCCGCCACCACGCCCGCCACGGCCGCCCTCGCCGCGCTGATGTGCCTGCACGCGGCCCGGCTCCCCGCCCGGCTGGACGCCGCCGGCGACCTTCATCAGCTCGTGGAGCAGGACCGGTCGCGGTGGGATTCGCGGCTGGTGGCGGAGGGGCTGGCGCTGCTGCAGCAATCCGCAGCGGGCACGGAGCTGACGGCGTACCACGTGGAGGCCGCCATCGCCGCCGCGCACGCCTCCGCGGACAGCCTGGAGGCGACGGACTGGGCGCTGATCGTGTCGTTGTACGACCGGCTGATGCAGATCGCCCCGTCTCCCGTGGTGGCGCTGAACCGGGCCATCGGCATCGGCCAGCGCGACGGGCCGGCGGCGGGATTGCGGGCGCTGCGGTCCATCGCGGACGGCGAGCGGCTGTCGCGCTATCCCTTTCTCCCCGCCGCCATGGGCGCCATGGAGCTGCGCCGCGGCGACCGCCACGCCGCGCGGGCGCACTTCCAGGCGGCGCTGGCCCTGGCGCGCAACGCGGCGGAGCGCCGGTTCCTGGAGCGGCGGCTGGCGGACTGCGCGGACGGGTGACGGGCGTGAGCGGGGAGGATGGGGTGAGGCGCGGCGTGGGGGATGAGTGGAATCGGCGAGGAGGGGCAGAGTGCGGACGGGATGATTGGAGCCGGCGGGGAGAGGCGGGGTGCGGAGAGGCAGGATCAGCGCGAGGGATGGGCGGGGGCGGCGGGAACAGGATGGGATGGGGCGGGATGGCAACAGGTCGATCGCGGCGAGCGGGACGCGAGCGATTGAAATCGCGGCTACAACTTCACGCTGTCGGCCTGCGCCGACACCAACGGCGCAGGGGGAGGGCGCATCGTGGGTTGACAGGCAGCCATTGGGATGCATATCATCCAGAAAGGCAGCCGGATGGCTGCATAACTGATCGGCGATGATGGACGAGATCTTCAAGGCACTCGCGGACCCTTCGCGGCGGCAGCTCCTGGACCGCCTGCACCGGCGCAACGGCCAGACCCTGCGCGAGCTGTGCGCGGGGCTGGAGATGGCGCGCCAGTCGGTGACCAAGCACCTGGCCGTGCTGGAGGCCGCCGGGCTGGTGGCCACGGAGCGGCGCGGGCGCGAAAAGCTGCACTTTCTGAACGCCGCACCCATCAACGACATCGCCGACCGGTGGATGGACCGCTACAGCCGCGAGCGCGCCCGGGCGCTCGCGGACCTCAAGCACGCCCTGGAGGACGGAACCATGAGCCAGACGGAATTCGTGTACGTTACGTACATCCGCACCACGCCGGAGCAGCTGTGGCAGGCGCTCACGGACCCGGCGTTCACGCACCGCTACTGGGGCGCGGGGCTCGTGTCGGATTGGAAGCCGGGATCGCCCGTGCTGTGGCAGGATGCACCCGGCGACGAGCCCCGCGACATGGACCAGGTGGTGCTGGAAGCCGATCCGCCCCGCCGGCTGTCGTACACCTGGCACAACTACCAGCCGGAGCACGCGGCGTTCTTCGGCTGGAGCGAGGAGCAATTCGCCCAGCTGGTAAAGGAAAAGCGCGGCAAGGTCACCTTCCACATCGATCCCCACGGCAGCAGCGTGAAGCTGACCGTCATCCACGACGGCTTCCAAGGCGACACGGAGATGCTGCAGGCCCTGAGCGGGCGAAAGAAGGAGACCGGCGGGTGGCCCGAGATCCTGGCCAACCTCAAGACCTTGCTGGAAACGGGCGAGACCTTCTAGAGCGGGTTTGGTACGCGGTTGCAGTTCTTTTGCCCCGCCCGTGATGTCATTCTGAGGTCGGCGCCGTCTGGATCCGTCCCGTGACGAGATGGCGCCGGCCGAAGAATCTGGTTGCACCGGTGCACAGACCCATCCGTGCACGACCTTTCACGGCGAGCGGGCGAGTCCGTGCGCGGGAGCAACCAGATTCTTCGGTCGCGCCGCAAAGCCGGTGCACCGTTCGAGTTCCGGTCGGGCGCTTCCTCAGAAATGACAGCACGGCTGAGAAACTACAAACCGCTCCAGATTCCCCGCAGAGCTTGGACGGGCGGGTTGTGCGGCGGCCCGTGCATGCCGCATGTTGCCGGTCGCGGCCGAATCCTCCCTTCCATCTTCCCGCAGGTTCGTGAATCACCATTCACATTCGCGAGGAGCGATCCCATGGCAGAAGCGCAGGCGGAGCACCGGTGGCTGCAGCGGATGGCCGGCGAGTGGCGCTATGAGGCGGAGATGGAGTCGGGGCCCGGCGAGCCAACCGTCCGCGACGCGGGGACGGAGCGCGTGCGCGCGCTGGGCAACGTGTGGGTGGTGTGCGAGGGGCGCAGCGACGACGGGACGTCGAACACCATCATGACGGTGGGCTACGACACGCAGAAGGCGCGGTTCGTGGGCACCTACGTGGGGTCCATGATGGACTTTCTCTGGCTGTACGACGGCGAGATGGAGCCCGGCGGCACCCGGCTGGCCCTCTACAGCCACGGCCCCAGCTTTACGGAGGAGGGAAAGACGGCCCGCTACCGCGACACCATGGAGCTCGTCGGCGACGACGAGCGCGTGCTGACGTCCGAGTACGAGCAGGCGGACGGCGGATGGCACGCCTTCATGACGTCGCGCTACCGCCGGACCGGGTAAAGGACTGCAGGGGATTCGGTGGAGGGGATCGATGGGGTGAGGCCCGCGGCCGGAACGCTCCGGCCGCGGGCACCCATCCGGTTCAGCGAACGGCGACGAACCGCGCGTTCCACCCCGGAGGCGCGTCGATCATCACCGCGTTGAGCGTGGCGCCGCTCACCGTGAGCCCGCACGCCGGCCCGTCCAGGTCCGTGCCGATCAGCAGCTGGCTGTTGGTGCCGGGCTGGTTCACGTAGCAGGTGAGCCCCGGCGGATCGGAGAGGCTCGTTCCCACCGAGGCGGGCAGCGCGGCGACGGCCACGCCGGAGCTGTTCACCGTGGCGGTCACGGCGACGCGCGTTCCGGGGCCCGCGGGACCGGCGGGGCCCATGGGTCCCTCGGGTCCCTCGCACGCGGCACCCGCGGCCACGCAAAAGACGAACACGGCGGCAGCATTGATTCTGCACCACGACATACAGGCGTCTCCAAGGGAAGTATGAGGCTGCTGATGGGGATGGGGATCCCGGAAGGAACTGCGACATGATGATACACGCAGCCCCCCGGATCCGCAAACAAAAATTTACGAAATCAGGGCGCGGTGCGCGCGCCGGCCAGGAAAATCCAGCGAGCGATCGAAATCGCGGCTACCACTTCACACGGTCGGCCTGCGCCGACACCGACGACCACGCGCGACGGAGCCAACGTGACGCATCCAATCCCCCGCGGCACCGCATGACGGATTCCGACGGGCTCGGCGCCGGGGACGAGACCCACCTGCGGGCGGCGTTTCGCGCGGCGGGGGCGCTCGCGCGGGCGGGGCAGCTGCCGTTCGCCACGCTGCTCGCCGACGCGGCGGGAAGCGTGGTGCTCGCGGCGGAGAACGAGGTGCAGCGCAGCGGCGATCCCACGGCGCACGCGGAGATCGTCCTGCTGCGCCGGGCAGCGGAGCGGTTCGGGCGTGAGGCGCTGGCGCGGATGACGGTGTACACGGCCGCCGAGCCGTGCGGCATGTGCGCGGCGGCCCTCATCCTGGGCGGCGTGGGGCGCGTGGTCTACGGGATGAGCGCCGAACGCCTGGGCCCGCAGCTCGCCCTCCCCGCGGGCGTCGTCGTCCCCGGCATCGGCGGGCGCGCGATGCTGGACGCCACCCCCGGCGGCCCGCGCGTCACCGGCCCGGCGCTGGAGGCGGAGGCACAGGCGGCGCTCTTCGGGGCGGGGACGGAGGCGGATCGATCCCCATCAACCGGCGCGCACGGCACATGAAGCGTATTGCATCCATCGTCCTGCTGCTGGTCGCGGCTGCCCTTCCCCTGCGCGCGCAGGAGGCGCCGGCCGCCTGGACGGACACCGTGCTGGCGGCGCGGATCGGCTCCCTCGCGCGGGGGTTCGGGGGGGACGTGGGCATCTACGCGCGGCACCTGCGCACGGGCGCCACGGTGGAGATGAACGCGGATTCCGTCTTTCCCACGGCCAGCCTGGTCAAGGTGCCCATCCTGCTCACCCTGTACGACCAGGTGGAGCAGGGGCGACTGGACCTGGAGGCGCGCGTCCCGTATCCCGACACGCTCAACTACCGCTACGTGGAGAGCACGGACGTCGCGGGATACATGACGGCCGGCGACACGCTGCCCCTGCGCGAGCTGGCGTTCCTCATGCTCACCGTGAGCGACAACGTGGCCAGCCTGTGGATCCAGGCGCTCGTGGGCGGCGGCGCCACGGTGAACGAGTGGATGGCGGCGCACGGCTTCGAGCACACGCGCGTGAACTCGCGCACGCCGGGGCGCGAGGCGGCCCGCTCCGCGTACGGCTGGGGCCAGACCACGCCGCGTGAGATGGCCCACGCGCTGGTGATGATCCGCGAGGGCCGCGCCGTGAGCCCGCACGCCTCCGAGGCCATGTACCGCATGCTCACCAAGAGCTACTGGGACGATTACGGCCTGTCCGTGCTCCCGCCGTCGGTGCAGGCGGCATCCAAGCAGGGTTTCGTGGACCGCTCGCGCTCCGAGGTGCTGCTGGTCAACGCGCCCTCGGGGGATTTCGTGCTGGCCGTCATCACCAGGAACCAGGCGGATACGAGCTACGTGGCGGACAACGAGGGCCACCGCCTGATCCGCGCCGTGACCCGCGCGGTGTACGAGCACTTCAACCCGGACGATCCGTGGCGCCCCCTGGCACGCCCCGCGGCCCGTCCGCTCCCCCAGCCGGCAGGCCGATGATGGCGGATTCGGAAGGCGTGACCTGGCAGGTGCCCGTGGGCGCGGCGGAAACGACGGCCGTGCTGGACGCGGCGGAAGGGGCGCCGTCGCGCGTGGTGTACGTCTGCGCGCACGGCGCGGGCGGCAACCGCGACGACAGGTCGATGCTGGCCGTGCGCGACGCGCTGGTGGCGCGAGGCATCTCCCTGGTGCGCTTCAACTTCCTGTACAAGGAGCGCGGCAGCGGCCGGCCGGACGCCATGCCCCTGCTGCAGGAGACCGTTGCCGCCGTCGTGGACCGGGTGCGCGCGGAGCTGCGGCCGGACGTGCTGGTGATCGGCGGGCGGTCCATGGGCGGGCGCGCGGCGTCCATGCTGGCCGCGGACGGCTTCGCGTGCGACGGGCTGCTCCTGCTGGCGTATCCGCTCCATCCCGCGGGGCAGCCGGAAAAGCTCCGCGACGCGCACCTGCCGGCCATCCGCCAGCCCGTGCTGTGCTTCAACGGCACGCGCGACGAGCTGTGCACCCCGGCGCTGATGGAGGCTGTGCTGCAGCGCGTGGGGCCCAACTGGCGGATGCACTGGCTGGAGGCCGCGGACCACAGCTTTCACGTGCTCAAGAAGTCCGGCCGCACGGACGCCCAGGTGATGGACGAGGTGGCGGAGCACACCGCCGCGTGGGCCGCGGGGCTCCGCCCCGGCGTGTGAGCCCGCAGACGGGGACGGAGCCGCCTCCGCCGGCGCCAGGCGCCGCCGCGTGCGAGAACTGCGGGGCCGTGCTGGCGGGGCCGTTCTGCCACGCCTGCGGCCAGGCCGCCGATCCGCCCACGCGCTCCGTGCGTGCGTTCGCCAACCAGGCCGCGGCGGACCTGACGAACATGGACGGGCGCATCCCCCGCACGCTGGGGCTGCTGCTGGTGCGCCCGGGGCGGCTCACGGGCGAGTACCTGGCCGGGCGCCGCGTACGCTACACCCAGCCGCTGCAGCTGTACCTCGGGTGCGCGGCGGCGTTCTTCTTCGTCAACGCCTACCGCCCGTTCCTCACCTTCAACGCGCGCACGGGCGCCGTCACCAGCTCGCTGAGCGCGGCGGGCGTCAGCGGCACCGTCGACGCGTCCACGCAGGCCTCGCTGGCGGCGCGCGGCATTTCGCTGGAGCAGTTCCGCGGGCAGTTCGAGGGCGCGGTCACGGGCTACCTTCCCGCGTTCCTCATCGGCTCCGTGCTGCTGTTCGCCGTGGCCGTGCAGCTGGCGTTTCGCCGGGCGCGCCGCGGGTATCTGGAGCACGCCGTGTTCGCGCTGCACTGGAGCGCGTTCTTTCTGCTGCTGATGATCGTGGACCGGCTGCTCCCCCAGCACCCCGGCGGGCCCGGCCCGGCGGACCGGGTGGTGGCGTTCGTCGCCGTCGTGTACCTGGGCGGGGCCCTCAAGCACGTCTACGGCGGGTCGTGGCTGGCCACGGGCGCCAAGACGCTGGTCCTGTTCGTGGTGTACCAGCTGCTGCTGAGCCTGTGGATGCTCTCCGCCGTGGCCGTCGCCTTCCAGATCCTGCTATGAGCATCCAGATGCCGCCCGCGCCCCTGCTCGTGGTCCTGGTGGGGCCGCCCGCCGTGGGCAAGATGACGGTGGGCACGGAGCTGGCGCGCCGCACGGGGCTCAAGCTCTTTCACAACCATCACACCATCGACCTGGTGCTGAACTTCTTTCCCTTCGGGTCGCCGCCGTTCAAGCGGCTGGTGGGGGAGTTCCGGCGCAGGATCATGGAGGAGGTGGCGGAGAGCGGCCTCCCCGGGATGGTCTTTACCTACGTGTGGGCGTTCGACCTGAAGTCGGAGCGCGCGGGGGTGGAGGCGCTGGCCGAGATCTTCACGTCGCGCGGCGGGCGGGTGGTGTACGTGGAGCTGCACGCCACCCAGGAAGAGCGCCTGCGCCGCAACGAGACGGAGTTCCGGCTGGCGGAGAAGCCCTCCAAGCGTGACCTTGCCGCCTCGCGCGAACGGCTGCTGGAAGCGGATGCGCAGTACCAGATGGATTCCGGCGGCCGGTTCGCGGGCCGGCCGGACTGGCTGCGGATCGACAACACGGCCCTGTCGCCGGAAGAGGTGGCGGATCGGATCATCGCCCACTTCGCGCTCCCGGTCCTGGGAACCGCCACGGTGCCATCCTGAAGGCGCGCCGCGCACAATTCGATGTGGCACGATCTCTGGCGCGCCCGAAGGATCTTCCGTGCGAAACAAGAGGCAGGCCCCGTGCACGGAAGCCGGCCCCTCGTTGGGCGGGCAAGATCCTTCGGTCGCCGCCAAAGATCGTGCACCGGCAAGGACTCGATCAGCGGCGCCCTCAGGATGACACGTCGCGCGAGGATCATCATCAACAGCCGCTCAAACCGACGGCACGGGCGGCGAACCATCGAGATCCTGCCGTGAGCACTCCGACCGCGCCCACGCTCGTCTTCATCGCCGGGCCGCCCGCCGTGGGCAAGATGACGGTGGGCCGGGAGCTGGCGCGCCGCACGGGGTTCCGGCTGTTCACCAACCACGACACCGTGGACCTGGTGGTGCGGTTCTTTCCCTTCGGGTCGCCGCCATACGACCGGCTGGTGGGCGAGTTCCGGCGCAGGATCATGCAGGAGGTGGCCGCCAGCGACCTGCCCGGGCTCATCTTCACCTTCGTGCGCGACTTCGACGACGCGGAGGACGACGCGACCGTGGCGGAGTACGCCGGGTTCTTCACGGAGCGCGGCGGGCGCGTGGTGCATGCGGAGCTGCAGGCGCCCCAGGAAGAGCGCCTTCGACGTTGCGCGACGGAGCTCCGGCTGGCGCAAAAGCCCTCCATGCGCAACGTTGCCCTGTCGCGCGAGCGGTTGATGGACGCGGACCGGTGCTACGCGATGGACTCCGGCGGCCGGTTCGACGGCCGGCCGGACTGGCTGCGGATGGACAACACGGCGCTCTCCCCCGCGCACGCGGCGGACCGGATCATCGCCCGCTTCGCCCTCCCGGTAGTCGATGGACCCGGCGCGCACCCCCGGGCCGGCGGGTAAGGCTTCGCGGCGCGACCGAAGGATCTCTCCGCAACCCGGCCCGGACGCCGCCCGTACGATCGCGGAGGCCGCTCCGTCCAGCGCTGGTCCATCGAACCGGGGTCCCGAGATGCCGCTGCTGCCGTACGACACGCTGGTGATCGAATCTCCCCTCCCCGTGGCGGAGGCCCTGGGCCGGCTGCAGGGCGCCACGGGACCGGTGAGGTGGATGGGCATGGGCACGGGGGCCCATCCGTACGAAGGGGAGGTGACGGAGGACGAGGTCAGCATCCGCCGCGCGATCGGCTACCAGAACTCGTTCCTGCCGCGCATCCAGGGCCGGCTGGAGCCCGCCGGGCAGGGCAGCCGCCTGGCCGCGACGATGGAGATGCATCCCCTGGTGATGCTCATCATGAGCTTGTGGATGGCCATCGCGCTCACCACCGCCCTGCCGATGCTCGTGCTGGCGGCCACGTCCGATCCGCCGGTGGAGTTCGTGCTCCTTCCCGTGGGGATGCTGCTGGCCGGATGGGCCCTCGCCTCGGGCGCGTTCACGATCGAGGCCCGCATTGCCCGGCGGGAGCTCACGGCGCTGCTGGACGGGCGCATCGCGGCGGATGCCGCCCCGTCCCGCGCCGTGTGAAAGGCGCCGCATCCGCACGATCCGCATCCACCTCCCGCGATGGTGCGGGCTGAATTCCAACGAAGGAGCAGGACCCGATGGCCGAGTCGCCCGATTCGCTGACCGAGACGGAGGAGTTCGAGGACGACGCGGAGTACGCCTGGTGGCTCAACACGCACCCGGACGGCTTCGTGGTCGCCGTGCGCACCCGCTCGGCGCCGCTGCTGCACCGGGCCACCTGCCCGGAGGTAGACCGCGACGTGCACCCCGGCCGGCTCAAGGCCAAGGGCGCGCGGCAGATCTGCTCCGGCGCCAAGTCCACGCTGCGCGCCTGGCTGTCGCGGGAGCTGCCGGCGGACGGAAAGCTGCTGGCCCGCTGCCCCAAGTGCGGCCCCTGACGGCGATCCGCATCCATCTCCCGTCCACGTCGTGCCGCGCGCAACTTCTTTCGCCGCAGGGACGTAGACCCCGCACGCCCCGCGATCCATCCACCTCGACCGCCTCGACCGCCCCGACCGAAAGGACGGCCTGATGCCCGCCGACACCGCCGTTGCCTGCCCCTCGTGCGGCACCACGCTGCGCGACCAGGACCTGAGCCTGCAGACGCTCTCCGGCCGCTGCCCCACCTGCGACGCGCTGGTGGACCTGCGCGCCGCCGCGCCCGGCCTGTGGAACGCGCAGGCCGGTGCCCGCGAGCCCATTCCCGTGCCCCTGCCGGCCAACGTGCACGTGGAGGAGCGCGGGCGCGACCTGGTGATCGTGCGGCGCTGGTTCTCGTGGATGTACCTGTTCCTGGCGTTCTTCTGCGCGGTGTGGAACAGCTTCCTGGTCTTTTTCTACAGCATCATCATCGCCACGGACGCGCCGCTGCCGCTCCTGCTGTTTCCCGCGCTGCACGTGGCCGTGGGCGCGTTTCTCACGTACATGACGCTGGCGGGCTTCGTGAACCGCACCACGTTCACGGTGGAGCGCGACCACCTGACCGTGCGCCACGGGCCCCTGCCCTGGCGCGGCAATCGCGACGTCTCCACCACGTCGCTGCTGCAGCTGTTCTGCACGGAGCAGGTCTCCCGCGGCCGCAACGGCACCACCATCCGCTACAGCGTGGAGGCCGTGCTCACGGACGGCGGCCACCTGAAGCTCGCGACGGGGCTGGACGCGCGCGAGCAGGCGCTGTTCATCGAGCAGGTGCTGGAAAAGCACCTGGGCATCCAGGACCGCCCCGTGCGCTCCGAGATGTCGCGCTGACCCGTATCCACTGGGACGACACGATGCTGCTGACGGACGCGTACACGGAGACCATCGAGCGCGACGGGTTCGCCGTGGTGGAGGGCGTGGCGGACGACGCGGTGGTGGATGCATTGCTCCCCGACCTGGCCAACGTGGAGCACGAGGGCGCCGTGGCGCGCCGGGGCAGCGTGCACGCCGTCCGCAACCTGCTGGAGGCCGTGCCGCGGGTGCGGGAGATGGCGGGGCTGCCGTCCGTGCGCGCGCTGGTGGAGCCCGTGCTGGGGCCCGCGTGCTTCGTGGCGCGCGCCATCCTCTTCGACAAGACGCCGGACGCCAACTGGAAGGTCGCGTGGCACCAGGACCTGACCATCGCCGTCCGCGAGCGGGTGGACGCGCCGGGGTTCGGCCCCTGGTCGGAGAAGGCCGGCATTCCGCACGTGCAGCCGCCCGCCGACGTGCTGCGGCGGATGCTGACGGTGCGCGTGCACCTGGACCCCTGCGGCCCGGACAACAGCCCCGTGCAGGTGCTCCCCGGCTCGCACGCGCACGGACGGCTCTCCCCGGACGACATCGGCCGCCTGCGCGCGGAGGGCCAGCCCGTGCCGTGCACCTGCGCGCGCGGCGGGGCGCTCGTCATGCGCCCGTCCATCCTGCACGCCTCCTCCCCCGCCACCCGCCCGGGCCACCGCCGCGTCGTGCACCTGGAGTTCGCCGCGGACGACCTGCCGCACGGACTTGAGTGGCACGGGCGCGGGTAGTCCGCTTGCGTGACGAGCCCGACTTGTTTACGCTGCTCGCATTCGATTCGCTGCCGCTGATCCTGCGTGGAGAATGGCCGGATGAGCAATCCGCAGCCCTGGTTCGTGGAAGAACGGGCCGAGCACCTGGCCATGATGCACCTGACCCGCCGCGACGACCTGCGCGTGGCGCGGCACCGGGACGCATCCGGGCTGGACTTTCTCGTCACCATCCTGAACGGCGGGCTCTTCAGCGGGCGCCAGTTCGGAGTGGTGCTCAAGGCGCGCATGGCGGGGCAGAAGCCTCCGCGGATGGACACCGGGACCATCTTCCGGGAGCAGGCGCGGTTCAGGGACGTTCCGTTCCCCGTCTGCATGTTCTTCTTCAGCCTGGATACCGATCGCGGATACTACCGCTGGATCGCGGAGCCGCGCACGGAAGACGGCACCGCCACACTGGATCTCCCGGGGCAGATGCTGTTCTCGGAGCTGGATCCTGCGTCTCTCGCCACGATCATCGGCCGCGTGAACGCGTGGTACGACGCCCGCACCGCCTGACTCGTCCGCAAGGGTCCGCCATGGCTACGATCCGCATCGAGCTCGACCAGCTCACCACCGCGATGAGCGACCACGATTCCGAGTGGGTGCTGGACCTGCAGACGGGCCAGGTGCTCATGATGGAATGGATCCGGGATCCGGGCATGCACGCCGACATGGGGCTGGTGCTCGACGAGCCCGACGGGGATTTCGATCCCGTGGAATCCGATCGCTTCGTGAGCGTGGAGAACATCCCGTCGCACGAGGGGTTCCGGTGGATGGAGCGGTTCGCGCTGGACCAAGCGGACGACCGCGCGCGCGAGCGGCTGATGGACGCGCTGGACCGGCCCCGTCCGTTCCGCCGCTTTCGCGACACCCTCGCGGAGCTGGGCCCCGTTCGCGACGCGTGGCACCGGTACGAGGAGGATCGCCTGCGCGAGGAGGCGGAGGCGTGGCTGCGCGCGTCCGGCATCGACGCGGAGCTGGTGGACACGTACGCGCTTCAGGACTCACCCGGCGCCAAGGATCGGTAGCGAGATGAGCGACGGAATCGTGGTGCTGCGCAAGTACAGCGACGAGTTCATGGCGAGGCTGGACGCCGAGATCCTGGAGGCGAACGGCGTCCCCGTGCAGGTTTCGGCGGATACGGCCGGCGGCGCGTACCCCAGCATGGCCCTCATCAACCCCGTGCGCCTGCTGGTGCGCGAGGAGGACGCGGAGCTGGCGAAAGAGATCCTGGACGCCCCCGCGGACCTTCCGCCGGACGACGAGCTGCCCTCCGCCTGACCCGCGCGCGGAACGGATGGCATCCCGCACCTTCCCACCGCCCCCCGATTGCGTTACTGATTCAAGTCCCGCCGCGCTCTCCGCGGCGGCGGCCCGGGAATGTGCATGCGACACTCCGTCCCCGGTCAGGACGCCGCCGGCCCGCGCGTTGTATGAATCACGAGAGCGGCGCCTCCGGGCCCCGCTCGCGAAAGCCTCGCAGCCGGTGATCGCGCCGGCGGCACGCACTCTCCACCTCCTGCCCCACCCACCCATGCGCGCATTTCTTCGCCTGGTGCCCGCCGCCGCGGCACTCGCCCTCCTGGGCACGGTGCCGCAGGGCCTCGCGGCCCAGGCCGCCCCCGCCGATCCGGCGGCCGCAACGCAGCACTCGCCCGTCTACAGCCAGATGCGCCAGGAAGCGCTCACGGGCTCGCCCGACGACCTGCAGTTCGAGGGGCGCCGCCCGCGCGTGTGGGGCTCCGTGATGGAACTGGGGCTGGCGTCCGGCCGCGTGGCCACGCTGGTGGTGTTCGCGGACGGCACCACCAGCCTGCTGTCCAGCGCCGGCGGCGGCATCGTGGGCTCCGGGTCGCAGCGCACCGTGCGCCGCGCCTCCGAGGAGTTCCTGGAAGAGGCCGCCGAGGCCGTCCGCGGCACGGCGGAGGCGGCCGAGTCGCCGCTGCCGGGCCCCGGCCGCGTGCGCTTCTACCTGCGCACCAACGGCGGCCTGCGCACCGCCGAGGCCGGCGAGGACGAGCTCAAGGCCGGCGGCCACGCCCTGAGCGAGCTGTACGCCGCCGGGCAGGCCGTGCTGCAGCAGGTGCGGCCGCTCAGCGCGCACGAGGGCGGCGCGCCCACGCCCTGACCGCCGGGCGCGGGACGCACGCATGACGGGACCGCGGGGGCGGATGCGCAGGACGGGCTGTGCATCCGCCCCCGTGCGTCCATGAACCATCCAGCAACCGGACGAGACACGTGGCGGAGATCATCGTGAGCGCATCCGCGGTCGTGCGGGCCGCGCCGGAGGTGGTGTACGGCATCTTCACGGACTACCACGACCTGCATCCCCGCGTGCTGCCCGGGCACGCCTTCGGGGCGCTGGTGGTGGTGGAGGGGGGCACGGGCGCGGGTACCGTCTTTACGGTGGAGCTGCGGCAGGGCCCGCGCACCAAGCTGCTGCGGATGCGGGTCACCGAGCCCCAGCCCGGGCGCGTGCTGATGGAGTCGGACGTGGATTCCGACATGGTGACGACGTTCACCGTGGAGCCGGCGGACGGCGGGCGCGACTCGCGCGTGACCATCACCACGCGGTGGACGCGCGGCGGCGTGGCGGGCGTGGTGGAGCGGCTGGTCGCCCCGCTGTTCATGCGCCCCGTGTTCCGCGCCGAGATCCGCAACGTGGAGACCCTCGCCCGCGAGCGCGCCGCCGCGCCGGCCTGAAGCCGTCTTTTCCCTCGCCTCCCGATGTCATTCTGAGCGGAGGCGCCGGACGGCACCATCCCGTGACGTGACGGCGCCGACCGAAGAATCTGGTTGCGACGGTGTACCGGCTGCGCCTGCCGCGATCCTGCCGTAACGGACGACGCACGGGCGGGATCGTGCCGGGCCGCAACCAGATCCTTCGGTCGCGCGCCGGGTGCCGGGCACGTTCAGGTATCCGGCGCGCGCTCCCTCAGGATGACATCACGGGTGGGAAAACGACGGAACGGCTCGTCAGCCGTCGGATGGCGGCCACTGGTGATGAAGGTACGCGGCCACCGACCTGTCCTCCGCGTACACCTCCAGCCGGTGCCGCACGCCGGCCGCCGCCAGGGCGGCGGAGAGCTCGTGGGCGAACGCCTCCAGCTCCTCCACCCCATCCGCATCCCCGTGGACCAGGTACTCGGCGAGCGAGATGCGCTCGAGCGAGCAGTCGACGTCGGACTCGGTAACAATGCGGACGTACTCCACGCCCGTAAGGAGCGATGATTCGCGCTTCTCTGCAGGGAGCCCGGCCCGCCGAAGGGCATCCGCCAGGGCGACCGGGGGCAGCTCCGTCATCATGCCACCGGACATCAGCGCATCCGTCGTTTCGCCAGGCATGGGGATCGAGGTCGTGGGGTGGATGGATGAGAATCCGCCGAAGCTACCCATCCGCCGCGCGCGCAGCCAGCCGCATTCCGCCACCGGCCCGCATCCCCCAAGAACGCATGATCACGCGCCCACCCCGTAGCCCGTGCCCATCCTGCCGCTGCTGCTGACGATGGCCATCGCGCTTTCCGCCGGGCTCTGCATCCGGGCGGAGAACCGCGGCGCGCGGCGGATGGTGTACGTCTGCAAGCCGCTGGCGACGATCCTCGTCCTGGCGCTCGCGGCCACCGCGCCCGACACCGTTGCCCCGCCGTACCAGGCGCTGGTGTGCGCGGGGCTGGTTTTTTCGCTCGCGGGCGACGTGTTCCTCATGCTGCCGCGCGACCGCTTCGTCGCGGGGCTCGCCAGCTTCCTGGTGGCGCACGGGCTGTACGTCGCCGCGTTCACGCCGTGGCTGCCGGCGTTCCGCGCGCCCGGCGCCCTGCTGGTGCTCGCCGTGTTCGGCGCGGTGCTGATGCGGGCGCTGTGGGACCGGCTGGGGCGGCTGCGGGCGCCCGTGGCGCTCTACGCGGCGGCGCTGCTGGGGATGGCGTGGCAGGCGGCGGAGCGGTGGACGGCGCTCGGCACCACGCCCGCGCTGCTGGCGGCGCTGGGCGCGGCGCTGTTCGTGGTCTCGGACTCGGTGCTGGCGTGGGGGCGGTTCCGGGAGCGGCATCCGCACGGGCAGACGGTGGTGCTGTCCACGTACTTCGCCGCGCAGTGGCTCATCGCCCTGTCCGTTGCCGCGCGGCCGTTCGGCTGATCCCTACCCTCGATGCTCTTTTCCGGATCAGGATCGGCGTGCTCCGGATCTGGCAGGAAGAGACCGCCGGGAATGCGGATGCGGCGGAGCGAACCGATCGCCCCGCCGCGGGTGCATCTACAGTAGATCCACCTACTTGCCGGACTCCTTGACCTCCACGTCAGGCGTCTCGATGGAGGGCACGTTCACGTCCACCGAGCTGTCGCCGCTGCCGCGGTTCAGCACCAGCCACACCACCAGCCCCAGCACGACCGCCACGATCAGCATCAGGATCAGGTTGGTGCCTCCCGACCCGCGGCTGGGCGCGGCCTCGGTCTCGCGGACCGTCCCCGGTTGGACTCCCGGCCCCGTCTCGCGCACGGTCTGGCGCACGGTCTCGGTCTCGCGCACCGTCTCGGGCTCCGGGCCGCGCGGGGGCCCGCCCGTGTTCATGTCTGACATGCCATACCTCCGTCGGTGCGGCGGATGCGGGCCCGGCGTGGGCCCGCGTGGAGGCATGGATGCGCGCGCCGTGCCACACCCGTTTGCCGGCGGACGGGGCGCGCCGATTCTTGCCCTTGTGGGATGCGTCCGCGGGCGGGATGTTTCCGCCGCCGATGCACTCCGTCGCTTTCCATCCCACGACTTCCATGCGCACGTTCGCCCGACTGATGCTGGCCCTCGCGCTCGCCGCCCTGCTGCCGCGCGGGGCGGATGCGCAGGGTGCGCGCTACACGCTGCAGCCGGGCGACACCGTGCGCGTGGGGGCGCCGGCGCTGCACGAGGGGCTCATCGAGGGGGAGCTGGTGCTGTACCAGGGCGACAGCCTGGGCGTGCGAGAGGCGTCCACGGGCACGGCGTACCGCTTTCCGGTGGATGCCGTGCAGCGGCTGGAGAAGAACCTGGGGACGGACCGGCGCCGTTCCGCGCGGCGCTGGGCGCTGGCGGGGTTGTTCATCGGCGCCGCGGCGGGGCTCGTGAGCGGCCCGCTGATCGCGACGGAGGTGGACGGGGGCGGCATCGTGGGCCCCACCGTCCTCAGCGGGCTGGGCGGCGGCGTGGTGGGGCTGGGCCTGGGCGCCGCGGGCGGCTCCGTCTTCGCCCGTGACCGCTGGCAGCGCTTCCAGACCCCCATTCCGTCGTCCGCTCCCGCCGCGCAGATCGGCGTCACCCTCCCCGTCCCCTGACCCGCCTCACTTTCGCACTTTCGCACTTTCGCACTTTCGCACTGCCGTTCACCCCGCCGAGCCCGGATCCGACCGCACGATCATCACCCCGCCCAGCGTGAGCGCCGCGCCCGCGAGCGCCAGGGCGGACGGCGCCTCCCGCAGCAGGACGGCGCTCGCCGCCAGCGCCACCACGGGCGTCAGGTTGCTGAAGATGGCCGTGCGCGTGTTGCCGATGCGCTCCACGCCGCGGTACCAGATCAGGTACGCCAGGCCGATGGCGAACGTGGCGGAGAACAGCATCCCGCCCCACGCCCCCGCGTCCAGCGCCCCCCAGTCCTGCGCCAGCATGGCCGGCGTGCCGATGGCGACGAGCCCCACGGCCCCGATCCACATGGTCCACGCCGTCGTGCGCACGGCCCCGTAGCGGCGGACGATGGGACGCGCGCCCACCGTGTACAGCGCCCACGCCGCGCACGCCGTCACCAGGATGGCGTCGCCCACCAGCGCCGCGCGCCCCTCCAGCCGGATGGCCGCCCCGCTCACGAGGCCGATGCCCAGGATGGAGAGCGACGCACCCCCCCAGGTGCGCGGGCCCGGCTTTTCGTGGCCCGTGAGCATGGAGAGGAAGGCCGTCATGATGGGCGTGAGCGCCAGCAGCACGCTGGCGTGCCCGGCCCGGCTGCGGTCCAGCCCCAGGATGAAGCACATCTGGTACAGCACGTTGCCCAGCAAGCCCAGCAGGATGATGCGGGGGATGTCGCGGCGGTCCGGCAGTCCCAGCTCGCCGCGCACCCGCAGCACGGCGAGCACCAGCACCGACGCAACCATGAAGCGCAGGGCGTTGAACGCCAGCGGGTGGAACGTGGCCAGCGCGTGCTTGACCACGGCGAAGTTCACCCCCCACACGAACACCATCAGCGACAGCGCCGTCTCCGTCCATCCCCACCCCGGCACGGGCGCCGTGGCCTCGGCCCCCAGCTCCGTGGCGGCCAGTTCCGTCGCCGCCGACTCCGCACCCCCGTCCTGCATCGACATCCCGCGCCGCCTTTCGCGCCCGGTAGACGGAAACCGGGGGAGCAGCGCGCGCTCCCCCGGTCCGGACTCCATTGGTTTCGGCCGATCTCACCCGCCGCGCGCGCTCACCCCGCGGCGAACGGCGACTCGTCGTACCGCGCCAGAAGATCGGCCGGATCGTCGAAGACCGCAACCGCATCGCCCAGCTCCTCGTCGCCCCAGCCGCCGCAGCGCAGGGCCACGCACCGCACCCCCGCGCGCCCGGACGCCTCCACGTCGTACGGCGTGTCGCCCAGCATGATGGCCTCCCCCGGCTTCGCATCCGCCGACTTCAGCGCCGCCTGCACGATGTCCGGGTCGGGCTTGGACGCGTCCGCGTCGCTGGACGAGGTCTTTTCCTCCATCAGGTCCTGGATCCCGCCCTGCTCGAGCAGCGCATCCATGTCCTCCTTGCTGGCGGACGTGGCCACGACGAGCGTGTATCCGTCGTCGCGAAAGCGCTCCAGCAGCTCGCGCGCGTGGGGAAACGCCTGCAGCTTCGGCAGATACCGCTCGCGGAAGATCTCGCCGCGGCGCTCCTTGATCCGCTTCCCCTCGTCCGTATCCTCTTCGATCCCCGTGAGTTCCGGCAGCACCTTGTCGCCCCCCATGCCGATCAGCCGCCGCACGCGATCGTAGTCGATCTCGTGTCCGAACTCGCGCCCCACGTCCACCCAGGCGTGCGCGTGCTCGTCGTTGCTGTCGATGAGCGTCCCGTCGATGTCCAGCACCACCACTTTGGGCTTCGTCGTCATTCCGGTCCTTTACTGCAGTGCCAAGTGTCAAGTAACAAGTGCCGAGTAACAAGTGCCGAGTAACAAGTGCCGAGTAACAAGTGCCGAGTGCCAGGCACTGGGGACCAGGCACTTGGCACTTCTTCTACTTCAGCTTCTTCAGCGGATAGATGGCCGGCCCCGTGAGCACCTCGCCCGTGGGGGCGAAGCGCGAGCCATGGCAGGGACAGTCCCAGCTGCGCTCCTCGCTGTTCCACCGGATCACGCACTGCAGGTGCGTGCACAGGGCGCTCATCTCGTGCGCCACCCCCGCCTCGTCGCGGTACACGGCCACCTTCCGCAGGCCGCGCTGCACCACCATCCCCGTGCCGGCCGGCACCTCCGCCGCGCTGTCCGCGTCGCTGAACGTGGGCGACAGCTTGGCGTACTGCCTGGCCACGTCCAGGTTCTCCGTGAGGAACTCCTTCACGGAGTCTACCGACAGCGTCTTGCGGGACGGTTCGTACAGCGCGGCCCACGGGTTGGGCTGGCCCAGCACCAGGTCGCGGATGAGCATTCCCGCGATGGTGCCGTGCGTCATCCCGTGGCCGCTGTCGCCCGTGGCCACGTACACGTTCTCGCGCCCCCCCGGGTCCGCGCCGATGAACGCCATGTAGTCCGCCGGCTCCATCACCATCCCCGACCAGCGCATCTCCGCGGACTGCAGCCCAAAGCGCGGCCGCGCCCATTCCACCAGCCGGGCGAAGCGCTCATCGTGGTCGTCGGAGTGCGCCTGCTTCACGTCCTCGCCGCCCACGATCACCCACACCCGCGACGGGTCGCCCTCCACGGGCTGCGTGCGGACGTAGTGGTACGCCTCGGCCGTGTCCCACCAGAGCGCGGGCTGGATCGCCGACGCCGGCACGCGCCCCGCCACCACGTAGGTGCGATACGGCGCCTGCTTGGTGTGGATGGCGAACATGTCGTGCACGGGCGGATTGGTGCAGACGGCCACGGCCCCGGCGGAGACGGCGAAGCCCTCGCCCCTGGCCGTGGCCCGCGCGCCGCCCTCCACCTCCGTGACGAGGTTGCCCGTGTGGATGCGCCCGCCCAGCCGGGTGATGGCGTCCGCCAGGCCGGACAGGTACTTGAGCACATGGAACTGCCCCTGCCCGCCAAAGCGCAGTGCCGGGCCGCTGTCGAACGGCACGCCGGGGATGCGCTCCACCCGCTCCGCGTCGGCCCCCGCGCGCCGGGCGGCGTCGCGCTCCCGGTCCAGCAGCTCCGGCGAGTCTTCCGGCGTGAGGAACCAGTATCCGTCCAGCCGCGCGTAGTCGCACTGGATGCCTTCCGCCGCCGCGATGGCGCCCACCTGGTCGATGGCGGCGTGGTGGCTCTCGTAGGCCAGCCGCGCGCCCTCGGCCCCGTGCACCTGTTCCAGCACGTGGTAGTAGTCGTCCAGGGCGCTGCTCAGGTGCGCGGTCGTCTGCCCCGTCTCGCCCCCGCCCACGCTGGTCTTGTCCAGCACGATCACCCGCCGGCCGGCCTTGGCCAGCAGGTAGGCCACGGTCATCCCCGCGATGCCGGCGCCCACCACGCACACGTCGGCCTCCGCGTCCCCCGCCAGGGGCGGAAACACGCGCTGGGGCACCGTCTGCTCCCACACCGAAACCGACCGCTCCGACGACGCCGGCGAACCCGATGGCTGCATCCCGTCCTCCTCCGCTCCCGTTGAACGCGCACGACTGAACGCCGCCGTGCTCCGGCGGCGGGACGGCCCCGGCTTGCAATGTTCGTACAAGCTCCGCGGCCCCCACGCACGAAGCCCGCCCCCTCCACGCGGAAGGGGCGGGCTCCGGCCGCCGTGGCGGATACCGGTCAGTCGCCCGTGACGACGGAAAGCTCTTCTCGTTCCGCTCCGACCGTAACGCGCGCCGGGCGGGATGCGTCGGCGGGCCGCTGCCGAACCGTAATCTCGACGTCCTGGTCCAGTGCAGTCAGGAACGCGATCAGGCGTTCCAGCGAGAACTTGTGCATCTTCCCGCGCATCAGGTCGGATACCGTGGGCTGGTTGGTGCCCAGGATCTCCGCCGCGCGCTTCTGCGTGAGCCGGCGCTCGTGGATGATGTTGATGACTCGGCTCATCAGCTTGGCCCGCGCCAGGGCCTCCTCGGGGTTCGGAACACCGATGTCCGCGAACACGTTGTCGCTGCCGGCCTCATACTCCAGCGGCTCGTTGCTCATGACTGCCTCCAACTGGTGAAACCCGCCCTCACAGCGGTGCAGACGCATCGTCGATTCGCACCGCCATCGCGAACCGGTCACGGATCAGCTCGATGTCGTGCTGCGGCGTGGCGATGCCGCGCTTCGACTTCTTCTTGAAGGCATGCAGCACGTACACTCCCGCGCGAAGCTTCACCGTGTAGACCACGCGGTACGTGCCGTCCTCCCCATCCACGGCGATCTCACGAATCCCAAGCCCCTGCAGGGCGCCGCGGTTCAACGGCTTCTCGTCGGCGACCGGCAGCTCCTCCTGGACCCGGTAGAGCAGGAAACCGATGTAGTGGCGCAGTTCGCGAGGGAACGAACCGAAATCCTTTTTCGATGCGCTGACCCAGAACAGCGGCCGCAGACGCGGTTCATCCATGCGCTGGACTCGACTATATGAGATTTGATATACCGCGTCAAGTCCTCCAATCTACACGTCCATTTCCGTGGTGTAAGCGCTCTATTTTCATGCGCTTGCACCCGGCCAGGAGCGTGCGTTAGTGCTCACCTGTGGCTGATTGGGAGCGGTCTTGCAGGGAGGAAAATCGAAAATGCCCGCCTCTCCTGGAGGACGGGCATTCTGATCCCTTGAAGATGGTTGTCCAGCGGTGTCGCCTCGGTATCGCTCAGCGCCCAATCGCAGCGCGGCGTCCGGTTCGGAGCCGCGGAGATCGCGATCCACCGCTCCAAAGCGGCCGGGTGCGTGCCTGCCGTCTCGGATCACGGTAATACCAGATCCTGAAAAAGGATTGGCGTCCTCTGTATTCCCAAGCATTGCTGTCCGGCTAAGAAAGCGCGACGTGCTTGTAATCACATTCACACCAGTCGCTTACGCGCAGGACAGGGTGGGAACGATTTGAATTGAGAGCTGCGCCGCTCCATCCTGTTGCCTCCTCGCGCAA
>JAESFL010000119.1_pt1 | contig 79357 bp, 73 predicted proteins | sample 9269401 | NCBI WGS metagenome assembly JAESFL01 (sample SAMN14506025, study PRJNA617098) | algae metagenome | isolation source: Gloeocapsa sp. UFS-A4-WI-NPMV-4B04 and co-occurring heterotrophs from desert... | place: USA: Utah | collected 2006-10-01 | reverse complement strand
CGACTCACTCGGGGTGAGAACGGCAGATCAATCTCTCTGAACTGCGACGTACGACGGGCTCGTCACCCACCTCCGGCTGTCAGATTTTCGGCCGCCAGAAATGTCAGACTTTCGCCCGGCGTTGACAGGTCTCACACAGAGGAACAGAGGCAACAGAGAAAGGCCACGCGTCCTCCTCCGTTGCCTCCGTTCCCCAGGTGAGATCGCCGCTGCCGTTCCTCCCCGTGCGTGGAGGCCGAAAACGCACCGGGAAACCGAACTTCTCCCGTGTGGACACGCGGCCACTTTGCCGCCGTGCACGCCGCGAATGTTCGCGCCCCATCGTGCAATGGCCGCAACACACATGCACATGAATTACACCCGCTTCCGGGTGCTGGAAACGTGTGCATCGTGTACGCGTATGATCCGTATAGAAACCCCTAAACTGCCGATCCACATACACTTAGTGGATGTTTGCCGGAGGGTTGTTTCGGGTATTATTCGGTATTACTCTTGCTTGTGCGTACGGTGACCCGAACCGCTCGGCGTAAACTTTCGCAGGACATTCCCCGTGAGTGCCGCAGTCGACCTGAAGCTGCTTCGCGCAGACCTGGAAAAGCGCTTCGGCGAGGCCATCGTCCCCGTTCCGGGGCAGGCGCCTTCGCGGGAGCGCCCGGGATTTCGCACGGGGGTGGCGGCGCTGGACGCGCTGGTGCCGGGCGGGGTGCCGCGCCGCGCGCTCACCCTGTGGGCCGGCGAGGCCACCTCCGGGCGCACGGCCGCCCTGCGCGTGCTGGTGGAGGCCGCCTGCCGCGAGACGCTGGTGGCGGTGGTGGACGCCACGCGCACGCTGGACCCGTCGGCGTGGTGCGGCGCGGACGGGCACTCGGCGCCGGGGCTGTGGATCGCCCGCCCCCCCGCGGACGGGCACCTGGAAGAAGGCGCCTGGGTGGCCGAGACGCTGCTGCGCACGGGCGCATTCGGCCTCGTGGTCCTCGATGGGATCGCGCCCGCGGCCGTGGAGGCGCACCGGCTGCGCGCCCTGGCCCGCGAGACGGACGCGGCCGTGCTCGTCTCCACGGATGGCGGCGGGGCGCAGTGGCGGGCGGACGTGAAGCTGGAGTTCAAGCGGACGGGGGTCACGCCCGGGCTGCGCGCCGGCGGGCGGTTCCGCCGGCCCTCGGGAGTGCAGGCGGCCAAGGGCTGGGGCAGCCGCACGGGAGAACGAAAGGTGGAGCTTGTCCACGAGCCGACGGATCGCCTGCATCCGGATACCGGAGCCGACCGGCGCGCCGGCGCCCGCCACTGAGGCGTTCGGCGCCGGTTCATACAACACTGAGGCGTTCGGCAGCGAGGCGTTCGACGCCGAGGCGCGCGCCGCGCTGGCCGGTGCCCTGCTGACCGCCGCGCCCCGCGTGGTCCCCGTCCGCAACCACCCCCGCGCCTTCTGGGCCGACCTGACGGGGATGGACGGCCACGGGGGCGACGCGGGCGTTGCGCGCGCGCTGGTGCGGGCGGCGGAGCGCACGGGCGCGCAGGTGCGCGTGGGGGTGGCGGCGTGCTGCATCGCGGCGGCCGCGGCCACGCGCGAGCGCGCCCATCCCGTCCGTGTCGTCCCCCGCGGGCGCGAGGCGGACTACCTGCGCCGCCGCTCCCTGGCCCTCCTTCCCCTTTCCGCGGACCTGCGCCAGTCGCTGGGTATCCTCGGACTGCGGACGTGCGGCGACCTGGCCGGCCTGGTGCCGGCGGAGGTGGAGCTGCGCTTTGGCATCGACGGGCTGCGCGCGTGGCGCCTGGCCCGCGGCGACGACGGGCGCTGGCCCTTTCGCCCCGCCCCGCCGGGGATCGCCGCGGCGGAGACGGACTTCGAGCCGCCCATCGAGTCCGCCGAGCCCCTGCGCTTCGTGCTGGGGGGATTGATCGATTCCGTCGCGGGGCAATTGGCCGCCCGGCAGCGCATCCCCGCCCGGCTGCGGCTGACGCTGCGGGTGGAGGACGCCCCGGACGACGTGCGGGAGATTCGCCCCGCGCGCCCCACGGCGGACGTGCGCGTGCTGGCGGACCTGTGCCGGCGCGTGATCGATGCGCATCCCCTCGCCGGCCTGCTGCGCGGCGTGTCCCTCGTGGCGGAGGAGGAGGGGACGGCGCGGGCGGACCAGCTGGACGCGTTCACGGCCCCCGCACCCGACCCCGGCGCCCTGCACGCGGCCCTCCTTCCCGTCTTCGCCCGCTGGGGCGATGGGGCGCTGAGCACGGCCGTGCACCACGGCGCGCACCTTCCCGGCGAGCACGCCGCGTGGGCACCGCGGGGAAGCGACGGCATCGCCCCCCTGGCCGCCGCCCGCCCCCCCGGCGGGGAGGGCGCGGGGGAGGACGCGGTGGCCTTTCGCAACACCCTGTCGCTCTGTTTGCGCCGCCTGCCGCACCCCGTAGCCGTGGGGGTGCGGGAGGACACCGAAGGGCGTCCCCTGCAGGTGGACCTCACCGCCCTCGGGAATGCGTTGCCGGGCGGGGGGATGGGGAGTTTTCCACCGCGACTGTGGAAAACTCGGGCCGAAGGTCCGGAGCGCATTTCCGGCGCCTGGTGGGCCCGCGCCGCAGCCCGGGAGTACTGGCGCGTGGAGTCGCCGGAAGGGTGGCTGGGACTGGTCTATCGCGATGCCGCAAGTGGCCGGTGGTACCTGGAAGGATGGTTCGATTGAGGGGCTTTCGTGACTTCATCGCGAAGGCGCAATCTGCGCGATACGTGGCTAAGTCGTTGTGAATCAACAGGATTACGTAGAGCTGCATTGTCACAGCGCATTTTCGCTCGGTGACGGTGCTACCACGCCCGAGTCACTGGTGGCGCGGGCGGCGGAGCTCGGATACACGCACCTGGCACTCACGGACCACGACGACCTGGGGGGCGCCGTCCGGTTTTCGCGCGCCTGTACGGAGGCCGGGATTTCTCCCCTGCTGGGGGCGGAAATCACCCTTGCGGACGGCTCGCACCTCACTCTGGTTGTGGAAAACTTGACAGGATGGAGAAACCTCTCCTCCCTGCTTTCCACGGCCCGGATGGACAGCCCGCGGGGCACGCCGGGGATCGCGTTCGACACCCTCGCGGGGCGTGCGGAGGGGCTCATTGCCCTCTCCGGCTGCCCGCGGGGGCGTTTGGCGCGCCTGTTGGGACAGGAGCGGCACCAGGCCGCCCGCGCGTGGGCCGGCAAGCTGCACGACGTCTTCGGCGACCGCTTCAACCTGGAGCTGTGGGACCACCGCACGCACCAGGAGGCATCGCTGTGCGCGGACCTGCTGGACCTGGCGCGGGACATGGGGGTGCCCTGGACGGTGACGCACGACGTGCACTACGCCGACGCCACGGGGCGCGCCGTGCACGACCTGCTCACGTGCATCCGCCGCGAGACCACGCTGGAGGACGCGCACCGCCGCGGCTGGCTGCGCCCCAGCGCCGAGTGGTGCCTGCAGCCGCCCGCGGAGATGGCGCGCCGCTGGCGGTCCGCGCCGGAGGGCATCCGCCGCAGCCGCGAGATCGCGGAGCGCTGCGCGGGGTTCAAGCTGCTGGAGATGCCCACCGTCCACCCCAGGTTCCACCTCCCCGTGGGGTGGAGCTCGGCGGACGAGATGCTGGACTACCTGGCGCGGACCGGCCTGCGCGAGCGGCTCCCCGAGGCGACGGAAAAGCACTGGACGCAGCTGGAGCACGAGCTGCGCGTCATCCAGCAGGTGGGGATGTCGGACCACTTCCTGGTGGTGTGGGACATCTGCAAGTTCGCCCGGGACAACCGCATCCTGTGCCAGGGGCGCGGATCCGCCGCCAACTCGCTCGTCTGCTATGCGCTGCGGGTGACGGCGGTGGATCCCGTCGCCCACGACCTCCTCTTCGAGCGCTTCCTCTCCCCCGAGCGTCCCGAGCCGCCGGACATCGACGTGGACTTCGCGGCCATGGACGACCGCGAGCGCGTGCTGCAGTCCGTCTACCAGAAGTACGGGCGCGACCACGCCGCCATGGTGTGCACCCACGTGGAGTACCGCGGGCGGTCCGCCATCCGCGACGCCATGCGCGTGCTGGGCTTTCCCGTGGCGGATGCGGACTTCCTGGCCAAGCGGGTGGACGGCTACGCCAACGCCCGGACGGCGGCGGAGTGGCTGGAGATGGCGGACGGCAAGGCGCTGCGGGCCATCGGGCTGGACCCGGCGGAGCCCCGCGCCAAGGCGCTGGTGAAGCTGGTGGGCGGATTGTACGGCGTGCCGCGGCACCGGGGCATCCACAGCGGCGGCTTCATCCTCTCCGGGCACCCGCTGGGCGAGATCGTGCCCATCGAGCCGGCGTCCATGCCGGACCGCACCGTCATCCAGTGGGACAAGGACGACTGCGCGGACCTGGGCATCCCCAAGTTCGACCTTCTGGGGCTGGGGATGCTCAAGCTGCTGGGCCAGTGCATGGACCTGATCCGCGAGCACCGGGGCGTGGAGGTGGACATCGGCCGGCTGCCCATGGACGACCCCGCCGTGTACGCGCAGATCGGCGCGGCCGACACCATCGGCCTGTTCCAGATCGAGAGCCGCGCACAGGCCAACTTCCTGCCGCGCCTGAAGCCGACCTGCTTTTACGACGTGGTGATCTCCGTGGGCGCCATCCGCCCGGGCCCCATGCTGGGCGGGCAGGTCAAGGAGATGCTGGCGCGGCGGCGGGGGCAGGTGCCCACGGAGTACCCGCATCCCGATCTGGAGCCGGTGCTCTCGCGCACGCACGGGATGGCGCTCTTCCAGGAGCAGCTGATGCGGTGCGCCATCGTGGTCAGCGGCTGCTCGGCGGGCGAGGCAGACCGGCTGCGGCGCGCCATGAGCCGCAAGCGCACCAAGGACGAGATGCACGCCGCCACGGCCGGCATCCGGGCGGGGATGAAGGCGCGCGGCGTGGACGAGCACGCGGCCGACAAGGTGCTGGGATGGCTGGAGGCGTGCGCCAGCTACACCTTCCCGGAGTCGCACGCCATCAGCTTTGCGCTGCTGGCGTACGCGAGCGCGTGGCTGCGGCTGTACTACCCGGCGGAGTACCTGTGCGCCATCCTGAACGCGCAGCCCATGGGCTTCTACCCCGTGTCCACGCTCATCCACGACGCCAAGCAGCACGGCGTGGAGGTGCGGCCCATCGACCTGGAGCACAGCGCGTGGGACTGCACCTTGGAAAAGTGCGAAAGTGCGGAGTGCGAAAGTGCGAAAGTAACTGCGGATGACGTGCATGAGGCCGGTGCTGCCGCTGATTCAAACTCTCGCACTTTCGCACTTTCGCACTCTCGCACTGCCCTTCCCCTGGCCGTCCGCGTGGGCCTTCGCTACGTCCGGGGGCTGGGGAGCGTGACGGGGCGGCGGCTCAAGCGCGAGCTGCAGGTCGCGCCGTTCACCTGCGTGCCGGACGTGGTGGAGCGCTTCGACGTGGAGCACGGGCTGCGGGCGCTGGCGGCGGCGGGGGCGTTCCGGTCGTGGATCCCGGGCGGGCCGCGCCAGGCGCTGTGGACGGTGCTGGGCGAGCTGCGCAACCGCCGCAGCGGCGGCCCGCTGGCCCCCGCCGTGCCCTCCACGGCACAGCTGCCGCGGATGGCGGAGACGGAGCGCACGCTCATGGCCCACCACGTCACGGGCTTCGACATCGACGGCCACCCCATGCGCCACCTGCGCGAGCACCTGCAGGGGATGGGCGTGATGGCCCTGGATGGATTGAAGGACCCGGCACGCCGCCACGGCGAGCGCGTGACGGTGGCCGGCATGGTGATCGTCCGCCAGCGGCCGGGGACGGCCAAGGGCTTCGTGTTCGTGGGATTGGAAGACGAGACGAGCCGCGTGGACGTGATCGTGACGCCCCAGCTCTACGAGAAGGAGCGGGAGATCATCAACCGCAGCGGCATCCTGGCCGTGCGGGGGCGGATCGGAAAAGAGGACGGCGTGGTGAACCTGAAAGCGGAGACCTTCTTCCCCCTGCGCCTGGACGAGGCGGAGCAGATCGTCCGCTCGCACGACTACCACTGAGCGGACGAGGGCGGCGGCGGGGGATCAGGCGGGCGGATTTGTCTTGGGTTGGGGGCGGAGGCGCGATCTTCCACCCTTCGCGGCGGAGCTGCTCCATCAGTTCCACCTGCCTGGCGAAATACTTGTCCAGGTCGCGGTCGCACTCGTCCCAGATCCGCTGGCGAACTTCGTACAGTTCGTCGAGCACCTCGTCGAAAGCGTCTCTCCGCTCGCTCATTTGTCCCTCCCAAGCAGATCCTGCGGAGTTGCCGATTGGGGAACGTGCAGCCCCAGCCGCGAGTTGATGCGCAGGATGTGAGCCGCCTTGTTCGGATTCGCTAAGTGGCGGCAGTTCCAGGTGACAAGGAAATCACATTCGTATTAGGACGCAAGCGCAAGGTGTGTGGCATCGGCGTTGGTGGGCTTGGCCGGCATGAGCTTGTTGCGCAGGTACGAGTACACGATCTGCGCCACATCTGCCTTCGGTATGACGACCTGGATTCCAAGAAGCAAGTCGAGTCTCTGGGCCGCACGATCACTCGTTCCAGCAGCCAGTTCGAGGAACACAGTTGAACTGGTAATCAACTCGTACTTTTCTGCCGCATCCGTCCACCACCTGCGCATGACCTCACGCCGCATCCGGATTCCTGGCTCGGTTCGGACCTCGTAATAAACGTTCGGGATCGTCGTTTCGATGTAGACACGTGGCTTCGGCATGCGCGTGCAATGGTATCCGGCCAGGCTCACGCCACGGGTTCGTCTTCAGCATCAGCAGGAGGCGCGAACTTCCATCCGTCGCGGCGCATCTGCTCCTGGAATTCCATCAGCGTGGCGACGTACGTGTCCTCGTCACGGCCGCACTCGTCCCAGATTCGCTGGCGAACTTCGTCGAGTTCGTCCAGGAGCGGGTCGACTGCAGTTCTCGGCTCGCTCATTCGTACCTCCTGAGAAGATCCCGCGGGGTCACCAGCCTGGGCACGTGCAGCCGGACGAGTCAGGCGGCGGATTTGTCCTGCGCCTCGCGCGGGGGCGCCTCCACCCACCCTTCGCGAAGCAGCTGCTGGTGGTACTCCTGGAGGTAGGCAACCATCTTCGCGGGATCGTTGTCGAACCGCGCCCAAAGCTGGCGCCGAATCTCGCGTACCTCTTCTACCGCGTCATCGGCGGCATTCCAGTCATCCGTCATGCTTCCCCCCGGATCAGATCCCTGGGTGTTACCAGCCTGGGCACGTGCAACCCCAGGAGCCTGTTTATCCGCTGGATGTGAACAAACTTGTCCGGGTTCGCCAGGTGATGGCAGTCCCACGTCACAATGAAGTCGCAGCGGTGATAAGAAGCAAGTGCCAGATGCAACGCATCGTCAAGCGGCTTTGCCGGCATGAGCTTGTGCCGCACGTATTCCTGCATGATCGCGACCACCGCCGCGTCCGGGAACAGGACAGGTAAGCCTGTGAGCAGTGCAATCCTGAGCGGCACCCGGCTGCTTGTGCCGGCGGCGAGCTCTGCGACGACGATGGAACTGGTGATGAGTTCATAGCGCTCGCCAGCCGTTGCCCACCACGCTCGCGTCCACTCCCGGCGTTCGACGATAGGCGCTTCTGGACGAAGATCGTGATAGAAGTTCGGGATCGTCGTCTCCACGTAGACGCGGGGCCGGGGCATGTCCACGGGCGATCACCGGGCCCACGGATCGCTCAGGGGTTCGGCGCCGAGCTCCGAGCGCGCGGACGCGATGTCGGCCGCGAACGCATCCGCCTCCTCGTCGCTCAGCCGCGGCATCGCGGCGAACAGCTCCGGCAGATCCGCGACCCGCACCCCTCCGCGCACCGGCGCCAGCACCGCGACCGGCTCGCCCGCGCGCGTGATGGTGAAGGACTCGCCGGCATGCTCCGCGCGGCGCACGTAGTCCGCGGCATTCGCGGCGAACGCGTGGGCTTCTACCCGATACGCACTCATCTTCCCCTCCGCCTCCCTGGTCCCTTCGTGCACTTTTCGGTGAGGAAAGCCTAACAGCGCCGCCGGCCCTGCGAGAAGCCCCCGTGCGAACACGGCCACCAGCGGCACAGGTCGGTTTTCCAGGCATTGCAAGGAAAACGGGGTTTCGAGGCCGCGGGGGCGATCCTTTTGGCGCAGGTGGGGTATGGAGGCGCAGAACCGGACGGCGGGACTCCGCGAGCCCCGCCGTCTTCCTTTTTGCCGCGCCCTGAACCGGCGTGGTCTCCAGTACCTCGAAAGAATGTCCTTCGAACCGCTCGGGCTCGCGCCCGCCCTGCTTCGCGCCGTCACGGAGCTCGGATACACCAAGGCTACTCCCATCCAGGAACAGTCCATCCCGTCGGCCCTCGAGGGGCGTGACGTGCTGGCCTGCGCCATGACGGGCAGCGGCAAGACGGCCGCGTTCGCGCTTCCCATCCTGCAGCGCCTGGCCGCCAAGCCCCGCGGTACCACCCGCGCCCTGGTGCTGAGCCCCACGCGCGAGCTGGCGGCGCAGATCCACGAGCAGTTCGTGGCGCTGGGCAAGCACATCGGCGTGCGCTCCGCGTCGGTGTTCGGCGGCGTGGGGATGAAGCCGCAGGAAGAGGCGTTCCGCCGGGGCGTGGACGTGATCATCGCCACGCCGGGGCGGCTGCTGGACCACCTGCAGCACGACTACGCCAGCCTGCGCAACGTGGAGATCCTCGTCCTGGACGAGGCCGACCGCATGCTGGACATGGGCTTTCTGCCGGACATCCGGCGGATCCTGAAGCACGTGCCCACCCAGCGGCAGACGCTGTTCTTCAGCGCCACCATGCCGGCGCCCATCCTGACGCTGTCGCGCGACATGCTGCAGCAGCCGGCCATGGTGGACCTGCAGCGCCAGGCCAAGCCGGCCGTGGGCATCACGCAGGCCGTCTACCCCGTGGGCGAGGAGCTCAAGGCGCAGCTGTTCCTGGAGCTGCTGAACCGGGGCGAGATCGGCAACGTGATCGTCTTTTGCCGCACCAAGCACCGCAGCAACCGGCTGGCGGACTTCCTGGACAAGCACAAGGTGCCCAGCGCCCGCATCCACGGAAACCGCAGCCAGACGGCGCGCACGGACGCGCTGGCGGGCTTCAAGGCGGGGCGCTACCGCGTGCTGGTGGCCACGGACATCGTGGCCCGCGGCATCGACGTGGAGGCGCTGGAGCACGTGGTGAACTTCGACGTGCCGCACATGCCGGAGGACTACGTGCACCGCGTCGGCCGCACGGCGCGCGCGGACGCCATCGGCGACGCGTACACGTTCGTCTCGCCGGAGGAGGAGCGCGACCTGCAGGCCATCGAGCGCGCCATCAACAAGAAGCTGCCGCGCATCACGGTGGAGGGCTTCGACTACCGCGCCAAGCCCACGGAGCGCTTCGAGGTGCCCATCGCCGACCGCATCGCGGAGATCCGCAAGCGCAAGGCGGAGGAGCGTGCCCGCGCCAAGGAAAAGGCGGAGCGCAAGGTGCAGCGCGAGGCCGAGGAGCAGGCGCGCCTGGGCGCCAAGGCGGGCCGCGTGGCGCGGGTGGACCACCTGCACCGCGACAAGGACGAGCGCCGGTCGCGCGTGGAGTCCGACCGTTCCGGGCAGCCGCCGCGCGGCGACGGCCGGGGCCCGCAGCAGGGGCAGGGCAACCGCGAGATGGCCGGCGTGGGCGGCAGCAGCCAGCGCCGCCGGCGTGGTGGCCGCGGCGGCCGGGGCGGCGGCGGTGGCGGCGGTGGCGGAGCCCCGCGCCAGGGCTGAGACGCCCTCACCCGGCCTCGCTCAGGCTCGTCCACCCTCTCCCACGAACTGCGTGGGAGAGGGTGTAGACTTCGACGAGCCCACAGTCGGGTCGGTGAAGGTCCGCCGATGGCAGCGTATCAAAACGGAAGGCCCTGCGATTCGTCGCGGGGCCTTTCGCGTTTCGGGCATCCGCGCGTGGAGACGATGCACGTGCCGGGGGCGGGTGGATTCCTCGCCCGTTCCCTTCGGCATGACGGGACAGGGGCCGCGGATAAGAATGTGACCAGCGAGATGGTTGCCGGGCGCGGACGGGGAGCGTAGCGTGGGCGAGCAGCATCGGTCGCAGGTGACGGCCGAGCATCGCCCGAACCCGCCCGCGGAGAAGCTTCGATGCGCGTGCCCCGTTCCCTCCACGCCGCCCTGCTGTGCGTGCCGCTCGCCGTCTCGGCGGCCGCGGCGCAGGGGGCGACCCTCACCCCCGGCGACAACCTCGTCGTGCAGGGCATCCCCGCCATCCCGGCGTCGCTGGCCGCGGAGGTGCGCCGCTACACGGAGTCGCGCTCGGCCGGCTTCGTGGACTGGCATCCCACGCGGCGCGAGATCCTGGTCTCCACGCGCTTTGGCAACGTGCCGCAGCTGCACCGGGTGGCGGCCCCGGGCGGTGCGCGCACGCAGCTCACGTTCTTCGACGAGCCCATCGGGTCCGCCGTGTACGAGCCGCGCGAGGGACGCTCGTTCCTGTTCCTGAAGGACGTGGGCGGCAACGAGTTCTCGCAGATCTACCGCTACGACATGGCGGACGGCCGCGTGACGCAGCTCACGGAGGGCGAGCGGGCGCAGAACGAGCTGCCGCTGTGGAACCACGCGGGGACGCTGGTGGCGTACGCGTCCACCAAGCGGAACGGCGCCGACCGCGACATCTGGGTGATGGACCCGGCGAACCCGGCGAGCGCGCGCCTGGTGATGGAGAACACGGGCGGCGGCTGGGAGGTGGCCGACTGGTCGCCGGACGGGCGCTCGCTGGTGGTGGGGGAGTACGAGTCCGTGAACCGCAGCCACCTGTGGATGGTGGACGTGGCCACGGGCGCGCGCACGCCGCTCACCCCGCGCGGGGCGGATTCCGTAGCGTACGGCGGCGCCGAGTTCTCGCCGGACGGGCGCACGCTGTACATCACCACCGACGAGGGCGCGGAGTTCCAGCGGCTGGCGCGGATGGACCCGCAGACCCGCCGCGTGACGCCGCTGACGGCGGACATCCAGTGGGACGTCTCGGCGTTCGACGTGTCGCCGGACGGGCGGACGGTGGCGTTCGTGGCGAACGAAGAGGGGATCTCGCGGATGTACCTGCTGGACGCCGCCACGGGCCGCCATCGCGCCGTGGCGGGCATTCCCGTGGGGGTGATCGGCGAGGTGGACTGGCACCCGTCGGGGCGCGAGGTGGGCTTTTCGCTGAACTCCGCCCGCTCGCCCACGGACGCGTACTCGGTGGACGTGCAGTCCGGCGCCCTGACGCGGTGGACGGAGAGCGAGCTGGGCGGGCTTGTGGCGTCGGAATTGTCGGAGCCGCAGCTGGTGCGCTGGCCCACGTTCGACGGGCGCAGCATCTCCGGCTTCCTGTACCGCCCGCCGGCACGGTTCACGGGGCGGCGTCCCGTCGTCATCAACATCCACGGCGGCCCCGAAAGCCAGTCGCAGCCCGTGTTCCTGGGGCGCAACAACTACTTCCTGAACGAGATGGGCGTGGCCATCCTGTTCCCCAACGTCCGGGGAAGCACGGGCTTTGGCAAGACGTTCGTCAAGCTGGACAACGGGATGAAGCGCGAGGAAAGCGTGCAGGACATCGGCGCGCTGCTGGACTGGATCGCCACGCAGCCGGACCTGGACCCCGCGCGGGTGATGGTGACGGGGGGCAGCTACGGCGGATACATGACGCTGGCCGTGGCCACCAACTACGCGGACCGCATCTGCTGCGCACTGGACGTGGTGGGCATCAGCCACTTCGGCACGTTCCTGCGCAACACGGAAAGCTACCGCCGCGACCTGCGCCGCGCGGAGTACGGCGACGAGCGCATCCCGGAGATGGCGGCGTACTTCGAGCGCATCAGCCCGCTGAACAACGCGGCGCGCATCACCAAGCCCCTGTTCGTGGTGCAGGGCGGCAACGACCCGCGCGTGCCGCGGACGGAGGCGGAGCAGATCGCGGCCCGCGTGCGGCAGGGCGGCACCCCCGTGTGGTACCTGGAGGCCCGGGACGAGGGGCACGGCTTTCGGAAGAAGGGGAACCAGGATTACCAGTTCTACGCGACGGTTTTGTTCATGCGGGAGAACCTGCTGCGAGGGATGGAGACGGCAGGGAATAGGGAATAGGGAATAGGGAACAGCCTGCAACTGCGGGTCACAGGGGACAGGTTACAGGGGACACCCGGCAACGGCGGTCCTGGAACGGACGGAGGCCGGAGCGCGATGCTCCGGCCTCTCGTCTTTTACTCCCGCACTCCCGCACTCCCGTACTCCCGCACTTTCGCACTTTCGCACTTTCGCACTTTCGCACTTTCGCACTTTCGCACTTTCGCACTTTCGCACTCACGCACTGCCGTCCCGCGTCAGGGCACGGCATCCACGAACGCGGCGCTGGTCGGGTCCACCACGCCGCCCACGGAGGGATACGCGACCACCATGTACCGCATGCCGGCAGCGGTCTGGAACTGCAGGTCCACCACGCCCGTGCCCACGTCGACCGTCTCCAGGCTGCCGGAGTTGAGGTTGAGGAAGGCCGTGGTGCTTTTGCGCACCTCCACCGTCACCTCGCCGCCATCCACCATCAGGGCGCGGACGGCGTACAGGCCGGGGGTCCCCGCCACCTTGCGGCGGATGTGCACCGTCGGGACGCGGATGGTGCTCGTGGTGGTGACGCTGGCGGCGGCGACGGACCGGGCCTGGGACGGAGGGGCGTCTCCCGTGGCCCGCTCGGCGCCCGTGGCGCTGTCGCAGGAAACGAGGGCCACGAGCGCGACCAGCGTGATGAGCTTTCTCATCGTCCAGCTCCTTTGGGGGGGTGGGATTGGATGCAGCGGCGGACGGGCGTCCGCCGGAAAGCCCCGCCACGGTCGCGGCGGGGTCCATCGGCCGCGAAAGCGCCCGGCCGGGGTGGCCGGGCGCTCCCGCAATTCAGCTACGCGTGCGGATCAGGGGGAAAGCACGCCCTGGTAGGTGCGCCAGTCTTCCAGCACCTTGGCGGCGCCGCGGACCACGCACGTCAGGGGCTGCTCGTCCAGGTGGATGGAAAGGCCCGTCTCGCGCTCCAGCAGCCGGCCCAGGCCGCGCAGCTGGGCGCCGCCGCCCGTCATGACGATGCCGGCATCCAGGATGTCGGAGGCCAGCTCGGGGGGCGTGACCTCCAGGGCGCGGCGCACGGCGGCCACGATGGCGTGCACGGGCTCCTGGATGCACTCGCGGATCTCCTCGGAGTGCACGCGCACCGTCTTGGGGATGCCGTTCACCAGGTCGCGGCCCGTGACGTCCATCTCCCGTTCCTCGCCCAGCGGATAGGCGCTGCCGATCTGGATCTTGACGCTCTCCGCCGTCGCCTCGCCCACCAGCAGGTTGCGGCTCTTGCGGATATATGCCTGGATGGCCTCGTCCAGCTCGTTGCCGGCCACGCGGATGGACGCGTCGGCCACGATGCCGGACAGGGCGATGACGCCGATCTCGCTGGTGCCGCCGCCCACGTTCACCACCATGCTCCCCTTGGGCGACGTCACCGGCAGCCCCACGCCGATGGCCGCGGCCATCGGCTCGGAGATCAGCGCCACGTTGCGCGCCCCCGCGCCCATCACGGCGGCCCGGACGGCGCGCTTTTCCATCTCCGTGATCCCCGACGGCACGCCGATGACCACCTGCGGCTTTACCCGGAACAGGCCCCGCTTGCGCAGCACCCGCTCCAGGAAGTGCCGCAGCATGAGGTCCGCCATGTCCACGTCGGCGATGACGCCGTCGCGCATGGGGCGCACGGCGATGATGCCCTCGGGGGTGCGGCCCACCATCCGCTTGGCCTCCAGCCCCACCGCCCGCACCTTGCGGGTTTCCCGGTCGATGGCCACCACGGAGGGCTCGTTGATGACCAGCCCTTCGCCCTTGATCTCGATCAGGGTGTTGGCCGTACCCAGGTCGATCGCGATGTCCGCCACGTACGCTCCCGCTTCTGCTTCGGATTTCTGAGCTTCGAGCCCGCTCGTTCGATGCGCGTGGATTGCGCTTGGTTGGCAATCTATCGCCTCACCCCCCGCACGGCGAAAGTGCCACGCGCCGATCGCCGAAAGTGCCACGGACCGAATGCCGAAACCACGGCGAACTTCTTCCCCGGCTTCGCGTTCGCGGCGGGGAGGGGGAGAGCGTCGGCTTCCGGCGAAAGGTCGGACTCCCGGCTCCCGCGGAGGGCCCCTCCCCCCGGCCCCCTCCCCGCTCGTTCCTCGCGGAGAGGGGGAGAACTGCATGGAAAAAGGAAGCCGCCCCGCGCCCGGAACCGGGGTGTATCCCCTCTCCCACGCAGTTTGTGGGAGAGGGAAGCGAGCAACGAGCGGGTGAGGGCAGCGGGTGCGGAGCGGCGACGGGCGCCCGCGGCGCGCGGCTTGCTGCTGCCCTTGGGCTCGAAACGGATGCGGAGCATGGGCTTCGCGCGGGACATAGGCAACCGAGCGGAGGTGGGACGATGGCGGAGACGATGAACCGGGTATCGGGACGGGAGCTGGAGCGGACGACGTTTCCGTCCACGGGGCCGGCGAGAGAGATCACGCCGGACCTGGCATACATCCGCACCGCCATCGTGAACCTGTTCCTGTACGGCCCCCGCAACGCAGGGGACCGCGAATGGGTGCTGGTGGACACGGGGATGTACGGCTCCGGAAAGAGCATCGTCGAGGCGGCGGAGGAGCGATTTGGCAAGGAGGCGCGGCCGCGGGCCATCATCCTCACGCACGGGCACTTCGACCACCGCGGCAGCATCCACGAGCTGGTGGAGCTGTGGGACTGCGTGGTGTACGCGCACCCCATGGAGCTGCCGTACCTCACGGGCGACTCCGCGTATCCCCCGCCCGACCCCACGGTGCCCGGCGGCGCCATGGCGCGGCTCTCGTTCATGTACCCGCGCAAGCCCATCGACCTGGGCGGGCGCGTGCAGCCGCTGCCGGCGGACGGCACCGTGCCGGGAATGCCGGGGTGGCGGTGGATCCACACGCCTGGGCACACGGCCGGCCACGTGTCGCTCTTCCGCGATTCCGACCGCACGCTCATCGCCGGCGACGCGTTCGTCACCACGCGGCAGGAGGCGCTGACGTACGTCATCGAGCAGACGCCGGAGGTGAACGGTCCCCCGTCGTACTACACGCCGGACTGGCTGAGCGCCGAGCGTTCCGTCAAGCTGCTGGCCACGCTGGAGCCGGAGATCGCCGCCACGGGGCACGGCATTCCGCTCAAGGGCGCCCAGCTGCGCGACGAGCTTCGCGCGCTGGCGGCGGACTTCCGCGCCCGCGCCGTGCCCAAGCACGGCCGCTACGTGAACCAGCCGGCCGTCACGGACGAGCGCGGCGTGGTCTCCGTCCCCCCCGCCCCGTTCGACGCGACCAAGACGCTGCTGGTGCTGGGCGGCGCCTTCGTACTGGGGATGGCGCTGGCCAAGGCCCTGCGCCGCCGCGGGCCGGGGATCGAGCGCTACGAGCCGCGCCGCCGCTACGTGATGGAGCCGGCCTACGAGACGGAGACGCGGTTCGGCCCGCATGCCAGCGACGGGCACGCGCACCACGCGCACTACCGCGACTACACGGAGCCGGTGATCCTGTAAGGGGGGCCTCACCCGGCCTCGCCCAGGCTCGTCCACCCTCTCCCACGAACTGCGTGGGAGGGGGTGTACACTTCTACCAGGCGTGGCGCGCGTGGCAGAGATCGGGACGGGGCAGACGTTGCACTTCTACCCGCTTTCCTTGCGCAGCGGGGAGAGGGCCGGGGGAGAGGGAGCCGGCTGCTGCCGGCGCGATCCATCTTCCGCGATGAAACGCAGTTGCACCTCCCCCAGGGGTGATTGGGGGAGGTCGCGAGGAACGAGCAGGTGGGGGCGCCGGCGGGGACCATCCTCCGGTCGGGATGGCGGGTGCCGCTGCTAATCCGCCGTCACCTTTCCGCGCCCCGTCGCCGTCCGTAGAATCCCGGCGCCGCACCGGACGGAACAAACAGCACGGGCGTGACGAAACCAGGAGGATTCGTGAAGGTGGCCGTGATCGGCGGCGGACCCGCCGGACTGTACTTCGCGCTGCTGATGAAGAAGGCCGATCCCGCCCACGAGGTCGTGGTGCTGGAGCGCAACGCACCCGACGACACGTTCGGCTGGGGCGTGGTGTTCAGTGACCAGACGCTGGGCTACCTGCGCGAGGCCGATCCCCCCACCGCCGCCCGCATCGCCGACGAGTTCGCCCACTGGGACGACATCGACGTGCACCACCGCGGCGCCGTCGTCACCTCCGGCGGCCACGGCTTCAGCGGCATCGCCCGCAAGACGCTCCTCCACATCCTCCAGGACCGCGCCCGCGAGCTGGGCGTGGATCTCCGCTTCAGCTGCGACGTCTCGGACGATTCCGATCTCCCGAAGCTCGGCCTGGGCGACGTGGATCTCGTCGTGGCGGCGGACGGGGTCAACAGCCGCGTCCGCGCCCGGTACGCGGACGTTTTCAAGCCCGACCTGGACGTGCGCCACGCGCCGTTCGTCTGGCTGGGGACCACGAAGCTGTTCGACGCCTTCACCTTCCTGTTCGTCGAGAACGAGCACGGCGTATTCCAGGCGCACGCGTACCGCTACTCGGCGCACCACTCGGCGTTCATCGTGGAGTGCGACGAGCGGTCGTGGACCAACGCGGGCTTCGACCGGATGAACGAGGCCGAGACGGTGGCGGCGTGCGAGCGGATGTTCGCACCGTGGCTGGACGGGCATCCGCTGGAAAGCAACGCGCCGCACCTGCGCTCGCCGTGGATCCGCTTCACGCGCGTGAGCAACGAGCAGTGGTTCACCCGTGACGCGGCCGTCGCACCCACCGTCCTGATGGGGGACTCGGCGCACACGGCGCACTTCTCCATCGGCAGCGGGACCAAGCTGGCCATGGAGGATGCCATCGCCCTGGCGCGCATCCTCCAATCCGAACAGGACCTGGGCGCGGCGCTGGCGGCGTACCAGGCGGAGCGGCGCACGGACGCCCTGCGGCTGCAGAACGCGGCGCGCAACTCCATGGAGTGGTTCGAGAACGTCCGCCGCTACATCAACCTGGATCCGCCGCAGTTCGCCTATTCTCTCCTCACGCGCAGCCAGCGGGTGAGCCACGAGAACCTGCGCCTGCGCGACAGCGTGTACCTGAGCGGCGTGGAGCGCTGGTTCGCCTCGCGCGCCGCCGGGCAGGAGACGGACAAGGCGCCGCCGCCCCTCTTCACCCCCTTCCGCCTGCGGGGCGTGCGGCTGGAGAACCGCGTGGTCGTGTCGCCCATGGACATGTACAGCGCCGTGGACGGCCTGCCGAACGACTTTCACCTCGTCCACCTGGGATCGCGCGCCCTGGGCGGGGCGGGGCTGCTGATGACGGAGATGACGTGCGTCAGTCCCGAGGCGCGCATCACCCTGGGGTGCACGGGGATGTACGCGCCCGAGCACGTGGCGGCGTGGCGGCGGGTGACGGACTTCGTGCACACGCACAGCCGCACGAAGATCTGCCTCCAACTCGGACATTCGGGGCGGAAGGGCGCCACGCGGCTGATGTGGGAAGGGATGGACGAGCCGCTGGAGGAGGGCGGATGGGAGATCATGGGCCCCTCACCCCTGCCCTACGGCCGCAACCGGGTGCCGCGGGAGATGTCGCGCGCGGACATGGACACGGTCATCCAGCAGCACGTCCGCGCCGTGGAGATGGCGCGCGAGGCGGGCTTTGACATGGTGGAGCTGCACTGCGCGCACGGCTACCTGCTGTCGTCGTTCATCACCCCCGTATCCAACCGCAGGGCGGACGAATACGGCGGCCCGCTGGAGAACCGCCTGCGCTTTCCCCTGGAGGTCTTTCGCGCCATGCGCCGGGCGTGGCCGGAGGACTGCCCCATGTCCGTCCGCATCAGCGCCACGGACTGGGTGGAGGACGGCCTCCCCGCGGACGAGGCGGTGGAGGCGGCGCGGGCGTTCGGGGCGGCGGGGGCGGACATCATCCACGTCTCCACGGGGCAGACGACGCCGGACGCCAGGCCGGTCTACGGCCGCATGTTCCAGACGCCGTACAGCGACCGCATCCGCAACGAGGCGGGCGTGCCCACCATCGCCGTGGGCAACATCACGGAGGCGGACCAGGTGAACGGCATCATTGCCGCGGGGCGCGCGGACCTGTGCGCCCTGGGCCGCCCGCACCTTGCGGACCCGCACTGGACGCTGCACGCCGCCGCGCAGCTGGGGTGGAAGGACCAGCACTGGCCGAATCAATATCTCAGCGGCAAGGGCCAGCTGGAGCGAAACGTCCAGCGCCAGCAGGAGATGCTGGGCACCGCCACCATCTGAGAGGGCGTTGAAAGCTTTGTACTTCGTGATGGGATCCTTCATGAACACCCGCTGAATCGCCGATGTCCAACGGACGCTTTCTGCACGGACAGCTCGCCGTCGTCACGGGGGGCGGACGGGGGATCGGGGCGATCATCGCACACCGGCTCGCCGCCGCCGGCGCGCGCGTGGGGCTGCTGGGACGCGATCCCGCGGAGCTGAAGACCCGTGCGCGCGCGCTCACGGACGAGTTCGGCGTGGAAGCCAAGTTCATCGCCTGCGACGTGGCGGACGAGGCGGCCGTGGCGCGCGCGTTCGACGGCATCCGCGCCACGATGGGGCATCCGCGCATCCTCATCAACAACGCGGGGCAGTCCGCCGGCGTGGCCTTCACGGAGACGACGCGCGAGACGTGGGACCGGATGATCGCCGTCAACCTGACGGGCACCTTTCTCTGCACGCAGCAGGTGCTCCCGGCCATGCTGGCGGCGGGCGCGGGGCGCATCGTGAACATCGCGTCCACGGCGGGGCTCAAGGGCTACAGCCACACGGCCGCGTACTGCGCCGCCAAGCACGGCGTCGTGGGGCTCACGCGCGCCCTGGCCATGGAGACGGCCAAGCGCGGCATCACCGTGAACGCCGTCTGCCCGGGGTACACGGACACGGGCATGGCCGCGTCCGCCATCGAGAACCTGGTGATCGCGGGGCGGACGGAGGAGGAGGCGCGCAAGGCCATCACCCGCGTGATGCCCATCGGCCGGTTGATCCGCCCGGAGGAGGTGGCGTCCGCCGTGCTCTGGCTGTGCGGGGACGACGCGGCGGCCGTCACGGGGCAGGCGATCGCCGTGGCGGGCGGCGAGGTGACGTGAGGACGATGATCATGGCACCCGAATCCCGCCGGCTGGAGATCCTGAACGAGGTGGCGCGCATCGCCACGCTGGACCTGGAGCTGCGGCCCATGTTCCAGCGGGTGGCGGATGCGCTGCGCCGCAAGTTCGGCTGGGAGTACGTGGCGTGCTGCTCGGTGGACTGGGAGCGCAACCGCTTCGTGTGCGAGGCCGTGTCGTCGGAGCTGCCCTCCGCCATCCACGTGGGCTACACGCGCGAGCTGGGGAGCGGCGTGGTGGGCGAGGTGGCGCTCACGGGCCGCTCCATCCTGCTGGACGACGTGGAGACGTCGGACAACTACGTGGAGACGCTCCCCGGCGCCCGGGCGGAGCTGTGCGTGCCCGTGCGCCACGGCGGCCGCACGGTGGCCGTGCTGAACCTGGAAAGCCGGCGCGCGGGACTGTTCCACAACCAGCTGGCCCTGCTGGAGACGGTGGCCGAGCAGGTGGCCGGCGCCATCGCCAACGCACGCCTGTACGACGAGGTGCGGCGCCGCGCGCGGCTGCTGGAGATGGTGAGCGAGGTCAGCAAGGCGGCGCTGGAGGCGGGAGACCTGGACCGGGTGCTCACGCGCATCGTGGACTACGTGCACCGCCACTTTCCCCTGAGCACCGCGGGGATCCTGCTGGTGGACGAGGACCGGGGCGAGTACGAGCAGACGGCGCAGGCCGGGGGCGCGGGGGCGCCGCTGCCGCCGAGGCGAAAGTGGAAGTTCACGGACGGCGTCGTGGGGCGGGCCATCCGCACGGGCCGGCCGCAGCTGGTGATGGACGTGCACGCGGACCCGGACTACGTGGAGGTGGACGCGCGGGTGACGTCGGAGTACGCGCTCCCCATCCTGCTGGGCGGGCGCACGCTGGGCGTGCTGAACCTGGAGGGGACCACGCCGGACGCGTTCAGCCGCGACAACCAGACGGTGTTCCGCACCTTTGCCGACCAGCTGGCGGGGGCCATCCACATGGCCGCCATGAACCAGGAGCTGGAGCTGGCCAATGCCCGCCTGCGCCGCGCCAACCGCCGCCTGGCGCGGCTGTCCGCGCGCGACGGGCTCACGGGCGTGGCCAACCGCCGGCGGCTGGACCGCGCGCTGGTGATGGAGTGGCGGCGCGCCGGACGGACGGAGACGCCGCTGTCGCTGCTGATGGCGGACATCGACTTCTTCAAGGACTTCAACGACCTGCACGGCCACCAGGCGGGGGACGCGGTCCTGCGGCAGGTGGCGGAGGCGCTGGCGGGGTGCCTGCACCGCGCGGGGGACCTGGTGGCACGGTACGGTGGCGAGGAGTTCGCCATCCTGCTCCCGGCCACGGACGCGCAGCACGCGCAGGTCACGGGCGAGAAGCTGCGCGCCGTCGTGGAGGCGCTGCAGATCCCGCACGGCGGCTCCACGGTGGGTCCGTGGGTGACGCTGAGCCTGGGCGCCGCGACCGCGCGTCCCCGCGCCGGCACCCGTCCCCGCACGCTGCTGGAGCGCGCCGACCGCGCCCTGTACCAGGCCAAGCGCGCGGGGCGCAACCGCGTGGAGGTGGTGGCGGAGGACGGGAGCGAGGGGGCGGAGGGGGGCTGAGGGCAGCGGAGGGGGAAGTTCGGGCCCCGGCGTGATGGGGAGAGTGTGGCGCACGGGCGAGCGCCCCCCTCCCCGACCCTCCCCCACAAACTGCGTGGGGGAGGGAGATGGGGTTCGTCTTGGGACGCGAAGCCGGGAGGTGCAAATGGGTGACGGGTGGGGTGAGCGAAAGTGGATGCGCGGACGCACGCCGGAGCTCCTGAAGGCGTCGCGCCGGCTGCGCGAGGAGATGACCGAGGCCGAAGGCAAGCTCTGGCAGGCCCTGCGCGGCGAGCAGATCCGCGGGATGCGATTCCGCCGTCAGCACGCCATCGGCCGCTTCATCCTCGATTTCTACTGCCCGAAACACAAGCTGGCCATCGAGGTCGACGGCGCCGTGCACGACCGCCCTGACCAGGCCGAGTACGACGCCGCGCGAACGGAAGCGCTGAACCAGCACGGCATCCGCGTTGTCCGCGTCCGCAACGAGGACGTGCAGCACGACATCTGGGCGTGCTGGGCCGCATCGCGGCCGCGGCGGGCGTGGACTTCGACGACCCGCGCCTGGACCGCTGATCCTCCGCCAAGCTGCACAGACCGCCGTTCATCTCCCTCCCCCACGCAGTTTGTGGGGGAGGGTCGGGGAGGGGGGCGCTCCGCCCGCGCACCGAACTCCGCTACCTCGCACCGAACACCGTCTGCTGATGACCACCAAGCTGCTCGCCGCCGATTTCCGTCCCCAGCACTTCCGGTGGGAGGTGGACGGAGCCGTCGCCACCGTCACGCTCAACCGGCCGGAGCGGAAGAACCCGCTCACCTTCGAATCGTACGCGGAGTTGCGCGACACCTTTCGGCAGCTGGCGTTCGCGACGGACGTGAAGGTGGTGGTGCTGGCGGGGGCGGAGGGCAACTTCTGCTCGGGGGGCGACGTGCACGAGATCATCGGGCCGCTCGTGCGAATGAAGGAGGAGGGGCGGATGGACGACCTGCTCGCCTTTACGCGGATGACGGGGGATACGGTCAAGGCCATTCGCGCCTGCCCCCAGCCCGTGATCGCGGCCGTGGACGGCGTCTGCGCGGGCGCCGGCGCCATCCTGGCGATGAGCAGCGACCTGCGGCTGGGGACGGCGCGCAGCAAGGTGGCATTCCTCTTCACCCGCGTGGGGCTGAGCGGCGCGGACATGGGCGCGTGCGCGCTGCTGCCGCGCATCATCGGGCAGGGGCGCGCGAGCGAGCTGCTGTACACGGGCCGCTCCATGGACGGCGCCGAGGCGGAGCGCTGGGGCTTCTTCAACCGCCTGGTGGAGCCGGACCTGCTGCTGGACGAAGCGCGCTCGCTCGCCCACGGCCTCGCCGCCGGCCCCACCTTCGCGCACGGGATGACCAAGCGCGCCCTGCACCAGGAGTGGTCCATGGGCGTGGACGAGGCCATCGAGGCCGAAGCCCAGGCCCAGGCCATCTGCATGCAGACGGAGGACTTCGCCCGTGCCTACCGCGCGTTCGCGGCGAAGGAGAAGCCGGTGTTCGAGGGAAACTGAACGGCAGTGCGAAAGTGCGAAAGTGCGAAAGTGCGAGAGTGCGAGAGTGACCGAGTGTCAGTGTGGGAGTAGGTCCGTGCACCGTTGCGCACATCCCGCCTGAGGGGATGAATCCGCCGCTGGGACAGCCAGAAGCCCCGTTTCGACGACGCTCACGCGTCAAACGGGGCTTCGACTGAGGCGCCCGGCGTCGGACTTACTGGCAGGTCTCCTCGCCGTAGCAGGTCTCCCTGAAGTGGTACGTCGGGCAGTAGTACGACATCGGTACGGTGCTGTCCGCGATGGACGCGCCGGCGCATTCGGTGTTTGTGCAGCTATCCACCGTGCACCACGTCGCCTGTGTGCAGTTCGAGTCGTCCATCCCCAGCACGGTGCCCTTCAAGGTTTGGGAACTCGGCGTCGTCTTGAACGACTTCACCCGGAGGGCGGCCAGGTTCAGACGAAGCTTGCCGTTGGACATTGGTTTCTCCCAGAAAGGGTGCCAGGGCGCGAGCGACTCTCGCGATGAACATAAGTTTGGCTGGAGATGGCATCTTTGCAAGGACCTCCTGCCCCCCGGCAGAGAGGCAGAAGCCTGCTGCTCCTCGCTCGACCCGACTTCGCGGGCTTCGCTCTCTCTCCCCGGCTTCCTCCCCCGCCCGCGCCTTTCTCCCTACCGCACCGCCTCCGCGAGCAGCGCGCGGACGGATGCCTGCTCGGGGCCAAAGATGCGCTTCTCCCAGCCGGGCCCGTGCGCATCCAGCGCGAGGAACAGCGCCAATCCCAGGTCCTGCGACCAGAAGCGCCCGCCGCGGCGAAAGCGCGTGAGCAACGCCCGCGGATCGGCATCCGCGCCCGCGTGGCGAAGCGCGACCTGGAACGCGGCCCACTGCGCCACGCCCTCCATGCCGAGAAACACATCCTCCAGCTCCGCGTAGACCTCGTCCTCGCCAGAAAACCAGCGCGCGCGGCGAGCGTCCGCGGTGCGAAGGGCGCTCGAGACCAGCTCGCGGTACGCCGCCGTGTCGGGCTCGTCCGCCGCACGGTACAGGAGCGCGATCTCGTCCTCGACGCTGCGGCGAAAGGCGGGGATGCTGTCGAAGCGCTTCTGGATGACGTCGTCGTCCAGGCTCCCGGGATCGGGGATGCGGGCGGCGAGCGCATCGATCCGGCGGTACACGGACGCGACCTGCCGGGTGTGCGTGACCTCGTGCACGAGCACGGCGTTGATCAGCCAGCCGAGGTCCGGATCGTTCGCGTGACGCGGATCGCGCATCCAGACCGCCGGCATCCCGATCACGAAGAACCCCGCGCCCGCGTCGCCGTACGGCGCCGCGAACGAGAGCGGCATCGCCGGCACCTCCTGTCCGCCCGGCAACCGCACCGTGCCCGTGTGCGCCACGCCCAGCACCTCCACCGTATAGTCCGAGTACCGAAGCGGCGGGCCCGCGGGACCCAGCGTGGCGACGAGATCCGCGTCCCCATACACGTCCGGCGACACGTGCCACACGCACGCCGTGTCGATGAACACCATCCACGGCACCGGGTCGGGCTCCAGCTTCAGGATCTCGCGGTCGGTGACCTCCCAGTCGTCCAGCGCGGCCTGGATCCACGCGCGCCCCGCGCCGTCGAGCGTGCACGGCGCGGCCATCAGTGGCGCCGCGGCGAAGATCGAAAGCACCAGGGCCGCGGCCGTCCCCGCGCGGCGGAGCGAGATCATCAAAATTCGTTGGATGCGAGACGCCAGCAGGTGCCGAGGCCGTTGCCATCGGACGCAGCCCGGTTACGTTGTGCACACGGGCGCGGTTTCAGGCCCGGCGGATATGGGGCGGAGAACCTGCGGCCGGGATGATGCGGATCGAAGAGCGATGCGCCGAGATCCAGCCGGAGGGAGGGATTCCGCGGCGGATGGATGCGCGTCGGCCGGCACTCGTCCGGAGCGAGGGATTCGCGGGACGGATGAGCGCGCGATGGCCGCACTCGTCCGGAGTGTGGGATTCGCGGGACGGATGAGCGCGCGATGGGCCGGCGCCCGTCCGGAGCGAATGGATTCGCCGCTGGAAATTCGCGAAGTCCGCCTTCGCGGACTGCCCCACCACGGGCTGTCCCGGTGCACCAAGGCGGGGTAACGCAGTTGAAGCCCTGTTCGTGTCGCGCCTCGGCGCGAGACAGGGCTTACCGCTGTCTCAGCGGCGGGTTTACCCGCTCAGGACGGATGCGCGCGACTCTGTGGGATGAACGCCGCCCGTCCGCTTTCGCACTTCTCGCTCGTTCGCACTTTCGCACTTTCGCACTTTCGCACTTTCGCACTCACGCACTCACGCACTCCCCGTCCATGCCCGACCGCACCTTCCTGACCTGGCCGTTCTTCACGGACGAGCACCGGCGCCTCGCGGCAGAGCTGGACGCGTTCGCGCAGGCGGAGATCGCGCCGCTGCCGCACGGCGACGACGTGGACGCCGAATGCCGCATGCTCGTCCGCCGGCTGGGCGAGGCGGGCGTGCTGCGGCTGGCCGTCCCCGCTCCATACGGCGGCACGCACGAGCGGCTGGACGTGCGCTCGCTGTGCCTGGCCCGCGAAACGCTGGCACGCGCCAACGGGCTGGCGGACTTCGCGTTCGCCATGCAGGGGCTGGGCACGGGGCCCATCTCCCTCTTTGGGTCGCAAGCGCTGCGCGAGCGCTACCTTCCGCCCGTGGCCGCCGGCGAGCGCATCGCCGCGTTCGCGCTGTCGGAGCCGGACGCGGGGAGCGACGTGGCCGCCATGGCGACCACGGCCCGGCGCGTGGACGGCGGCTACGAGATCGACGGCACCAAGACGTGGATCAGCAACGCGGGGATCGCGGACCACTACGTCGTCTTCTGCCGCTTTCCCGAGGCGGGCGAGCGCGGCTTCGCGGCGTTCGTGGTGGACGCGGACAACCCCGGCCTGCGCGTGAGCGAGCGCATCGAGGTCATCGCCCCGCATCCCCTGGGCACGCTGGCGCTGGAGGGCTGCCGCGTGGATGCGGACGCGCTCGTGGGCGAGGCCGGCGCGGGGATGCGGGTGGCGCTGGGGACGCTGGACGTCTTTCGCTCCACCGTGGGCGCGGCGGCGCTGGGGTTCGCCCGGCGCGCGCTGGACGAGGCGGTGCGGTGGACGCGCGGGCGGCAGGCGTTCGGCAAGGCGCTGGCGGACTTTCAGCTCACGCAGTCCGCCCTGGGTCAGATGGCGCTGGAGGTGGATGCCAGCGCGCTGCTCGTCTACCGCGCCGCGTGGGCCCGGGACGGGGGCGCGGACCGCATCACCCGCGAGGCCGCCATGGCCAAGCTGTACGCCACGGAGGCCGCCCAGCGCGTCATCGACACGGCCGTGCAGTTGTTCGGCGGGCGCGGCGTGGTCAGCGGCGCGCCCGTGGAGACGCTGTACCGCGGGATCCGCGCGCTGCGCATCTACGAGGGGACGAGCGAGATCCAGAAGCTCGTCATCGCCGGACAGCTGCTCAAGGACGCGGACGCGTGACCGCTCCGCCGTGGACCGGGCGCCTGGCGAGGTGGCCGTTCGCCCTCGCGGGGCTCTGGATGGGGACCGAGGCCGCGTCCTGGCTGGTGCTCCGCGCGAACGTCCATCAGCCCCTCGCCGCCGGGGACCGCATGGACGTGCACGTGGACGCGGGCGGACGGGACACCCTGGCTTCCATCGTCACCGATCCCGCGGCCATCGCCCGCGTCCGCGCCTTCGTAGATGCGCGGACGGGCGGATGGCAGAAATCGTGGCACACGCCGCCGTTGGATCGCGTGCACGTCATCTTGTACGAGGGGGACCAGGTCCGTGGCTGGTTCGCGTCGGGCGACGGGTTCTTGCAGGCGCCCGCGCCGGACGGACGGGCAGCCATGCGCAGGGCCAGGGGCACGGAATTGGAAGAGCTCAACCGGCTGCTGGGACTTCCGCCGAAAAGCCATCTCGGGCTGCGCCGATGATGACGCCGGGAAGAGGATCCCGTCCGTCTGCCAAAGGAGATCGCGGATGACGATGAACACGGGGCTGGCGCGTGCGCTGCGGCGCTTTGCGGGTGGCGTGGCGATCATGCTCGCCGGGCTTACGGGGATGCACCACCGGCTCTATGCCACCATCCGGGTCCCGCCCGCCCACGTGGATCGGGTGGTCGTCACGTCGCCGGAGGGGCGGTCGCACGAGATCACGGACCCCGCGGCGGTGGCGGGGATCGTCCGCTCGCTCAGATCACTGCCGGACCATGCGCTGCGGATCCCGGACAGGATCTGCTTCAACCCCAACCTGCGGTTCTGGCGCGTGGCGTTCTACCGCGGCGCGGAGGACCACGACGCGATCGGCCTGCACGATCAGGTCATCTTCGCGCAGCGGGCGGTGATCAGGATGAGCACCGAAGAAGCGCTCGACCTGCACCGGCTGCTGCGCGCGGGGGCGAACCCGGCTCCGTCTGCCGAATGAGATCCCGGATGACGATGAACACGGGGATCGCGCGGGCGCTGCGGCGCTTCGTGGGCGGAGCGGCGATCATGCTCGCGGGACTGGAGGGGATGCACCGCCTGCTCTACGTGCAGGTCGAGCTCCCGCCCGCCGACGTGGACCGGATCGTCGTCGCGTCATTGCCGGGAAGGCCGCACGAGATCACGGACCGCGCGACGGTGGCGCGGGCCGTCCGCCTGTTCCGTTCGTACGGCGATCGTTCGGTGCCGGTAAGGCTCGGCTTCAATCCCAATTGGCAGCCGTGGCACGTGACGTTCCATCGGGGGACGGAGCAGCACGGCCGGTTCCTGCTGGACGGCCAGGCCGTCTTTGCGCGGGGAGCACCCGCCTGGAAGAACGGCACAGGAGAAACGGTCATCGGGATCAGCACCGAAGACGCGCTCGAGCTCCACCGGCTGCTGCGCGCGGGCCCGCACCCTACTCTGCCCGCCCAGGGAGACCGCGAATGACGATGAACGAGGGGATCGCGCGGGCGCTGCGGCGCTTCGGGGCTGGCGTATCGATCATCGTCGCCGGGCTGACGGTGTTCGATCACCGGCTCTTCACCGACATCCAGCTCCCGCCCGCCGACGTGGACCGCGTCGTCGTCACGTCGCCGGCGGGGAGGTCGCACGAGATCACGGACCGCGCGACGGTGGCGCGAATCGTCCAGCGGGTCCGTTCGTGCGGAACCCGGGCGGCGCGAATTCCGGCAACGATCCACTTCAATCCCCAGTTGCGGTTCTGGAGCGTGGAGCTCCATCGCGGGACGGAGGACCCCGAAGGGTTCCTCCTGACCGATCAGCTCATCCTCACGCAGGGCGCGCTCATCGGGATCAGCGCCGAAGAATCGCTCGATCTCCACCGGCTGCTGGGCGCCACCGAGAGCCCGGCCCCGTCCGCCGAGGAAGATCCGCTGAGGCGGCCGAGCTGAGCCGGCGCCTGGGCATGGCGCCCCCGCTGCCGGTGGTGCCCCGCGAACGCTGACCGCCCGCGGCGGAAACCTGCCGCCGCCACGGTCTCATCTCCCTCCCCACGCCGTTCGGGGGAGAGAACCGGGGAGGACGGCGCTCCGCCCGCGCCGAGAAGCTGCCGACCCACGCGATCCCCATCCGCCGGACGCCCTGCCGTCCCAGCGGTCCGCGGATTGCGCGCGCTGTGCACGTTGGAACCCCGACCCGCCTCCCACCCCGGATCTGCGAGCCATGGCCACGATGGAAACGCACGTCCCCGCGGAACCCAGCGCCCACGCCGACACCTTTGCCCGCGACCACCTGCCGCCCCGCGAGCTGTGGCCCGCGATGGACGACGGCGGCCTTCCCGGACTGGCCTATCCCCCGCGGCTCAACTGCGCCGTGGAGCTGCTGGACCGCACGGCGGATGCGGGGCACGCCGACCGGCCGGCCATCGTGTGGGACGGCGGGGAGTGGACGTACCGCGAGCTGGTGGAGCGCAGCAACCGCATCGCCGCCGTGCTGCGCGACGACCTGGGGATCGTCCCCGGCAACCGCGTGCTGCTGCGCGGCCCGAACTCGCCCATGATGGCCGCGTGCTGGTTCGGCGTGCTCAAGGCGGGCGGCGTCGTGGTCGCCACCATGCCCCTGCTGCGCGCCCGCGAGCTGGCCACCGTCGCCGAAAAGGCCCAGGTGCACCTCGCGCTCACGGACCATCGGCTGGCGGCGGACCTGGAGGAGGCGCGCGGCATCGCGCCCGTCATCCAGCGCGTCGTGGCGTGGGGAACGGAGGAGGCGGGATCGCTGGAGGGGATGATGGCGGGCAAGCCGGCGGCGTTCCACGCGACCGATACGGCGGCGGACGACGTGGCGCTCATCGCCTTCACCTCGGGGACTACGGGCAAGCCCAAGGGGGCCATGCACTTCCATCGCGACGTGCTGGCCTGCTGCGACACCTTCTCGCGCCACGTGCTGCAGCCGTCGGCGGACGACCGGTTCTGCGGATCGCCCCCGCTGGCGTTCACCTTCGGGCTGGGGGGGCTGCTGCTGTTCCCCATGCGCGCCGGCGCGTCGACGCTGCTCATCGAGCAGCCCACGCCTCCGAATCTGCTCAAGGGAATCCAGGAGCACCGCGCCACCATCCTGTTCACGGCGCCCGTCGCGTATCGCGCCCTGGCGGAGCAGGTGTCCGACTTCGATCTGTCGTCGCTGCGAAAGTGCGTGTCCGCGGGCGAGACGCTGCCCCTGCCCACGTTCGAGGCATTCGAGCAGGCGACGGGGATCCGCATCATCGACGGCATCGGCAGCACGGAGATGCTGCACATCTTCATCGGCTCGTCGGGGGACGACATCCGCCCGGGCTCCACGGGGCGCGCCGTCCCCGGCTACCGCGCGCGGGTCGTGGACGAGGACGGCAATCCACTCCCGCCGGGCTCCGTGGGCCGGCTGGCCGTGCAGGGACCCACGGGGTGCCGCTACCTGGACGACCCGGAGCGGCAGCGCGGATACGTGGCGGACGGCTGGAACCTGACGGGCGACGCCTACCGGATGGACGAGGACGGCTACTTCTGGTACCAGGCGCGCACGGACGACATGATCATCTCCGCCGGCTACAACATCGCCGGGCCGGAGGTAGAGGCCGTGCTGCTGGAGCACCCCGCCGTGGCCGAGTGCGGGGTGGTGGGGCTGCCGGACGAGGAGCGCGGGCAGGTGGTGAGCGCCTTCATCGTCCTTCGCGAGGAAACCAACGGGAACGAGGAGATGGTCAAGGAGCTACAGGACTGGGTCAAGGCGCGCATTGCGCCGTACAAGTATCCGCGGCGGGTGGAGTTCGTGGATGCCCTGCCCCGCACGCAGACGGGCAAGCTGCAGCGCTTTCGCCTGCGGCAGCCCGCGTGAGCGCGCACCGCATCCTGCAGCCGGACGGCTGGGGGCAGCCCAAGGGCTACGCGAACGGGGTGGATGCGTCCGGCCGCATGGTCTTCGTCGCCGGGCAGATCGGGTGGAACCCGGAGACGTGCGCGTTCGAGACGGACGACTTCGTGGGCCAGGTGAGCCAGGCGCTGCGCAACGTGCTGGCCGTGCTCACGGAAGCCGGCGCACGGCCGGAGCACCTGACGCGCGTCACCTGGTACATCACCGACCGCGCCGCCTACCTGGCCGACACCCGCGCCATCGGCCGCGCGTGGCGCGAGAGTTTCGGCCGGCACTACCCCGCGATGACCCTCGTCGTCGTTGCGGGGCTGCTGGAGGAGCGTGCGCGCGTGGAGGTCGAGGCGACGGCCGTGGTGCCGTATCCCTAGAGCGATCCCAAAGAACCAGTCTCACACAGAGTCAACGGAGTCAGCAGAGTCATTCCCCGGTTGGACTCTGCTGACTCCGTGTGGGCCACCGTTTCTTCCGGATTCGGGATCATACCGGATATCCGAGATGATTATGCACTCCGGCATCAAAGATGGGCTCACGCAGAAGGTGCGGAGAACAAAAAGAGAACAACAACGGCAATCGCACACAGAGGAACAGGGGGAACAGAGGATGGCGGAAGTTCCTCTGTTACCCCTGTTCCTCTGTGTGATTCAATCGGTTGTCTTTCCGCAATTCTCGGTGTCCCCCGCGCCTCCCCGCGAGCCGCGGTAGAACTCTGCGTGCACAATCATTCCTGAGACTTGGTATCAGTCTACGGGGGGCTGGCCATCGCAGATCTCCGTCTGGTCGTGGTCCTGCTCGCAGGCGCATCCCGTGTATTGGCAAGTGTGGAGCTGGTTGCTGGGGCAGCCTAGCCGGGATTCCGGGTCGGACATGCACATGCTGTACGGAAAATCGATCGTGTCCGCCAAGTGGCCGCGCACGGTGCCCTTCCGCACGCCCATCTCCGGCGTCACGGCGAACGAATCCACGCGCAGTTCCGCAACGTCGAGCTTGATCTTCTGCATGGCTGGCCCAGTGCTGAGAGGGAAAGCGGCTGAATACGAGAGGTGTGGTCAAGATAGCATCGGCACGCGCCCGGCGCATCATGGCTCGCGGAAGCCCCGCACCTCAGCGGCCGCCGACGGGCGAACGCGAATCGTCCACTCCGCCTCTTCCCCGCGCGTAAGTATCTGCGTATATTCAAGTTAGCCAAACAACCGCACCCGATCCCAGCGTTCGGGCGCGGCCGGGTGTCGTATTGATCGTAACACCTTCCCGTCTCGTCATTTCAACAACCTGGAGCATGCCGACAATCAATCGTATTTCGCTGGCCGTAGCGGGACTGCTCGCGCTGGGTGCCTGCGCGCCGGGCCAGGCCACGGACGGGGCGGACATGCCCGCGCCGGCGCTGGCCTCGGGCGTGGACACCACCGGCTTCGACCGGAGCGTCCGTCCCCAGGACGACTTCTTCGCGTTCGTCAACGGCGGCTGGCTCAAGCGCACGCAGATCCCCGCGGACCGCACCAGCACGGGCACCTTCCTGGCCCTGCGCGACAACTCGCAGGCGGCCCTGCGCGCCATCATCGACTCCGTGGCCGCCGGGCAGAACGCCCCCGGCACCACCGGGCAAAAGGTCGGTGACCTGTACCGCAGCTTCATGGACACGGCCCGCATCGAGCAGCTGGGCGTGACGCCCGTGCGCGCGGACCTGGACCGCATCGCCGCCGTGCGCAGCCGCGACCAGCTGCCGGAGCTGTTCGGCCAGCTGCGCCGCGTGAGCGTGGCGGCGCCGTTCGCGTTCAGCGTGGGGCAGGACGCGGCCAACTCGTCGCGCTACGCCGTTTCCGTGAGCCAGTCGGGGCTGGGGCTGCCGGACCGCGACTACTACCTGGTGGACAACGAGCGCAACACGGCCATCCGCACCGCGTACGTGCAGTACCTGGAGACGCTGCTGCGCCTGTCGGGAAGCGCCGACGCGGCCGCGGGCGCCCGCCAGGTGCTGGCGTTCGAGACGGAGCTGGCGCGCATCCAGTGGGACCGCGTGCGCAACCGCAACCGCAACGCCACCTACAACCCCATGTCCGTGGCGGACGTGCAGGCGCGCACCCCCGGCTTCCGGTGGAGCAGCTACTTCGCCGCGGCGGGGCTGCCGTCGTCGGTGGACAGCGTGATCGTCCGCCAGCCGGACTACCTGAACGCCGTGGACGCCCTGATGGCCGCCACGCCGCTGGAGACCGTCAAGACGTACCTGGCCATCCGCGTGCTGGACCCGGCCGCGCAGTACCTGGGCCGCGACTTCCGCGACGCGCGCTTCGCCTTTCGGGGCCGCGTGCTCAGCGGGCAGGAGCAGAACCGCCAGCGCTGGGAGCTGGGCGTGGGCGCCGTGGAAGGCGCGCTGGGCGAGGCCGTGGGCGCGCTGTACGTGCAGCGGCACTTCTCGGCGCAGAGCAAGGCGCGCATGGAGGTGCTGGTCGCCAACCTCATGGCGGCGTACCGCGAGGCCATCGACGAGCTGGAGTGGATGAGCCCGGCCACCAAGGCCGAGGCGCAGGCCAAGCTGGCCGGCTTTACGGTCAAGATCGGCTACCCGGACGAGTGGCGCGACTACTCGGGGCTGGAGATCCGCCCCGGCGACCTGATGGGCAACGTGCGCCGCAGCGCCGCGTTCGAGTACCAGGACATGATCGGCCGGCTGGGCAAGCCGGTGGACCGCACCGAGTGGGGGATGACCCCGCAGACGGTGAACGCGTACTACAACTCGGTGAACAACGAGATCGTGTTCCCCGCGGCCATCCTGCAGCCCCCGTTCTTTGACCTGAACGCGGACGACGCGGTGAATTACGGGGCCATCGGCGCCGTGATCGGCCACGAGATCAGCCACGGCTTCGACGACCAGGGCCGCAAGAGCGACGGCCAGGGCAACCTGCGCGACTGGTGGACGGCCTCCGACGCCGCCGCCTTCGAGCAGCGCGCCAACATGCTGGTGGAGCAGTACGGCGCCTTTGAGCCCATCCCCGGCGCGCGCGTGAACGGCCGCCTTACGCTGGGCGAGAACATCGGCGACGTGTCGGGCGTGGCCATCGCGTACCGCGCGTACAAGAAGTCGCTGGAGGGCCGCCAGCCGCCCGTCATCGGCGGCTTTACGGGCGACCAGCGCTTCTTCCTGGGATACGCGCAGGTGTGGCGCAGCATGATGCGCGAGCAGACGCTGCGGCAGAACCTGCTCACGGACACGCACTCGCCCGGGATGTACCGCACCAACGGCGTGCTGGCCAACATCCCCGCCTTTTACGAGGCGTTCAACGTGCGCCCCGGCGACCGGATGTACCTTCCCGCCGAGCGCCGCGTGAAGATCTGGTAGCCGTCCGCTTCGGTGGATGAAAAAGCCCCGGCCCGCGTGTGCGGGCCGGGGCTTTTTCGCTTTGCTCCGGAATTCCGGAAGACCGGGTCTCGATCCCTGCCGAGCCGCGCTACGCTGTCATTCCGAACGAGGAACGAGTGAGGAATCTACTCGCCCGTGGCAGGTGAACGGCGTCCCGCCCTGGCCCCGCCCGTGCAAGCCCTCCCCGGCAGACGGCGGATCAGCCGCCGGCCGTGATGGTGTTGTCGGGGTTCAGCGCGGCGCCGCGTGCGTCCGCCCGCGCGGCCTGGATGGCCTCGGCGGGCGCCTCGCTGCCCTCGTGGACGATCTGCTGCGCCGTGCCCATCCGCTCGTCGCCGCCCACGGCCACGTACCAGTCCGGCCCCGCCGTGAGCACCAGCCGCGACTCCGCCCGCGCGCTGAAGCCCGGCAGCTCGTCCAGCGAGACCGCCCACCGGCGGTGCTCGCGAAAGAACGCCCGCTGCGCATCGAACAGGGCGTTCAGGTCCGCGTTCAGTCCAGCGTACGCGGCCACCTGCGCCTCCGTGCGCTCGCCGGTCACCAGGTGGCCGCGCCGTACGTTGACCTGGGCCGATGCCGTCGCGGGCCCCGTGCCGATGGCGAGGATCGCGGCCACCAGGGCGGCGGCGTAAAGGCGGGAGATGCGCATGGTGTCCTCTGCGGGAGGGGATGTGTTCGGAAGGATGCCAGGAGAGTACGGCGGGAGGCTCATCGCGGCAAGCGTTTGCGATCAGCGGTCGCGTGAGTGACTTGCCAACGACTCGCCGATCACCTCCGGCGCGTCGGGATCGGCATCCGCCATCGCATCCGGCGAGAACCAGCGGCGAATCCTGCCTCGAGCGGCGAGCATCCGGCGATATACATCGTCGGACTCGTCGGGCGTTGCATCAGCAGCTCGCACAGAATTGGAAGACATCCTATAGCTCCGGTTGTGCGGGAGGTTCATCGCTGATGTCGATCATCCAGAGTAGCATATGCCCGAACGTGGATCGCGGCAAGCGTTTGCGATCAGCGGTCGCAGCCGATGCCGTCGCCGTCGCGGTCCAGGTCGTAGACGTCGCTTCCGATCACCTGAACGGGTCCGGAGGCGTAGGAAGGGCCGTTGCCGCGCCCGCTCGCGCAGTCCACGTCGCTGTCGATCGGCACGCACGGATCGTAATTCGGATCGCACCTTCGGGAGAGGGAGCGCGATTCCATCGGCGGCACGGGCGGGGCGAAGGTGTCGGCCTCCGGGGCCGGGATGGTAGCGGGAGCCGGCGCGCTGGGAGGCGGCGCGGGCGGCTGGATGGGATCGTCGATTTCCGGGGGACGGGCCGGTGCATCGGCGCCGCACCCAGCGACCAGCAGGCAGAAGAGGATCGCTCGTCTCATGAATGCGCGCACATCGAAAGAGCCGCGTTCGTCCCTCCGCCCGCCTGCCGATCACCCGGCCAGGCTGAGCGCGGTCGCGGCGAACAGGATCATGGAGAGCACGATCAATCCCCACATCACCTTCTCCCCCGCCGTGCCGCGCGCCGGTTCCCCGCGCCAGGCCAGGAACGCGAACAGGCATCCCATCGAGACCGCCAGCGCGGCGAACGGGTAGATCCCCCGCCACAGGCCCACGCACAGAACCGGCACCTGCAGCGCGAACAGCAGCCAGGCGATTGGACGGCCACGCGGGCGTTCGATTCTCTCGTTCATGCCAGACGGGTGTGGATGAGTGGAAGCGGGGGAGGCGGTCCACCTGCGAGGGGCGGGTAGATTCCTCACTCGTTCCTCGTTCGGAATGACAATCCGCGGCTTTGTCCTGGTCCGTCCTGGCTCCCCGGCGATCCTCCGAAAACGATCAATCCGCCGCGTCGCGGGCGCGGTCCGTCATCATCCCGCCGGCCGTCTCGGCGCCGTCGTCGAGCGCGGCATCGGGGTTCTCGGGCGGCTCGGCGGGGAGCACGAGGGTAAAGGTGCTGCCGCGGCCGCGCTCGCTGTCCACCTCGATGGCGCCGCCCAGCATCCGGGCGTACTGGCCGGACAGGTACAATCCCAGCCCCGTGCCCCCGTGCGGCCGCGCGAACCCCGTGTGCAGCTGTTCGAACGGGCGAAAGACGCGCTCCTGGTCCTCCGCCGCGATGCCGGGGCCCGTGTCGCGCACGGCGAGCGCCACCCCCTCGCCGCGCGGCTGCACGCGGATGCGCACCTCGCCGCGGTCCGTGAACTTGACGGCGTTGCCAGCCAGGTTGATGAGGATCTGCCGCACCTTGTCGGGGTCCGTGCGGATGACGGGATGCGGCTCGCACGTCTCCAGGTGGAAGGCGATGGATTTCTCCGTCGCCAGCGGCTCGATGACGGCCGCCACCTCGCCGCCCAGCGCGCACACGTCCACCGTCTCCACGTGCGTCTCCACCCGCCCCGCCTCCAGCCGCGAAAAGCTCAGCACCTCCTCGATGAGCCCGCGCAGGTGCCGCGACGCCGCGTCGATGCGCCCCAGCGACTCGCGCTGCTCGGCCGTGAGGGGGCCGTGGATCTCCATCTCCAGGATCTGCAGGTGGCCCAGCACGGCGTTCAGCGGCGTGCGCAGCTCGTGGCTCATGGTGGCGATGAACTCCGCCCGCGTGCGGGCCGCCGCCTGCGCCGCCTCCAGCAGCGTCGCGTTGCGCAGGGCCACGGCCGCGTGGTCCGCGAACGCCGCCAGCAGCCGCGCGTCCTCCGCGTCGAACGGCGCGTCGTCGCGGGTGGCGGCCAGCACGCCCAGCGTCTCATCGCCCACGCGCAAGGGCACGGACGCGGCGTGGTCCGTCCCCTCGTCCACGATGACGGCGCGCCCCCGGCGCAGGGGCGCCTCCAGCAGCTCGCCCCGCACGGGGAGCACGGAGCCCACGGCGTCCCGCGTCACGCCGGAGGTGGCCACCACCTCCACCTCCGTGTCGTCGCCGCGGAGCAGGAGCACCCGGCAGGCATCCGCCCCCACGATGCCGCACGCCTCGCGGGCCACGATCTCCAGCGTGTCCTCCAGCCCCTGCACCGTGGACACCGTTCGCGCGACGAGGCTGATGGACTCGCTCTCCCGCGCGCGGCGGCGCTCCGCCTCCACCAGGTGCGCGTTCTCCACCGCCACGGCCGCCTGGCCGGAGAGGCGCTCCAGCAGGCGCAGGTCCGCCTCCGTGAACGGGTCCGCGCCCCGGTAGCGGGCCGCCAGCAGCGTTCCCAGGGCGCCGGAGCGCCCCCGCAGCGGCGCGCAGATCACCGAGCCGGCGTCGGAGAGCCCACCGGACACGTTCGCCACCCGCGGGTCCGCCATCACGTCGTGCAGCAGCACCGCCTCGCCGTGGCGCGCCACCCATCCCAGCAGCGACGCGTCCGCCGGCAGCTCCAGCCCCGCCACGGACGCCATCATCCCCAGCGAGTGCTCCGCCAGCCGCACCGTCTCGCCCCCCGGCGTGGTGAGGGCGATTGCGCACCCGTCCGCGTCCACCAGCCGCGCCGCCGCGTCCGTCACCCGGCGCAGCACCTCGTCCGTCTCCAGCGTGCCGGCCAGGGAGCGCGCGATCTCGCCCAGCTCCTCCAGCTCCTCCGTGCGCCCCGCCAGCGCCTCGGCCATGTCGTCGAAGTCGCGGCCCAGCTGCGCGATCTCCGCGGGGGACGCGGCGGGGAGCGGGCCCACGCGCGCGCCGCGCTGCCCCGCCGCCAGCGCCGTGGCCGCCGCGCGCATGCGCAGCAGGGGGCGGGCGAGCACCAGCGACAGCACGTGGCTCACGGCCAGTGCCGCCAGCGTGACGCCGATGAGCAGCGACAGCAGGCGCACGTAGCTTTCCGCCACGAAGCCCTGCACGGCCGCGAACGGCTGCTCCACCCACACCCACCATCCCAGCGACGGGATGCGCGCCTTGCCCGCCAGCATCCGCGCGGCCTGGGTGCCCGTGGCCGTCCGCGCGCCGCCGGGCTGGTACGTAAGCGTGGCGCGGTCGCCGCTGCCGGCCACCGCGTGGAACGCCGCCGAGTCCGCCACGGAGCGGGGCGGGTCGCCGGGGCGGTAGCGCACGCGGCTGTCGTAGACCAGCCGCCCGCCGCCGTCCGCCACCCGCATCCGCGCCTCGCCGGGGGGCGCGGGCTGGGGGGCGGGGATGGCGTCCAGGTCCAGCGCGCCCAGCACGTACCCCGCGAGCGAGTCGCCCAGGAGGATGGGATGGGCGATGACGATGAGGGGCGTTTCCGTCACCGAGCCGCGGAACACGTCGCTGATGACCGTCCGCCGGGTCGCGCGCAGCTGGCGGTAGTAGTCGCGCCCGCTGAAGTCGATGCCGATGAGCGACTCGCCCCTGGCGCTGCGGGCGGGATGGAAGGCGACCGTCCGCCCCCGCCCGTCCGCCGCGTACACGTTTACGAAGCCGGGAAACTGCTCGTGCGCGGCCGTCACCTCGCGCTGCAGGGCGGCGGGGTCCAGCGTCCCCCGCTGCTCGGCGAGACGCGCCACGGCGCGCACCTCCTGCTCGTGCAGGCGGACGTACTGCTCCAGCCGGGCGGCGTGCGCCTGGGAAAGCAGGTGCAGCTGCTCGCGCGTCACCTCCAGCCCGCGGTCCCACTCGCGCCGCCCCGTCCACAGGCCGAACGCCAGCGCGGGCACCGTGGCCGCCAGCGCCACCACCACGGCCAGGGCCGCGCGCAGGGGGGGCCGCCCGTGCACGCCCAGCATCCGCCGCACGCTGGGCACCAGCAGCAGCGTCTCCACGGCCAGCGCGCAGATGAGCCCGTTGAACGGCTGCTTGAGAAAGAGGACGGCCGCGCTGCTGCCGCGGACGCCCAGGATCATCCAGTAGGTGGCGAAGAGGACGGGCACCCCCAGGACGGCCCAGTAGATGAGGCTGGCCACGAGCGGGCGGCGGTCGCGCCGGCGCACCAGCCAGCCGACGACGAGCGCCTCCAGGACGAAGATGATCCAGGCGTAGGGATGCCCCCAGAGGAACAGCGTGCGCAGGCTGGCGATCCCCGCCGCCAGGGCGCCCTGCAGGGGTCCCAGGGCCACGGCGGCCAGCAGGTACGCCACGCCGCCGAACACCAGGTCGGTGCCTGGCGACAGGGGTAGCGGCTGCAGGTTCAGCAGCAGGCCGGCGACGCCCAGCAGCAGGGCGGCCGCCCACCGGTGGCGCCTGGGAAAGGGCTGGGAATTCGCCTGCACCGTCCGCCTGCGTTGGAGAAGCCATCGGCCGGACGGGATGCGCCCGGCCCGGCCGCCCCGCTGCCGGTCCGTGCCGAGGGACGGCCGCGTCCCTCACCCGGCGCCGCACCCGCGTGGTACGGGGGAAGGCACGCACGTGCGCCAATCGCATGCCACCCGGTGGGGCGGCGGGCGCGGGTCCGCCGTTCCGCGCCCGTGCGGTCCCGTCGGAGGCACCACCCTCCCGCCAAGGCCGGCCTCTACGGATCGCGATCAGGTAGATGCTGTGCCCGAGCGGCGTTCCCGCCGCGTGGCCACCATCCTGTTTTTCGGAAAAACTCGGATTCCGCCCCCTCGCCGGCGGGGTGCGGCGTCAGGTGGCCGCCAAACCGGATGGCTGCGATCGTGACGACCGGACGCGGAGCAGACGGCGAGCGGCAGGGTGCATGGATCCTTGGTAGATCGGCCGCTGCCGGCGCGAGGGTGGCCATCCGATTTTTTGGAGAGGCATGATGGCGGAGGCGGATGCCTGCCGTGGCACATCATCCACCTGATCGCGATCCGTAAGGGGCGGCCCGCGATGGAACCTCGGGGTGAAGGCGCGGGATGGATCGCGGAGTGCCTTAGCCGGGAAGCTGCGCGCGGGCCTGGAGGGCGAGCGCCAGGAGCACGGCACCCGTGGAGAGCACCCACCAGGGCAGCAGCGACCCGCCGGGCGACGGGGGCCGCAGGTCGTGCGCGTACGAGCGGATCTCCAGCTCATGGGGGATGCGGCGGTACCACAGGTGCAGCGTGCCCAGCCCCCACGCGCCGCCCAGGAACACCATCGCGAGCCCCAGCATCCACAGGACGCCTTCCCACGCCAGGAAGCGCTCCTCCGCCGTGTGCCGGTCCATCGCCTCGTACGGCAGCAGCTCCCGCAGGCCGAGGAAGAGCGCGAGGGCCGCCAGCGCGCTGGAGCCGAAGAACGCCAGCGCCAGGAGGACGCGGCTGCGCATGAGAGAAGGCGCTGGATGTGACGGACGGCTCATCGGAAGCGCGGCTGCGGGTGGAGAGTACCTGACGCGATGCCCTTGCTCCTACGCCCCGGTGCGCGAATGGATTCACCGGGGCGGCCGCTGGTGCTCCTCGAACAGGCCGTCCCCGTCCGGGGCGGGCGTCCACTGCAGTTCCAGGTGCCGCAGCTCCCCGAAACGCACCAGCAGGTTTCCCAGGCGGTTGAGCGCCGCCGCTTCCACCGGGATCGAAAAGCGGCAGATGCCCTCGCCCGGCTCGCTTCCGTTCAGGTTCATGGAGAGCTGCAGCGCGCAGTCGCCCCGCCTGCCCACGGTGTACGCCCGCAGCCGAACGTAGCGGTAGCACCGGTCCGCGGGATCCTCCGACCCGCGCTCGTACACGTATTCGTCGCCCACGCGCGCGGGAAAGTTCGCCAGGGCCGTGCCGATCTGCCCAAAATCGTCTACGTTGCAGTAGAAGTCGACGCTGCCGCCGAAGCTGCCGTTGCTGGCGGTGAGCTGGATGTGCGTGTGGTACGGCTCTTCGTACGGGAAACGCTGGATGGTCAGGAACGGCCTGGGCATGGGCACGGCAACCGGAGAGGGACGGATGGCGACGCTGTGGAAGTCCGATGACACCGGCGAGTGGCGTGCCGCGCTGGCCAGCTACGAGGCCGTGATCGAACGTCAGGGGGTGACGCGGCTGCCGGAGCTGGACCGATGGTACCGCGAGGAGCTGGGCACCGCCATCACGTCGCGGAAGACGCCGCACGTCACGCACGACGAGCTGGTCCGCGTGACGGAGTGGAAGATGGCGCGCGGCATCTTCCGTCCCCGCAACCTGGTGCTCGTCCGCGGCAACCCGCCGGAGACGGTGGAGAAGACGAGCACCGCCGCGCTCGCCGCCATCCCCGATCCCAGGCGCCCCATCGCGCTCCTGGCCGAGCTCACCGGCGTGGGCCCCGCCACGGCCTCCGCCATCGCCGCGGCCGCCGCGCCGGACGTCTACCCGTTCTTCGACGAGCTGGTGGGCGCGCAGGTGCCCGGGCTGGGCACGGTCGCCTTTACCCCCGCCTACTACGCGAAGTACGCCGCCGCCCTCCGCGACCGCGCGGACGGGCTCGGCGCGCCGTGGACGCCGGCGACGGTGGAGCAGGCGCTGTGGGCGCACGTCGGCGGCAAGGCGGGGACGCGCAAGGGCAAGGGATGACGGGCGCGGCGTGGCCGCACTTGTCAGAAAACGCGGCCATGAACAATTGTATAGTCGTCCCCACCCCTGGGTCCCACGCCGTATCCCCGGACCGCCCATGACCCTCCGCCGCATCCTCCCCGTTCTCCTGGCCCTGCTGCTCGCGGGGCCGCTCCGCGCCCAGTCCGTCAGCGGCACCTTCGTGGACCAGGGGGGCGCTCCCATCGCCGCCGCGCGCGTGACCCTGGCCGACGAGGCCGGCCGCACGGTGCACTCCGCGCTCACGGACGCGCGCGGCGGGTTCTCGCTGCGGGCGCCCGGCCCCGGCCGCTTCGTGCTGCGCGCCGAGCGCATCGGCTACGCGTCCACCAGCAGCGGCCCGTTCACACTGTCCGAGGGCCAGCAGGTCACGCACCGGCTGGTGGGCGGCGGGCAGCGCGTGCTGCTGGACGCCGTGGTGGTGGAGGGGCAGACGCGGTGCGCGCGGCGGGCCGGCGTCTCCGAGGAGACGGCGGTGGTGTGGGGCGAGGTGCGCAAGGCGCTGGACCTGGTGAGCGCCAACGGCGAGGCGCCCCGGGACCGGTTCACGGTGGAGCTGTTCGAGCGGGAGGTGGACAGCCGCTCCGGGATGCTGGGCATGGACAAGCGGCGGCGTGTGGAGGGCTACGCGCACAAGCCGTTCGTGGCCGTGTCGGCGGAGCGGCTGTCGCTGGTGGGATTCATCGAGCGGGACAGCACGGGCGTGCAGTACGCCGCGCCGGACGCCGAGGTGCTGCTGTCGGACCGGTTCCTGGAGGACCACTGCTTTCGGCTGCAGACGGAGGGCGCCCCGTCGCCCGGGCTCATCGGGCTGGCGTTCGAGCCAATGCGCGGCCGGTTCGTTCCCGACGTGCAGGGGGTGCTGTGGCTGGACCGCGCCAGCGCCGAGTTGCGGATGATGGAGTTCCAGTACACGCGGGCTCCCGTGCGCGGCCCGCGCGGCGTTCCCGGCGGACGCATGGAGTTCCAGCGGCTTCCGGGCGGACGGTGGATCACCAGCAGCTGGGTGGTGCGGATGCCCGTGGAGGCCGGGTTCGCCGAGATGTACCCCGCGCAGGAGCAGCGGCCGCACGTGGTCGCCATCCGCGAGGTGGGCGGCGCCGTGCTGCCCCCCGGCACCCCCGTGACGACCCTGGCCGCCGCCGACAGCGCGTCCGCTGGCGCCGGGGCCGTGGCGCAGGTGGCCGTGGCGACGGACACGATCTCAACGCCCGCCGCCTCCGCGGACGCGCCGGCCGCCGTGGCCACCGTCCTGGAGGCGCAGTCGCGGCCGGCGGCGCCCACGGCCACGGACCGGCGCCGGCGCATTGGCCGCGAGGAGGTGGCGAACACGCGGGTGAGCACCGCGTTCGACCTGGTGCAGGCGCTTCGGCCGCAGTGGCTGCGCGCCCGCGGCTCCGACGCGCTGCGCATCGTGACGCGCGCCGATGCGAACTGGGTGGCCGACGAGTCGCCCATCATCGTGTACCAGGACGGGCGCGTGCTGGGGCCGGGCGTGGAGCTGCTGCGGTCCATCCCGCACACCTCCATCGAGCACGTGGAGTACTTCGACGCGGCCGAGGCGCAGCAGCGCTGGGGCGTGGGCCACCCCCAGGGCGCCATCCACGTGATCAGCAAGCGCTGACCGCGGGTCCGGCGCTCTCGGAATAAGATGCGGCGGCGTGCACAAGCGTGCGCGCCGCCGTTTTCGCGGGAGTGGTGATGGGTAGCCAGCGTTGCGCGACCGGTGAGTGATCGAAGCGCGGCTTTCAGGCAGCAAACTGGAACACGGGTGTCTGCGCCACGCGATCCGGTTCGCGCCCGCTCCAGACGATCGCCTGTAGCTGCTCCACCGTCTCGGGCGAAAAGAACTGCTCCCCGGTCTCAGGATCAACCTGTGCCGGCACATTCTCGATGATGACGACCCGGCCCTGGTACTCGATCGTGTACGTGACCAGCCGATCCACCATTCGCTCGTCGTTGTCGTACCGCATCTCGCTCACCTCCTGCGTTGCCGAAACGTGATCCAGCGTACCGGATCGGGCACGTAAACCGTGATGAACTTCACCGTTGAGCGGGTCGGATAACTGCATTGTACGTGTATGGGCCGTCCTGCAGCCGTCATTCCAAAGACGAGGCAGCTCGGGCCATACTTATCCGCAGGGTAGTCCTCGATCACCTCACCCCGTTCGATCGCTTCGCAGATCTCCGAGACGGTGATGCCTCTCAGGATGCCCTGATCAGAGGCGTGTTGTGAGAACTTGAACTCGCCCGCGGCAACCTTGGCTCTGATCTCGGCGATGAGGTCCATGACCCAATCATCGCCTGAAAGAAGAGCGTTGTAAACACTGCGATTGTTTACGGCCAGCGGCCTAACCGGCCCGCTTCGTTTTCCGCCGCAGGAAGTCCCGCATGACGTACTGGCCCAGGGTCATGGTGCTGGTGAAGTAGGCCTTGCCGCGCGCCACCTGGCTCACGGTATTGACGAACGCCACCAGCGCCGGGTCGCGCGCCAGCATGAAGGTGTTGATCAGGATCCCCGACTTGCGGCACGCACCCACCTCCTGCAGCGTCTCGCGCAACACGAAGTGGTCCAGCCCCATGCTGTTCTTGTACACCCGCCCGTCCGGCAGCGTGATGGCCGACGGCTTTCCATCCGTGATCATCACGATCTGCCGCATGTCCTTGTTCTGCGCCAGCAGCAGCCGCCGCGCCAGCTTGAGCCCCGCGGCCGTGTTGGTGTGGAACGGGCCCACCTGCGCGTGCGCCAGCCGCCCGATGGGGATCTCCTCGGCCGTGTCGCCAAAGAGCACCACCTTGAGCGTGTCGCCGGGGAACTGCGTGCGGATGAGGTGCGTGAGCGCCAGCGCCACCTTCTTGGCGGGCGTAAAGCGGTCCTCGCCGTACAGGATCATGCTGTGGCTGATGTCCACCATCAGCACGGTGGCGCACGACGAGCGGTACTCCGCCTGGTTCACGTGCAGGTCGCCGTACTCCAGGGGCAGCGTGCCGTCCTCGCGCAGCCCCTCGCGGGCCAGGGCGCTCTTGAGCGTGGCGGGGATGTCCAGGTTCAGCACGTCGCCGAACTCGTAGGGACGGCTGGCGGCCTCGGCCTCCACGCCCGTGGCCAGGTGCGGCGTGTCGTGGCTGCCGAACGACGACTTGCCCATGGCGCCCAACAGGTTGCGCAGCGTGCGGTATCCCAGGAAGTCGATCCCCTTGCCCGTGAGGGAGAACTCCACCTGCCGCGACGCCTCGCGGGCCTCGTCGATCTTGCCCTCGCCCTTCATCTGCGTGTAGCCGCCGGGCATCTGCGGCTGGCCGCCCTCGGAGACGTTCAAAAAGCCCTCGTCCACCATCCGCTGGATCAGGCGGTCCAGCAGCTCGGCGATCTGCTGGCGCACCTCCTCGTTGGGCTCGCCGTCGCCGCGCATCTCGGCGATCATCTCGGGCGTGAGCTGGCCGCTTTGCAGCAGGGCCTTGAGCAGCGCCTCCTTGAGGGCGTCCAGCGAGCGGTCGTCCTCGTCCCCCCCGAACTCGCCCCACCACGGATTGACGTGGTGCCCGCCCGCGAACCCGCTGTTGAGCAGAAAGTCCGAGAGCTGGTCCAGCAGGGCCTGCAGGTTCATCGCGTCGGCCATGTGGCCGGTGTAGCGCGAGTAGCTCGTGAATCGCATGAGATGCCTCCGAGGGGCTTGAACCGGGCCGGCGGCGCACGTCGCGGGCCATCCCCGGCGGCGGTGGCGCGCCGGGGGGCCGTCCCGTAAGATAAGTCCGAACCAACCGTTTCGCACAGCAGGGGATACGAGGGACCACGGACGAGCAGATTCCGGAGGCGGTCGCGCGCCGGCCGGGCCACGTGCCCGGGCCGGACGAGATGCGCGGCCCGCCCACGCAATTGCCGGATGCCCCGGAGCGCCCGGCCGAGGTAGAGATCCCCGCCCGCGCGTTCGGGGCGCTGCGGCACCGCAACTTCCGCGTGTTCTACATCGGCCAGATGCTGTCGCTGGCGGGGACGTGGATGCAGAGCACGGCGCAGGGCTGGCTCGTGCTGGAGCTCACCAACAGCGCGCTCCTGCTGGGCATCGTCACGGCCGTCACGTCGCTCCCCACGCTGCTCTTCAGCCTGTGGGCCGGCGACCTGGCCGACCGGCACGACAAGCGCCGCATCATCCTCCTCGCGCAGTTCGTCGCCCTGGCGGCTGCGTTGGGGCTGGCCGTGCTCACGGACACGGACCGCATCACCTACGGCGCCCTGCTGGCCCTGGTCTTCGTGCTGGGGACGGCGAGCGCCTTCGAGATCCCCACCCGCCAGTCGTTCTTCGTGGACCTGGTGGGCCCGGCGGACCTGCCCAACGCCATCGCCCTCAACTCCGCGGCCTTCAACGCCACGCGCATCGTGGGCCCCGCCCTGGCCGGGCTGGTGATCGGCGCGGCGGGGGTGGCGGCGTGCTACTACGCCAACGCCGTGTCGTACGTGGCCGTCATCACGGGATTGATGATGATGCGCCTGCCGCCGTGGGTGCCCAAGCCGCGGACCGCCAGCACGCTGGAGAGCATCCGCGAGGGGCTGGCGTACATCCGCTCGGACCGGCTGGTGCGCACGCTCGTCTGGCTGATCGCGGGGATGTCGGTGACGGTGCTGCCGTACACCATGCTGCTCCCCGTCTTTGCCCGCGACGTGCTGCGGGTGGGCGCCCCCGGGCTGGGCGCCATGCTCTCCGCCTCGGGGGCGGGCGCGCTGGCGGCGGGGGTGGGGCTCGCGGCCGGGCGGGTGCGCGTTCCCCGCGGGCGGCTGATCATCGGCGCGGCGCTGTCGTACGCGCTGGTGCTGATCGGGTTCGCGCTGTGCCCGTGGTATCCGCTGTCGCTCGTGCTGCTGGCGCTGGCGGGGTTCACCATGATCCTGAACAACGCCAGCGTGAACGCGCTGCTGCAGAGCCGCGTGCCGGACCACCTGCGCGGCCGGGTGATGTCCGTGTACGTGTTCATGTTCGTGGGGATGAGCCCGCTGGGGGCCCTGCAGGCCGGCGCCATGGCGCGGTGGTTCGGTGCGCCGGTGACGGTGGCGGTGGGGGCCGGCGCGCTGCTGCTGATCATCGCGTGGATCGTGACGCACGTGCCGGAGCTGGCCGCGGCGGAGTGAATGGCAGTGCGGGAGTGCGAAAGTGCGAAAGTGGATCGTGCGGAGGGACGGATCTCTACATGTGTGCGGAGTTCCGTCCTGAGCGGGTAAACCCGCCGCAACGACTGCGGAAAGCCTCACAAACTGCGTGAGGCTTCAACGGCGGAAGGGCAAAAGCCCTGGAGCCGATGTCGGGACCGCGATGGTGGGCAAGCCTTCAGCCTGAGCGGGTGAACCCGCCGCTGGGACTGCCATAAGCCCTGTCTCGCGCTGACGCGCTCTGCGAACAGGGCTTCAGCTGCATCGACGACAAACCCCGCCGATGGCGTGGCACTCGCCCGTGACGGACAGTCCGCGCAGGCGGACTTCGTGTCGTCGCTGCGGCGAATTCATTCGCTTGGGCAATGGCAGGGCGGCGGATGAATAGATTCAGATTATGCGTTACTGAAAATCTATGCATTTGTGCCACGGGGTGGGACGGGCGATCATTGTCGGGCAAAGGCAAATGAGCCCACCCGCACCCGGAGCACGACCGATGAAGTGGTACGAGCGCGAATACACCTTCAAGGGCCAGCCCTATCCTTTGTTCCTGACGGACGTGGTCTGGTCCGCGGTGACGGTGACGGTGGCGACGGTGGTGGTGGGCCTGTTCCTTTTTGAAGCGAGCGTCGCGACCCTCGCCGTGGTCGGCACCGCCACCACGCTCCTGCTCGCGCGGATGATCGTGCGCCGTACCGCCCAGCACCGCGCGGAAAGGGGCCTAGTCCCGGCCCGGAACCGCGGCTTCACTCCGCTCGCGGGCTCGCGCCGCGCCGCCGGCATCTGACGCCGTCTTCCTGAGCAATCCCCGACCGGCCCCGCGCCGCCACGGCGCGGGGCCGGTCCGTTCGTTGCCGCCCGCTTCCGCACTCACGCACTCACGCACTCACGCACTTCTGCGTATAACCTGATCTTATAGCACCGCTGACGATCTATGCATTTGTCTGCGGTGCGGGATTTTGCCATCCTTGTCGTGCAGGCAGTGGTGTCGCCACCCACGAACGGAGCACGAACGATGAGATGGTACGAGCGCGAATATGGAGTCAGGGGCGAGCCCTATCCCCGGTTCCTGAACGATGTGATCTGGTCCGCCGTGGGCGTGCTGCTCATGGCCGCCGCGATGTTCCTGGCGGGCGTGGGCGTTCCGTGGATTGCCGTCTCGTGCGGCACCACCACGCTTTTGCTCGCGCGGATGATCGTCCGCCGGCGCACCCAGTACCGCGCCCGGATGGGGCTGGTGCCCCAGCGCCGCGCCGGCGTCAACCCGCTCACGGGTTCCCGACCGCGGCGGCTCGCAGGCAATTGACTGTCCGGCACGTGCACACCGGGCCGGCCCCCGTGACTCCTGGGCCTGCCCGGTCGCTTCCGCCCACTTTCGCACTTTCGCACTTTCGCACTTTCGCACTTTCGCACTTTCGCACTTTCGCACTTTCGCACTTTCGCACTTTCGCACTTTCGCACTTCCGCACTTCCCCTCCGATTGCGGCCAGCCGCCCGCGCGTGCACTTTGTCCACGTTTCCATCACGCTCCCGCAGCCCTGCCGCACCGTGGCTTTTGATGTGCTCCGCCCCCGCCTGCTCGCCTGGTACGATGCCGCGCGCCGCGACCTGCCGTGGCGCACCCCGCCGGGCGAGCAGCCGGACCCGTACCGCGTGTGGCTGTCGGAGGTGATGCTGCAGCAGACGCGCGTGGAGACGGTGCGGCCGTACTACGAGCGGTGGCTGGCGCGCTTTCCCACCGTGCAGGCGCTGGCGGACGCGCCGCTGGACGAGGTGCTCAAGGCGTGGGAGGGGCTGGGATACTACTCGCGCGCCCGCAACTTTCACGCGGCCATCCGCACCGTCGCCGAGCGCCACGGCGGCCGCGTTCCCGGCGAGACGGAGGCGTTCCGCGCGCTTCCCGGCGTGGGCCGCTACACGGCGGGCGCGGTGATGTCCATCGCCTTTGGGCGCGCGGAGCCCCTGGTGGACGGCAACGTGCGCCGCGTCTTTGCCCGCTGGATGGACGATCCCGCGCCGGCGGACGATGCGCTCTGGCGGATGGCCGCGGAGCTCATTCCCGGCGAGCGCCCGGGCGACGTGAACCAGGCGCTGATGGAGCTGGGCGCCACCGTCTGCACGCCGCGCAACCCGCGCTGCGGCGAGTGCCCCGTCCGCGAGTGGTGCGCGGCGTACGCGGCCGGCACGCAGAACGAGCGCCCCGCGCCCAAAAAGGCCGCGCCGCTCCCGCACGAAGACACCGCCGTCCCCGTCATCCAGCGCTCCGGCGAGGTGCTGCTCGTCCGCCGCCCCGTGGCCGCGCGGCTGGGCGGGATGTGGGCCTTTCCCCAGGCCGTCCGCACCGACGGCGAATCCCTCCCCGCCGCCGCCGCGCGCGCCGCCCGCGACGGGCTGGGCATCGGCATCCGGATCGGCGAGCCGGTCGCCGTGGTGCAGCACACGTTCACGCACGTCCGCGCCACCTACCACGCCCTCCGCTGCACCGTCACCGACGGCGATCCGCAGCCCCTGCAGTACGATGCCGTCGCGTGGATCCCCTGGGCCCGCATTGGCGACTACGCGCTCCCCGTGGCCCAGAAGCGCATCGCCGCCCTCGCCGCCGAAACGACGCTGTTCACCGGCGGCTGATCCGCATCCACCACGGATCACGATCTCCCTGCCCGCACGACCGGCGGACAGATCCCAGCCGGGGCAGAGCGAATGAATTCGCCGCAACGAACACACGATGTCCGCCTGCGCGGACTGTCCGCCGCGGGCGGGTGCCACGCCACCGGCATAGCCCGTAGTTGAAGCAGTTGAAGCCCTGTTCGCAGAGCGCGTCAGCGCGAGACAGGGCTTGCCGCTGTCCCAGCGGCGGGTTCACCCGCTCAGGACGGAACCTCGCCCACGGATCGTGGTTCGCGGGCGGGTGCCACGCCGCCGGCCGTCGTCCCGTGCACGGGTGGGTTCCCCCCTCTCCGCGCGCAGTTTGCGCGGGGAGGGGCCGCGGGAGGGGCGGGCTGCTGCCGGCGCGATCCCCACCACCGCGACGGAACCCACCTCCCCCAGCGCCGTTACGTAAGGAGGCTCTGGGGGAGGCCCCGGAACTTCATGCTCCATGGGCGAGTAGCAGTCGGCCGCGGTGTGCGGTTCTGCATCCGGCGCACTTTCGCGGCGGCGGTGAAGCGCTAGATTGGCCGAAAGCACCAGGGAAAATCGGCCCCCCGGCCGCCTTCCCCGCCCGGCTCCGCGCTTTCCAGCCGAACAACCGAACGCACGCGGCCGCCCCCCGACGGACCGGCGTGCACCATTCATCAACCACCGCTTCCACGACCTCCCGGAGCCTCCCATGAACCCGTTCGCCCGCACCGCGGCGCCCCTGGCCGCGTGCCTGCTTACCGCCGGCCTGGCCGGGACGGCGCACGCCCAGCCCGGCATCACGCCCCTGCGGCTGGGGCAGTCCCTGACCGGCGAGCTGGTGCAGACCGACGAACCCGTGAACAACCGCGGCCGCTTTCACGCCTACCGCATCGACGCGGCGCAGGGACAGCGGCTGCTGGTGACGGCGGAGTCCAACGACTTCGATACCTACCTCGTCGTGGGCCGCCAGGTGGGGCCCGTGCTGGACGAGATCAAGACGGACGACGACGGCGGCGAGGGCACGCACTCGCGCCTGCGCTTTACGGCGCCGCGCGCGGGGTCGTACATCGTGCTCGTGCAGGCGTACGCGGAAGAGGGGATGGGGCCGTACACGGTGGCGCTGGGCGAGGCCCCCGCGGCCAGCACGGGCGGCCTCCGCCCCATCTCGTTCGGCGGCACGGAAGAGGGCACCCTGGCCGACACGGACGAGGAGGACGAGGAGAACGGCAAGTTCTACGACGCGTACTCGTTCCGCGGCCGCGCCGGGCAGCGCATCGAGGTGGAGATGACGTCGGGCGACTTCGATACCTACCTTGCCCTGGGCCGGCTGGACGGCTGCGACTGGGAGGAGCTGGCCACGGACGACGACGGCGGCGAGGACACCCACGCCCGCCTGCGCTACGTGATTCCCGCGGACGGCGAGTACGTGGTCCGCGCCACCTCGTTCAGCGAGAACACGGGCGCGTACACGCTGGCCCTGCGCGAGCGCGCCGCCAGCCAGAGCCCCGCCGCCGCCCGCCGCATCAGCGCAGGCGAGACGATGAACGGCGAGCTGGACGAGAGCGATGCCGTGCTGGACACGGACCAGTCGTTCTACGAGCTGTGGACGTACCAGGGCCAGGCCGGCGAGCGGCTGCGCATCAGCATGACCGCCGCGGAGTTCGACACGTACCTGGCCATCGGGCGGATGGACGGCGAGGAGTTCGAGGAGATCGCCACCATGGACGACGGCGGCGAGGGCACCAACACGCTGCTGGAGGTCACGCTCCCCGCCGCCGGCGAGTACGTGATCCGCGCCAACTCCTTTGGCGCCGACGAGACGGGCACCTACACCCTGCGCGTGGAATCCTCGCGGACCCCGTGACCCGCGGGTGAGGGGTGGATGGATGATGGATGACGCGGAAGGCCTCCGTCCCCGGTTGGGGCGGAGGCCTTCTGGCGTTTCGGCCGTACCGGGCTCGAGCCGATGGGGCCCGCATCCGTCCTGAGCGGGTAAACCCGCCGCAACGACAGCGGAAAGCCCCACGGTGCTGCTGTTGGGGCTTCACCTGCGGAAAAGAGCCGGCGCATGCCGGTCGAGGAAGCGCAGGACGGCGCTCGCGCACACCCCCGCGCGCCAAAACTGTCATTCCGAGGGAGCGCACGACAGCACTCGCCCGTGCCACGATCCATGCGCGCGACCGAGGAATCTTCTCCGCCGCCGCAGGTGCTCCGCTCCGTCCCACGGCACTTCGCCCGCAACGGGAGTCCGCGCAGGCGGACTTGGTGTCGTCGTTGCGGCGAATTCATTCGCTCTGTTCGCGGTGCCGAGTTTCCTCGATGGAATCTTGCCCCGGAGTACACCAGGGAGGTTCCAGCCCGGACGCGACCCACCTGCCACGGGCGAGTAGATTCCTCACTCGTTCCTCGTTCGGAATGACAGTCGAGGGGTGTCGCCGATGAAAATCAGCTCACCCGCGAAGCACCCGGACGTACGAAGGCGGAAGCAGGGTGCATGCCCCCCCGCTTCCGCCTCCGCACACATCCCACGATACTCACTCCTGAGTACATTGGCGGTATTTCCGCCGCGTCTACTTTAGACACTTTCAGCATCCAAGTCAAGCGCGCAGAGAGACTTAGCGGAAATACGGCCACGTCTCGACCGATCGTCCCCAGCGTGGCGGAATCCGATCCCGCACCGCCGAGTTTACGCCGCCGCCGGACGGAGCGCCGGCATCCGCGTGCCGCCGCGCAGCCACGCGCGCAGGGCCAGCGTGGCCACGACCGTCCACGCCAGCAGCGCGCCCGCCGCGATCCCGTTCGCCAGGCTGGGCTCCAGCGCGGCGCGGCCCTGCGCCGTCTGCCAGGCCACGCCCGCGCACGCGGCCAGCCACGCGCACCCCGCCGCGTGGATCCACGGCCGCGCGCGCATCGGCGCCACGCCGGCCCAGGCGAGGAGGATGGCGACCAGCGGCAGCGCCTGCAGCCCGTGGAATCCCACGGCGTGCAGGGGCAGGATGCTCGCCTGGCCCACGCGCGATCCGTTCACGGCGCTCATCCACATCCCCGCCGCGAACGCCCCCAACGTGGCCGCGCCGGCGTAGCGCAGGCTCAGCAGCAGCAGCCCATCTGCGCCGTCCATCCGCCGCGCCAGGATCTTCCACGCCAGGATGGCGAACAGCACGATCATCCCCACGGCGGCCAGGAAGAAGAATCCGCCCAGGATCTGGTCCGTCACGGAGCCCACCTTCGTGAACCGCGGATCGATGCCGCGCGCGATCTGCACGTTCTCCATCCCCAGCGCGTACAGGACGAGCCCCACGTGCCACGCGCGCCACGCCGTCCCCCCGCGCGGCGAAAAGCGGGCGAGCGGCATCAGCATCACCAGGGTGAGCAGGTAGATGCCCAGCGCCACGTCGAAGCTCATCGCCTTCTGCAGGTGCCCCTCCGCGCCCACCGCCTCCCCGCCGCGGATCGCGATCGCCGCCGCGCACCCCATCCCCAGGAGAATCGACAGCAGCGCCGACGCCGTCAGCGCCCACTCGCGCCGGAACACCCCCAGCGCGCCCGCCGCCGCCGTCCGTACGGCCGCGCTGATGCCGTCCGCCGCCCGCACGCGCCCCACGCTGGGCTCCGTCTCCGCCGGCTGCCCGTGCGCGGCGCGGCGGCTGCGGCTCCACGCCCGCAGCACGTAGTAGATCAGGAATCCCAGGGGGCCGAACATCAGCGTGGCCGCCAGGATCACGGACTGCACGGGGAGGGGCACGTACCGGTGGGCCATGTTGTCGCGGTAGATCACCAGCCCCACCACCTGGTCGAACGCCAGGATGTGGATCCACGCGATCAGCGCCACGTAGGGGTCCCGCAGCAGCCGCAGCACGCCCTCCGCGCTCCCGAAGTCCGCCATCATCCCCGGCCCCTCCTGCATGAAGATGGGGACGATGCCCACCACGTACAGGACGGAGAGAAACACGGGGAACGCGGCCGATTCCGCCAGCCACCGCGTGACCTTCCACGTGGGCAGCAGGACCAGGAGCAGCCACGCCACGATGGCGAATCCCGCGATGTTGAAGAGGGTGAGGTACATCGGAGGGGCTCCGGCGCGAAGCGTGAGGGGGCGGGAAGAAGGGGGATGCGGCCCCGGATGATACGGCGGATTCCACCGCGCATCCAGTGCGTCGCGTCCCCGTGCCCCCCAGGGAACGCACGAAGCCCCGGCCGGGTTTCGGCCGGGGCTCCAGGAGAGTTGTTCAAATCCTATCCTTCATGACAGAAGCCGTTTGACTTCCTGAGGGAGCGCACGCCGGAACTTGAACGTGCATAAGCCTTTGCGCGCGACCGAAGGATCTACTTCGCAGGGTACTGAGCCAGCCCAGGCGCCGGTTCCTTCCACGGGACGGTAGATCCTTCGGCCGGCGCCAGAGTTCGCAGCACGGGATGGAATCGGCGGCGCCTCCCTCAGGAAATCAATCGTGGGAAGCGCTTCTTAAACACATTCTTAAACACACTTTAAAGACGCGACGGATCGGGATCAGTCGCGGTCGATGCGCAGCGTGTACGGCCCCACGTGGCCGGGGGTGAAGGAGTTCGCGCGGATCACGTACTCGCCGTTCTGCGGCAGCGTCATCGTCAGCTCGCTGTTGCTGCCGTCCGGGCCGTCGTCGTTGGTCTCCAGTTCCGTCCACTCCCCGCCCAGCAACCGCCCGACGACGAGGTACGTGTCGAACGCGGTGGACGACATGCGGATGGTGATGCGCTCCCCCACGCCGCCCATGTACGTCCACGCCTCGTAGAACGAATCGTCCGCCGCGCGCGGGTCCGCGGGGTCCAGCCGGCCCTCGATGGTCCGCCCCGCCTGGATGGGCCACTTGGCCGCGTCGTCCGGCTCGCGCTCCGCCACCTCCGTTCCGCGCTCCACCGTCAGCGTGTACGCGCCGCGCCCGCCCGGCTCCGAGGAGCCCACGTGCACGTGGTGCTCGCCGTCCTCCTTGAGCGTCACCGTCAGGCGGCTGTTGGTGCCCTCGCCGCCGTTGTCGTCACTGTCCAGTTCCATGCACGTGCCCCGGTTCACCCGCCCAAAGTTCAGCCGCGCATCGAACGCATCCGACGCCAGCGTGATGACGAGCGTTTCGCCCGCCCGCCCCTGGTACGAGTAGGTGTCGGAGTACGAGCGGCCGTGGTCCTTGCCGTCCCCGCGCGCCAGCGCGCCCTGCACCGTCTGGCCCAGGGCGATGGGCGTTCCCGGGGCGGCGGGCGCGTGCTTGCCCTCGTCGTGAACGCCGGCGTCTTCCAGGATCAGGTCGTAGCTGCCCAGGCCGTCCGCGTCGAACGACTGGGCGCGGATCTCGTACGTGCCGCCCTCGGCCCCAACGTACTCCAGCGACGCGTTGGTCCCGCCGCCACCGTCGTCGTCCACGGAGCAGGCGTTGCACCCGGGCTGGATGTCGGGGCCCACGACCAGCGACGCATCGAAGTCGTCGGAGAGCAGCGTGACCACGTAGCGGTGGTGCGCCTGCGCGCTGAACCGCCACACGTCGTAGTGCGAGCCGCCCGCCAGCACGGGGTCGGACGCGGAGAGCTGGCCCGTGACGCGCTGGCCGGGGCGGATGACGTCCTGCGCGGCGGCGGGGTGCGCGGCGGCGAGAAAGAAGGGGCCGAGGAGAAGGATCGCGGGACGCATGAAGTCCGCTCCGAACGCGGGGAACGAGGGTCGCGGGGAGGATGTGATCCGCGGGAAAGGAAAAACCTCGGCGCACTGCTACCATCCGCCGCGCGCCACGTTCCGTCCCGCCGGCGGGACCGGCGCTACTGGCGGTCGACGAGCAGGGAATACCGGCCGCGGCTGCCGGGAGAGAACGCGTTCGCGCGGACGACGTACTCGCCGTCCGCGGGCAGCGTGACGGTGAGGTCGCTGCCGGTGCCGTCCGCCCCATCGTCGTTGCGCCCCAGCTCCTCCCACGCGCCGTTCACCATCCGCCCAAAGTAGAGGTACGCGTCGAAGTCTGGAGACCGCATGTGCAGGCGCACCGTCTCGCCGGCTCCGCCGCGATACGTCCACTCCTCGTACAGCGAACCGTCCTCCAGCCTGCCGTCCGTCTCGTCCAGCCGGCTCACGACGGTGGAACCCCGCGCCAGGTCCGAGCGCGTGTTCACCGTATCCGCACCCGCGAGCTCCGCGGTGCCGCGCTCCACCCGCAGCGTGTAGGCCCCCTGTACGCCCGCCACCAGGGATCCCACGTGCACGTGGTACTCGCCGTCCTGGTCCAGCGTCACCACCAGGCGGCTGTTGGTGCCCTCGCCGCTGTCGTTGTCGCGGTCCACCGAGATGCACGTACGGCGGTTCACCCGTCCAAAGTACACGCTGGTGTCGAACGCGTCCGAAGACAGGGTGATGACGAGCGTCTCTCCTTCCCGGCCCTGGTACGAGTAGGTGTCGTAGTACGAGCGGCCATAGCCCGTGCCGTCCCCGGACGCCAGTTCCCCCCGCACCGTCTCGCTCGCCGCGATGGGCGTGGCGGGGATGGGCGCAGGGTCCTGGTGGATCCCCTCGTCTTCCAGCGTCAGCACGTACGCGCCCAGGGCCTCCTCGTCGTAAGACTTCGCGCGGATCTCGTACGTGCCGTCTTCGGTGCCCGTGTACGCCACGGATGCGTTGGTGCCGTCCCCGCCGTCGTCGTCCGTCATGCAGGCCATGCACCCCAGGCCGGTTTCCGTGCCCACCACCACGACCGCGTCGAAGTCGTCCGAGCGCATGATGACGCGGTAGGTGTGGTTGGCCTGCGCGGGGAACCGCCAGAGGTCGTAGTGCGTGCCATTGTCCAGCACGCGGTCGGACAGGGCCAGCTCGCCCGCGACGCTTTCGCCGGGGCGGATGGTGTCCTGCGCGGCGGCGGACGGCGCGGCGGCGGCGACGGCGGATGCAAGGAGAAGAAAGAGGGGGCGCATGAAATCCGCTCCGAAAGCGGGAGGACGAGGGTCGCGGGGATGATCGATCCGCGGGATGGATGAACCTCGGCGCACTGCTACCATCCGCCCCGCGGCCGCGTTCCATCGACCGCATCCATCCCCCGAAACAGATTCGGATCGAAACGCAGCGCGGCCCCGCCGGTGAGGGCGGGGCCGCGCTGTCGTGGAGCAGGAAGGCCGATGCGATCAGGCGACCATCATCATCGGGTCTTCCAGGTACTGCTTGAGCGTTTGCAGGAACGCCGCGCCCGTCGCGCCGTCGATCACGCGGTGGTCGCAGCTGAGCGTCACGCGCATCCGCTGGCGGATGGCCATGTTGCCCTCGTCGTCCACCACCACCTTGGGCCCCACGGCGCCCACGGCCAGGATGGCGGCCTCCGGCGGGTTGATGATGGCGGTGAACTCCTCGATGCCGAACATCCCCAGGTTGCTGATGGAGAAGGTGCTCCCCGTGAACTCCTCGGGCTTGAGCTTCTTCTCCCGCGCGCGCCCGGCCAGCTCCTTGACCTCGGCCGCGATCTCCCGAAGCCCCTTGCGGTCCGCGTCACGGATGACGGGCGTGATGAGCCCCTCGTCGATGGCCACGGCCACGCCGATGTGCACCTGCTCGTACAGGTGGATGGCGTCGCCCGTCCACGCCGCGTTCACGAACGGGTGGTGGCGCAGCGCCATGGCCACGGCCTTGATCACGAGGTCGTTGGGGCTGGTCTTGATCCCCTCCTTGGCGAAGCGCTCGTTGACCTTTGCGCGCAGGGCCATGGCCTCGCCCATGTCCACCTCGATGGTGAGGTAGAACGTCGGCACCGGGCCGATGGACTGCGACAGGCGCCGGGCGATGGCCTTGCGCATCTGCGACAGCGGGTGCTCGCGGAAGCGCGCATCCGTGGACGGCTGCACGGCGGGCGCGGACGGAGCCGCTGCCTGCGCGGCGGCGGGCTCGGCCGCCTGGGGAGCCTGGGCCGCGGGCTGCTGCGCGCCGCCCTGGGCCACCGCCTGCTCCACGTCGCGCTTGACGATGCGGCCGCCGGGTCCCGTGCCCTGCACCCCGCCGATCTGCATCCCCGCCTCCTGGGCCAGCCTGCGCGCCAGGGGCGACGCCTTCACGCGCCCGTTGTCCGCGCCCGGTGCCCCGCCCTGCTGCGCGGCCGGGGCAGACGGGGCTTCTGCCGCCGGCTGCGGCTGCGGCTCCGGCTGCGCGGGCTCCGCCTTGGCGGGCCCGACAGCGGGAGCCGCGCCCTTGGCCGGCTGGGCATCGCCGCCGGCCTTCGCGTCACCCCCGGAGGCGGGGGCTTCCGCCGCGGCCGGGGCGGGCGCGGAGCCCGCGTCGCCGGCGAGGGCGGAGATGTCCTCGTCCGGCGCCGCGATCACGCCGATGAGCGAGGCCACGGGCGCCGTGTCGCCCTCGGCGATGAGCCGCTTGCGCAGGGTGCCGCTGCCGCGGGCCACCAGCTCCATGGTGGCCTTGTCGGTCTCCACCTCGGCCAGGACGTCGCCTTCCTTGACGTCGTCGCCCTCGTTCTTGAGCCAGGTGACCAGGCGCCCCTCTTCCATCGTGGGGGAGAGCGCCTCCATGTAGACTTTCGTCGCCATCAGTCTCTGTGTGCGAAAGTGCGTGCGTGCGGTCGTGCGCCAGTGCGTGAGTGGACCCCTGCCGCACTCACGCACTTACGCACTCACGCACTTATCTGTAGAGGACCTGGTTCACCTTCTGTACGACCAGCTCCGCGCTGGGCTTGGCGGCCTTTTCCATGGCCTTGGCGTACGGCATGGGCACGTCCGCCTGCGTCACCCGCATGATGGGCGCGTCCAGGTGGTCGAACGCCTCTTCCTGGATCATGGCGGCGATGGTGGCCGTGATGCCGCCGTACGGCCAGCCCTCTTCCAGCAGCACCACGCGGTTGGTCTTGGCGACCGTCTTGAGGATGGCGTCCGTGTCCAGCGGGCGCAGGCTGCGCAGGTCCAGCACGTCCGCCTGGATGCCGTCCTTTTCCAGCTGCGCGGCGGCCTTGAGCGCCTCGTGGATCATCTTGCCGTGGGTGATGATGCTGACGTCGCTTCCCTCGCGCTTGAGGTCCGCCACGCCCAGGGGGATGATGAAGTCGTCATCCTCGGGCACCTCGCCCTTCATGTTGTACAGCATCTCGCCCTCGAAGACGCACACCGGGTCGTCGTCGCGGATGGCGGCCTTGAGCAGCCCCTTGGCGTCCGCCGGCGTGCCGGGCACCACCACCTTCACGCCCGGATAGTGCGCGACCTGCGACTCCAGCGCCTGCGAGTGCTGCGCGGCCAGCTGCAGCGCCGCGCCCGTGGGTCCCCGGAAGGTGATGGGGATGCGGAACTGGCCGCCGCTCATGGAGCGCATCTTGGCCGCGGCGTTGAAGATCTGGTCGAACGCCAGGATGGCGAAGTTCCAGGTCATGAACTCGATGACCGGCCGCACGCCCGTCATGGCCGCGCCCACGCCCAGCCCCGCGAAGCCCAGCTCCGTGATGGGCGTGTCCACCACGCGCATGTCGCCAAAGCGCTCCAGCAGCCCCTTGGACACCTTGTACGCGCCGTTGTAGACCGCGACCTCTTCGCCCATGAGGAAGACGTCCGGGTCGCGCTCCATCTCCTCGGCGAGCGCCTGGTTCAGGGCCTCGCGATAGGTAATCACCGCCATCGGTTAGCGATTCCTCATGTCGAAGTAGAGACGGCCGTTCACGTCTTCGTCGGCGTAGATTTCCGTGTAGAGCTGGTCCACCCCGGGCTCGGGCGACTTGTCGGCGAAGTCGGCGGCTTCCTCGCTCAGCTGCTTCACCTCGGCATCCATCTTCTCCAGCTCTTCCTGGCTCAGGATGTTTTGCCGCGCCAGCAGGTCGGCGAAGATGCGGATGGGGTCGTTCCCCTTCTCCTTCTCCACGTCTTCCTTGGTCCGGTACACGCCGCTCACCGGGTCAGACATGGAGTGGCCCACGAAGCGGTACGTCCGCGCCTCGATCAGGGTCGGCCCTTCCCCGCGGCGGGCGCGCTCCACGGCTTCCTTCGTCACCCGGTACATGTCGAGGACGTCCATTCCGTCCGCCACGGCGGAGGGCATGGCGTAGGCGGTGGCCTTCTGGTAGATGTCGTACAGCGACGACGCGCGCTCCCAGGCCGTGCCCATCCCGAAGCGGTTGTTCTCCACGATCAGGATCATGGGGACCTTCCACAGCGCCGCCATGTTGAGCGACTCGTGGAACGCGCCCTGGTTCACGGCCGCCTCGCCGCAGTACACCTGCACCACGCGGTCTTCCTGGCGGTACTTGATCTTCCACGCCACGCCCAGCGCCAGCGGGATCTGCGCGCCCACGATGCCGTGGCCGCCCAGGTAGTTCTTCTCGGCGTCGAACATGTGCATGCTGCCGCCCTTGCCCTTGCTGCAGCCGTCCGCGCGTCCGTACAGCTCGGCCATCACGGCGCCGGGGGTGATGCCGCACTGCAGCGCGTGCACGTGCTCGCGGTAGGCGGTCATCACGTAGTCGTCGGGCCGCTGCGCGTGGATGGCGCCGATGGCCACGGCCTCCTGCCCGATGTACAGGTGGCAAAAGCCGCCGATCTTGCCCAGGGCGTACGCCTCGGCCGTCTTTTCCTCGAAGCGGCGCGCCAGGAGCATGTCGTACATCATCCGGCGCAGCTTGTCCGGCTCCAGCCCCTGCAGCCGCTCCTCGTCGGAGAGCTGGGGCTTGTGCTCGGTCTGCGACTCGCGGTCCAGCTCGCCGCCGGCCTCCGCCGCCGCTTCCGGCGACCGGTCCTCGGCCTCGGCGACCGCGGCCACGCCTTCGTTCGTCTTTTCGTCAGCCATCACTCTTCTCTTTACCGTTGCCCCATGTGGGTCCGGTTGATCAGGCGGAGTGCTCCTCCGCCGCGAGTACGCCCTCGTAGACCTCGGCGAGACTGATCACGACGTCCAGTGCTTCGAGCCGGATCTCGCCTTCCATCCCGATGGTTTCCGCGTAATGCCAGAAGTGCTCCCCGCGGCGTGTGTACCACTCCACCCGCGGCTGGTCCTGCGCGACGAGGAGGTAGTGCTGAAGCGAGGGGATACCCCTGTAGCTCTCCCACTTCCTTCCGTGGTCGTAGTTCGCCGTGGAAGGGGACAGGACTTCCACCAGTAGGAGCGGGTTTCGAAGCACATCTGCTCCGCGAACCGTTCGCAGCTGGGCCTCACCGCAGAAGACCGCGACATCGGGCACGAACGTATCATCGCTGCCATCCACCGCTACCAGCGTTCCCTGGGACAGCACGCGACAACCTCCCGGACGCAGACGCGTGCGCAACGCAAACGCGACGTTCTCCGCGACAAGCCCGTGCTTGAGCGAGGGCGCCGAAAGGGAAACGATCTGCCCATCCACGAACTCCAGGCGCTCGTCGGTCGCCTCGGCGGCGGCGATGAAGTCGTCCAGGGTGACGATCGCGGACTGCGGGTGCGTGGCCATGCGCGCGTCCCCTAGAAGCTCCCCAGCTGCACCAGCTTGGGCGCGGGCGGGGTCACCATGGCGGCGCGGAGGGCGGCCTCGGCGGGGTCGATGGCCACCTCGCCATCCACGTCCGCCTCCACGATCTCGGTGATGCTCCCCGGTCCGCCCGCGTCGATGGTGCGCGCCTGCTCCTTGGCGTGGTACGACGAGCGCACCAGCGGCCCGCTCTCCACGTGCCCAAAGCCCAGCTCCCGCTCGCCGATCTCCTTCCAGCGGCGGAACTCGTCCGGATGCACCCAGCGGTCCAGGGGCACGTGGTGCTCCGAGGGGCGCAGGTACTGGCCCAGCGTGAGGATGTCCACGGACGCCTCGCGCAGGTCCTTCATGGACTGGTAGATCTCGTCCTCCGTCTCGCCCATCCCCAGGATGATGGCGCTCTTGGTGAGCTGCGCCGGGTTCATCCGCTTTACGGCGCCCAGGAACGAGATGCTGCGCCAGTAGCGCGCGCCGGGGCGAACCAGCTTCGACAGGCGCTCCACCGTGTCGATGTTGTGCGCCAGGATCGCCGGCCGGGCCTCGACCACCGTCTGCAGGGCGGCCTCGTTGCCCTTGAAGTCGGGGATGAGCACCTCCACCGTGCAGCCGGGAACGCGCTCGTGGATCTGGCGGATGACCTCGGCGTAGATGCCGGCGCCGCCGTCCTTGAGCTCGTCGCGGTTCACGGAGGTGATGACGGCGTGCTCCAGCCCCATGGTCACCACGCTGTCGGCCACGCGGCGCGGCTCGTCCCAGTCCAGCTCCGTGGGCAGGCCGTGGGCCACCGCGCAGTACTTGCACGCGCGGGTGCACACGTCGCCCAGGATCATGAAGGTGGCCGTGCCGCTCTCCCAGCACTCGCCAATGTTGGGGCAGTGGGCCTCTTCGCACACCGTGTGCAGCCCCTGCGACCGCATCAGCTCCTTGAGCCGCAGGTAGTTGGGGCTGCCGGGCGCACGCACCTTGAGCCACTCGGGCTTGCGGGCGCGGTGCGATACGGGCTCGGTGCCGTCGAGGCGGGGCACGTTGACGGTGCCCTTGCTCTTGACGATCCCGTTGTCCTTGCCCGCGGGCGCGTAGCCGCGCTGCGGGGCGTCGGGCGCCTGGATGCTCATATTCCTTCTCCGCGGGGGCGGACCCCCGCCGTGAATCATCCTGTTTGTTGCGCGCGCGGGCGGAGCGCGCGTAAGGCTGCTCCGCCCCGTTTGTGCGCGAGCCCGGCCGCGGCGCCGCAAGGGGCGGGCCGGGCCGGGTGTCATGCAAACAAGTTAGCCAACCGCACAAGGTACCGCAAATCCGCGTCTCCCAAGCTGAACGCCGCTCAGTGTACGCGATCGGCATGTGGGGTGCAACATTGATCCAGCTCAGAACAAATCAAACCCCGGCCGTGCAGATCCCGGTCGCGGCCACACATCTGTTCCATTGCAATGTGACCAGCCAGCAGCTACTCATAAAACGACGGTATTTCTGAAGATCACGATCCACAGGAGAACGTCGCATGAGAAAAGTCAGGCTGCACGCGGAGGACCTGAAGGTGGAATCCTTTCCCACGGCGGCAGAGGTGCCGTCGCGGGGCACGGTCCGGGCGCACAACACGCACCACACGGGGTGCGGCTGCGCGTACACGATGGACCCGGGGAACTTCGATTGCTACTCGTACGCCGTCCAGTGCCCCGCCAGCTACGTCCCCACGAACTGCACCTACAGCGAACCGACCAACGCCGCGTGCGACGGGTGCCGGGACTCCGTGACGTACTGCACGCCGTAACGAAGACGGCCGCTGAAAAGAGCCAACGGCAGACTTACGCGGAGGCGCGCAGAACGGGGAGACAAAAAAGAGAACGGCAACAGCAATCTCACACAGAGGAACAGAGGAACAGAGGAACAGAGGTAAGCACCCTTCGTCATATGTTACCTCTGTTCCCCCTGTTCCTCTGTGTGATGCCAATCCGTTGTCGTTTCCGCAGTTCTCCGCGTCCTCCGCGTGAGATCACCCTCCCTCACGCAGCTGGATCCACGCGCAGCACGGCGGGGGACAGCCCCTGCACCTCCAGCGCCCGGATCGCAAGGCCGATGCGGGCCCAGGGCGTCGGCACCGTGCGCATCACGCTCACCCCCTCGCCACGGGCGATGCGGTCCACCTCCACCTCCACGCGGTCCAGCGTCGCCCGCAGCGCCTCTTCGGCGGACGCGCCGCGGTCCACGGCGACGGCCCAGGCGTGCGCGCGCCGGTCGGGCACGGGGGGCGCGGCGGCGTGGGCGGGCGCGCGGTGGCGGCGAGCCGCGTGCACCATGTCGCCCAGCAGCGCCGACGCCGTGGGGCCGCCGCCCGCGCCGGGGCCGGCCAGGCGGACGCGCCCGTTCCACGCGCTCTCCACGATCACCAGGTTCTCCTCGTCCCGCGTGCGGCCCAGGTCACCGCCGGCGGCCACGAGCACGGGCTCCACGCTGGCGACGACGCCCTCCGGCACGCGCACGGCCTCCGCCACCAGCCGCGCGGCGCCGCCCAGCGCGCGGGCGCCGCGGGCCAGCCGGTCCGCGCCGTCGCGCAGGCCGCGGCGGCGCACGTCCAGCCGCGCCGGCTCCGTGCCGAACGCCAGCCACGCCAGGATGCGCAGCTTGTCCGCCGCGTCCTCGCCGCTCAGGTCGCGCGACGGGTCCGCCTCCGCGAAGCCGCGGGCCTGCGCGTCCGCCAGCGCATCGGCAAAGGTCCATCCATCCTCCAGCCGGCTCAGGACGTAGTTGGTCGTCCCGTTCAGGATGCCGCGCACGGACTGGATGCCCGTGAGGGAGAGCGACTCCCGCAGCGTCCGCACGACGGGGATGCCGCCCGCGACGGCGCTCTCGAAGTCCAGCCGTCCGCCGTGCCGCCGCGCGAGCGCCGCCAGCTCCGGGCCGTGCGCCGCGACGAGCGCCTTGTTGGCCGTCACCAGCCGCTTGCCGCGCGTCAACGTCGCGCGTGCGATGGCCAGCGCGGGCTCGATGCCGCCGATGGCCTCCACGACCACGTCCGCGTCCGCCGCGAGAAAGGCGTCCAGGTCCGTCGTGAGAAGCGCGCGGTCCAGCTCGTCCGGGCGCGGGCGGTCGCCGTGGGCCACGAGCACGCGCATGAGCCGAAAGCGCAGGCCATGGCGGGCGCGCGTCTCGGCGGCGCCGTGGTGGAGCATGCGCACCAGCTCGCCGCCCACGGTGCCGCACCCGGCCAGCGCCACCCGCACCACCCGCGGCCCGCAGGCCAGCGCCGGGACGGGGATCCGGTCGCTCTCGGTCTTCAGTGCCGTGCTCATCTGCTCTCTATCGTCCAGGAAAGTTGAACTTCATTGAGGGATGGATGGATCACGCCGCCCCCACCCGCTCGCCGCCTCGCGACAGAACTTCATCTCGGGAAGGACGGATCGCGCCGGCAGCGGAGCGCCCCCCATCCCCGGCCCTTCCCCCACAAACTGCGTGGGGGAAGGGAGACCTTCATCGGAAGAGGATGGATCGCGCCGGCAGCGGCCCGCCCCTCCCCCGGCCCCTCCCCGCTCGTTCCTCGCGGAGAGGGGAGAACCCCAGCCCGTGCACGGGCCCTGGCCGGCGGCGTGGCACCCACCCGTGCCGGACGGTCCGCGCAGGCGGACATCGTGTGTTCGTTGCGGCGAATTCATTCGCTTGGTCCGCCTTCAGCCGATCCAGACCCCGGCCCATCACCCCATCTCCACTCCCGCCGGCTCCGCCGCCCGCAGCGCGTCCGCCAGGATGGCGGAGACCTGGTCCAGCTCCAGCAGGAACGCGTCGTGGCCCGTGATCGAGCGGATCTCGCGGTACTCGGCGCCGGCGGCCTGTGTCCAGGCGCGCACCTCGTCCGCGCTGTACAGCAGGTCGCCGGGAATGCCCACGCCCACCACGTGGCCGCGGATGCCGCCCAGCGCCGCCGCCACGCCGCCGCGCCCGGCGCCCACGTCGTGCGAATCCATCGCCCCCATGAGCGCCCGGTAGCTGCGGACGGTGAATCGGTCGCGCAGCTTGCGGCCGTGGTGGTCCAGGTATCCGCCGACCGACCACCCGCCGTCCCCGTCCCGTTCGCGGCCAAAGCGCTCCGCCTGCTCGTCCGCCGTGCGGTACGTCATCATCCCCACCATCCGCGCCACCTCCAGCCCCGCCTCGCCGCCGGTCTCGATGGCGCGGCGCTGGATGTGGTTCCACGCGATGGCGTACGCCGAGTGCGCGGCCGGCGCGGCCAGCACGACAAGCGCGCGCGGCAGCTCCGGGTTCTGCGCCGCCCACTCCATGGCCACCATCCCCCCCAACGACCCGCCCGTCGCCAGCGCCACCGACGCGACCCCCAGCTCCTCCACCAGCCGCTGGACGAGCCGCGCCTGGTCCCGCACGGTGATCGGCGGGATGGGCCCATCCGCATCCTCCCCCTGCCGTTGCCCGCTATTCCCTATTCCCTGTTCCCTATTCCCTGCAGTTCCTGCCGCTCCCGCCCACGTCGTCCCGTAGCAGCTGCCCAGCAGGTTCGTGCACAGCACGGCGTACCGGTCCGTGTCGATGGGCTTTCCCGGGCCGATGCCGTCCATCCACCAGTCGCCCACGGCGTCCGACGAGCCCGTGAGGGAGTGAAAGACGAGCACCAGGTTGTCGCGCGCCTCGTTCAGCTCCCCGTCCAGGTGATAGGCCTGCACCACGTCGCGCAGGACGTCGCCGCTCTCCAGGCGCACGTCGCCCACGCGCTGGTACCGCCGCTCCCGCGCGCTCATGCGACCCCCTCCAGCACGGGCGCCTCGCGGACCGTCGTGCCGCCGCGCCCGGAGAGCGGCGCGCGGAACGAGTAGACGCGCAGGGGAACGCGGTGCGCCCGCGCCAGCCGCGCCGCCTCGGGATGCACGACCGTCGCGCCTCCCTCGGCCAGAACGACGAGCGCGACGGGATCGATCTCGCCGATGGGCCGGGCGTCCGCGTGCGTGCGGGGATCGCGGTCGTACACGGCATCCACGTCCGTCACGATGTGGCACTCCGCCCCCAGCGCCGCCGCGATGGCCACGGCGCTGGTGTCCGATCCGCCGCGCCCCAGCGTCACCGTCTCGCCGTCGTCGCGCTGCGCCTGGAACCCGCTGACGACGGGGACCGTCCCCGCCGCCAGCAGCGCGCGCAGGGGGAACGGGTCCACGTCGTCGATGCGCCCGCCGCAAAAGCCGCCCTCCGCCCCCACACCCGCCTCCCCGCCCCGCAGGCTGCGCGCGGGCACGCCCAGCCCCGCCAGCGCCGCCGCCAGCAGGGCAGCGGACAGGTCCTCGCCCGTGGCCAGGGCCCGGTCCGCCTCGCGGCCGTCCACCGGCGCGCCGGGAGAAACGGCGCGCAGCAGCTGGACGATGCGGTCCGTCCCCGCCCCCCGCGCGCTGACGACGACGGCCACCCGCCGCCCCCGCCGCACGTGGGCCGCCACCCGCCGGGCCGCCCGCCGCACGCGCGCGGGCGACCCCAGCGAGGTGCCGCCGAACTTCAGGACGAGGACCGGCGCCGCGCTCACAGGCCGATGGCGGCGCGCAGGGCCGCGTCCAGGTCGCGCGTCAGGTCGTCCACGTCCTCGATCCCCACGGAGAGACGGATCAGGTCCGGCGTCACCCCGGCCGCCTCGCGCTCGTTGGGCTCCAGCTGCTCGTGCGTGGTGCTCCAGGGGTGGATGATCAGGCTCTTCGCATCCCCCACGTTCGCCACGAGGCTGAAGAGCTTCAGCTCGCCGATCACCTTCTTCGCCGCCTCCTCGCCCCCCAGCACGCCGAAGGTCAGCACCCCGCCGAATCCGCCCTCCAGGTACTGCTTGGCGATGCGGTGCGTGGGATGCGACTCCAGCCCCGGGTAGCTCACCCACGTCACGGCGGGATGGCCTTCCAGGAAGCGCGCGACGGCCAGGGCGTTCTCTGTGTGGCGCTGGATGCGCAGGTGCAGCGTCTCCAGCCCCTGCAGGAAGAGGAAGGAGTTGAAGGGGGAGAGCGCCGCGCCCACGTCGCGAAGGAGGAGGACGCGCAGGCGGATGGCGAAGGCGATGTTGCCGAACGTGGGCGCGAAGCTGAGGCCGTGGTACGCCGGCTCGGGGTCCACGTAGAAGTCCTTGAAGCGCGGCTCGCGGGCCCAGTCGAACGTGCCGCCGTCCACCACCACCCCGCCGATGGACGTGCCGTGCCCGCCGATCCACTTGGTGGCCGAATGGAGGACGATGTCCGCGCCGTGCTCCAGGGGACGGAAGAGGAAGGGCGTGGCGAAGGTGTTGTCCACGACGACGGGGACGCCGGCCGCGTGCGCCACGTCGGCGATGGCGCGAAAGTCGGGCACGTCCAGCCGCGGGTTGCCGATGGTCTCCACGTAGACCGCCTTCGTGGTCTCGTCGATGGCGGCCGCGAACGCCTGCGGATCGTTGCCGTCCACGAAGCGCGTGGTGATGCCCAGCCGCCCCAGCGTGTACTTGAGCAGCGTGAACGTGCCGCCGTAGAGCGAGGAGGACGCGACGATGCTGTCCCCCGCCTGCGCCAGGTTCAGCAGGGCGAGCGTCTGCGCGGCCTGCCCGCTGGCCACCGCCACGGCCGCCGTGCCGCCCTCCAGCTCCGCGATGCGCTTCTCGAATACGTCCGTGGTCGGGTTCATGATGCGCGTGTAGATGTTGCCGAACTCGCGCAGGCCAAACAGGCTGGCCGCGTGGTCCGGCCCGTTGAACACGTACGACGTCGTGGCGTAGATCGGCACGGCGCGGGCGTTGGTGGTGGGATCGGCGATCTCCTGCGCGCTGTGCACGGCGCGGGTGCCCAGTCCCAGCTTGGCCGGCGCGTCCTGGTCGATGATGCTCATCTGCGTTGCTCCGTTGTGTGTGTGGTACGGACGAAAAAAGCCCGGCCCTCTCCGTGGGGAGAGGGCCGGGCGGGTCGATCAGCCGAGGTGATTCCGGCTTATCTCGCGTCGTCGTGCTTGCTGCATGCACGCGCGCGCCCGTCCGTCTCTCCCGGGGGGAGGACGCACAGACACATGCAGCACATGCACATCGCAACGGCGCGGTTGGCCATCGTCAGGGTCTCGGTCGGTCGTTTTGGGTGCGGACGCGGCACGGTGCCGCGTCCGGTCTCCTACAGTGCGTCGACGGAAGGCGTCCCGTCAAGCGCGTTGAATCAGCGAGCCTGCTCCCAGGGCAGGTCCGCGCGGCCGAAGTGGCCGTAGTTGGTCGTGCCGCGGTAGATGGGGCGCAGCAGGTCCAGCCGGTCGATGATGGCGCGCGGGCGGAAGTCGAAGCCGTTCTTCACGAACTCCGCCGCCGCGCGGGCGTCGCCCGTGCCGAACGTGTCCACCTTGACCGACACCGGCTGCGCCATGCCGATGGCGTACGCCACCTGCACCTCGGCGCGCTTGGCCAGCCCCGCGCGGACGATCTCGCGCGCCACGAAGCGGCAGAAGTACGCGCCGCTGCGATCCACCTTCGACGGGTCCTTGCCGCTGAACGCGCCGCCGCCGTGCCGGCCCATGCCGCCGTACGTGTCCACGATGATCTTGCGCCCCGTGACGCCCGCGTCCGCGGAGGGACCGCCCTGGACGAAGCTGCCCGTGGGGTTGACGAGGATCTTGAGGTCGTCGTGGTACCAGCCGCCCAGCCCCTCAGGGATGACCGTCGTGGCGACGAAGTGGCGGATGGCGTCGCGGTCCACGTCCGCCGTGTGCTGCGTGCTCACCAGCACGTCCGTCACGGCGATGGGCGTGTTGCCGTCGTAGATCACCGACACCTGCGTCTTGCTGTCGGGGCGAAGCCAGTCCACCGAGCCCGCCTTGCGGTGCGCGGCCAGCGACGCGGCCAGGCGGTGCGCCAGCAGGATGGGCAGGGGCATGAGCTCCGGCGTCTCGTCCGTCGCGTAGCCGAACATGATGCCCTGGTCGCCCGCGCCCTGGTCGCCGGACAGGCTCGTCTCCACGTCCACGCCCTGGGCGATCTCGCCGGCCTGCGCGGAGAGGAACGAGGTGATGGCCACGTCGTCGGCGCGGAAGGGCTGGTCGGCGTCCGTGTAGCCGATCTCGCGGATGGCGTCGCGGACCACGGCCTCCAGGTCCACCTGCGCGTTGCTCGTGATCTCGCCGGCCAGCACCACGTTGCTTTCCTTGACCAGCACCTCGCAGGCCACGCGGCTGGCGGGGTCCTGCGCCAGGTGCGCATCCAGGATGCTGTCGGCGATGGCGTCGCACACCTTGTCCGGGTGCCCCTCGGACACGGACTCGCTCGTAAAGGTGTAGGTGACGGCGGCCGGCGCCTCGGTCTCGGTCAGGACGGTGCTCATGCGGGTCTCGCGGGTTGAACGTGGTGGGACCGACTGAAAAGGGCCCGCCGTCGGTCAGGACGGTCGGGCCCGTTTGACGCTTTAGGCGATCTCCCGTTGCTGGTGCGAGCCCGCCAAGCTGTCGGTCAAAGCGCTCGCGCCGCCCGGGCGTGTCCCGGGCCGGGATTCGGTCACATCTCAAAAACGAAAGGGGCCCCGCAGCGTACAATCCGCTGCGGGGCCCCCGCGAGCGGTTTAGCACATTTATAACGCGGAGCAATCGCTGCAACTCGCCGCGGCACCCTTTCAGGTGCGGCCGAAACGATAATGGCAGCGGGCGGATGGCGCAAGTGCGAACCCTTTCCCGTCGCCGCGCGGACGCCTTTTGGACGAACGTGACGACACCACTGGTGCTGTCCCCTTCGTTCAATTACCCTTGGATTGCGCACGGTGAGCACGCCACCCCTGTGTCCCTCACGAACGAGGCGATGCCTGTAGATTACGTGGACCACATCCGACGGCTGGACTGGCCGGGACTGCGGGAGTTGTGGAGCAGGATCGAGCGAGGCACGGCCGCCGGCTGGCCCGCCGGCAAGGCGCTGGAGCACCTGGTTCTCCGCGCGTTCGAGCTCAGCGGCGCCACGGTGCAGTGGCCGTACGGCGTGTTCATCGACGGCGCGATCCTGGAGCAGATCGACGGCGCGGTACACCTGAACGGCCTGTCCTGCATCGTGGAGTGCAAGGACACCGCGGGGCAGACGAACACCGATGCCATCGCCAAGCTGCGGAACCAGCTGCTCCGCAGGCCCGCGGGCACCATCGGGTTGATGTTCAGCCGGACCGGCTTTACGCATTCGGCCATGGTGCTGGCGGATTTCCTGGCGCCACAGTGCGTTCTGCCCTGGGATGGTGAAGAGATTGCGTATATGCTCGACCAAGAGGACTTTACTCTGGCGCTGGTGGCCAAGTACCGTCGGAGCATAGAACACGGCAGCACCCGTGACTTCGACATTCGCCAGGAGGTGAGCCTGTGAAGACGTACGTGGTGGCAGAAACCGCGTTTCATGGGCGGTTGATGAAGCGGCTGCTGCACGTCGCGAACCTGCCGGAGTTCGTCGTGGTGAGGGGCGGCAGGCAGATGTCGGCCGTCCGGATGGCGGGCTCGATCCGGTCGAAGCGCGGCGTGCCGGTCGTCGTCGTCCTGGATGCGGATACGGTGGAGCCGCACGCGATCCTGGAGAAACGGGACGTTCCCGAGTACCTGCTCGACAGGGGTTCATTCCCCGCCGGGCCGCCGCCGCCTGCCGTGCTGGTGATGGCCGTGCCGCAGGTGGAGGTGGTGCTGTTCAGCGATCCCGAGGCGCTGAAGTGCGTCCTGGGCCGGCCCCTCACAGAGCGCGAGAAGATCGAGGGCGAGTTCCGGCCGCGCGCCGTGCTCGACCGCCTGCTGGCTGACGTGCAGATGGATGAGGATGCCTTGCTCGAGAAGATCAATCCCAGGGCGGCCGCGTGTTTCGCGGCACATCCGCTGATCCGCGAGCTGGCGCAGGCGATCGAGAACGTGAACGCCGTCATGGCCGCCGCAATCGCCCTGGCGGACGCCGCATGATCACGTAACCGCGGTCCAGACGGTGACAGGCTTGGGTTGAGCAAGCAGCGGGGCCTGCAGCGTGCGCTGCAGGGCCCCGCACGTTTTCGCAACGGAGCAGACACGCACTACAACCGGGTGCGCGCCCGCGCCGGCCGCCCCCTCAGATCGTCACGGTGGTACCGTTCACGTTTGCCGGACGGTTCGCCACGTTGCCGCTGTACGCGTGGTTGGAGCCCCCGACGGCCGACACGCTGTAGCCGCCCGCCGCGCGGAACGTGTTGCCCGTAATGCTCAGGTCGGCGGCATGCTGCGCAAAAACACCGTACATGACGCCCGCTGGAGTGCGCGTTTCCGCGATGGAGTTGCCGGAGATGACGTACCCCTGCGTTCCGAGCGTGGTGTCACCGAGCAGCAGGATGGCCTGCGTGTACGTGGCGGGCCCATTGTTCTGGAACCTGTTGCCCGAGATGAGGTTGTCCCGCGTGCCCGCGGCCGCGCTGATCCCGGCATCCAGGTTGCCGGCGATCACGTTGCCGGACAGCACGTTCTGGTCGCCGTACAGGGTAGGACCCTGCGGCTGATACTGCAGCGCGAAGCCCGTCGTGGTGTTGTCCACGAGCGTGTTGCCGGTGAAAGTGCCGTACGACCCGACATGGTTGATCCCCTGCTTGCGGTTCTTGCGGCAGATGTTGCCGGTGCACGTCAGCCGGAACGTACCCGACTCGAACCCGCTGAACAGGTTGTTCTCAGCCACGTTGTCCGCAAACACGCAGTCGTAGGTCCCGCCCATGTAGTTGAAGCCGTTCTCGGAGCACCCCTCGGCGTAGCAGCCAATGACGCTGGCCCGGTACGTCCGTTTGGCCGGGTCGGCATCGTCCCCGCGGGCGTTCACCACGTTGCCCACGATCTTCACGCCCACCACGTCGCGGATGCTGATGTCCGAGCTGTTGGAGATGCCGATCGCCTTGGCGCGGGAGGTGAAATGCATTGTGATGTCAGGATGCAGCTTCGCGAAGACTCTCGGATTGAGCGCATCGTTCACGCCCGCGGTTGCCTCGCCCGAGAAGCGCACTCTGCGCACGCCCCCGCCGCTCACACCCAAGAAGGAGATCGCCACAAACCTGTCGACACCCGCGTCGTCCGGTTCTTCCTGGGCCTTGGCCGCGTCAAAATTGCCCATGATGATCTCGGCACCGCCCTCGCCCTCGACCCAGACATTGTTCTTGGTGATCCGGATTCCGATTACTTCATCTTTCGTAGGAGGCTGCGTTACGGGGGGAGGTGCGTAGGTGATCCGGTACCGGGCGGAGAGGATCACCCGCGCTCCCGCCGGCAGCGCCGCGGCCATCCTCTGCAGCGCCGTGGTGTCGTCGGTCGTACCGTCACCCACCGCCCCAAACCACTCGGGCCGCACGCCGGTGGCCGCCGCCGGGCCAAGCGTGATCTTGCCGCCGCCGCTATAGTCGAAGATCTGCCAGCGGCCTGCGTCGATCGGGGCATCGATGGTCACCGTGACGGTCGAAGCGGTAGGCCGGATGAGTCCGCCTGGAACGAACCGCAGCCCCTTTCCGGAGGTCGAAGTCGCCGAAATCGTGGTGCTTGCGCCGACGTCGTTCGTCCCGTTGGAGACTAGCACCTCTCCCGCAGCCATCGTCCAGATTCCCGGAAGCAGAACCGTGGTCGGGGAAGTGTTCGTGCTGAGATACGCGGCGGTCTCGTAGGTTCCGCCGCCGCCGCGGTCCAGCAACTTGCCGATAATCAGGTCATCGACTGGCATTTGTGCAGATCTCCTGAAGGAGGGTGGGGCTGCTTGCGACACCCTGAATGTAAACCGAATGAAAAACGAAGATAAGCGGGGCGGATGAATGGCTACATCGAACGCGCGCGTGGCCGCCGGGTGGGGGGCGGGCTGCCAGACGTGCGGCGCGCGCGTTGACCCGTGGAGGCCGATGCGGCTTGGAAGTTGCCTTCCACGGCCGCCCGATCACCGATCCTCTCACGAGACCATCCGATCACCCGTGGCCGACGCCAACTCCAACCCCCGCCGCTTCATCCGCCACACGGCCGACGTGCCCATCGAGGTGCGCGCGGTGGCGGGGAGCGAGTCCGTCGTGCAGCAGGGCACCAACATCAGCGAGGGCGGACTGGCGTTCGTCTCCGACGCGTGCCTGGACCAGGAGGGCACCATCGAGGTCCGCATCCCCGAGGTGGATCCGCCCTTCGAAGCACAGGCCCGGGTGGTGTGGTGCCGGCCGGAGGAGGACGGGCGCTTTCTCGTGGGCGTGCAGTTCCTGGACGCGAAGGACGAGTTCAGGGCGCGGATGGTGGAGCAGGTGTGCACCATCGAGAAGTACCGCAAGGACATCCTGGAGCAGGAAGGCCGCGACATCAGCGCGCAGGACGCCGCCGCGGAGTGGATCCAGAAATACGCCGGGCGGTTCCCCACCTCGTAGGCAACCTTCTGCCCGGCCGGCCGCGTCAGAAGGTCGTCCTCCCGCCCGTTGCCGACAACCTGCACGTCCGCTCACCTCGTCCCAGGCACTCCCATGCGTGTTCTCACCATTTTCGCGTTCGTGCTGACGGCCGCCGTCAGCCCGGCCGCGGCCCGCGCGCAGGACGCGCCGCCGCCCGCGCCCCTGCCGTCCGTGCAGCTTGCGCCGGAGATGGACCGCGTGCTCCGCGACTACGAGCGCCTGTGGGCCGCGGGCGACGCGGCCGGGCTGGCGGGGCTCTTCACGGAGGACGGCTTCGCGCTGCAGAACGGGCATCCGCCTGTGCGCGGGCGGGCGGCCATCCAGCAGGCGTACGCGAACGCGCGGGGGCCGCTGCGGCTGCGGGCGCTGGCGTCCGGCGCGGACGGCACGGTGGGCTACATCATCGGCGCGTTCGCGTACGGCGCGGAGCCGGGAGACATGGGCAAGTTCGTGCTGACGCTGCGGCGGGAGGCGGGCGGGCCCTGGCTCATCGTGTCCGACATCGACAACTCGAACCGCATGCCGCGGATGGGCCCGCCCCCCGCGCAGCCCCAGCAGCCGTAGCCGCTCGCATCATCCGGGGCCGGACCGAATCCTCCGCGGCCGGGACCGATCCGTCACGGGAGAGGCCGGTGCGCGGGGCGCCGTCGAGCACGGGAGGGTAGATCCTTCGGTCGGCGCCAGTAATCGCGGCACGGGGGAGGAGCGTCGGCGCCTCCCTCAGGAAATCGAACGGGTGTTATGGAAACGGCACGGCGCCTCGGGAGAGGCACCGTGCCGTTCTGGTGTCGGCGGAGGCCGACAATGTGAAGTTGTAGCCGCGAATTCATTCGCTTTCCCTCGGCCGCCTCCCGCCTCCCTCCGTCCCCTCTCGCCGGCCCCGGGCCGCCTCACGCCCCCCGCCGCGCCTCCACGCCCCGACACGCCATCCATCCCGCCCCACAGCTCAATCCCCGGGCTTGGCCGCCTGGGTCTTGTAGTAGTGCGCCATCTTCACCGCCTCTTCGGACAGGTTGCGGCTGAAGTGCTTGCCGGCGTCCGGGCCAAAGTTGCGGATCATCAGCATCACGGCGTTCTCCCCCAGCACCTGGGCCACGGCGGCGGGATTCAGCTTTTCGCTCTGGCACTGCTTGAGCGCATCGTGCATGATCTTGCGCGCGGCGTGCAGCTGGCGCTCGATTTCCTCTTTCTGGGCCTGCTCCACTACGGTCCTCCGGAAACGGTGCGGATCATCGACGGGTGCCGAACGGCCGCACAGCTTACCGCGGACGGGCCGCATCCGCAAACTCGCGCCCGCCGGACAGGGGGCGCGGGCTCGCCGGGGAGCGCGGGAGCGGATAGGTTGCGCGCCTGTCCGATCGTCCTGGAACCGCCGATGGAGCTCGTCGTGAACGTCAGCCAGACCCTTCTTCGCCACCGCATCCCGTCCCTCCCCGCCGACCCCGAGCAGATCGCCGAGCGCCTGCGCGCCGCCGGGTACGAGGTGTCGCGCATCGTGCCGCTGGCGGAGCTGCTGCGGCCGGTGGTCGTGGCGCGGGTGGAATCCGTCACCCAGCACCCCAACGCCGACCGGCTGAAGGTCTGCGTGGTCAACGACGGCTCGGAGCAGACGCTGCAGATCGTCACGGGCGCCAGCAACGTGCAGGCGGGGGCGTACTACCCCGTCATCCGCAGCGGCGTCACGCTGCCCAACGGCGTCAAGATCAAGCGCGGCAAGCTGCGCGGCGAAGAGTCGCAAGGAATGCTGGGCTCCGCGGACGAGCTGGAGCTGGGAACGGACCACGCGGGATTGATGGCGCTGGCCGGCGAGCCCGCGCCCGGCACGCCGCTGCCGGACGTCATCGACACGCCGGGCGTCGTGTTCGTGATCGACGGCAACCCGGAGCTTGACGAGGTCGTGGAGAAGCTCGGCGGGCCCAAGCGGGAGACGAAGGTGGAGGAGACGGGAGCAGGATCGGCAGAGGGGAAATCGGCCGAGGCGTAGGATAGAGCGCGTCGCCGGGATCGAGGCCCGGCGATTGAAATCGCGGCACCGAAAACGTGATGTCGGCCTTCGCCGACAGGTCCGGCACGGGGGAGTGCCGGTGGATGCGCGGAGTTAGGAAAAACAACAGCAAGGAGCGGATCGCGGCTGATTCGGATCAGGCGCTCCCCCGATCCCGGGCTTCGCATCCTGGCAAATCGGCGGCGGTGCAGTCCGCGCAGGCGGACTTCGCGATTTCCAGCGGCGAATTCATTCGCTCAGTACGGACCTGTGCTCCCTGCTCCCGCACTGGGCGCCCGATCACGGCCCCAGAGCAAGAAAATCGGCCCCGCGCGTCAGGCGACGCGCGGGGCCGATCGTCATCCATCCACCCGCGTCAGAACGCCGTGCCGTTGGCGCGCTTGCCGGCGGAGGAGGAGAACGCGCCCAAGGCCGTGTGCAGCACGAAGCTGCCCGTGGCCGTCGCGTCCGGGCTGCGGTTCATTGACACGCCGTCCGTGCCGCTGAGCGACGACGGGTAGGTGTAGCTGGTAACCGTCGTCGCGCCGTTCTTGAGGATCACCGAGTCGCCGCTGTTGCCCAGCGCCAGCGTGCCCGTGCTGGCCGCCACGGCGTTGGTGAGCCCCGCCGGGATGCCCGACGCGCCGCCGAAGACGACGATGGCCTTGCCCGCCGCCAGCGTGGTCCCCGCCGCGAAGGTGTGCTTTACGCCCGCGCCGTCGCTCAGTGTCCACCCGGCGATGGAGATGGAGGTGCCGCCCACGTTCACGATCTCCACGAACTCCAGCGCCGTGTTGCTCCCCGCCTCGTTGGCCATGATCTCGTTGAGGATCACCTGCGCCGGCGTGACGGGCGTGCCCGTGGTGATGGTGAACGCCCCGTTGCTCGCGTCCGTCACCGTGGCCACGGCCGCGTCACTCACGCGCACCCTGGCGGCGGTCGTGGCCGAGCTGGGCACCGTCCACGCGTAGCTGCCGGCGCTCGCGGCCGTGCTGGCCGTGATCACGCTCCACGACGTGCCGTCCAGCGTGTACTCCAGCTTCACGTTCGTCACGCCGGACGACGTCCACGTGATGTTCTGCGCGCTGCCGCCGGCCCACGACTCGCCGCCGTTGGGCGCGGTGACCGTCACGCTCCCCGTGCCGCCGGTCCCGCCGCCAAAGGTGTAGCGGCTCAGCACGGGAAAGTGGTCGCTCGTGGTGGCGTCGTAGCTGGAGACGTACGAGTCGACCCGGTACACCTCGGCCGAGCCGGGGACGAGCGTGGCGTGCAGCTCGTTGGTGTTCAGGTGGTGGTCGATGATGTCGGGATAGCCCGTCGTGGACGAGATGCCGGCCAGCGACAGGGCGCGGGTGGGGAACGCGTAGTCCGCCGCGTCGCCCACGAAGTTCTGGTACGGCGTGGCCTGCCCGCTGGTGATGGACGTGTCCACGTCGTCGTTCCAGTCGCCCACGACGATCACCTTCTGCGTGGGCCAGGTCGTGTCCAGGTAGCTCTTGAGCGCCGCGGACGCGTTGGCCCGCCGCTGCCAGCTGGGCACGTCGTCGAACGCCTTCATGTGCAGCACGATGACCACCACCTGCTCCGTGACGCCGTTGAGCGTCACGTTCAGCCGCACCTCCAGCGGGGGCCGGCCGGCGAAGTCCGCGTCGTTGGCCGCGAGGATGATCTTGGCGCCGGCCACCGTGGCGATGCTGCTGCGGTACAGGATGCCGACCTTCTGCTCCGTGGCGCCGTAGGAGGCCGACCCGCCCGTCACGGTGGACTCGCTGGCCAGGAAGCCCGTGTAGCCGGGGATCTGCGACTCCAGGCTGTTCCACGCCGCCTGGTCCGCGATCTCCGCCACGCCCCAGATGTCGAAGTCGGTGCCGGTGATGATGTCGCGGGCGTTCTGCAGCTGCAGCGTCTCGTTGCTGGGGCCGGTGCCCGTGGCGCCGAACCACTCGATGTTCCAGCTGGCCACGTCCAGCGTGGACGCCGAGCCCTTGCCGGGGATGACGGCCAGCGACGACTCCGCGGCGGCGGTGCGCTCCGCCAGCACGTTGGACGGCGCCTCGCACGCGGCGGCCGAGACCATGAGCGCGGCGCCGAGCGCGAGCGCGGCGCGAAGGGAGGTGCGGCGGATCATGCGGGTACCTCGGAGAGCGGCACGGGTGGATCGCGCGGACGCGCGGAGGAGCGCGGCCGGGTCGCGGACGGGTCGCGGACGGGTGAGACGGAACAGGATGGCGGATAAGGTAAGCAGAACGTGGCTCGTTGAACAGCGGCCGCGTGTACGGATTGGGCAACGGACGCGCCGCCGCCGTGTCCCGGGCGGGACACGGCGGCGGCCGCTGCCTCAGGCCTTGCCGTTGCGGTGCGGCCGGCAGACGAAGATCTGGGCCGGCGGCACGTTCAGCGCCTCGAAGCCCGTCTGCACGCTGGCAAAGGCGCGCTCCAGGTACCCGCGCACCTTGGGCGAGAACTGGTAGACCACGAAGGCCCCGTCCGGCGAGGTGGCGTCCGCCGTGCTCTGCACGATGGAGGTGCGCACCTCTTCGGGCATGGTGCTGAAGGGAATGCCGGAGAACACGTAGTCCGCCTTGCCCAGCCCCCGCTCCGCCAGCACCTTGCCGATGTCCGCCGCCGAGCCGCTGAACACCTCCAGCCGCGGGTCCTGGATGGTGTCGTGCAGGTACTCCACGAAGTCCTGGTTCATCTCCATCACGATGAGCCGGGCCGACGGGTGCATCCGCTTGAGGATGTGGTGGGTGATGGTGCCCACCCCGGGGCCGAACTCCACCAGCACGCGGGCGCGGTTCCAGTCCACGGGCGCGAGCACCTTGTCGATCAGAAAGCGCGAGCTGGGGATGACGGACCCCAGCATGCGCGGGTGCTTGAGAAAGTTGCGCCCGAACAGCAGGATGGGCTTGTGGCGGGAACGGCTTTTAGCGGGCACTGGGTGCTCCTTCTCTCGGTGTGCGGTGGTACCCCGGCCACGCGCGCGTGGCCCTGCTGATGTGTGGCGCCGCGCACGGGCGGCGCCGAATGCGTGACAGCCTACGGCCTGAGCGGGTGAATTGCCACACCCCGGTGCCCTCTGGCTGTCTTTCTCCCCCGTCGGATCGCCCGCCCCGCGGCGCGGCGGACGTGGACGCGAACCCTTTTCCCGGACCGGTCCCATGGACTTCGACGACGCGCGGCGGATGGCCCTGGCGCTCCCCGGTGCCGGCGAAGGCACCTGGTTCGGGCTGCCCACGTTCAAGGTACGAAGCAAGTTCTTCGCCGGACTGGGAAAGGATGGCGCGTCGCTGGTGCTGCGCTGCAACGTCTACGAGCGCAAATACCTGATGGAATCTGCCCCGGACGTGTATTTCGTCACCGATCACTACCGGGACGATCCGTACGTGCTCGTGAACCTTTCCCTCGTACAAGCGGACGCTTTGCGCGAGCGGATCGAGGAGTCGTGGCGGATGGTGGCCCCGAAGAAGCTGATCGCGGAGCTGGAGGCGGGCCGTCCGCCGGCGTGACCCCTCATCCGACCCGCGGCCGGTCCCTTGGTTCCCTCCCCTCCCGATTCCCGATGAGGTGCCGATGAACTTCGACGAGGTACGGCGGATCGCGCTGGCGCTGCCGGGCGTGGAAGAAGGGACGTCGTACGGCACGCCGGCGTTCCGCGTGCGTGGCAAGTTCTTCGCGCGGCTGCGGGAGGACGGCGAGTCGCTGGTGCTCAAGTGCAACGTGTTCGAGCGCACGTTCCTGGTGGACGACCTGCCGGACGTGTTCTACATCACGGATCACTACCGCGACTACCCCGCCGTGCTCGTGCGCATCGCCGCCGCGACGCCGGAGCTGCTGCGGGAGCGCATGGAGGCGTCGTGGCGCATCATCGCGCCCAAGAAGCTCGTGGCGGAGCTGGACGCGCGGGCGGGATAGGGCCGGGGATGCGGGGAATGTGGGGACGTGGTGATGTGGGTGATGTGGGTGATGTGGGGATGCGGGGATGCGGGATTCGGGGATTCGGGGATTCGGGGATTCGGGGATTCGGGGATTCGGGGATTCGGGGATTCGGGGATTCGGGGATTCGGGGATTCGGGGATTCGGGATCATCGAGGAGGGTGGGCGGAATCGCGCGATCGGGATTCACCGGGATCGGCGAAGCTCCGTCCGGAGCGAATGAATTCGCCGCTGGAAAATCGCGAAGTCCGCCTGCGCGGACTGCATGGCCGCCATCGTCTCCAGGGGGATGAATCTCAGGGGCTGACGCATCGTATCTCCCGATTCGATCCGTGTTTGGCATCCGCTGCCCCGCATCCATCCCCAGCCCACCTCTCCATGGCCCTTGCACCCTGCCCGGATTGCGGGCGTGACGTATCCACCGAAGCGCCGTCGTGCATCCACTGCGGCCGGCCACTGGCCCCCGCCGCACCCGCCAGGCCCATGGCGGGGATCGTCGTCGCGTGCGTGCTGGGGGCGGTGACGCTCGCGTGGACGCTGCGGGCCCGCGAGGCGCCGACGACGGAGTGGGGCGCGGACATGCGGCAGCTCTGGAACGCCGCGCACCTGCTGGGGTGCAGCGCGCTCGTGTGCGGCGCGGGGCTCAGCTGGGCCGGGCATTCGCGCGGGGAACGTCCTGGTGCGCGCGGCGTCGTGGGGGATGATCCTCTTCGCCGTGGGGATGACGGTGCTTGGCTGGCGGCAGATGGCGCCCCAGATGGCCGGGGAGCACGGAGACCAGGCGGCCGGCTGGCTGGCGGGGCTGCTGTTGATGGGGGCGCTGTTCGCCTCCGCGCAGTGGGTGCTGTACCTGTACCTGTTCCGCAAATCGAAGTACCCGTGACGGCGGACTGCCCTCGCGCGTCCAGGGCGGTTGGTCGCGCGGCGGGGGACGGCGTATATTCGCCGCCCGGCTCCCGACACGATCATTCCGCCACCTGCATAGCCGCACCCGTGAAGCTTCCCCGCCACGCCGCCATCCTGGAGCTGGTCCGCACCCGCCGCGTTCCGTCGCAGGAGACGCTGCGCGAGCTGCTGGCCGAGCGCGGCATCGACGTGGCGCAGGCCACGCTCTCGCGCGACATCCGCACGCTGGGGCTGGTCAAGGCGCCCGACGGGCAGGGCGGCAGCGCGTACGCCATCCCCGCCGGCGGGGCGGACACGTCACCCAACCTGCAGCGGCTGCTCCCCGCGCTGTACGTGGGCGCGGACGGCGTGGGCAACCTGCTGGTGCTCAAGACGCTGGTGGGCGGCGCACAGCCCATCGCCGTGGCCATCGACGCGGAGGGCTGGCCCGAGATCGTGGGCACGCTGAGCGGCGACGACACCATCCTCATCGTGCTGCGCAGCCCCGAGCACCGCGACGAGATCGTGCAGCGCATCGAGTCCATCGCGGACCGGCGGGAGTAGGATTCGGCGGGGTGGATGAGGATCGAAAGGAATCAAGAGCCCCGTCTCGATGCGCATGGCGTCGAGGCGGGGCTTCGAGATTTCCGGTATCCAGCACGGAGAACTTCAGTCACGGGAGCCGCCGTCCGCCCGGCGCCCCCACCCGCTCGTTCCTCGCGACCTCCCCCAAAAAACCCTGGGGGAGGTTGAACT
>JAESFL010000118.1_pt1 | contig 80003 bp, 11 predicted proteins | sample 9269401 | NCBI WGS metagenome assembly JAESFL01 (sample SAMN14506025, study PRJNA617098) | algae metagenome | isolation source: Gloeocapsa sp. UFS-A4-WI-NPMV-4B04 and co-occurring heterotrophs from desert... | place: USA: Utah | collected 2006-10-01 | reverse complement strand
TCTCGTCCACGTCGGCGGCGTTGGAGGCGCAGGGCTTCTCGATGATGATCCGCCGGAACCCGGCCTCGGTCGCGGCGCGCAGGGTGGACACGTGATCGTCCGCGGGCGTGCAGATGTGCACGACCGTATTGTCCCGGTCCACGCCGGTCAGGCCCGCGAGCGAGGTCGCGCAGCTGATCCCCCGCGCCTCGTATCCAAAGTCGTATTCGAGACGATGCAGCGCGCGCCGGGTTCCCGCTTCCACGGTGTCCACGAGACCGACGACACCACCGAACGGTGAATCCGCGGCGCTGTGAAGGCGAATTTTCTCCAGGACGGGGATGTGCAGCCCCATCCCTGCCCGTCCCAGGCCGACGACCACTGCGTTCAGGCATTCGGAAGGCACAGTCACGTTCGGCGTCGGGAACACGTTGTCCGGCATCAGCCCGGCCGAGGTCGCTAACTCAGTCATTCGTTGCTCCGTTCTAGGCGGGACACCGGCCTGTCGCGATCCGTTCTGGCTCCCCGGTGCGGATCGGCCGGTGGATCGTGTCCCGGCTCATCCCGAGCTTTGTGCGCAATCGCGCTCTTGCTGCGTCCTTCCCCAGGCATTGTCCGGCACGCTCCCATCCGGATCACCTGGCGCTCCGGATCCGGGTGATGCCGACTGCCATCAAGGATCTTTACGTGCCATTGGATTAGATGGCGTATTACCCATAAGGGATCGGGTCACAGCAGTACGCGAACGAATCTGCCGCGCCATCGCCACTTAACCGGTGCGCATCTTTCGTGTCAGACCAGAGTACAACCTGTTTGGAAACCGGTGAATCCAGAACGACAAATTCGTTGACAATACTCCTCTTTATTCAAGTCTAAGTAAGCCAGCCATCTCCTCGCAACCCCTCAAGCCGACATAAATACAAAAGCTGGAGCAGACAAATACATCTTTGTCCAAAGTCTAACACCCGAACAATTGACACCCAAGATGCGACATATTATCGTGCAGAGCGCCATTTTCTGGACATCGCGTTGATCACCCCCGCCGATCGAGGGGGTGCAGTCAAGCGCTAGAGGGTATTGGAACGCCTCCCCCCGCCTCTCACGGAAGGCGGGGGGAGGCTGTCTCCCGCTCAGGCGGGCCGTTCAGCGACTGTCGGGAAGCACGTGAGCTGGCAAGAAAAGAGATCCTGCGGGGCACAGGGGCCCCGCAGTTTTACGTCTCGGGCGAGATCTTCCGCGGGGAAACAGGCATGGACGTGCTTGCTGGTCGGACATCCTCCACATCACTGCCGGTGACGGTGAGTGCGGCCGGGGCGGAGTTCTCCGTGATCGAGCCCGCGGAGTACTGGCGGGAGGCGCTGGCGGGCGCCCCGGAGCCGCTGGAGGTGCCGACGGACCGCCCGCGCCCCACGCAGCCGGACCACGCCGGTGCCGTCGTCCGGCTTGAGCTGGACGAGGAGGTGACCGCGGCCCTCAGGGTGCTCGGTATCCGCCACGGGGCGACCCTGCCCACGACGCTGATGGCGGGCTGGGCCGCGGTGCTAAGCCGGCTGTCGGGACAGACGGACCTCATGATCGGCACCGCCGTGGGCAGCCGCTCCGAGCACCTGCTGCCGGTGCGGGTGGACCTGTCGGGCTCGCCCACGGCCGCAGAGCTGGTGGGGCGGGTCGAGGCGCGGGTGCAGGGGGCGTTGCGGAACCGGGACGGCGTCGCCGCTTCGGGCACGCCGTTGTTCCGCGCGGCGTTCGCGTGGCGGGACGCACAGGAAAGTGGGCCGGAGCCGCGCTCGACGGACGGACTCGACCTGTCGCTCGAGTTCCGGGAGGAGGGAGGCGGCGTCGCGGGCGAGGTGGTGTTCGCGACGGCGCTGTTCGATCGCGAGACGGTGGAGCGCTATACGGGTTACCTGCGCCGCGTCCTCGCGGGGATGGCCGCGGACGAGACCCGGCCGGTGCACCGGCTGCCGCTGCTGGCCGACGAGGAGCGCCGGCTCGTGACGGAGGAGTGGAACCGCACGGACGCGCCGTATCCCGCGGACTGGTACATCCACGAGCAGCTCGAGGCGCAGGCCGCGCGCACACCGGACGCGGTGGCGGTGGTCTACGAGGACCGGCAGCTGACGTACGGGGAGCTGAACCGACGGGCCAACCAGCTCGCGCACTACCTGCGCGGCCTCGGCGTCGGCCCGGACGTGCGCGTGGGGATCTGCGTGGAGCGGGAGCCGGAGCTGGTGGTGGCCGTGTTCGGGGTGCTCAAGGCCGGGGGCGCGTACCTGCCGCTGGATCCGGGCTACCCGCGGGAGCGGCTGCTGGACATGGTGCAGGACGCCGCCCCGGTGGTGATGCTGACGCAGGGGGCGCTGGCCGGCCGGCTCGCCGGGCTGGGCCTGCCCCTGGTCGCGCTGGACGAGGACGCGGCGTGGTGGGACGGGCAGCCGGACACGGACCCGGCGCGCGCCGCGCTGACGCCGGACAACCTGACGTACGTCATCTACACCTCGGGCTCGACGGGGCGGCCCAAGGGGGTGGAGATGACGCACCGCGGCGCGTCCAACCTGCTGCACTGGTACCTGGGCGCGACCCGCATCTCGGAGCGCGACGCGGTGCTGGTGGTCACCTCGTTCAGCTTCCACCTGACGCAGCGGAACCTCATGGCTCCGCTGTTCGTGGGCGGCCGGGTGCACCTGGCGCGCGAGCCGTTCGAGCCTCAGAGGATCGCCGCCCAGATCGTCGCGTCGGGCATCACCATGATGAACCTGACGCCGACGGGCTTCCAGGCCCTGGTCGAGGCGGACGGTCGGGCGATCCGCGGGCTGCGGATCGTGGTGTTCGGCGGTGAGCCGCTGTACCCGCGGCAGCTGGCGCGGGTGCCGGAGCCCCGCCCCGTGTTCCTGAACCCGTACGGCTCCACCGAGGCCACGGGGATCACGGCCCACCACTTCGCGCGGGCGGACCTGTCGAGCTACTCCAGCCGCTCCATGCCGCCGGGGCGCCCCATTGCCAACGCCACGATCTACGTCCTCGACCAAGCCGGCGATCCGGTGCCAGTCGGGGTCACGGGGGAGCTGTACCTGGGCGGCCACGGGGTGACGCGCGGGTACCGGAAGCTGCCGGGGCAGACGGCCGAGCGCTATCTCCCCGACCCGTTCGGCCGGACGCCCGGTGCGCGGCTGTACCGCACGGGCGACCTGGGGCGGTGGCTGCCGGACGGGACGGTCGAGTTCATGGGCCGCGCCGACGCGCAGGTCAAGGTGCGCGGGTTCCGCATCGAGCTGGGCGAGATCGAGGCGCGGCTGGCGCAGCATGCGGCCGTGCACGAGACCGTGGTGGTGGCGCGGGTGCGCGAGGGAGAGGCCGGAGACCCGCGGCTGGTGGCCTACTACGTGGGTGAGCGGACGGGCACGGCGGAGCTGCGCGCCCACCTGGCGGAGCGGCTGCCGGAGTACATGGTCCCGGCGGCGTTCGTCCACATGGACGCGCTCCCCGTGAACCCCAACGGCAAGCTGGACCGCAAGGCGCTGCCGGAGCCGGAGTACGCGCCGGACGAGGAGACGTACGTGGCGCCGCGCACCCCCGTGGAGGAGGTGCTGGCGGGGATCTGGGCGGAGGTGCTGGGCGTCGAGCGGTTGGGGGTGCACGACGAGTTCTTCGGGCTGGGCGGGCATTCGCTGCTGGCCACGCGGGTGGTGTCGCGGGTCCGCGAGGTGTTCGGCGTGGAGCTGCCGCTGCGCGCGCTCTTCGAGGGACCCACGGTGGCGAAGCTGGCGAGGGCGGTGGAGGACGAGCGTCGCGGGGAGCTGCCGCCGCTGCCGCCCGTGGTGCCGGTGCAGCGCACGGAGCCGCCGCTGCTGTCGTTCGCCCAGGAGCGGCTCTGGTTCCTGGACCAGCTGGAGGCGGGGAGTGCCTTCTACAATCTCCCCTTCGCCCTGCGGCTGCGCGGCGCGCTGGACGTGGACGCGCTGGAGCGGAGCCTGGGCGAGATCGTGCGGCGCCACGACGCGCTGCGGACGGTCTTCCGGGAGCGCGACGGCACCCCCGTGCAGGTGATCGCGCCGTTCGGCGGCTTCCGGCTGACGCGGAAGGACCTCTCCCCTCTCTCCCCGGAGACGCGCGAGGCGGAGGTGCAGCGGGAGCTCGTCGCGGAGGGTACGGCGCGGCCGTTCGACCTCTCGGTGGGGCCGCTCTTCCGTGCGGCGCTGCTGCGGTTGGACGCGGAGGAGCACGTGCTGCTGCTCTCGCAGCACCACATCGTCAGCGACGGGTGGAGCATGGGGGTGCTCTACCGCGAGCTGGCGGCGCTGTACGAGGCGTACCGCGATGGTGGTGAGTCGCCGCTGCCGGAGCTGGCGGTGCAGTACGCCGACTACGCCGTGTGGCAGCGCGAGCAGCTGGAGGGCGCGGCCCTGGACCGGCAGCTGGCGTACTGGCGGGAGCGGCTGGCGGGAGCGCCGGAGCTGCTGGAGCTGCCCACCGACCATCCACGCCCGCCGGTGCAGACGTACCGGGGCGCCACGGTCCCGGTGGAGCTTGCCCCGACGCTGCTGGAGCGGCTGCAGGCGCTGGGGCGGAGCGAGGGCGCGACGCTGTACATGACGCTGCTGTCCGCCTTCCAGGTGCTGCTGTCCAAGTACAGCGGGAGCGAGGACGTCGTCGTGGGCAGCCCCATCGCGGGCCGGACGCGGCGCGAGGTGGAGGAGCTGATCGGCTTCTTCGTCAACACGCTGGTGCTGCGGACCGACCTCTCGGGAGACCCGAGCTTCCGTGAGGTGCTGGGGCGGGTGCGGGACGTCACGCTGGGCGCGTACGAGCACCAGGAGGTGCCCTTCGAGCGCCTGGTGGCCGAGCTGCAGCCGGAGCGGACCCTGAGCCACGCGCCGCTCTTCCAGGTGCTGTTCACGCTGCAGACGGCGGGCGGCGGGGGAGCCGCTGTTCCGGGGCTGAGCGTGAGCGCGGTCGAAGCGGAGCGCGCGAGCGCCAAGTTCGATCTCTCCCTGGTGCTCACCCCCACCTCACGCGGACTGCGGGGAGGACTGACCTACAGCACCGACCTCTTCGAGCGCGGCACGGTCGACCGGATGCTCAGCCACCTGGAGCGGGTGCTGGAGCAGGTCGCCGCGAACGCGGACGTGCGCCTCTCGCGCCTGGCGCTCGCCGCGCCGGAGGAGCGTACCCGGGTCGTCGGAGAGTGGAACCGGACCGAGCGGCCGTTCCCGCGGGAGGCCTGCATCCACCAGCTCTTCCAGGCGCAGGCCGTGCGCACGCCCGACGCGGTGGCCCTGGTCTGGGGCGCGGAGGAGATGACGTACCGGGAGCTGGACGCGCGTGCCAACCAGCTGGCGCACCACCTGGCCGGGCTGGGCGTGGGGCCGGAGAGCCGCGTGGGGCTGCGCCTGGAGCGCAGCCTGGAAAACGTGGTCGCCACGCTCGGCGTGCTCAAGGCCGGAGGCTGCTGCGTTCCCGTGGACACGAGCTACCCGGCCGAGCGGATGGAGCTCATGCTGGCCGACAGCGGCGCACGGGTGCTGCTGAGCCGCAGCGAGCTCGTCCCCGCGGAGACCGGGCGATCGCTGCACGTCGTCTGCCTGGACCAGGCCGCCGAAGCGGTGGCGGGCCGCCCGGCCCATCCACCGCGGAACGGCGCGTCGGCGGAGAACCTCGCCTACGTCTTTTACACCAGCGGGAGCACGGGGCGGCCCAAGGGCGTGATGATGGCCCACCGCGAGGTGGTGCAGTACGCATCCTGCCTCCCCGAGACGATGCCGATGGGCCCCGGCGACCGCGTGGCGCAGGCGTCGAACGCAAGCTTCGACGCGGCGGTGTTCGAGATCTGGGGCGCGTTGCTGAACGGGGCCACGCTGGTGGGCATCGACCGCGACGTCCTCCTTTCCGCGCCGCTGCTGGGGCAGGCTTTGCGCGGGCAGGGGATCACGCACCTCTACCAGACGGCGGCGCTCTTCAACCAGCACGTGCGCGAGCAGGTGGACGTCTACGCCGGCCTGCGCCAGCTGGTGTTCGGGGCCGAGGCCGTGGGGACGGAGAGCGTGCGGCGGATGCTGCGTGAGGGGAAGCCTGCCCGCGTGCTGCACGAGTACGGCCCGACGGAAGCGACGGTGTGGTGCACGCTGGAGATCGTCGAGGAGGTGGCGGAGGACGCGGCCACCGTCTCCATCGGCCGCCCGATCCCGAACGCGCGCGGCTACGTCCTGGACCTGGCCGGCGAGCCGCTCCCGGTGGGCGTCCCCGGCGAGCTGTGCATCGGGGGGGACGGCGTGGTGCGCGGCTACCTGGGCCGGCCGGGGCTCACGGCCGAGCGCTTCGTCCCGGACCCCTTCGCCGCCGAGCCCGGCGGGCGGATGTATCGCACGGGCGACCGGGCGCGGTGGAAGGCCGAGGGGAAGCTGGAGTTCATGGGCCGCCTGGACGACCAGGTCAAGATCCGCGGCTTCCGCATCGAGCCGGGGGAGGTGGAGGCGGCGATGGCGGCGTATCCGGGGGTGCGCCACGTCCGGGTGACGATGCGCGAGGACCAGCCGGGAGACAAGCGGCTGGTGGCGTACGTGGTGGGCGACATGGACATGGACGGGCTGCGCGCGCACCTGCGCCAGGGCCTCCCGGAGTACATGGTGCCGCGGGCGATCGTGGCCCTGGACCAGCTGCCGCTGACCCCAAACGGAAAGGTGGACCGCAAGGCGCTGCCGGTGCCCGAGTACGCGGCCGACGCGGACCGGTACGTGGCGCCCCGGACGCCGGTGGAGGAGATGCTGGCGGGGATCTGGGCCGAGGTGCTGCGCCTGGAACGCGTGGGCGTGGAGGAAACGTTCTTCGAGCTGGGCGGCCACTCGTTGCTGGCCATGCGGGTGGTGTCGCGGATCCGCGAGCTGTGCGGCGTGGAGCTGCCGCTGCGGGTGCTCTTCGAGGGACCCACGATCGCGGAGATGGCCAGGCGCGTGGACGCCGTCCATCAAGAGATGGACGCCGAGCTCGCCCAGGTGGACCCGGACGAGATGGCGCAGCTGCTCGCGCTCCTCCGCGACTCCACCGTCGCATGACCGCCCACGTTCCTCGCGCGCTCCGCATCGAACGGGGCGGTTCGCCGGCCGTGCGGGCGAGCGGCCGCCTCGCCGGCGCGCCCGGCCGCCCCCGCCGCGCGGAATCCACCCGCGGCATCGGCGTCTTCCCTCGTCCGGCCGCTTCGCCGGGCGCGAAGGGATCCGTACGCATTCCACGCACCCGATTCACAGGTGTCCCCAGGTCATGAACACCCTCGCGGCACTCACCGAACTGACACCGGCCCAGCGCCTGGAGCTCCTGAAGATGGCGCGGGCCCGCGACCTGGTGCGGGACCGGTCGGAGCTCCCGCCCATCGAGCCCGCCGCCCGGGAGGGCCGGCTGCCGCTTTCGTTCGCGCAGGAGCGGCTCTGGTTCATCGACCGGATGCAGCCGGGAAGCACCGTGTACAACATCCCCGTGGCCTGGCGCCTGGCGGGTGCGCTGGACGGGGCGGCGCTGGAGCGCGCGCTGGGCGAGATCGTCCGGCGTCACGAGGCGCTGCGTACGGTCTTCGCCGAGGTGGACGGCTCGCCGGTGCAGACCATCGCGCCCTTCGGCGGGTTCGCCCTTCCGGTGGAGGACCTGTCGGGTCTGAGTGAGGCGGATTGCGAGGCGGCGGTCGTGCGCCGGGCCGGGGAGGAGGCGGCACGGCCGTTCGACCTTGCGGCGGGACCGCTCTTCCGTGCGGCGCTGCTGCGGCTGGGCGCCGAGGAGCACGTGCTGCTGCTCGTGGTGCACCACATCGTCAGCGACGGGTGGAGCCTGGGGGTGCTCTACGGGGAGCTGTCGTCGCTGTACGAGGCGTATCGCGAGGGGCGTGAGTCGCCGCTGCCGGAGCTGCCCGTCCAGTACGCGGACTATGTGCTCTGGCAGCGCGAGCATCTGGCGGGCGAAGTGCTGGAGCGGCAGCTCTCGTACTGGCGGGAGCGGCTCGCGGATGCACCCGCGCTGCTGGAGCTGCCCACCGACCATCCGCGCCCGGCGGTGCAGACGTTCCGGGGGGCGCTCGAGCGGATCGAGCTTCCCCTGGAGCTGCTGGAGCGGCTGCAGGCGCTGGGACGCAGCGAGGGCGCGACGCTGTACATGACGCTGCTGTCCGCCTTCCAGGTGCTGCTGTCCAAGTACAGCGGGAGCGAGGACGTCGTCGTGGGGAGCCCCGTCGCGGGGCGGACGAGGAAGGAGATCGAGGGGCTGATCGGCTTCTTCGTCAATACCCTGGTGCTGCGGACCGATCTCTCGGGAGACCCGGGCTTTCGCGAGGTGCTGCGGCGGGCGCGGGAGGCGACGCTGGGCGCGTACGAGCACCAGGAGGTGCCCTTCGAGCGCCTGGTGGCCGAGCTGCAGCCGGAGCGGTCGCTGAGCCACGCGCCGCTCTTCCAGGTGGTGTTCGCGGTGCAGAACGCCGTGGACCGGGGAGTGGACCTTCCGGGGCTGGAGGCGAGCGACGCCGGAGCGGAGCTCGCGAGCGCCAAGGTCGATCTCTTCCTGGCGGCCAGGGCGACCGCCCAGGGTCTGCGTGTCGGCCTGACCTACAGCACCGACCTGTTCGAGCGCGGCACGGCCGAGCGGATACTCGGCCACCTGGCACGGGTGCTGGAGCAGGTCGCCGCGGACGCGGACGTGCGGCTTTCACGGCTGGAGCTGCTCGGGGAGGCGGAGCGCGCGCTCGTGCTGGAGGCGTGGAACCGGACGGACGCGGAGTACGCGTCGGAAGCGTGCATCCACGAGCTCTTCCAGGCCCACGTGGAGCGCGCGCCCAGCGCCGAGGCCGTCGTCTTTGGCGACGGCCGGCTCACCTACGCGGAGCTGAACGCGCGGGCCAACCGGCTGGCGCACCACCTCCGCGCGCTGGGCGTGGGCCCGGACGTGCGGGTGGGGATCTGCGTGGAGCGCGGGCCCGAGATGGTGGCCGCCGTGCTGGCCGTGCTCAAGGCCGGCGGCGCCTACGTGCCGCTGGATCCGTCGTATCCGGCCGATCGGCTCCGGTACATGCTGGCCGACAGCGCGCCCGCCGTGGTGCTGACGGAGGGCGCCGTCACGGAGACGCTGGCCGGGGTGTTCGCCGGCCTCGGCGCGGACGTGCCCGTGCTGCGGCTGGACGCACCGACCCGGCCGTGGGAGTCCGGGGCGGATGCGGATCCCCCGCGCGGCGCGCTGACGCCGGAGCACGCGGCATACGTCATCTACACCTCCGGCTCCACCGGCCGCCCCAAGGGCGTGCTGGTGCCGCACCGGGGGCTGTGCAACGTCGCCGCCGCGCAGCAGCGCGCGTTCGGGGTTGGCCCGGACGACCGGGTGCTACAGTTCGCGTCGCTCAGCTTCGACGCGGCCGCCTTCGAGCTGGTGATGGCGCTGGCGTCCGGCGCCGCGCTCTGCGTCGCATCGCGCGAGGAGCTCCTTCCCGGGCCCGGCCTGCTGGCGCTCCTGCGCCGCCACGCGATCACGACGGTCACCCTTCCGCCCTCCGCGCTGGCGGCCCTCCCCGTGGAGGAGCTCCCCGCGCTGCGCACCATCACGACGGCCGGCGAGGCGCTGCCGGCCGAGCTGGCGGGCCGCTGGGGCGCGCGGCACCGGCTGTGGAACCTGTACGGTCCCACGGAAGCGACCATCTGGAGCACCGTCTCGGAGTGCGCCGGCCCCGCGCGCAAGCCGGACATCGGCACGCCCATCGCCAACGTGCGCGCCTACGTCCTGGACGCCGCGCGCGAGCCGCTGCCGGCGGGGGTGCCCGGCGAGCTGTACGTGGGCGGCGCCGGCGTGGCCCGCGGCTACCTGGGCCGGCCGGGGCTCACGGCCGAGCGCTTCGTTCCGGACCTGTTCGGCGGGGCGCCAGGAGCGCGCCTGTACCGCACGGGTGACCGGGTGCGCCGGCTGGCGGACGGGAGGCTCGACTTCCTCGGCCGGGTGGACCACCAGGTGAAGGTGCGCGGCTACCGCATCGAGCTGGGAGAGATCGAGGCGCGGCTCGTGGAGCACCCCGCCGTGCGCGAGGCGGTGGTGCTGGTGCGCGAGGACGCGCCGGGCGACCGGCGGCTGGCGGCGTACGTCGTGGCGGATGAGCAGGCCGGCGCGGACGTGCTGCGGGCGCACCTGTCGGAGCGGCTCCCTGAATACATGGTGCCCGCCGCGTACATGCGGCTGGACCGGCTTCCGCTGACGCCGAACGGCAAGGTGAACCGAAAGGCGCTCCCCGCTCCGGAACGCGACGCCTGCGCCGCGCGCGGGTACGAGGCGCCGCTCGGACCGACGGAGGAGGCGCTGGCCGAGATCTGGGCGGAGGTGCTGCGCGTGGAGCGAGTGGGCCGCTGGGACAACTTCTTCGACGTGGGCGGACATTCGCTCCTGGCGGTGCAGGTGATCTCGCGGGTGCGGCAGGTGCTGGAGGCCGACGTGTCGCTGGGCCAGCTGTTTACCCGGCCCGTGCTCAAGGACCTGGCGCGGGAGCTGGAGACGGCCGCGCGGGCGGAGCTTGCGCCCATCGGGCCCGCCTCGCGCGGGGACCGGCTGCCGCTGTCCTTTGCCCAGCAGCGGCTGTGGTTCCTGGAGCAGCTGGGCGCCGTGGGCAGTGCGTACCACATCCACGCGCGCCTGCGCCTGCGTGGCGCGCTGGACCGGGCGGCGCTGGCGCGCGCGCTGGACGACGTGGTCGCGCGCCACGAGGTCCTGCGCACCACCTTCGCGGAGGTGGACGGCGTCACCGAGCAGCGCATCGACCCTGCGGAGGGGAGCGGGTTCGCCCTGGCCCGGCACGACCTGGCCGGCCACGCGGACGCCGGGGCGGAGCTCGACCGGCTGATCGCGGAAGAGGCGGGCGCGCCCTTCGACCTGCGCCGGGGCCCCCTCATCCGCGGCCGGCTGGTCCGCCTGGGGGACCAAGACCACGTGCTGCTGCTGACCATGCACCACATCGTCAGCGACGGGTGGAGCATGGGGGTGCTCTTCCGCGAGCTGTCCGCGCTGTACGCGGCGTTCCGCGACGGCGGGGAGTCGCCACTGCCGGAGCTGGCGGTGCAGTACGCCGACTACGCCGTGTGGCAGCGCGAGCAGCTGGAAGGCGAGGTGCTGGACCGGCAGCTGGCGTACTGGCGGGAGCGGCTGGCCGGTGCGCCGGAGCTGCTGGAGCTGCCGACGGACCATCCCCGCCCGCCGGTGCAGACGTACCGGGGCGCCACGGTCCCGGTGGAGCTCTCCCCGGCGCTGCTGGAGCGGCTGCAGGCGCTGGGGCGCAGCGAGGGCGCGACGCTGTACATGACGCTGCTGTCCGCCTTCCAGGTGCTGCTGTCGAAGTACAGCGGGAGCGAGGACATCGTCGTGGGAAGCCCGATCGCGGGGCGGACGAGGAAGGAGATCGAGGAGCTGATCGGCTTCTTCGTCAACACGCTGGTGCTGCGCACCGACCTCTCGGGCGACCCGGGCTTCCGCGAGGTGCTGCGGCGGACGCGGAAGGTCACGCTGGAGGCGTACGAGCACCAGGAGGTGCCCTTCGAGAAGCTGGTGGCGGAGCTGCAGCCGGAGCGCTCCCTAGGCCACTCGCCGCTCTTCCAGGTGATGTTCTCGGTACAGAACGCCGAGGACCCGGGAGGCGCGCTTCCGGGGCTGGAGGTGAGCAGGGTCGGAGTGGAGCTCGCGAGCGCCAAGTTCGATCTCTCCCTGTCCCTCAGGGTGACCGACCAAGGCCTGCGTGGGGGACTGACGTACAGCGCGGATCTGTTCGAGCGCGGCACGGTCGACCGGATGCTCGGCCACCTGGAACGAGTGCTGGAGCAGGTCGCCGCGGACGCGGACGTGCGGCTTTCGCGGCTCGAGCTGCTCGGCCAGGCGGAGCGCGCCCGCCTGCTCGCGCTGGGCGAAGGCGCCGCGCCCGAGCTCCCCCGCGCCACGGTGGATGCGCTCTTCGCGCAGGCCGCCGCCGCCACGCCGCAGGCCGTGGCGCTGGCGTGGGACGGCGGGCTGATGACGTACGTGGAGCTGGACGAGCGCGCCAACCGTCTTGCCCGCCACCTGCGCCGCGCCGGCGTGGCCGCGGGGACGCGCGTGGGCGTGTGCCTCGAGCGCGGACCGGAGATGGTCGTGGCCACGCTGGCCGCGCTCAAGGCGGGCGGCGCGTACGTGCCGCTGGACCCGGCGTACCCGGCGGAGCGGCTGGCCTTCATGCTGGCCGACACCGCCGTCTCCGTGCTGGTGACGGAGTCGGCGCTGACGGACCGCCTGCCGCCCCATGCCGCGCGCACCGTCCAGGTGGACGCGGACGCGGCGGCGATCGCTGCGGAGCCGGCGGACGCACCGGCGGCGGGGACGGACCCGGAAGCGGCGGCGTACGTGATGTACACCTCCGGCTCCACGGGCCGGCCCAAGGGCGTCGAGGTGCCGCACCGGGCCATCGTGCGCCTGGTGCGCGGGCAGGACTACGTCTCCATCGACCCCTCCGACGTCTTCCTGCACCTCGCGCCCGCCTCGTTCGACGCGGCCACGCTGGAGCTGTGGGGGCCGCTGCTGAACGGCGCGCGCCTCGGCATCCATCCCGCCGGGCAGCCCTCGGTGGAGAGTATCGGGCGGGCACTGGCGGAGCACGGCGTCACCGTCCTCTGGCTGACGGCGGGCCTCTTTCACCTGGTGGTGGAGGAGCGCATCGAGATCCTGCGCGGCGTGCGCCAGCTCCTCGCCGGCGGCGACGTGCTCTCCGTCCCCCACGTGCGCCGCGTGCTGGCGGAGCTGCCGCGGACGGCGCTCGTCAACGGCTACGGGCCCACGGAGAACACGGTCTTCACCTGCTGCCACCGCATCGGCGAGGCGCCGCGGGAGGGGGCCCGCGTCCCGATCGGCCGGCCGATCGCGAACACGTACGTGCGCGTGCTGGACGCGGGGATGCAGCCGGCGCCCCTGGGCGTGCCCGGCGAGCTGTACGCGGGCGGCGCGGGGCTGGCCCTGGGCTACCTGAACCGGCCGGAGCTGACGGCCGAGACGTTCGTGGCCGACCCGTATCTCCCCGGCGCGCGGCTCTACCGCACCGGCGACCGGGTGCGCTGGCGGGCGGACGGCACGGTGGAGTTCCTGGGCCGCGTGGACGAGCAGGTCAAGATCCGCGGCTTCCGCGTGGAGCCGGGCGAGGTGGAGGCCGTGCTGCGCGCCTGGCCCGGCGTGCGCGGGGCCGCCGTCGTGGTCCGCGAGGATACGGCGGGGGACCGGAGGCTGGTGGCGTACGTGGCCGGCGAGGTGGCGGCGGACGAGGTGCGCGAGCACCTGCGGGGGCGCCTCCCGGCGCACATGCTCCCCGCCGCGGTCGTCCTCCTGGACGCGCTCCCGCTGACGCCCAACGGCAAGCTGGACCGCAAGGCGCTGCCGGCACCGGAGCTCCCGTCGGCGGAGGAACGGCACGTGGCGCCGCGCACCCCCGTGGAGGAGGTGCTGGCGGGGATCTGGGCGGAGGTGCTGCGCCTGGAGCGCGTGGGCGTGGAGGAAAGCTTCTTCGACCTGGGCGGGCACTCGCTCCTGGCCACGCGGGTGGCGTCGCGGGTCCGCGAGGTGTTCGGGGTGGAGCTGCCGCTGCGGGCGCTCTTCGAGGGACCCACGGTGGCGGAGATGGCCGGGCGCGTGGAGGAGATGCGCCGCGCGGGGCTGCCGGTGCTGCCCCCCGTGGTACCGGCGGAGCGCACGGGGGCGCTGCCGCTGTCGTTCGCGCAGGAGCGGCTCTGGTTCATCGACCGGATGGAGCCGGGGAACGCCGTCTACAACGTCCCTGTGGCATGGCGCCTGGAGGGTGCGCTGGACGAGGCGGCGCTGGAGCGGAGCCTGGGCGAGATCGTGCGGCGTCACGAGACGCTGCGGACGACGTTCGCCGGGGCGGACGGCTCGCCCGTGCAGGTGATCGCTCCCTTCTGCGGCTTCGCCCTGCCGGTGCAAGACCTTTCGGCGCTGCCCCAAGCGGAGCGCGAGGCGCAGGTGCGGCTTCGCATGGAGAAAGAGGCGGCGCGGCCCTTCGACCTCTCGGCGGGTCCGCTCTTCCGTCCCATGCTGCTGCGGCTGGGTCCCGAGGATCACGTGCTGCTGTTGTGCATGCACCACATCCTGATCGATCAGTGGGGCATGGGGGTGCTCCGCCGGGAGCTGTCGGCGCTGTACGCGGCATACCGCCAAGGCGGGGAGTCGCCGCTCGCCGAGCTGGCGGTGCAGTACGCGGATTACGCGGTGTGGCAGCGCGAGCAGCTGCGGGACGAAGTGCTGGACCGGCATCTCGCGTACTGGAAGGAGCGATTGGCCGGAGCGCCGGAGCTGCTGGAGCTGCCCACGGACCGTCCCCGCCCCGCGGTGCAGACGTACCACGGAGCGCACGAGGGGATCACGCTGTCCGGCGAGCTGCTGGCGCGCCTGGAGGCGCTGGGGCGCAGCGAGGGCGCGACGCTGTTCATGACGCTGCTGGCCGCTTTCCAGGTGCTGCTGGGCAGGTACGGCGGCAGCGAGGACGTGGTGGTGGGCAGCCCGGTTTCGGGACGGACGCGGCGGGAGGTGGAGGAGCTGATCGGCCTGTTCCTCAACACGCTCGTGCTGCGTACCGACCTGTCGGGAGACCCGAGCTTCCGAAAGGTGCTGCGGCGGGTGCGGGAGATGACGCTGGGCGCCTTCGAGCACCAGGAGATCCCGTTCGAGCGCCTGGTCACCGAGCTCCAGCCGGGGAGGTCCCTGAGCTACTCGCCCCTGTTCCAGGTGATGTTCGTCCTTCAGGAGGCGGAACGCTCCGAAAGCGCCGCGGGGAGCCTCGAGCTGCGGGGCCTGGGCGCGGGGGGCACGGGGACGAGCAAGTTCGACCTGACGCTGTTCACGGGCCGGCAGGCGGGACGACTCACCGCCTCGCTGGAATACAACACGGACCTGTTCGACCGCGATACGATCCGGCGGATGCTGGAGCACCTGCAGCGTGTCCTGGAGGAGGTCGCCGCGGACGCGGACGTGCGCCTCTCGAAGCTGGCGCTGCTGGGGGATGCGGAACGGCGGCAGGTGGTGGCGGAGTGGAATGCCACGGACGCCGCGTACCCGCGGGAGCACTGCGTCCACGAGCTGTTCGAGGCGCAGGCGGCGCGCACGCCCGGCGCGGTGGCGCTGCGCCACGCCGGCGGGAGCCTCACCTACGGCGAGCTGGAGGAGCGCGCCAACCGGCTGGCGCGCCACCTCCGCGGGCTGGGTGTGGGCCCCGACGCACGCGTGGGGCTGTGCCTGGAGCGGGGCCCGGAGCTGATGGTCGGAGTGCTGGGAATCCTCAAGGCCGGGGGAGCCTACGTGCCGCTGGACCCGGCGTACCCCGCGGAGCGCCTGGCGTACATGCTGGAGGATGCTGCCGCGCGGGTGCTGCTGACGCAGGCGAGCCTGGTGGAGCGGCTCCCGGCCGGCGGGGCCGCGGTGGTGCGGCTGGACGCGGATGCGGCGAAGATCGGGCGCGAGGGCAGCGAGCGGCTGGGGGTGCCGGTCGGCCCCGGCAACCTGGCGTACGTCATCTACACGTCGGGGAGCACCGGGCGGCCGAAGGGGGTAGCGATGCCGCACCGGCCGCTGGTCAACCTGCTCGCCTGGCAGGAGGGCTCGGGGCGCGCACCCGCGGGAGCGGTGACGCTGCAGTTCACCAGCATCAGCTTCGACGTCTCCTTCCAGGAGATCTTCTCCACCTGGTGCGCGGGCGGCACCCTGGTGCTGGCCTCCGAGGAGATCCGCGCCGACGCGCCGCGGCTCGCGCGCCTCCTGGCAGCGGAGCGGATCGAGCGCCTCTTCCTCCCCTTCGTCGCCCTGCAGCACCTGGCCGAAGCCTTCGGGGAGCTGGGGATCGCCCCCGGCGCGCTCCGCGAGGTGATCACCGCGGGCGAACAGCTCCGCGTCACCGAGCCGATCCGGCGCTGGTTCGCCCGGATGCCCGGGTGCGCGCTCGTGAACCAGTACGGCCCCTCCGAGACGCACGTCGTCAGCGCGCGCGTGCTCGAGGGTGAGCCCGCGGGCTGGCCACTGCTGCCGAGCATCGGCGCGCCGGTCGCGAACACCCGGCTCTACGTGCTGAACCAGCACCTGGAGCCGGCGCCGATCGGGGTGCCGGGTGAGCTGCTGCTGGGAGGAGACGCCGTCGCGCGCGGCTACCTGGAGCGGCCGGGTCTCACCGCGGAACGGTTCGTCCCCGACCCGTTCGGCGGAGGGGGAGGCCGGCTGTACCGCACCGGTGACCGGGCACGGTGGCTTTCGAGCGGCGAGGTGGAGTACCTGGGCCGCACCGACGAGCAGGTGAAGGTCCGGGGCTTCCGGATCGAGCCGGGGGAGGTCGAGGCCGTCCTGTCGGACCACCCGGAGGTGCGCGAGGCCGTGGTGGTGGTGCGCGAGGACGCGCCGGGCGACCGGCGGCTGGTGGCCTACGTGGTGGCGGGCGAGTCGGCGGCGGTCACCCCCGCCGAGCTGAAGGCGCACCTGAAGGGGCGCCTCCCGGAGTACATGGTGCCGTCGGCGGTCGTGCGGCTGGAGTCGCTGCCGCTGACGCCGAGCGGGAAGGTGGCCCGGCGAGCGCTGCCGGCGCCGGAGTACGCCGCGGCCGACGCGGACCGGTACGTGGCGCCGCGGACGCCGGTGGAGGAGGTGCTGGCGGGGATCTGGGCGGAGGTGCTGCGCCTGGAGCGCGTGGGCGTGCACGACAGCTTCTTCGAGATGGGCGGGCATTCGATCCTGGCCATGCGTCTGCTGGCCCACATCCAGGCCACGTTCGGCCTGGAGATCTCGATCCGCGACGTGTTCTTGATGCCGACGCTCGAAGCCATGGCGGGAGAGATCGAGCGCAGGATCTATGAAGACATCGCCATCATCTCGGATGACGAGGCCGAGCAGCTGGTCGCGTCGCACCTCGTCGCGGGAGCCTGAGATGCCTTCAGAAGAGACGGTTGCGCCGCTCGCGGAGATGGGAGCCCAGTACGCCGACTACGCGGTGTGGCAGCACGGGCAGGTGGAAGGCGAGGTGCTGGAGCGGCAGCTGGCGTACTGGCGAGAGCAGCTCGCGGACGCACCCGCGCTGCTGGAGCTGCCCACCGACCGTCCCCGCCCGGCGGTGCAGACGTACCGGGGCGCGTCGGTTCCGTTCGAGCTCTCCCTGGAGCTGCTGGAGCGGCTGCAGGCGCTGGGGCGGAGCGAGGGCGCAACGCTGTACATGGTGCTGCTGTCCGCCTTCCAGGTGCTGCTCTCGAAGTACAGCGGGAGCGAGGACGTCGTCGTGGGGAGCCCGATCGCGGGGCGGACGAGGAAGGAGGCCGAGGGGCCGATCGGCTTCTTCGTCAATACCCTGGTGCTGCGGACCGATCTCTCGGGAGACCCGGGCTTTCGCGAGGTGCTGCGGCGGGTGCGGGAGGCGACGCTCGGCGCGTACGAGCACCCGGAGGTGCCGTTCGAGCGCCTGGTGGCCGAGCTGCAGCCAGAGCGGTCCCTGGGCCACGCGCCGCTCCTCCAGGTGATGTTCACGGTGCAGAACGCCGAGGACCGGGGAATCGGCCTCCCGGGGCTGGAGGTGAGCGACGCCGGATCGGAGCTCGCGAGCGCCGAGTTCGATCTCTCCCTGGCCCTCACGGCGACCGACCAGGGCCTGCGTGGCGAACTGACGTACAGCGCGGATCTCTTCGAGCGCGGGACGATCGTGCGGATGCTGGGACACCTGGAGCGAGTGCTGGAGCAGGTCGCGAGAGATCCCGACCGGACGCTCTCCCGTCTGGAGCTGTTGGCCGAAGCCGAGCGGACGATGGTGCTGGAGGCGTGGAACCGGACGGAGCGGCCGTACCCTCGGAGTGTGTGCATCCACGAGCTGTTCGAGGCGCGGGCGCGGGAGCGGCCGGAAGCGATGGCGCTGGTCTGGGGCGAGGCGGAGCTGACGTACCAGGAGCTGGAGGCGCGCGCCAACCGGCTGGCGCACCACCTGATGCGCCTGGGCGTGGGCCCCGAGGCGCGCGTGGGTGTGCTCCTGGAGCGTGGCGTGGAGCTGATCGTCTCGCTGCTGGCGGTGCTCAAGGCGGGCGGCTGCTACGTGCCGCTGGACCCGGGATATCCGGCCGAGCGGCTGCGCCTGATGCTGGACGACAGCAGCGTTCGCGTGCTGCTCAGCCGCAGCGGCCTGGCGGGGGCGGTGGAGGCCGGCGATCTGGCCGTCGTCCTCCTCGACCACGCCGCCGGCGCGCTCGCGTCCGAATCGATCGAGACGCCGCGCGGCGGGGCCACGGCCGAGAACCTGGCGTACATCGTCTACACCAGCGGGAGCACGGGAAAGCCCAAGGGCGTGATGGTGGGCCACCGCCAGGTCGTCCAGCTCGTCGTCGAGACCGACTACGTGCAGCTGCGCCCGGGCGACCGTGTGGCGCAGGCGTCGAACGCCGGTTTCGACGCGCTGACCTTCGAGGCCTGGGGCGCCTTCCTCAACGGCGCCACCCTGGTGGGGATCCCCCAGGACGTGCTCCTCTCACCCCCCGCCCTTCGCGAGACGCTGCGCGAAAAGCGGGTCACCACGCTCTTCCTGACGACCGCGCTGCTGAACCAGCTCTCGCACGAGCACCCGGACATCTTCGCGCCGCTGCGCGAGGTGCTCTTCGGGGGCGAGGCCGTGGACGCCGGCAGCGTGCGGCGGCTGCTGAAGGCGGGCCGGCCCGAGCGGTTGCTGCACATGTACGGGCCCACGGAGACGACCACCTTCTGCCTGTACGAGGAGGTGGAGCACGTCGCGGAGGACGCGCTGACCGTTCCGCTGGGACATGCGACGGGGAACCAGCGGATCTACCTGCTGGACGGTGCCCTGAATCCGGTGCCGCTGGGGGTGCCGGGCGAAGCGTACGTGGGCGGCGGCGGCGTGTCGCGCGGCTACCTGGACCGGCCCGGGCTGACGGCGGAGCGCTTCGTTCCCGATCCGTTCTCCACGGAGCCGGGTGCGCGGATGTACCGCACGGGCGACCGGCTGCGCTGGAAGGCGGATGGGCGGCTGGAGTTCATCGGGCGCGTGGACGAGCAGGTGAAGATCCGCGGCTTCCGGATCGAGCCGGGGGAGATCGAGGCCGTGCTCTCGGCGCACGCGGAGGTGCGCGAAGCGCGGGTGATCGTAAGCGACGATGCGTCCGGCGAGAAGCGGCTGGTGGCGTACGTCGTCGGCGATGTAGAGGCGGAGGAGCTGCGCGCGCACCTGCGGGAAAGCCTGCCGGAGTACATGGTGCCGGCCGCGTTCGTAATGCTGGACGCGCTGCCGCTGACCCCGAACGGCAAGGTGGACGTCAGGGCGCTGCCGGCGCCGCAGCTTGCGCCGGCGGAGGAGAGGTACGTGGCGCCGCGGACGCCCGTGGAGGAGGTGCTGGCGGAGATCTGGGCGGAGGTGCTGCGCCTGGAGCGGGTGGGCGCGCACGACAGATTCCTGGACCTGGGCGGGCACTCGCTGCTGGCCACGCGTCTGCTGGCCCACATCCAGGCCACGTTCGGCCTGGAGATCTCGATCCGTGACGTGTTCTCGATGCCGTCGCTCGAAGGCATGGCGGGAGAGATCGAGCGCAGGATCTATGAAGACATCGCCATCCTGTCCGATGACGAGGCCGAGCAGCTGGTCGCGTCGAACCTCGCTGCCGGAGCCTGATCCCGGATCCGCAAAAACAACACTTGGGAATACAGAGGAACAGAGTCAGACAGAGGAGCAGAAACGAGCATCGTTGTTCATCTTCCTCTGTCTAACTCTGTTCCTCTGTACGCCGATTCTTTTTCAGGATCTGGTATCAGAGACCAGGGCCGCTCCTTCGCGCAGGAGCGGCCCTGGTTCATCGATTGAATAGCCGGGACCGCCGTGCACCTCGTGGCCCTGAAGAGGCGGCGCGGGTCAGGCGCAAAGGCAGCGGTACGAGGCGTACCCGCCCAGGTTGGGGTTCGGCTCCCAGGTGGGGGGCGTCGCTGGGTCCGGACGGAGCTCGTGCAGCGTGTCCAGCAGCACCTGCAGCGCCACCTGGATCTCCATTCGTGCCACCGACGCCCCGGGGCAGCGGTGCGCCCCGAACCCGAACGCCACGTGCGCGTTGGGCTGCCGGTCGCCCATCAGGGTGTGCGGGTCGGGGAACGCCTGCGGATCGCGGTTGGCGGCTTCCAGGAAGAGGACCACCTTGTCCCCCTGGCGGATGGTGGCTCCATGCGCGAGGTCCCCCGCGAGCGCCACCTCGGCCGCCGCGTAGCGCACCAGGTAGCGGGTGGGGGTCACCACGCGCAGAAGCTCCTCGGCGATCCGGCGCACCACCGGGGGGTTCTCCCGTACCTGCTCGCGCCAGGCGCTCCACTCGGGCAGGAGAAGGGGAACGCCGCTTCCCAGCAGCTTCTGCGTGGTCACCCGCCCCGCGGCGAACGCCATCATGCACTGGATGACGATGTCCTCCTCGCCGTTCAGCCCCCCGTCGCGCATGAACGCGCCGATCAGGTCGTCCGAAGGCGTGCCCCGCCGTTCGGCCACCCGCTCCCGCAGGTACTCGCCCAGGTGGGTGATGTCGTCGATCTCCGCGCGCAGGTACCCGCTGGTGAGGTCCGCGAAGGTCGAGGACCACCGCTCCAGCCGGTCCCCCTCCTCGCCGCTGGCCAGGGGCAGGCCCAGCACCATCGAGATCGCCTGCATGGAGAACGGGATGGCGAAGTCACGGACGAGGTCGAATCCGCCCTGTTCGCGGGCGCGCTCCGCGAGCGCGAGCGCCGCCGCCCGCAGCGGCGCCGCAAGGCTCTCGGAGCGGCGCGAAAGCTCCACCAGCACCGCCCGCTGCACGCGCGCCTGCCGGCCGTCGTCCGCGAAGATGACCTGGTGCTGGATGGCTCTCTGGAGGAACGTCGGGCTCGTCCCGCGGCGCAGGTGCGGGGCCGCGAGGGTGGCGTCGGAGACGAAGCGCTCGTCGCCCAGGATGGAGCGAACCGCGCCATGTCCGCTCACCAGCCAGCAGCGCCCCGCCGGGTCGAAGCTGACCCGGTCATGCTCCCGCAGCCCGTCGTACAGGGCGTGCGGGTCCGTGTAGCCCTTGACCAGGGCCTGCAACGTGACCGGGCAGGCCGCCGGCGCGGATTGTGTGCTCATCTCTTTTCCCTGGAGAGTCTCTGCCGGTGATCGGCGGCGCACGCCGCCGGATCACATCGATCGTGGGGCGCCCGTGGCGGCAGGCCGCCGCAGGGGGCCGGTGCTTACGCCGGGACCAGGGAGCCGGCGCGCTCTCGCGCGGAAACCAGCGCCTCGCGCACCCCCTGCGCGAGAACGCGGACGTGCGGCTCGGCGTTCATGCTGTTGTGGTTGCCGGGAACCCGGTGCACCTGCACCGGACCGTCGGTCAGCTGCGACCAGCCCAGCGTGCGCTTCTCCTCGTCCGTGGACACCAGCGCCTCCCACTCGCGCTCGCTGGGGGCGATGCTGGTCCGGAAGAGCGTGAGCGGACCGGAGAACCGGCCGGGAACGTACCCCTCGAGGCTGCGGCGGCGGTCGTTCATCACCCCGCACATCTCGCGCAGGTTCTCCTCGCCGAATCCCTCGGGGGCGGCGTCGTTGGCGTGCAGCGCCTCCACCAGGTACCGGACCTGCTGGTCCGTGTCCATCCCCTCCAGCTCCGCCTTCTTGACCGGGAACGGGCGCCGCATGCGCGCGGCGACGGTGTGGGCCATCCCGTATGGCGCGCCCACGTGCTCGCTTCCCGGCCACGCCAGCGTAAGCCCCGCCGTCATGGAGTCCAGCAGCCCCACGAACCCCACCTCCTGCCCCTCCCGCTCCAGCTGCGAAGCCATCTCGAAGACCAGGTATGCGGCAAAGGACCATCCGGCCAGGTAGTACGGCCCCTCCGGCTGCACCGCGCGGACCGCCCGCACGTGGTCCGCGGCGATCTCCGCGAGCGGGCGGCCCAGGTCGTCGCCCACGTCCTGCACGCCGTAGACGGGCTGCTCCGGACCCAGGTGGCGCACCAGGTTCACGTAGGTCATCACCCCCCGGTCGGCCGCATGGACCACGAAGAGCGGGGGGAGCGACCCGCCGGGCTGCAGCGGAACCACCGGCGAGGACGTCTCGGGCTCGGCGCGCTGCTGCTCCCGGATGGCCTCCGCCATCTGCCGCACCGTGGCCCCGGCGAACAGGGTGGAGACGGGAAGGTCGCAGCGCAGGAGGCGGTTGATCCTGGCGAACAGGGGAAGCGCCAGGAGCGAGCTCCCGCCCAGGTCGAAGAAGCTCTGCGTGGCGCCGATCATCTCCACGCCCAGCACCTCTTCCCACAGCTGGATGAGCTGCACCTCCAGGTAGTCGCGCGGCTCGTCGGCCTCCAGCTTCGCGCCCCCGTGCACCGGTGCCGGCAGCGCGGCGCGGTCCAGCTTGCCGTTGGGGGTGGCGGGAAGGGATTCCAGCTCCACGAAGGCCGCCGGAACCATGTACTCGGGCACCCGCTCGCGCAGGTGCTCGCGCAGCGCGGCCGGGAGCGTGGCCCCCGCGTCGGCGGGAAGCTGGATCTCGGCCTCCGTCAGGGTGCGCGTGCCGTACCCGGGCGCCGGAACCACGTACGCGACCAGCCGCCGGTCGCCGCCCACGTCCTCGCGCGCCACCACGGCGCACTCGCGCACGCCAGGGTGGCGGCGCAGCGCCGCCTCCACCTCGCCGGGCTCGATGCGGAAGCCGTGCACCTTGACCTGCTGGTCCACGCGGCCCATGAACTCCAGCGTTCCGTCGGACCGCCAGCGCGCGCGGTCGCCGGTGCGGTACAGCCGGGCGCCCGGCGCGCCGAAAGGGTCGGGAACGAACCGTTCCGCCGTCAGCGCCGGGCGGTCCAGGTAGCCGCGGGACACGCCCGCGCCGCCCACGTACAGCTCGCCCGGTACGCCTACGGGCGCCGGGATCCCCGCCGGCTCCAGCACGTGCACCGTCACGTTCGCGAACGGGCGGCCGATGGACGGAGCGCGCCCGTCCCGCCGGCAGGGGGCAAAGGTGGCGCAAACGGTGGCCTCGGTGGGCCCGTACGCGTTCACCAGCGTGCGCCCGGCGCTCCATCGCTCCGCCACGGCCGTGTCCATCGCCTCGCCCGCGCTCACGACGGTCGCGAGGTCCGGCAGCCCCTCGGGCGGGAGCACCGCGAGCACCGAGGGCGGAAGGGTGACGAGGGAAATCCGCTCCCGCCGCAGCGTCGCCACCAGCCCCGCTCCGGGCTGGAGGTCGTCGCGCGAGGCAAGCACCAGCGCGGCGCCGGAAAGGAGGGTGGGAAACACCTCCCACACCGCCGCGTCGAAGGAGAGCGAGGCGAACTGCAGCACGCGGCTGCCGGGGCCCACCCCCAGCCCACCGGTCACCGCGCGGGCCAGGTTGCACACGCAGCGGTGCGGCACCACCACGCCCTTGGGACGGCCCGTGGAGCCGGAGGTGTAGATCACGTACGCCGCGCCCTCGGGGTGCGGCACGCGCGCGGGCGCCTCCGCGGAGCGCGCGCCGATCGCGCCTGCCTCCGCGCGCATGTCCAGCACGTCCGGCACGAGCCCGGCGAGCCCCTGGGGAACGCCCGCCGAGGCCACGACGGTCCGCGCGCCCGCGTCCGCCAGCATGTAGCGCAGCCGCTCCGCGGGGTAGACGGGGTCCAGCGGCACATACGCGCCGCCGGCCTTGAGGATGGCCAGGATGGCGACCACCGTCTCCGGGGTGCGCTCCGCGAACACCCCCACGCGCGACTCCGGCTCCACGCCGCGCGCCACCAGGTGGTGCGCCAGGCGGCTGCTCGCCTCGTCCAGCGCGCGGTACGAGACGCTGCGGCCCGCGTACGACAGCGCCTCGGCGTCGGGCGTGCGGGCGGCCTGCGCCCCGAACAGCGCGTGGATGCACTCCCCGGCGGCACCCGCCGCCGGCGCCGTCCCGCTCCACTCCGCCAGGAGGGCGCGCTCCTCCTCGTCCAGCAGGTCCAGCTCGGAAAGGCGCCGGTCCGGATCGCTCGCCAGGTGTTCCAGCACGCGGTCCAGGTGCCGCTCCATCCGCACGACGGTGTCATGCTCGAACAGGTCGCTGCTGTAGCCCAGGGCGCCTCTCAGCCCGTCCGGGAACACGAACAGCCCCAGCACGAGGTCCACCTTGGTCTCTGCCCACGGCACGCTGAACTCCTTGACGTGCACGCCCGCGTCCGTGCCCGTGGCCTGCGTTTCCACGTAGTCGCTGAGCTGGAACGCGACCTGGAAGAGGGTCGCATGGCTCAGGCTCCGCTCCGGCTGCACCTCCGCCACGATGCGGTCCAGCGGGATGTCCTGGTGCTCGTAGGCCCCCAGCACGATCTCGCGCACCCGCCCCACCAGCTCGCGCAGGGTGGGGTCGCCCGACAGGTCGGTGCGCAGCGCCAGGGTGTTGACGAACATCCCGATCACGTCCTGCAGCTCCTTGTACCGCCGCCCCGCGATCGGGCTGCCGGCCACCACGTCGTCGCTGCCGCTGTACCGGGCAAGGATCACGTTGAAGGCCGCCAGCATCACCATGTACAGCGTGGCGTTCTCGGCACGCCCCAGCTCCTGCAGCCGCTCCATGCGCTCCTGCGAAACCACCACCCGCACCTTGTTCCCCCGGGTCGAGGGTACGGCGGGCCGCGGGTAATCGGTCGCCAGGCTCAGCACCGCGGGGGCGCCGCCCAGCTTCGCCTTCCAGTACGCCATGTGGCGCGCGTCGGCCTCGCCCGTAGACTGCTCGTGCTGCCACACGGCGTAGTCCAGGTACTGTACCGGCACCTCCGGCAGCGGCGACTCGCGCCCGTCGCGGAACGCCGCGTGCAGCTTCCACAGCTCGCGGTGCAGCACGCCCTGGCTCCAGCCGTCGGTGATGATGTGGTGCAGGCACATGAGCAGCGCGTACTCGCCATTGCCCAGCCGCAGCAGCCGCGCGCGAAAGAGGGGCTCCCGGGTCATGTCGAACGGGTACGCGGCCTCGCCGCTGGCCGCGCGCTTCACCTCGGCCTCGCGCTCGTCCTCGTCGAGCTCCGTCAGGTCGTCCACCGGCAGCACATAGCCGTCAAAGGGGAGCACGACCTGCAGGGGCACGCCGTCCACCTCGCGAAAGGTGGTGCGGAGCACCTGGTGCCGGCGGATGAGCTCGCCCAGCGCGCGCTCCAGCGCGGGCTCGTCCACGTCGCCGCTCAATCGCAGGGCGGTAAAGACGTTGTACGCCGTGCTTCCCTGCCCCAACCGGTCGATGAACCAGAACCGCTCCTGCGCGAACGAGGCGGGCGCCTCCGTGCGGTGGGTGCGGCGGACGGTCGTTTCCTGGCGGAACATGCCCTTGAGGCGACCCTCCAGGAGCGCGCGCTTGGCGGCGGAGAGCCCCTCCTGGGGCGGTGTGACGCGAGTGGACATCTGTTCACCTGACAAGGTTGAGTTCGGCACTGCCCGCTGTGAGCGGTATTCACGAAGGCGGATAAGGATCTCCGGCATGCGGCCCCGCGCCCTGGGGATCAGGGCATCCTCGCCAAGCGCAGGCGGGTCTGAGGCCGAAGACGTTCTGACAGCCCATGGAGTTGGCGGTGAGGAACGGCCCACCGCCGCCTCGCGCGGCAGGCGCGCGCGCACCAGGAGCGGAGAATCCGCAACTGATACGCCATCCCATTTCACACGCTGCGCATGCAGCGGTCGCGACCCTCCGGGCGAGCTTGCACCCTGACTCCGTAACTCTCCTCTGCCCCGAAAACAGGGGGAGAGGGGAAGAACGGAAGGATTCCGGTCCTGATCTGGCGAACCTTCCCCTCGGCGCGTCGCGTTGCAACCGGAGATCGCCAGCCGGCTCGATCCCCGCGCAGTCCGGCCTTTCAAGAGCGGTGGCTACCATTATACGCTTCTTTATCATCCGCACAAGAGGCCGCCGTCACGGGAATGGTGGCCCGGCTGCCCCGCAGCGAAACCTCACCCATTGGCCCGCCGCAACGGGTCAGGATGCGGCGGCTCAGGCGGAGTGCTCGTCGCGCGGGACTGTCCTGCGCGGGCGGCGGATGAATGATGCAGGGCGCTGAGCAGCAGCAGCGCTCACGCGGAACGCCGAGTTGGGAGTGGTCCGAGCCAGTGGTCCAATCCGGTCAGGGCCGTACGCCTGCGTACGCGGCTGCGGGCGCGGAAATACGCGTCAACCCACGGCGCGTGTACCGGCTCGTCTTTTGTGTCGGAAAAGCCAATGACGTGATGCACGTCGACGACGCGCATGGCGGGAGAATGACACGAGGAGAGGACACGCGCGGGGTCGCCGGGCGGCCGCGGGATCGGAGCGAACCGGCGGATGGCTCGTCGGATACTCGATCTCGGACTCGAGCGGCACGGCAAGCGCGACGGCGAGCGCGGGAAACGCGAATACGATTGGGTCGCGCCCGACCAGCCCGGCGTTCCTGCGGATGGACGTCCGAGCCGGAGTGGTCGGTCTCCGTCCCGCCGGAACGCAGGACCACCTCGACATCGTGCATCGTGGTGCCCAGCCTCGTGCACCTCGTTGCCAGGAACGCGGCCGGTACCGGCGTGCCGGCCGCGATCAGTTCGCGGCCAGCCCAGCAGCACCGCCGGCGTGCGCACAGGGAAGAGCGGTGGGAGAGCATCGCGTGAATGCTACCGGAGCGGCCGGGAACGGGTGCAGCGCCGCCGCGATCTCCTCCCGCACCCACGCATCCTCATCCACCTCTCCCCTTCCCCGCAGCACCTGCCGCGCCGCCCCTGTGCCGATGCGCCCCAGGGCCAACGCCGCGTGTCCGTGGACGAGCGGCTCCTCGTCGTTCAGATCGCGAGCGCGGAGACGGCTTCCGGCGAACCCCAGTTGCCGAGGGCGACGGCCACATTGCGGAGCAGGCCGCGGCGCTTGGCCCGCTTGATGGGCGAGCCTTGAAACGCGCGCTGATCTCCTCCTGCGTCATCGTCATCCACTCGATGCGCTACGGCGCGTCCAGCCCCTCCCGCGCCAGGAAGCGAACTGGTTGTAGCGAGTGTGCAGGCCGGGTGCGAAGATGGGGGTGCCGGGTCAATTCCGGCGCGCGCGGAGAGATCACGCACCGGAACAGGCTCCCCGACACTTGCTCCGCGGCCGATGCTAACTATCTTTCACGACACAAGATAAAAAATCACCAGAAGCTGGCGCATACTCCGTCAGCTTCTGGACATTGCGTACTCCGAATCCTCCCGATCAAAGGCTCTGCGCTCGGGCGCTGGAGCGTATTGGACCGCTTCCCCGCCTCGGTCACCGAGGCGGTGATGCGGGAGGCTGTCTGCGTCTCAGGCGGGGCCGCTCAGCGGCTGTCGGGAAGCACGTGAGCTGGCAAGACGAGAGATCCTGCGGGGCACAGGGGCCCCGCAGTTTCACGTCTCGGGCGAGATTTTCCGCGGGGAAACAGGCAATGGACGTGCTTGCTGGTCGGACATCCTCCACATCGCCGTCGGTGCCGGCGATCGAGCCCGCGGAGTACTGGCTGGAGGCGCCGGCGGACGCCCCGGAGCCGCTGGAGGTGCCGGCTGATCGCCCGCGCCCCGCGCAGCCGGACCACACCGGGGCCGTCGTCCGGCTGGAGCTGGACGCGGAGGTAGCTGCGAGGCTCCGCGCGCTTGGCGGCCGCCACGGGGCGACGCTGTCCACGACGCTGCTGGCGGGCTGGGCCGCGACCCTGGGCCGGCTGTCGGGGCAGACGGACCTGGTGATCGGCTGCTTCGAGCACCCGCTGCCGGTGCGGGTGGACCTGTCGGGCTCGCCCACGGCCGCGGAGCTGGTGGGGCGAGTCGGGGCGCGGGTGCAAGGGGCGCTGCGGAACGGAGACCTTCCCTTCCAGCGGATGGTGGAGCTCGTGCAGCCGGACGGCACCGCCACTCCTTCGACCACACCGCTCTTCCGGGTGGCGTTCGCGTGGCAGGATGCAAAGGAAAGCGGGCCGGAGCCGCGTTCGACGGCCGGACTCGACCTGTCGCTCGAACTGCGGGAGGAGGGAGGCGGCGTCGCGGGCGAAGTGGTGTTCGCGACGGCGCTGTTCGATCGCGAGACGGTGGAGCGCTACGCGGGGTACCTGCGCCGCGTCCTCTGGGGGATGGCGGCAGACGAGACCCGGCCGGTGGATCGGCTGCCGCTGCTGGCGGACGAGGAGCGCCGGCTCGTGACGGAGGAGTGGAACCGCACGGACGCGCCGTATCCCGCCGACTGGTACATCCACGAGCAGTTCCAGACGCAGGCCGCGCGTACGCCGGACGACGTGGCAGTGGTCTACGAAGACCGGCAGCTGACGTACGGCGAGTTGAACGCGCGGGTGAACCGGCTGGCGCACCACCTCCGCAGCCTCGGCGTCGGCCCCGACGTGCGTGTGGGGATCTGCGTGGAGCGGAGCCCCGAGATGGTGGTCGCCGTGTTCGGGGTGCTCAAGGCGGGCGGCGCGTACCTGCCGCTCGATCCGGGCTATCCGCGGGACCGGCTGCTGGACATGGTGGAGGACGCCGCCCCCGTCGTGATGCTGACGCAGCAGTCCTTCGTGGAACGGCTCGCCGGGCTGGGTCTGCCCCTGGTCGCGCTGGACGAGGACGCGGCCTGGTGGGAGACGCAGCCGGCCACGGACCCGGCGCGGGCCGCGCTGACGCCGGAGAACCTGACGTACGTGATCTACACCTCGGGCTCCACGGGCCGGCCCAAGGGCGTGGAGATGACGCACCAGGGCGCATCCAACCTGCTGCACTGGTACCTGGGCTCCACCGGCATCACGGAGCGCGATGCGGTGCTGGTCGTCACCTCGTTCAGCTTCCACCTGACGCAGCGGAACCTGATGGCCCCGCTGTTCGTGGGCGGCCAGGTGCACCTGGCGCGCGAGCCGTTCGAGCCCCAGAGGATCGCGTCGCAGATCGTCGCGTCGGGCATCACCATGATGAACCTGACGCCGACGGGCTTCCAGGCGCTGGTGGAGGCGGACGGTCGGGCGATCCGCGGGCTGCGGATCGTGGTCTTTGGCGGTGAGCCGCTGTACCCGCGGCAGCTGGCGCGGGTGCCGGAGCCCCGTCCCGTGTTCCTGAACCCGTACGGATCCACCGAGGCCACCGGGATCACGGCCCACCACTTCGCCCGGGCGGACCTGTCGGGCTACTCCAGCCGCTCCATGCCGCCGGGGCGCCCCATTGCCAACGCCACGATCTACGTCCTCGACCAAGCCGGCGATCCGGTGCCGGTCGGGGTGACGGGCGAGCTGTACCTGGGCGGCCACGGGGTGACGCGCGGGTACCGGAAGCTCCCGGGGCAGACGGCGGAGCGCTTTCTCCCCGATCCGTTCGGCACGACGCCCGGCGCGCGGCTGTACCGCACGGGCGACCTGGGGCGGTGGCTGCCGGACGGGACGGTCGAGTTCATGGGCCGCGCCGACGCGCAGGTGAAGGTGCGCGGGTTCCGCATCGAGCTGGGCGAGATCGAGGCGCGGCTGGCGGAGCACGCCGCCGTGCACGAGGTGGTCGTGGTGGCCCGCGACGGGGAGATCGGCGACCCGCGGCTGGTGGCCTACTACACGGGAGCCGGGGCGAGCGCGGTGGCGCTGCGCGCCCACCTGGCGGAGCGGCTGCCGGAGTACATGGTCCCGGCCGCGTTCGTCCACATGGACGCGCTCCCGGTGAACCCCAACGGCAAGCTGGACCGCAAGGCGCTGCCGGCGCCGCAGTTCACGTCGGCGGAGGAGACGTACGTGGCGCCGCGTACCCCCGTGGAGGAGGTGCTGGCGGGGATCATGGCGGACGTGCTGGGCGTGGAGCGCGTGGGGGTGCACGACGGGTTCTTCGAGCTGGGCGGGCACTCGCTGCTGGCCACCCGGGTGGTGTCGTGGATCCGAGAGGTGTTCGGCGTGGAGCTGCCGCTGCGCGCGCTCTTCGAGGGGCCTGCCGTGGCGGAGCTGGCCGTGCGCGTGGAAGAGATGCGCCGCGCGCAACTGCCCGTGCTGCCGCCCGTGGTGCCCGTTGACCGCACAGGGCCGCCGCCGCTGTCGTTCGCGCAGGAGCGCCTTTGGTTCCTGGACCGGCTGGAGCAGGGGAGTGCCACCTACAACATCCCCGTGGCACGGCGCCTGGGGGGTATGCTGGACGTGGACGCGCTGGAGCGCGCGCTGGGCGAGATCGTGCGGCGCCATGACGCGCTGCGGACGGTCTTCGCCGAGGCGGACGGCTCGCCGGTGCAGGTGATCGCGCCGTTCAGCGGGTTCGTCCTGCCGGTGGAGGACCTGTCGGCGCTGAGTGCGACGGATCGCGAGGCAGCAGTGAGGCGGCGCGCCGGCGAGGAGGCGGGGCGGGCGTTCGACCTGTCGGCGGGCCCGCTGTTCCGTGCGGCGCTGCTGCGCCTGGGCACCCAGGATCACGTGCTGCTGCTCTCGATGCACCACATCGTCAGCGACGGGTGGAGCATGGGGGGGCTCTTCCGCGAGCTTTCGGCGCTCTACGAGGCGTACCGCGACGGGCGTGAGTCGCCACTGCCGGCGCTGGCGGTGCAGTACGCGGACTATGCCGCCTGGCAGCGCGAGCACCTGCGGGGGGACATGCTGGAGCGGCAGCTGGCGTACTGGCGGGAGCGGCTTGCGGGCGCGCCGGAGCTGCTGGAGCTGCCCACCGACCATCCACGTCCGCCCGTGCAGTCGTTCCGGGGGGCAGCCGAGCGGATGGAGCTTCCCGGCACGCTGGTGGAGCGGCTCCGGACGTTGGGCCGGAGCCAGGGAGCGACGCTGTACATGGTGGTGCTCTCCGCCTTCCAGGTGCTGCTGTCCCGCTACACCGGCAGCGAGGACATCGTCGTGGGGAGCCCCATTGCGGGGCGCACGCGGCGCGAGGTGGAGGCGCTGATCGGCTTCTTCGTCAACACGCTGGTGCTGCGCACCGACCTCTCGGAAGACCCGGGCTTCCGCGAGGTGCTGGGGCGGGTGCGGGAGGTGACCCTGGGCGCATACGAGCACCAGGAGCTTCCCTTCGAGAAGCTGGTGGCCGAGCTGCAGCCGGAGCGCAGCCTCGGCCACTCCCCGCTTTTCCAGGTCGCCTTCTCCCTGCAGAACCGCGACCCGTCCGTGGACGGTCTTGCCGGTCTGAAAACCGGGACCGTGGAAGCGGAGATCGCGACCACGAAGTTCGACCTCGCGCTGGACCTTGCCGCGCACCCGCAGGGCCTGCGCGGCGTGCTGACGTACAGCAGGGACCTGTTCGAGCGAAGCACCGCGCGGCGGATGCTGGGGCACCTGGAGCGGGTGCTGGAGCAGGTCACCCGCAAGGCGGACGTGCGCCTGTCGCAGCTGGAACTGCTCGACGGGGCGGAGCGCGAGCAGGTGCTCGGGACGTGGAACCACACGGAGCGCGGATACGCCGACCCGCCGGCCCACGCGCGCTTCGCCGAGTGGGCGCTCCGTGATCCCGAGGCCGTCGCCCTCCTGGACGGCGGGGAGGCCGTGACCTACGGCGCGCTGGACCGGCGCGCGGCGATCCTCGCGCGGCACCTGCGCGACCTGGGCGTCGGGCCCGAGACCCCGGTGGGCCTGTGCATGGAGCGCACGCCCCAGCTGCTGGTGGGGGTGCTGGGGATCTGGAAGGCGGGTGGCGCCTATGTCCCCCTCGATCCGGGTTACCCGGCGGAGCGGCTGGGGTGGATCATCGGCGATGCGGGCCTCTCCGTCGTCGTGGCCACGGAGGGGACGGCCGCGCTGCTGCCGGAGCACGGAGCCACCCTCGTGCGGGTGGACGGACTTCCGGAGATGGAATCGGAGGCGGAATCGCAGACGGCGTCCGAGGTGCCCGCGTCCGCGGCGAGCCTGGCGTACGTCATCTACACGTCGGGGAGCACGGGCCGACCCAAGGGCGTGCTGGTGCAGCACGGTTCGCTGGCGAACCTGCTGGCGGCCACGCGCGAGGCGTTCGGCGTGGTCGAGGGCGACGTGATGCCGGCGCTGGCGTCGTACGCCTTTGACATCTGGCTCTTCGAGGCACTGCTGCCGCTCACCTCGGGCGCCGCGGTGCGCCTGGTGGCGCGCGAGCGGGTGCTGGACGTGCCGGCGCTGGCGGAGGAGATCGCGGACGCCACACTCGTGCACGCCGTCCCCGCACTGATGCGGCAGGTGGTCCAGGCCGAGCGCGCGACGCCCCGGGCCACCCGGCTGCGGCGCGCCTTCGTGGGTGGCGACCGGGTCCCCGCCGACCTGCTGGCGGAGATGCGGGAGACGTTCCCCGAGGCGGAGACGCACGTCCTCTACGGTCCCACCGAGGGAACGATCCTGGCCTCCACGCACCCGGTACCGGCGGCCGGGATGGTGGAGGGGCACCCGATCGGCCGCCCCCTGGGGAACGTGCGCCTGTACGTCTGCGACGCGCTGGGAAGCCCGCAGCCGGCGGGCGTCCCCGGTGAGCTGCTGATCGGGGGGGCCGGGGTGGCGCGCGGCTACCTGGGCCGGGCTGCGATGACCGCGGAGCGCTTCGTCCCCGATCCCTTCGGCAGACAAGCCGGAGCGAGGCTGTACCGGACGGGCGACCGGGCGCGGTGGCGAGTGGACGGGACGCTGGAGTTCCTGGGCCGCGTCGACCAGCAGGTCAAGATCCGCGGCTTCCGCATCGAGCCGGGGGAGATCGAAGGCGCGCTGCGGCGGAGCGAGGGAGTCGCCGACTGCGTGGTCGTGGCCCGCGAGGACGCGCCCGGCGAGCAACGGCTGGTGGCGTACGTGGTGGGCGACGTGGAGGCGGGCGTGCTGCGCGAGCACCTGCTCCGGGAACTGCCGGAGCACATGGTGCCGGCGGCGTTCGTACCGCTGGAGCGGCTGCCGCTGACGCCCAACGGCAAGCTGGACCGCAAGGCGCTGCCTGCGCCCGAAGAGGATGCGTACGCCCGGCGGAGCTACGAGGCACCGCTGGGGGAGGTGGAGGCGGCGCTGGCCGGGATCTGGGCAGAGGTGCTGGGCGTAGAGCGGGTGGGCCGCCGGGACCACTTCTTCGAGCTGGGCGGGCACTCGCTGCTGGCCATCAAGCTGATCGAGCGGATGCGGCGGGCGGGGCTGTACGCGGACGTGCGGGCCCTGTTCACCACGCCGGTGCTGGCCGAGCTGGCCCTGGCCGTGGGCCGGGCATCGTCGGAGGTGGAGATCCCCGCGAACGCGATCCCGGAGGGGTGCGCGTCCCTCACGCCGCAAATGCTGCCGCTGGTGGAGCTGAGCCAGCCGGAGATCGACCGGATCGTGGCGGGCGTGGCGGGCGGCGCCGCCAACGTGCAGGACATCTACCCGCTGGCCCCGCTGCAGGAGGGATTCCTCTTCCACCACCTGCTGTCGCAGGAGGGGGATCCGTACCTGCTGTCGAGCGTGACCGAGTTCGACACTCGCGCACGCCTGGAGCGGTACCTGGCGGCGCTGCAGGCGGTGATCGACCGCCACGACATCCTGCGCACGTCCGTGGCCTGGGAGGAGTTGCGCGAGCCGGTGCAGGTCGTCTGGCGCCACGCGCCGCTGCCGCTGGAAGAGGTGCAGCTGGAGGCGGAGGCGGAGGATGCGGCCGACGCGTTGTGGCGGCGCTACGATCCCCGGCACTATCGGATGGATCTGACGCGGGCGCCGATGCTGCGGGCGTCGATCGCCGAGGACCGGGCGCGTGGCCGGTGGCTGCTGCTGATCCTCACGCATCACCTGACGAGCGACCACGAGTCGCTGGAGGTGCTGCGGGAGGAGATTTCAGCGCACCTGCGGGGCCAGGAGTCCGAGCTGCCGGCACCGCTGCCCTTCCGCGGCTACGTGGCGCAGGCGCGCCTGGGGGTGAGCCGCGAGGAGCACGAGCGGTTCTTCCGCGGGATGCTGGGGGACATCGATGAGCCCACGGCCCCGTACGGGCTGCTGGACGTGTGGGGGGAGGGACGTGGGATCGGCGAGGCGCGGCTCCCGGTGGCGGGCGACCTGGGCGTGCGGCTGCGCCGCCGGGCGCGGGCGCTGGGGGTGAGCGCGGCGAGCCTGTGCCACCTGGCGTGGGCGCAGGTGCTGGCGCGTCTGAGCGGCCGACAGGACGTGGTCTTCGGGACGCTGCTCTTCGGCCGGATGCAGGGCGGCGAAGGCGCGGACCGGGTGATGGGCCCCTTCATCAACACGCTCCCGGTGCGGATCGGGGTGGGAGAGGAGGGGGTCGAGGTGGCGGTGCGGCGCACGCACGCGCTGCTGGCGGACCTGCTGCGGCACGAGCACGCCTCGCTGGCGCTGGCGCAGCGCAGCAGCGGCGTGGAGGCACCCGCACCCCTGTTCACCTCGCTGCTGAACTATCGCTACAGCGGCGGGACCCGGCAGCAGGCGGGGCAGCCTGGGGAGAGCGGAAAGAGCATCCGCGCACAGGAGCGGACGAACTACCCCGTGGTGCTGGCCGTGGACGACCGGGGAGAGGCGTTCTCGCTGGTGGCGCAGGTCGCAGCCCCGGCGGAGGCGGAGCGGGTGTGCCGGATGATGCACACGGCGCTGGAGCGGCTGGTCGAGGCGCTGGAGCTTGCTCCCGGGCGGGCCATCGGGAGCATCGACGTGCTGCCGGAGGCGGAGCGCCGCCTGGTGGTGGAGGCGTGGAACCCGACGGTGGCAGAGCATCCGGCGGACCGGTGCATCCATGCGCTGGTCGCGGCACAGGCGAAGCGCACACCGGACGCCGTCGCGGTGACCTCCGGGAGCGTCGTCCTCACCTACGCGGAGCTGGAGCGGCGCTCGGACGCCATCGTCCGGGCGCTCCGCGCGCGCGGCGTGCGGCCGGAGGTCCCGGTGGGCCTGTGCATGGAGCGTTCGGCAGAGATGGTGGCCGCGGTGCTCGGCATCCTAAAGGCCGGGGGCGCGTTCGTCCCGCTGGACCCCGCCTACCCGGCCGAGCGGCTGGCCTTCATGCTGGAAGACTCCGGTGCGCGGCTGCTGCTGACCGACGGCGCGGCGGGGAACGGGCTTGCGGAATTCGCGGGCGAGACGCTGTGGCTGGACGGCATGGAGGTAGAGCACGAGGATGCCGCGGAGGAGGGCGAACACTGGCACTCGCCTGCTCCCGGGCACCTTGCCTACGTCATCTACACGTCGGGCTCCACCGGCACTCCCAAGGGCGTCGCCGTCACGCACGGAGCGCTGGCCAAAACGCTGCTCACGGCGCGGGACGTGTTCGGCCTCGAGCCGGGCGACGTGATGCCGGCGCTGGCGTCGTACGCCTTCGACATCTGGCTCTTCGAGGCGCTCCTGCCGCTGCTCTCGGGCGGGAGCGTGCGGGTGGTGCCGCGTGCGCGCGTGGTGGACGTGGCGGCGCTGATGCAGGAGATCGGGGGTGCCACGGTGCTGCACGCGGTTCCCGCGCTCATGCGGCAGGTGGTGAACCAGGTTTCCGCCGTACACGGCGCGCTGCCGGGTCTGCGGCGTGCGTTCGTCGGGGGGGACGCCGTGCCGCCGGAGCTGCCCGGCGCCATGCGGGAGGCGTTCCCCTGCGCGGAGGTACGGGTCCTCTACGGCCCCACGGAGGGGACCATCATCTGTGCAGCGCAGCTGGCGAGCGGCGCGGAAGAGGCTGGACGGCACCTGCTGGGGCGGCCGTTGGGGAACGCGCCGCTGTACGTGCTGGACGGGGGTGGGGAGCCGGCGCCCGTGGGCGTGCCGGGCGAGCTGTGCATCGGTGGGGCAGTGGTGGCACGCGGCTACCTGGGCCGCGCCGGGCTGACGGCGGAGCAGTTCGTCCCCGATTCCTTCGCCAGACAAGCCGGAGCGAGGCTGTATCGGACGGGCGACCGTGCGCGGTGGGGGGCGGACGGGGTGCTGGAGTTCCTGGGCCGCGTCGACCAGCAGGTCAAGATCCGGGGCTTCCGCATCGAGCCGGGGGAGATCGAAGGCGCGCTGCGGCGGAGCGAGGGAGTCGCCGACTGCGTGGTCGTGGCCCGCGAGGATGTGCCCGGCGAGCAGCGGCTGGTGGCGTACGTGGTGGGCGGCGTGGAGGCGGGAGTCCTGCGCGAGCAACTGCTCCGGGAGCTCCCGGAGCACATGGTGCCGGCGGCGTTCGTACCGCTGGAGCGCATCCCGCTGACGCCCAACGGCAAGCTGGACCGCAAGGCGCTGCCTGCGCCCGAAGAGGATGCGTACGTGCGGCGGAGCTACGAGGCACCGCTGGGGGAGGTGGAGGCGGCGCTGGCCGGGATCTGGGCAGAGGTGCTGGGCGTAGAGCGGGTGGGCCGCCGGGACCACTTCTTCGAGCTGGGCGGGCACTCGCTGCTGGCCATCAAGCTGATCGAGCGGATGCGGCGGGCGGGGCTGTACGCGGACGTGCGGGCCCTGTTCACCACGCCGGTGCTGGCCGAGCTGGCCCTGGCCGTGGGCCGGGCATCGTCGGAGGTGGAGGTCCCCGCGAACGCGATCCCGGAGGGGTGCGCGTCCCTCACGCCGGAGATGCTGCCGCTGGTGGAGCTGAGCCAGCCGGAGATCGACCGGATCGTGGCGGGCGTGGCGGGCGGAGCCGCAAACGTGCAGGACATCTACCCGCTGGCCCCGCTGCAGGAGGGCTTCCTCTTCCACCACCTGCTGTCGCAGGAGGGGGATCCGTACCTGCTGTCGAGCGTGACCGAGTTCGACACCCGCGCGCGCCTGGAGCAGTACCTGGCGGCGCTGCAGGCGGTGATCGACCGCCACGACATCCTGCGCACGGCCATGGCCTGGGAAGGGCTGCGCGAGCCGGTGCAGGTCGTCTGGCGTCACGCGCCGCTGCCGGTGGAGGAGGTGGAGCTGGATGCGGAGGCGGGGGAGGCGGCCGAGCAGCTGTGGCGGCGCTACGACCCACGGCAGTACCGGATGGACCTGGGGCGGGCGCCGCTGCTGCAGGCGTGCGTCGCCGAGGACCGCGCACGTGGCCGGTGGCTGCTGCTGATGCTTACGCACCACCTGACGAGCGACCACGAGTCGCTGGAGGTGCTGCGGGAGGAGATCTCGGCGCACCTGCTGGGCATCCAGTCCGAGCTGCCTGCGCCGCTCCCGTTCCGCGGCTACGTGGCGCAGGCGCGCCTGGGGGTGAGCCGCGAGGAGCACGAGCGGTTCTTCCGCGGGATGCTGGGAGACGTCGCGGAGCCGACGGCGCCATACGGGCTGCTGGACGTGTGGGGGGAGGGACGCGGGATCGGGGAGGCGCGGCTCCCGGTGACGGGCGACGTTGCCGCACGGCTGCGCCGCCGGGCGCGGGCGCTGGGGGTGAGCGCGGCGAGCCTGTGCCACCTGGCGTGGGCGCAGGTGCTGGCGCGGCTGAGCGGCCGCGACGACGTGGTCTTCGGGACGCTGCTCTTCGGCCGCATGCAGGGCGGCGAGGGCGCGGACCGGGTGATGGGCCCCTTCATCAACACGCTCCCTGTGCGGATCGGGGTGGGAGAGGAGGGGGCCGAAGCGGCCGTGCGGCGCACGCACGCGCTGCTGGCGGACCTGCTGCGGCACGAGCACGCCTCCCTTGCGCTGGCGCAGCGCTGCAGCAGCGTGGAGGCCCCCGCGCCCCTGTTCACCTCGATGCTGAACTATCGCTACGTCGGCGGGACGGGGCGTTCGCGGGAGGCGGGGCAGCCGGGGAAAGCAGGGACGAAAGTTCGCGCACAGGAGCGGACGAACTACCCCGTGGCGCTCTCGGTGGACGACCTGGGGGAGGCGTTCACGCTGGTGGCGCAGGTCGCGGCCCCGGCGGAGGCGGAGCGGGTGTGCCGGATGATGCACACGGCACTGGAGCGGCTGGTCGAGGCGCTGGAGGTGTCGCCTGAGCGGGCCATCGGGAGCATCGACGTGCTGCCGGAGGCGGAGCGCCGCCTGGTGGTGGAGGCGTGGAACCGCACGGACGCGGAGTATCCCGCGGACCGGTGCATCCATGAGCTGTTCGAGGTGCAGGCGGCGCGCACGCCGGACGCGACCGCGATCCGCTTCGCCGGCGCGGCGCTCACCTACGCGGAGCTGGACCACGCCGCCAACCGGCTGGCGAACCACCTGCGGCGCCGCGGAGTCCGCCCGGAAACCCGCGTGGGCATCTGCCTGGAGCGCGGCACGGAGCTGGTCGTCGCCATCCTGGCCGTGCTCAAGGCCGGCGGCGCCTACGTACCGTTGGACCCGGCCTACCCGGCCGAGCGGCTGGCCTTCATGCTCGCCGACTCGGGCGCCCCGCTCCTGCTCACCCGCAGTCCCCTGGCGGAAGGGCTCGCGTCCCACGGCGCGGAGGTCGTCCGCCTGGACGCCGACGGCGAGCGCATCGAGGCCGAGCGCGCGCAGGCGCCCGCCGCCGGCGTGCTCCCCGACAACCTGGCGTACGTCATCTACACCTCCGGCTCTACCGGCCGCCCCAAGGGAGTGCTGGTGCCGCACCGGGGCCTCGCCAACGCGGCCAGGGGGCACGCGCGCGACCTCGGTGTGGGGGCGGGGGACCGGGTGCTCCAGTTCGCCTCGCCCAGCTTCGACGCCTCGGTGGCCGAGGTGGTGATGGCGCTGACGACCGGCGCCACGCTGGTGCTGGGGACGCGCGAGACCCTGGCCCCGGGCCCCGACCTCCTGCGCCTCCTCCACGACGAGGAGGTCACCGTGGCCACCCTGCCGCCTTCCGCGCTCGCCGTGCTGCCGCCGGCGGAGCTGCCCGCGTTGCGCACGCTGATGACCGCGGGCGAGGCGTGCCCGGCCGAGCTGGTGGATCGCTGGGCCCCGAAGCGCCGCTTCTTCAACCTGTACGGGCCCACCGAGGCCACCATCTGGTCCGCCACCGCGGCGTGCGCTCCGGGCGGCGGCCGCCCTCCCATCGGGCGTCCGGTGGCCAACACCGGCGCGTACGTGCTGGACGCGCGCGGAGGGCCGGTGCCCGTCGGCGTCCCGGGCGAGCTGTACGTGGGCGGCGCCGGCGTATCCCGCGGCTACGCCGGCAGGCCGGCGCTGACGGCGGAGCGGTTCGTCCCGGACCCTTTCGGCGCGGCGGGAGGGCGGCTGTACCGCACGGGCGACCGCGTGCGGTGGTCGGCCCGGGGCGAGCTGGAGTTCCTGGGGCGGGTGGATGAGCAGGTCAAGGTGCGCGGCTTCCGCATCGAGCCGGGGGAGATCGAGGGCGCCCTGCGGCGGAGCGAGGGGGTCGCCGACTGCGTGGTCCTGGCCCGCGAGGACGTGCCGGGCGAGAAGCGGCTGGTGGCGTACGTGGTGGGCGGCGTGGAGGCGGGAGTCCTGCGCGAGCACCTGCTCCGGGAGCTCCCGGAGTACATGGTGCCGAGCGCGTTCGTCGCGCTGGAGCGGCTGCCGCTGACCGCCAACGGCAAGCTGGACCGCAAGGCGCTGCCGGCGCCGGACTTCGCCCCCGCGGAGGAGCGCTACGTGGCTCCCCGGACGCCGACCGAGGAGATGCTGGCGGAGATCTGGGCGGAGACGTTGCGCCTGGAGCGGGTGGGGGTGACGGAGAGCTTCTTCGAGCTGGGCGGGCACTCGCTGCTGGCCACGCGCGTGATCTCGCGGGTGCGTCAGGTGTTCGGGATGGAGGTGCCGCTGCGGGCGCTCTTCGAGGGGCCCACGGTGGCGGAGCTGGCCGGGCGCGTGGAGGAGATGCGCCACGCCGGGGCCCCTGCCCTGCCGCCGGTGGTGCCGGCCGGGCGCACGGGGGCGCTGCCGCTGTCGTTCGCGCAGGAGCGGCTCTGGTTCATCGACCGGCTGCAGCCGGGAAGCGCCGTCTACAACATCCCCGTGGCATGGCGCCTGGAGGGTGCGCTGGACGAAGTGGCGCTGGAGCGGAGCCTGGGCGAGATCGTCCGGCGTCACGAGGCGCTGCGCACCACCCTCCGGGAGCTGGACGGCTCGCCGGTGCAGGTGATCGCCCCTTTCGGCGGGTTCGCCCTGCCGGTGGAGGACCTGTCGGCGCTGGGCAAAGCGGATCGCGAGGCGGCGATCGGACGCCGCGCCGGCGAGGAGGCGGCACGGCCTTTCGACCTTGCGGCGGGGCCGCTTCTCCGTGCGGCGCTGCTGCGCCTGGGCGAGGAAGACCACGTGCTGCTCCTCTCGATGCATCACGTCGTCAGCGACGGGTGGAGCATGGGCGTGCTCTTCCGCGAGCTGTCGTCGCTGTACGCGGCGTACCGCGACGGACGTGAGTCGCCGCTCCCCGATCTGGCGGTGCAGTACGCCGACTACGCGTTGTGGCAGCGCGAGCAGCTGGCGGGCGAGGTGCTGGAGCGGCAGCTCTCGTACTGGCGGGAGCGGCTTGCGGGCGCGCCGGAGCTGCTGGAGCTGCCTGCGGACCGTCCCCGCCCGCCGGTGCAGACGTTCCGGGGGGCGGCCGAGCGGATCGAGCTTTCCGGCGCGCTGCTGGAGCGACTCCGGGCGCTGGGCCGGCGGGAGGGAGCAACGCTGTACATGGTGGTGCTCTCCGCCTTCCAGGTGCTGCTGTCCAGGTACAGCGGGAGCGAGGACATCGTCGTGGGCAGCCCGATCGCGGGGCGCACGCGCAGGGAGGTGGAGGAGCTGATCGGCTTCTTCATCAACACGCTGGTCCTGCGCACCGACCTCTCGGGTGATCCAACCTTTCGCGAGGTGCTGGGGCAGGTGCGGGAGGTGACGCTGGGCGCATACGAGCACCAGGAGCTTCCTTTCGAGAAGCTGGTGGCCGAGCTGCAGCCGGAGCGCAGCCTGGGCCACTCCCCTCTTTTCCAGGCCGTCTTCTCCCTGCAGAACCGCGATCAGCCCGTAGACGGTCTGGCCGGTCTGGAGACCGGGACGGTGGAAGCGGAGCTCGCATCCACGAAGTTCGACCTTGCGCTGGGCCTCACCGCGCACCCGCAGGGCCTGCGCGGCGTGCTGACGTACAGCACGGACCTCTTCGAGCGCGCCACCATCAAGCGCATGGCGCGGCACCTGGAGCGGGTGCTGGAGCAGGTCGCCGCGGATGCGGACGTGCACCTCTCGAGGCTGGCACTGGTCGGGCCGGAAGAGCGCCGGCAGGTGGTGGAGGAGTGGAACCGCACCGGGCGGGCGTACCCGCGCGGCGTCTGCATCCACGAGCTCTTCGAGGCGCAGGTGCGGCGAAGGCCCCACGCGGCGGCGCTGGTGTGGGGCGAGGTGGAGCTGACGTACGCGCAACTGGACGCGCGGGCGAACCGGCTCGCCCACCACCTGCGCGGGCTGGGCGTGGGGCCGGAGATCCGGGTGGGCGTGCTGCTGGAGCGCGGCGTGGACCTGATCGTCTCCCTCCTGGCGACCCTCAAGGCGGGCGGCTGCTACGTGCCGCTGGACCCGGGCTACCCGGCAGAGCGCCTGCGCATGATGCTGGACGACAGCGGCGTCCGCGTGCTCGTCGGCCGCGGCGGCCTCGCGTTCGCGGCGAAGCCGGACGGCCTGGCGATCGTCCACCTGGACGAGGCGGGCAAGGCGCTGGCGGCGGAGCCGGTGGCCCCGCCGCGCGGCGGGGCCACGGCGGAGAACCTGGCGTACATCGTCTACACCAGCGGGAGCACGGGGCGGCCCAAGGGTGTGATGGTCGCCCACCGCCACGTCGTGCAGCTCGCCGTGGAGACGGACTACGTCCACTTCTCGCCGGGCGACCGCGTGGCGCAGGCGTCCAACGCCAGCTTCGACGCACTGACGTTCGAGGCCTGGGGCGCGCTGATGAACGGCGCCACCCTGGTGGGCATCCCGCGCGACGTTCTCCTCTCGCCCGCCGCGTTCCGCCAGACGCTGCGCGAGGAGCGCATTACCACGCTGTACCAGACGACCGCGCTGCTCAACCAGCTCGCGCGCGAGCAGCCGGACGTCTTCTCCACGCTGCGCGAAGTGCTCTTCGGCGGGCAGGCCGCCGACGCGGCCAGCGTGCGGCACCTGCTGAAGGCGGGCAAGCCGCGGCGCCTGCTGCACATGTACGGCCCGACCGAGACGACGGCGTGGTGCTCGTACCAGGACGTGGAGCACGTAGCAGAGGACGCGCGGACCGTGTCCGTGGGGCGCGCGACGGGGAACCAGCGCATCTACCTGATGGACCCCGCGCTGAACCCGGTGCCGGTGGGTGTGCCGGGCGAGGCATACGTGGGCGGCGACGGGGTGGTGCGCGGCTACCTGGACCGGCCTGGTCTGACCGCGGAGCGCTTTCTCCCGGATCCCTTCGCCGTGGAGCCGGGAACGCGCATGTACCGCACCGGCGACCGGCTGCGATGGAGGGCGGACGGAACGCTGGAGTTCATCGGCCGGGTGGACGAGCAGGTCAAGGTGCGCGGTTTCCGCATCGAACCGGGCGAGGTCGAGGCGACGCTGACCGCCCACGCCGGCGTCCACGAGGCCCGGGTGATCGTGCGGGAGGACGAGCCCGGCGAGCAGCGGCTGGTGGCGTACGTCGTGGGTGAGGCGGACGCGGACGCGCTGCGCGCGCACCTGCGGCTGTCGCTGCCGGAGTACATGCTGCCGGGCGCGTTCGTGGCGCTGGAGCGCATCCCGTTGACGCCCAACGGCAAGCTGGACGTGAAGGCGCTCCCCGCCTCGGACCTCGCCCCGGCGCGGGAGCGGTACCTGGCGCCGCGGACGCCGGCGGAGGAGGTGCTGGCGGAGATCTGGGCGGAGACGCTGCGCCTGGAGCGGGTGGGGGTGACGGAGAGCTTCTTCGAGCTGGGCGGGCACTCCCTGCTGGCCACGCGCGTGATCTCGCGGGTGCGGCAGGTGTTCGGGATGGAGGTGCCGCTGCGGGCGCTCTTCGAGGGGCCCACGGTGGCGGAGCTGGCCGGGCGCGTGGAGGAGATCCGGCGCGCCGGGGCCCCTGCCCTGCCGCCGGTGGTGCCGGTCGAGCGCACGGGGCCGCTGCCGCTGTCCTTCGCGCAGGAGCGGCTCTGGTTCATCGACCGGATGGAGCCCGGGAGCGCCACGTACAACATCCCCGTGGCCCGGCGCCTGGGGGGTGCGCTGGACGAGCGGGCGCTGGAGCGCGCGCTGGGCGAGATCGTGCGGCGCCACCAGGCGCTGCGGACGGTCTTCGCCGAGGCGGACGGCTCGCCGGTGCAGGTGATCGCGCCCTTTGGGGGGTTCGCCCTGCCGGTGGAGGACCTGTCGGGGCTGGCCGAGGCGGATCGCGAGGCGGCGCTCAAGCGGCGCGCCGGCGAGGAAGCGCGGCGGGCGTTCGACCTGGCGGCGGGGCCGCTCTTCCGAGCGGCGCTGCTGCGGCTGGGCACGGACGATCACGTGCTCCTGCTCTCCATGCACCACGTCGTCAGCGACGGGTGGAGCATGGGCGTGCTCTTTCGCGAGCTGTCGGCGCTGTACGCGGCGTACCGCGAGGGGCGTGAGTCGCCGTTGCCGGAGCTGGCGGTGCAGTACGCGGACTACGCGGTGTGGCAGCGCGAGCACCTGCGGGGCGAGGTGCTGGATCGGCAGCTCGGCTACTGGCGGGAGCGCCTGGCGGGCGCGCCGGAGCTGCTGGAGCTGCCCACCGACCATCCCCGTCCGGTGGTGCAGTCGCACCGGGGGGCGTACGAGCCGGTCGAGCTTGCGGGCGAGCTTGTGGAGCGCCTCCGGGCGCTGGGGCGGAGCGAGGGAGCGACGCTGTACATGGTGGTGCTCTCCGCCTTCCAGGTGCTGCTCTCCAAGTACAGCGAGAGCGAGGACATCGTCGTGGGCAGCCCCATCGCGGGGCGCACCCGGCGCGAGGTGGAGGAGCTGATCGGCTTCTTCGTCAATTCCCTGGTCCTGCGCACCGACCTCTCGGGCAATCCGAGCTTTCGCGAGGTGCTGGGGCGGGTGCGGGAGGTGACGCTGGGCGCGTACGAGCACCAGGAGCTTCCCTTCGAGAAGCTGGTGGCCGAGTTGCAGCCGGAGCGCAGCCTGGGCCACTCGCCCCTCTTCCAGGTGCTCTTCGCGCTCCAGGACGCCGGTGAAGGCGAGTTGCGGCTGGGCGGAGTGGAGATGCAGCCGCTGAGGACCGGCGAGGACGTGGCCAAGTTCGACCTGAGCCTCCTGCTCGGGGAGCGGGACGGCGGAGTGGCCGGCGCGGTGGCGTACCGGGCCGAGCTGTGGGAAGGGGCGACCATCCGCAGGATGCTGGGCCACTTCCGCGCGGTGCTCGAGACGCTGGCGGCGGACCCCGACCGCCACCTCTCCTCCGTGGAGCTGCCGGCTGGGGAAGAGCGCCGTCTGCTGCTGGACCAGTGGAGCCGGTCGGGTGAGGCGCCGGATCCCGCCCTGCGCTGCGTGCACGAGCTGTTCGCGGAGCAGGCGGAGCGGACGCCGCACGCCCTGGCCCTGGTCTGCGGGGACGAGACGCTGACCTACGCGCAGCTGCACCGCCGCTCCGGCGCGCTCGCCCGGCGCCTGACCGCGCTCGGCGTGGGACCGGAGGTGCGGGCGGGGATCTGCGTGGAGCGCGGGGTGGAGATGGTCGTCGCGCTGCTGGGCATCCTCGAGGCGGGCGGCGCCTACGTGCCGCTGGACCCGCAGTACCCCGCCGAGCGGCTGGCGTACATGCTCGCCGATGCCGGCGCGACGCTGCTGCTGACGCAGGCGCGGCTGCGGGACCGCCTCCCCGCGTTCGGGGGCGAGGTCGTGGTCCTGGACGGCGACGGCGGCGCGGGGGACGACGCACGGAGCGCGGACCCGCACGCCGTGCTTCGTGCCGCATCTCCCGAAAACCTCGCCTACGTCATCTACACCTCCGGCTCCACGGGCCTGCCCAAGGGGACCGAGGTGCCGCATCGCGCCATTCCCGGCTTCTTCCGCGGCGCGGGGTACGCGCGCTTCGGCGAGGGCACCGTGGTCCTGCAGCACTCGTCGGTCTCGTGGGACGCGCTGACGCTGGAGCTGTGGCCGGCGCTCCTCTCCGGCGGGACGTGCGTCCTGTACCCGGGACAGACGTCGGAGCCGGGCCTGCTGGGCGAGCAGGTGCGCAGGCAGGGCGTGAACACGCTGTGGCTGACGGCGGCGTACTTCAACCTGGTCGTCGACACCGCGCCGGAGATCCTGGAAGGGGTCGCGCAGGTGATGACCGGTGGCGAGTCGGTGAGTGTGCCGCACCTGCGCCGCGCGCTGGAGCTGTACCCGCGGCTGCGGCTGGTCAACGGCTACGGGCCCAGCGAGACCACGGTCTTCGCCACCTGCTACCCGGTCCCCGCGGGTTTCGGCGCGTCCTCCGTCCCGGTCGGCAGGCCGGTGGGCGACCGGCACGTTTATCTGCTGGACCGGCACTTTTGCGCGGTGCCGCGGGGGGCCGCGGGCGAGGTGTGCATCGGCGGGCCGGCGGTCGCGCGGGGCTACCTGGGGAGGCCGGCGCTGACGGCGGAGCGGTTCATCCCCGACCCGTTCGGCGAGCCGGGGGCGCGGCTGTACCGCTCGGGCGACCGGGCGCGGTGGGGTGCGGAGGGCGAGCTGGAGTTCGTGGGCCGGGCCGACTTCCAGGTCAAGATCCGCGGCTTTCGCGTAGAGCCCGGCGAGGTGGAGGCCGTGCTCGCGTCGCACCCGCAGGTGCGCGAGACGCGGGTGATCGTGCGCGAAGACCAGCCCGGAGAGAAGCGGCTGGTGGCCTACGTCGTCGGTGGCATCGAGGCGGAGGAGGTGCGCGCGTACCTGCGGGGGAGCCTGCCGGAGTACATGCTCCCGGCCGCGATCGTCTTCGTGGACGCGCTCCCGCTGACGCCCAACGGAAAGCTGGACGTCAGGGCGCTCCCCGCCCCGGAGCTCGCATCGCCGGAAGCGGCGTACGTGGCGCCGCGGACGCCGGTGGAGGAGGTGCTGGCGGAGATCTGGACGGAGGTGCTGGGACGGGACCGGGTGGGGGTCCACGACAGCTTCTTCGACCTGGGGGGGCACTCGCTGCTGATCATGCGCCTGCTCGCCGAGATCCAGGCCACGTTCGACCTGGAAATCTCCATCCGCACCGTGTTCTCGATGCCGACGCTGGAAGCCATGGCGGGAGAGATCGAGCGCAGGATCTACGAAGACGCAGCGACCATGTCCGAATTCGAGGCCGAGCAGCTGGCCCAATCCAACCCCGTTGCAGGAGTCTGAGATGGCCTCGGAACCGACGGTTGAGCTTCCGCGCCCCGAGCTTTCCGCCGCCAAGCGCGCGTTCATCGAGGCGAGGCTCAGGGGGCAGGTCCGCTCGTCGGGCATCGTCCCCCGCGCCCATCCCGACGGCGCTCCGCTCTCTTTCGCACAGGAGCGGCTCTGGTTCATGGACCGGCTGGAGCCGGGGAGCGCCGCCTACAACCTCTCCCTGACCCGGCGCCTGGGGGGTGCGCTGGACGGGGCGGCGCTGGAGCGCGCGCTGGGCGAGATCGCCCGGCGGCACGAGGCGCTGCGGACGGTCTTCCGCGAGGTGGACGGCGCTCCGGTGCAGGTGATCGCGCCGTTCGGCGGCTTCACGCTCCAGATCGACGATCTCTCCGGGCTGCCCCAGGCGGATCGCGAGGCGGAGGTGAGGCGCCGCGCCACGGAGGAGGCGGTGCTGCCCTTCGACCTCACGGCGGGACCCCTCTTCCGTGCGGGGCTGCTGCGGCTGGGGGAGGAAGACCACCTGCTGCTGCTGTCGATGCACCACATCGTCAGCGATGGCTGGAGCACGGGCGTGTTCTTCCGCGAGCTGTCGGCGCTGTATGATGCGTACCGCGGGGGACGGGAGTCTCCGCTGCCGGAGCTGGCGGTGCAGTACGCGGACTATGCGATCTGGCAGCGCGAGCACCTGCGGGGCGAGACCCTGGAGCGGCAGCTGGCGTACTGGCGGGAGCGCCTGGCGGGCGCGCCGGAGCTGCTGGAGCTGCCCACCGACCATCCGCGCCCGGCGGTGCAGACGTTCCGGGGAGCCCACGAGCAGGTCGAGTTCCCCGGCGAGCTGCTGGAGCGGCTGCGGGCGCTGGGCCGGGGCGAGGGAGCGACGCTGTACATGACGGTGCTCTCCGCCTTCCAGGTGCTGCTCGCCCGGTACAGCGGGAGCGAGGATGTCGTCGTGGGAAGCCCCGTCGCGGGGCGGACGAGGAAGGAGGTGGCGGGGCTGATCGGCTTCTTCGTCAACACGCTGGTGCAGCGTACCGGCCTCTCCGGTGACCCGAGCTTTCGCGAGGTGCTGGGGCGGGTGCGGGAGGGGACGCTGGGGGCGTACGAGCACCAGGAGCTTCCCTTCGAGAAGCTGGTGGCCGAGCTGCGGCCGGAGCGCTCCCTGAGCCACTCTCCGCTCTTCCAGGTGTCGTTCGCGCTGGAGGACGTGCAGGACGCGGGAAGCGGCGTGGGAGCGCTGAGCGCCGAAGGGGTCGAGGCGGACTTCTCGTTCGCCAAGTTCGACCTGACGCTGGCCTTCGCGGCGAAGGGGCAGGAGCTGCGCGGGGCGCTGTCGTACAGCACCGACCTCTTCGAGCGCGGCACGATCGTGCGGATGCTGGACCACCTGCGGCGGGTGCTGGAGCAGGTCACCACGAATCCGGACGTGCGGCTCTCGCGGCTGGAGCTGCTCGACGAGGCGGAGCGCGCGCTCGTGCTGGAGGCGTGGAACCGGACGGAGCGTCCGTACCCGCGGGGCGTGTGCATCCACGAGCTGTTCGAGGCGCAGGTGGGGGAGCGGCCCGATGCCCCGGCCCTGGCCTGGGGCAAGGAGTCGCTCAGCTACGGGGAGCTGGACGCGCGCGCCAACCGGCTGGCCAACCACCTGGTGCGGCTGGGCGTGGGGCCCGAAGCACGGGTGGGCGTGCTGCTGGAGCGGAGCGCGGTGCTGATCGTCTCCATCCTGGCGGTGCTGAAGGCGGGGGGCTGCTACGTACCCCTGGATCCCGCCCTTCCGCCCGAGCGCCTGCGCCTGATGCTGGACGACAGCCGCATTCGCGTGCTGATCAGCCGCAGTGACCTGGCGGGGGTGGAGCAGGCAGGCGGCCGGGACGTCGTCCACCTCGACCGGGCCGCCGATGCGATCGCGTCGGAGCCGGTCCAAGCGCCTCGCGCCGGGGCGACGGCGGAGAACCTGGCGTACATCGTCTACACCAGCGGGAGCACGGGGAAGCCCAAGGGCGTGATGGTGGCCCACCGCCACGTCGTCCAGCTCGTCGTCGAGACCGATTACGTGCGGCTGCGCCCGGGCGACCGCGTGGCGCAGGCGTCGAACGCCGCGTTCGACGCGCTGACCTTCGAGGTCTGGGGCGCCTTCCTCAACGGGGCCACCCTGGTGGGCATCCCCCAGGACGTGCTCCTTGCCCCCCCTGCCCTTCACCGGGCCCTGCGGGAGGAGCGCATCACCACGCTCTTCCTGACGACCGCGCTGGTGAACCAGCTCTCCCACGAACGGCCGGACATCTTCTCCAGCCTTCGCGAGCTCCTCTTCGGGGGCCAGGCCGTGGACGCCGACAGCGTGCGGCGGCTGCTGAAGGCGGGCGGGCCCGAGCGGCTGCTGCACATGTACGGGCCCACGGAGACGACCACGTTCTGCCTGTACGAGCCGGTGGAGCACGTGGCGGAGGACGCGCCGACCGTTCCGCTGGGGCATGCCACGGGGAACCAGCGGGTCTACCTGCTGGACGGCGCGCTGAACCCGGTGCCGCCGGGCGTGCCGGGCGAAGCGTACGTGGGCGGCGCGGGCGTGTCGCGCGGCTACCTGGAGCGGCCCGGGCTGACGGCGGAGCGCTTCGTCCCCGACCCGTTCTCCGCGGAGCCGGGTGCGCGGATGTACCGCACGGGGGACCGGATGCGGTGGCGGGGGGAGAGGAAGCTGGAGTTCGTCGGGCGTGTGGACGAGCAGGTGAAGATCCGCGGGTTCCGGATCGAGCCGGGGGAGATCGAGGCCGTGCTGTCGGCGCATGCGGAGGTGCGCGAGGCGCGGGTGATCGTAAGCGACGATGCGTCCGGCGAGAAGCGGCTGGTGGCGTACGTGGTGGGCGAGGTGGATGCGGAGGGGCTGCGCGAGCACCTGCGGGGGAGCCTGCCGGAGTACATGGTGCCGGCGGCGTTCGTGGTGCTGGAGGCGCTGCCGCTGACGCCGAACGGGAAGCTGGACCGCAAGGCGCTGCCGGCGCCCGACTTGACCCCGGCGGAGGAGCGCTACGTGGCGCCGCGCACCCCGACCGAGGAGGTGCTGGCGGGGATCTGGGCGGCGGTGCTGGGGATCGAGCGCGTGGGGACGCGGGACGACTTCTTCGCGCTGGGCGGACACTCGCTCCTCGCGACCCGGGTGATGGCCCGGGTGGGATCCGTGCTGGGCATCGAGATCCCCCTGCGCGCGCTCTTCGAGGCGGCGACGGTGGTGGAGCTGGCGGCGCGGATCGACCTGGAGCGGCGCGCGGACGAGTGCGCCGCCCTCCCGCCGCTCGTTCCCGTCGCCCGGGAGGCGCCCCTGCCGCTCTCCTTTGCGCAGGAGCGGCTCTGGTTCCTGCACCAGATGGAGCCGGAGGGCGCCCGCTACAACATGCCCTGGTCGGGCCGGCTGCGGGGGCACCTGGACGCGGGCATCCTGGAGCGGGCGCTGGACGAGCTGGTGCGCCGCCACGAGTCGCTGCGCACCACGTTGCGCCCCGTGGAGCAGGGCGCCGTGCAGGTCGTCCACCCGCCCGCGCCCGCGCACCTGCCCGTGCTGGACCTTACCGGGCTCGCGCCGCAGGCGCGCGAGGACGAGGCGCGCCGCCTGGCGCGGGAGGACGCGGAGCGCCCCTTCGACCTGGAGCGCGGCCCGCTGCTGCGCGCGACGCTCCTGCGCCTCTCCGGCGAGGAGCACGTGCTGCTGCTCACCATGCACCACGTGATCAGCGACGGCTGGAGCCTGGGCGTGCTCTTCCGCGACCTGTTCACCGCCTACGAGGCGCTCGCGCCGTCCTCGGGTGAAGCAGTGCCGGCAGCGCCGCTGCCGCCGCTGGCAGTGCAGTACGCGGACTTTGCCGTGTGGCAGCGGAGCTGGCTGCAGGGCGAGGTGCTCCGCCGCCAGCTGGACTGGTGGCGGGAGCGGCTGAGCGGCGCGGCGCCCGTGCTGGAGCTGCCCACCGACCGGCCGCGCGCCTCGGTGGCGAGCTCGCACGGCGCCTCGCACGCGTTCCGCGTTCCCGCGGACGTCACGCGCGGGCTGCGCGCGCTCGCCCGGCGGGAAGGCGCCACGCTCTACATGGTGACGCACGCCGCCCTGGACCTGCTGCTCTCGCGCTGGTCGGGGCAGGAGGACCTGGTGGTGGGCTCGCCCATCGCCAACCGGACCCGGGTGGAGCTGGACGATCTGATCGGCTTCTTCGTCAACACGCTCGCCCTGCGCATCGATCTCTCCGGCGACCCCACGCTGGGGGAGCTCGTGCGCCGCGTGCGGGAGACGGCGCTGGGGGCGTACGCCCACCAGGACCTGCCCTTCGAGCGCCTGGTGGAGGAGGTCGCGCCTGATCGCGGCCTGTCGCACACGCCGCTCTTCCAGGTGATGTTCGCGCTTCAGAACGCGCAATCCGGCGCGGCGCCCGCCGTCGCGGGGCTTCGGCTGGAGCCGTTCGGGAGCGAGATCCGGACGGCGCGCTTCGACCTGGAGCTGGATCTCAAGGAGGTGGGCGAGGCGCTCGCCGGGATCCTGCGCTTCCGTACCAGCCTGTTCGACGCCGCCACCATCGAGCGTTTCGCGGCGCAGTACGGGGTCGTGCTCGCCGCGGCCGCCGCCTCGCCGGAGGAGCGCCTGTCGCGCCTGCCCGTCCTTCCCCCGGAGGAGGTGCGGACGCTCCTCGCGTACGGGAGCGGGCCCGCCCGCGATGGTACGGGTGACGCCCCGGTGCACCTGCTCTTGGCGGCGCAGGCCGCCCGCACGCCGGGCGCGGCGGCGGTGCTGTTCCAGGGCGAGTCGCTCTCCTACGCCGATCTGGACGCGTACGCCGGCCGTCTCGCGCGGGAGCTTCGGAGCCGTGGCGTGCGGGCGGGGACCCGGGTCGCCGTGTGCCTGGCGCGTGGCACGGGCTCGGTCGTCGCGCCGCTGGCGGTCTGGAAGGCGGGCGGCGTCTATCTCCCGCTCGACCCGGGCTACCCGGCGGAGCGCCTGTCCTTTCTGCTGCGCGACTCCGGTGCTTCGCACGTGCTGACGGAGCCCGGCACCGCCGGCGTGCTTCCCGGGCACGAGGCGGAGGTGGTGCTGATGGACGTGTCTCCTGCCTCCTCCGCCCTCGCGGGGACCGGGGAGCACGGCCTGGCGGAGGAGCCGGGCGGCGGCGACCTCGCGTATCTCATCTACACCTCGGGCTCCACGGGCACGCCCAAGGCCGTGATGGTGGAGCACGGCCATCTCGCGCACACCCTGGGCGGGGCGGTGGAGGTCCTGGGCCTGGGCGCGGACGACGTGGTGCCGGCGCTCGCCTCGGTCGCGTTCGACATCTCGCTGCTGGAGCTGTTCGCGCCCCTGCTGGCGGGCGGCGCCACGCGCGTCGTCGCGCGCGAGGTGGTGCGCGACGTGGAGGCGCTGGCCAGCGCCTGCGCGGACGCGACCGTGCTGCACGCCGTTCCCGCGCTGATGCGCCAGGTCGTGGAGGCGGTACGCGGCGGGCGGACGCTCCCCGGGATCCGGCTCCTGCTGGTGGGCGGGGACACGGTGCCGCCGGACCTGCTGGAGGACATGCGCGCGCTCTTGCCGGCGGCGGAGACGCGCGTCCTCTACGGTCCCACCGAGGGGACGATCATCTGCGCGACGTACGCCGTGCCCGCGGAAGGAACGGTCGCCGGGCACCCGCTGGGGCGGCCCCTCCCCGACGTGCGCCTGGCCGTCCGCGGCCCGCGCGGCGAGATGGCACCCGTCGGGGTGCCCGGCGAGGTGTGGATCTCGGGCGGCGGGGTGGCACGAGGCTACCTGGAGCGGCCGGCGCTGAACGCGGAGAAGTTCGTCGGCGCCGGGGCGGAGCGGGCCTACCGCACGGGCGACCGCGCCCGCTGGCGCGAGGACGGCGTCCTGGAGTTCCTGGGGCGCGCCGACGAGCAGGTCAAGGTGCGCGGGTTCCGCATCGAGCCCGGTGAGGTGGAGGCCGTGCTGCGCGGACAGCCCGGGGTCCGGCAGGCCGTCGTGCTGGCACGGGAGGACGTGCCCGGGGACCGGCGCCTGGTGGCCTACGTCGTCCCGGCCGCGGAGGGCGTCGAGGCCGCCGCCGGCGGCACGGCGCAGGTGTCCGAGTGGGAAACGCTCTTCGACGACACCTACGCGCGGGACGAGGGGGAAGAAGACCCGACCCTGGCGCTGAAGGGGTGGAACAGCAGCTACACGGGCGAACCGATCCCGCGCGAGGAGATGCGCGCGTGGGTGGAGCACACGGCGGAGCGCATCCTGGCGCTGCGTTCGGAGCGGGTGCTGGAGGTCGGGTGCGGGACGGGGCTGCTGCTGTTCCGCGTGGCGCCGCACACGCGGGCCTACCACGGGACGGACTTCTCGGGGGTGGCGCTGGAGCACGTCCGCCGGCATGCCGCGGGGCTGCCGCAGGTCTCGCTCTCCGTCCGCGAGGCCGACCGGCTGGACGACTACGCGGGGGCGGAATTCGACCTGGTGGTCGTCAACTCGGTCGCGCAGTACTTCCCGGACCTGGATTACCTGCTGCGCGTGCTGGAAGGCGCGGCCGCGGCGCTGCGGCCGGGCGGGCGGATCTTCGTGGGCGACGTGCGGAGCCTGCCCCTGCTGGGGGCGTTCCACGCCTCGGTGGAGCTCGCCCGCGCACCGGAGGGGCTGCCGGCCGAGCAGCTGAAGGCGCGGGTGCGGCGGGGGATGGCGGAGGAGCAGGAGCTGCTGCTCGACCCGGCGCTGTTCGAGGCCCTGCGGACGCGGATGCCGCGGCTGGGGCGGGTGGAGGTGCAGGCGAAGCGGGGTGCGTACGACAACGAGGTTTCCCGCTTCCGCTACGACGTCGTGCTGCACTTCGACGCCCATGTGGCCCAGGCGGCGGACGCGCCGAACCCGGTCGTCCGCGCGTGGGGCGGGGAGGACGCGGACGGCGTGCGGGCGCTGGCGGAGGAGAGCGCGCGGGCGCTGCTCGTCCGCGGCGTGCCCGACGCGCGGGTCCGCGAGCACGTCCGCGCGTACGACCTGGTGTCGGCCGGCGGTGAGAAGACGGATGCGGCGGCCCTGCGGGCGCTTGCGGCCCGGGACGCGGGCGGGATCGCCCCCGCGGCCCTGTTCGCGCTGGGCGAGGAGATGGATCGTGCCGTGGAGGTGCGCCCCGGCGCGTCCGGCACGCTGGACGTGCTCTTCCATCCCGCCGCCGGCGTCGTGAGCTTCCCCGCGGCGGTGGATGCGGAGCGGCCGTGGGAGAGCTACGCCAACGACCCGCAGTGGGGCCGCCGCATGCGCGCGCTCGTCCCCGCGATCCGCGAGGCCGCGCGTGCCCGGCTGCCGGAGTACATGGTGCCGAGCGCCTTCGTGGTGCTGGAGGCCTTCCCCGTCACCGCCAACGGCAAGGTGGACCGCGGCGCGCTGCCCGCGCCCGACACGCCCGGCTCGCGCGGGGGGACGTACGTGGCGCCGCGCACGCCGGCCGAGGAGCGGATGGCGGGGATCTGGGCGGAGGTGCTGGGGGTGGAGCGGGTAGGGGCGGAGGACCACTTCTTCGACCTGGGCGGGCACTCGCTGCTCGCCACGCAGCTGGTGTCGCGGGTGCGGGAGGCGTTCCGGACCGAGCTGCCGCTGCGGGTGGTGTTCGAGGCGCCCACGCTGGCGGAGCTGGCGCGCCGCGTGGAGGCGCTCCGGGCGGAGACGCCCGGCGGCGCCGGGGCCCCGCCGCTGGTGCCGGTGCCCCGCGACGGCTCGCCGCTGCCGCTGTCCTTCGCGCAGCAGCGGCTGTGGTTCATCGACCAGCTGGAGCCGGGGAGCACCACCTACAACATGCCCTCCGCGCTGCGGCTTCGCGGGCCGCTGGACCCGGGCGTGCTGGAGCGCGCGCTCGGAGAGGTGGTGCGCAGGCACGAGGCGCTGCGCACCACGTTCGGCGAGTCCGGGGGAGTGCCCTTCCAGGTGGTGCACCCCGCGGCCGCGGCCCGGCTGGAGGTGACCGACCTCTCGAGTCTGGCCGCCGGGGAGCGCGAGGCCGAGGTCCGCCGGCTCGCCCGGGAAGAGGCGCAGCGCCCCTTCGACCTGCGCTCGGGACCGCTTTTCCGTACGAGGCTGCTGCGCCTGGGGGAGGAGGAGCACGTGCTGGTGCTGGCCATGCACCACGTCGTCAGCGACGGCTGGAGCATGGGCGTGCTCTTCGGCGAGCTGGGCGCGCTCTACGAGGCGTTCGCGCGCGGCGAGGCATCGCCGCTGCCGGAGCTGCCGGTGCAGTACGCCGATTTCGCGGTGTGGCAGCGCGCCTGGCTGGCGGGCGAGCCCATGGAGCGGCAGATCGCCTGGTGGCGCGAGCGCCTGCAGGGAGCCCCCCCCGTGCTGGAGCTCCTGACGGACCGGCCCCGGCAGCCCGCGCCGGGCACGCGGGGCGGGTACGTGTTCCACGCGCTCCCGCCCGAGGCGGTGGAGGGGGCGCGGGCGCTGGCGCGGCACGAGGGGGCCACGCTGTACATGGTGCTGCTCGCCGTGCTGGACCTGCTGCTGGCGCGCTGGTCGGGGCAGGAGGACGTGGTGGTGGGCACGCCCGTCGCCAACCGGACGCGGCGCGAGGCGGAAGGGCTGATCGGGTTCTTCGTCAACACGCTCGCGCTGCGCACCGATCTCTCCGGCAACCCGTCGTTCCGGACGCTGCTGGGACGGGTGCGGGAGACGACGCTGGGAGCGTACCAGCACCAGGACGTGCCCTTCGAGCGCCTGGTGGAAGCGCTGCAGGTGGAGCGGAGCCTGAGCCACACGCCGCTCTTCCAGGTGATGTTCTCGCTCGTGGAAGGCACGGGCAATCCCCGGCCGTTCGGGGGGCTGGCGGTGGAGCCCTTCGCCACGGGGGAGGCCGCGGCGAGGTTCGACCTGGACGTGATGATGGTGGAGCGGCAGGGGGGGCTGGGCGTGGGCTTCACCTACCGGGAGGAGCTGTGGGACGCCTCCACGGTGGAGCGCGCCGCGGGGGCGTACGCGCTGCTGCTGAAGGCCGTCGCGGACGATGCGGGCCGGCGCCTCCTGGACATCCCGCTCATGACGGACGCGGAACGGCAGCGAGTGCTCCGGCAGGGGAGCGCCGACTCCGCCGTGGTCTCCTCGCCGGTCCCCCTGCACGCGCGGTTCGAGGCGCAGGCGGCGCGCACGCCGGACGCGGTGGCGGTGGTGGACGAGGGCCGCCTGCTGACGTACGGGGAGCTGAACGCCCGGGCGAACCGCCTGGCCCATCACCTGGTCCGCCGCGGCGTGGGGCCGGACGTGCGCGTGGGGCTGTGCGTGGAGCCCGGCGTGGAGATGGTGGCTGCCGTGCTCGCCGTGCTCAAGGCCGGCGGCGGGTACGTCCCGCTGGATCCGGCGTATCCCGGGGACCGGCTCGCCTACATGCTGGCCGACAGCGCGCCCGCCGTGCTGCTGACGCAGGCGTCGCTGGCCGGGCGGTTCGCCGGCGCGGGGGCGCCGCGCATCCGCATCGACGGCGACGCGGCGGAGTGGGCCCGCGAGCCGGAGACGGATCCCGCGCGCGGCGTGCGGCCGGAGCACCTGGCGTACGTCATCTACACCTCCGGATCCACCGGCCGCCCCAAGGGCGTGCGCGTGGAGCACGGCGCCCTGGCGGCCACCCTGGCCGCGGCGGGCGGGGCGTTCGGCTTCGGACCCGCGGACCGGGCGCCGTCGCTGGCCAGCTTCGCGTTCGACATCTGGCTCTTCGAGTCCCTTCTTCCCCTGCTGGCCGGGGGAAGCGTGCGGCTCTTTCCCCGCGGCCGCGTGCTGGACGTGCCCCTCCTGGTGGAGGACCTGGCCGCGTGCACCGTGCTGCACGCCGTGCCGGCGCTCATGCGCCGCATCGTCCAGGAGGTGCGGGCGACGCGCGAAGGCATTCTCCCCGGCCTGCGGCGCGCCTTCGTGGGCGGCGACGCGGTCGCGCCGGACCTGCTGGAGGAGATGCGCGCCGCCTTTCCGGCGGCGGAGATCCACGTCCTGTACGGGCCCACCGAGGCCACCATCATCTGCGCCGCGCACCGGCTGGACCGCGAGCCCGCGTCGCGGCAGATGGTGGGGCGGCCGCTGGGGAACGCCGCGCTGTACGTGCTGCTTCCGGGCGGGGACGTGGCCCCCGTGGGCACGCCGGGCGAGCTGTGCCTGGGCGGGCGGAGCGTGGCGCGCGACTACCTGGGGCGGCCCGGGCTGACGGCGGAGCGCTTCGTCCCCGACCCCTTCCGCGCCGTGCCCGGCGCGCGCCTCTACCGCACCGGCGACCGCGTGCGGTGGCTGCAGACGGGGGAGCTGGAGTTCCTGGGGCGCACGGACCGGCAGGTGAAGGTGCGCGGCTTCCGCATCGAGCCGGGCGAGATCGAGGCGCGGCTCCTGGAGCACCCCGCCGTGCGCGAGGCCATCGTCGTGGTGCGCGAGGACACGCCGGGAGAGAGGCGCCTGGTGGCGTACGTGGCGGCCGGGGAGGCGGCGGGCGCGGAGGTGCTGCGGGCGCACCTGGGCGAGCGGCTGCCTGCGTACATGGTGCCCGCGGCGTTCGTACGGCTGGAGGCGCTGCCGCTCACCCCCAACGGCAAGCTGGACCACGGGGCGCTGCCGGCGCCCGAGGACGACGCGTTGGCCCGGCGGGGATACGAGGCGCCGGTGGGAGAGGCCGAGCAGGCGCTGGCGGAGATCTGGGCCGACGTGCTGCGCGTGGAGCGGGTGGGCCGCCGGGACAGCTTCTTCGAGGTGGGCGGGCACTCCCTGCTGGCGGTGCAGGTGATCTCGCGGGTGCGGCAGGTGCTGCAGGTGGAGGTCGCGCTGAGCGAGCTGTTCACCCGGCCCGTTCTCGCCGACTTTGCGCGCGGGCTGGAGACGGCGGCGCGGGCGGAGCTGCCCCCCATCCAGGCCGCCGACCGGGCGGGGCCGGTGCCGCTGTCGTTCGCCCAGCAGCGGCTCTGGTTCCTGGAGCAGCTGGGGAGCATGGGGCCCGCGTACCACATCCCCGCGGGCCTGCGCCTGCGGGGCACGCTGGACCGCGATGCCCTCGCCCGTGCGCTGGACGGCGTGGTGGCCCGCCACGAGGCGCTGCGCACGGACTTCGTGGAGGTGGATGGAACGCCCGTGCAGCGGCTGCGTCCGGCGGAGGGGAGCCGCTTTCCCCTCCTGGAGCACGACCTGGGGGAACACCCCGAGCCGGAGGAGGAGCTGCGCCGGGTAACGATCCACGAGGCGAGCGCACCCTTCGACCTGGCGAACGGCCCGCTGCTTCGGGGGCGGCTGGTGCGGCTGGCGGAGGACGACCACGTGCTGCTGGTGACCCTGCACCACATCGTCTCCGACGGCTGGTCGATGGGGGTGCTGTTCAACGAGGTGAGCGCGCTCTACGCCGCGTTCCACCGCGGCGAGCCCGACCCGCTGCCCCCGCTGCCGGTGCAGTACGCGGACTACGCGGTGTGGCAGCGGCGCTGGGTCGCCGGCGAGGTGCTGCAGCGGCAGGCTGAGTTCTGGAAAGGGACGCTCGCGGGCGCGCCGGAGCTGCTGGAGCTCCCCGCGGACCACGCCCGTCCGGCGCAGCAGGACCATGCGGGCGCGGCGCTGCGCGTGGAGCTGGACGAGGCGCTGGCGGCCGGGCTCCGGGCGCTGGGCGCGCGGCACGGGACGACGCTGTTCATGACGCTGCTGGCGGGGTGGGCGACCGTGCTGAGCCGCCTCTCGGGGCAGGAGGACGTGGTCATCGGCACGCCGTCGGCGAACCGCGGCCGTGCGGAGATCGAGGGGCTGGTCGGCTTCTTCGTCAACACGCTGGCCCTGCGGGTGGACCTCTCGGGCTCGCCCACGGTGGCCGAGCTGCTGGGGAGGGTCAAGACCCGGGCGCTGGCGGCGCAGCAGCACCAGGACATCCCCTTCGAACAGGTGGTCGAGCTGGTGGCCCCGGTGCGCAGCCTGTCGCACAGCCCGCTCTTCCAGGTCCTGTTCGCGTGGCAGAACGCGGCGCGCGGGAGCCTGGAGCTGCCGGGGCTCAGGATCGCCCAGACAGGAGGAGGGCCGCGAACCACGGCGAAGTTCGACCTGTCGCTGACGCTGCAGGAGGCAGGCGACCGGATCGTCGGCGACCTGGAGTACGCGACGGCGCTGTTCGAGCGCGCGACGGTGGAGCGCTGGCTCGGGTACCTGCGGCGCGTGCTGGAGGCGATGGTGGAGGACGAAGGGCAGGCAGTCGCCCGCCTGGCGCTCCTGTCGCGCGCGGAGCGCGCGCTCGTGGTGGAGGGGTGGAACCGGACGGAGGCCGGGTATCCGGCGGACCGGTGCATCCACGAGCTCGTCCAGGCGCACGCGGAGCGTACGCCGGAGGCCGTGGCCCTGCGCTTCGAGGAGGAGTCACTCACCTACGCGGCGCTGAACGCGCGGGCCAACCAGCTGGCGCACCACCTCCGGGGCCTGGGCGTGGGCCCGGACGCCGTCGTGGCGATGCACTTCGGGCGCGGCATGGACGCCATGGTCGCGCTGCTGGGCATCCTCAAGGCGGGCGGCGCCTACCTGGCGCTGGACCCCGCCCTCCCGCCGGAGCGGCTGGCCTACATGCTGGAGGATTCCGCCGCCGCCGTCCTGGTGACGCGCGGTGACATGGCCGAGGCGGTCCCGGCCGGCTCCATCCCCGTCGTCCGCCTCGACGGCGAGGCGCTGCGGGACGAGAGCGATGCCGATCCGAAGAACGGGGCCGGCGCGGGCGGCCTGGCGTACGTCATCTACACCTCCGGCAGCACCGGCCGCCCCAAGGGCGTGGCCGTGGAGCACCGGCAGCTCTCCAGCTACCTCTTCGGCCTGCGCGACCGGCTGGAGCTCGCGGACGGCGCCAGCTACGCGACCGTCTCCACGCTTTCGGCGGACCTGGGGAACACGGCCGTCTTCTCCGCGCTGGCATGGGGCGGAACGCTGCACGTGATCAGCGAAGACCGCATCTTCAGCGGCGACCTGCTGGGCGAGTACTTCGCGCGGCACGGGGTGGACTGCCTGAAGATCACGCCGTCGCACCTGGCGGCGCTGCAGGCGGGCGGCGACCCGCGCCGGGTGATGCCGCGCCGGTGGCTGGTGCTGGGCGGCGAATCGTCCCCCGTGCGCTGGGTGGACGAGCTGGTGGCGATGGCGCCGGGGTGCGCCGTCTTCAACCACTACGGGCCCACGGAGACCACCGTGGGCGCGCTGGCGCACCGGGTGGACGCCGGGCGCACGGAGACGGCTTCGGGGACGCTGGTCCTGGGCCGCCCGCTGCCCAACTACCGGGTGTTCGTGGTGGATGCGGCGCTGCGCCCGGTTCCCGTCGGCGTCGCGGGCGAGCTGCTGATCGGCGGAGCGGGGGTGGCGCGCGGCTACCTGGGCCGGCCCGGGCTCACGGCGGAGCGGTTCGTCGCCAGCCCCTTCGGCGAGGGCCGCCTCTACCGCACCGGCGACCTGTGCCGCTGGCGGGCGGACGGGACCGTGGAGTTCCTGGGTCGCATGGACCAGCAGGTGAAGATCCGCGGCTTTCGCGTGGAGCTGGGGGAGATCGAGGCGGCGCTGCGGCAGGAGGCCGGCGCGGCCGAGTGCGCCGTCGTGGCCCGCGAGGACGTGCCGGGCGACCGGCGGCTGGTGGCGTACCTCGTCGGCGGCGCGGACGCGGACGCCCTGCGCGCCGGGCTGCGCCGCACCCTGCCGGACTACATGGTGCCGTCGACGTTCGTCCATCTCGACGGGATCCCGCTGACGCCCAACGGAAAGGTGGACCGCCGCGCCCTCCCCGCTCCGGATACGGCCGCGGACGAGCGCTACGTGGCGCCCCGCACGCCCGTGGAAGAGGTGCTCGCGGGGATGTGGGCGCAGCTGCTGCGCCTGGAGCGCGTGGGCGTGGGGGAGAGCTTCTTCGACCTGGGCGGGCACTCGCTGCTGGCGACCCGCTTCGTTGCCCGCGTCCGCGAGCTGTTCGGGGTGGAGCTGCCGCTGCGGGCGCTCTTCGAGGGGCCCACGGTGGCGGAGCTGGCCGGGCGCGTGGAGGAGATGCGCCGCGCCGGGGCCCCTGCCGTGCCGCCGGTAATGCCGGCGGAGCGTACGGGGGCGCTGCCGCTGTCGTTCGCGCAGGAGCGGCTCTGGTTCATCGACCGGATGGAGCCGGGGAGCGCCGTCTACAACGTCCCCGTGGCATGGCGCCTGGGGGGTGCGCTGGCCGTGGACGCGCTGGAGCGCACGCTGGGCGAGATCGTCCGGCGCCACGAGTCGCTGCGCACGGTCTTCGCCGAGGTGGACGGCTCGCCCGTGCAGGTGATCGCGCCCTTCGGCGGGTTTGTGCTTCCGGTGGAGGACCTGTCGGGGCTGGGCGAGGCGGAGCGCGAGGCGGCGGTCAGGCGCCGGGCCGGCGAGGAGGCGCAGCGGGCGTTCGACCTCTCGGCGGGGCCGCTCTTCCGCGCGTCGCTGCTGCGGCTGAGCCAAGAAGACCACGTGCTGCTCCTCTCCATGCACCACATCGTCAGCGACGGGTGGAGCAGGGGCGTGCTCTTCCGGGAGCTGTCGGTGCTGTACGCGGCGTACCGCGAAGGGCGGACGTCGCCGCTGCCGGAGCTGCCCGTCCAGTACGCCGACTACGCCGTGTGGCAGCGCGAGCACCTTCGGGACGGTGTCCTGGAGGGGGAGCTGGCGTACTGGCGGGAGCGGCTCGCGGACGCACCGGCGCTGCTGGACCTGCCCACGGACCGTCCCCGTCCGCCGGTGCAGACGTACCGGGGCGCGTCGGTTCCGGTGGATCTCTCCCCCGAGCTGCTGGAGCGGCTGCAGGCGCTGGGACGCAGCGAGGGTGCGACGCTGTACATGGTTGCGCTGGGCATCTTCCAGGCGCTGCTGTCCCGGTACAGCGGGAGCGAGGACGTGGTGGTGGGGACCCCCATCGCGGGGCGCGGGCGCGGCGAGGTGGAGGAGCTGATCGGCTTCTTCGTCAACACGCTCGTGCTGCGTACCGACCTCTCGGGAGATCCGGGCTTCCGCGAGCTGCTGGGGCGGGTGCGGGAGGCGACGCTCGGCGCGTACGAGCACCAGGAGGTGCCCTTCGAAAGGCTCGTGGCGGAGCTGCGGCCGGAACGCTCCCTGAGCCACTCGCCCCTCTTCCAGGTGGCGTTCACGCTGGACAACGCCCAGGACACCGGCGGCGGGCTCGCGGGGCTGAGCGTGCAGGGAGTGGAAACGGAGCTGGCGCTCGCCAAGTACGACCTGACGCTGTGGCTGGCTGCGGGCTCCGGCCGGCTGCGCGGCGCCCTGACCTACAACACGGACCTGTGGGAGGCCGCGACCATGCAGCGGCTCGCGGGCCACTTCACGCGCCTGGTGGAGCAGGCGGCCGCCGACGCCGACGTGCGCGGCTCGCAGGTGACGCTGCTGGACGAGGCGGAGCGCCGGCAGGTGCTGGAGTCGTGGAACGACACCACGGCCAGCTACCCGCGCGCGCTGTTCCACGAGCTGTTCGCGGAGCAGGTCGCGCGGGTGCCGGACGCGCCCGCGGTGGTGTACGGTGCCCGCTCGCTCACCTACGCCGAGCTGGATCGCCGCTCCGCCCGCGTCGCCCACCACCTGCGGCGCCGCGGGGCGGGCCCCGAGGTGCGGGTGGGGCTCTGCCTGGAGCGCGGGGTGGACCTTCTCGTCGGCGTGCTGGGCGTGCTCCGGTCCGGCGCCGCGTACGTGCCCCTCGACCCCTCCCACGCCGCCGGGCGGCTGGCCGCCGTGCTGGCCGACGCCGGCGCGCCGCTGCTCCTTACCGAGGCCGGCCTGCTGGAGCGCCTTCCCGCCTTTGCCGGCGCGACCGTCTGCCTGGACCGCGACGCCGCCGCGATCGCGGCCGAGCCGGACGCTGCGCCGGCGGCGCGCGTGGAGCCGGAGAGCGCCGCGTACGTCGTCTACACCTCCGGCTCCACCGGCACGCCCAAGGGCGTGGTGGTGGAGCACGCCAGCCTGGCGCACTTCGCCGCCACCCTGCGGCGGGCGTTCGAGCTGCGCCCCGGCGACGTGACGCTGGGGACGGTGAGCGTCGCCTTCGACATCTGGGTGTTCGAGGCGCTGGTACCGCTGGCGGCGGGCGCGGCGGCGCGGCTCCTCCCGCTGGACCGCGTTCGCGACGGCGCCGCCCTGGTGGAGGAGCTGAGGACGGCCACGGTCCTGGCCGCGGTGCCGGCGCTGATCCGCGAGGCGGTGGGCGCGGCGCGGGCCGCCGGATCCGGCGCGCTGGACGGGGTGCGCTGCGTCATGGGCGGCGGCGAGGCCGTGCCCCCCGAGCTGTGGCCGCAGATGCGGGAGGTCTTCCCGAACGCGCGGCTGTACGTGGGCTACGGGCCCACGGAGGCCACGGTGATCGCGACGCGGTACTCCGTTCCGTCGGGCGTGTTCGACGGGGCGCCGATGATCGGCCGGCCGCTCCCCAACGTGCGCGCGTACGTGCTGGACGGCCGCGGGAGCCCGCTCCCGGCGGGCGTTCCCGGCGAGCTGTGCCTGGGCGGCATGGGGGTGTCGCGCGGCTACCTGGGGCGGCCGGAGCTGACGGCGGACCGCTTCGTCCCCGACGCCTTTGGCGGCGGGCACGGGGCGCGGCTGTACCGCACGGGCGACCGGGCGCGCTGGCGCGCGGACGGGGAGCTGGAGTACCTGGGCCGCCTGGACACGCAGGTCAAGATCCGCGGCTTCCGCATCGAGCCGGGCGAGATCGAGGCCGCCCTGCGGCGGAGCGAGGGAGTCGCCGACTGCGTGGTCGTGGCCCGCGAGGACGCGCCCGGGGAGAAGCGGCTCGTGGCGTACGTGGTGGGCGGCGTGGAGGCGGGCGTCCTGCGCGAGCACCTGCGCCGGGAGCTGCCGGAGTACATGCTGCCGGCGGCGTTCGTGCCGCTGGAGCGGCTTCCGCTGACCGCGAGCGGCAAGCTGGACCGCAGGGCGCTGCCGGCGCCGGACTTCGCATCGGAAGAGGGGCGCTACGCGGCGCCTCGGACGCCGGCCGAGGAGGTGCTGGCCGGGATCTGGGCGGAGGTGCTGCGGCTGGAGCGCGTGGGCGTGGAGGAAAGCTTCTTCGAGATGGGCGGGCACTCGCTGCTGGCCACGCGGGTGGTGTCGCGGGTCCGCGAGGTGTTCGGGGTGCAGCTGCCGCTGCGGGCGCTCTTCGAGGGGCCCACGGTGGCGGAGCTGGCGGGGCGGGTGGAGGAGATGCGCCGCGCCGGGGCCCCTGCCCTGCCGCCGGTGGTGCCGGCCGGGCGCACGGGACCCCTGCCGCTCTCCTTCGCGCAGGAGCGGCTCTGGCTCATCGACCGGCTGCAGCCGGAAAGCGCCGTCTACAACATCCCCGTGGCATGGCGCCTGGGGGGTGCGCTGGACGTGGACGCGCTGGAGCGCGCGCTGGGCGAGATCGTCCGCAGGCACGAGGCGCTGCGGACGGTCTTTGCCGAGGTGGACGGCGCCCCGGTGCAGGTGGTGGCGCCCTTTGAGGGGTTCGCCCTGCCGGCGGAGGATCTGTCGGACCTGAACGAGGCCGATCGCGAGGCGGCGGTCAGGCGGCGCGCGGGCGAGGACGCGCGGCGGGCGTTCGACCTCTCGGCGGGCCCGCTCTTCCGCGCGGCGCTGCTGCGGCTGGGTGCCGAAGACCACGTGCTGCTGCTCTCCATGCACCACATCGTCAGCGACGGGTGGAGCATGGGGGTGCTCTTCCGCGAGCTGTCGGCGCTGTACGAGGCGTACAGGGAGGGCGGAGAGTCGCCGCTGCCGGAGCTGGTCGTCCAGTACGCCGACTATGCCGTGTGGCAGCGCGAGCAGCTGGCGGGCGAGGCGCTGGATCGGCAGCTCGGCTACTGGAAGGAGCGATTGGCGGGCGCGCCGGAGCTGCTGGAGCTGCCCACCGACCATCCCCGCCCTGCCGTGCAGACGTACCGGGGCGCGTCGCTTCCGGTGGAGCTCTCCCCCGAGCTGCTGGAGCGGCTGCAGGCGCTGGGACGGAGCGAGGGGGCGACGCTGTACATGGTGCTGCTGTCTGCCTTCCAGGTGCTGCTGAGCAGGTACGCCGGGAGCGAGGACGTCGTCGTGGGGAGCCCCATCGCGGGGCGCACGCGGCACGAGGTAGAGGCGCTGATCGGCTTCTTCGTCAACACGCTGGTGCTGCGCACCGATCTCTCGGGAGACCCGAGCTTCCGCGAGACCCTGCGGCGGGTGCGGGAGGCGGCGCTGGGCGCGTACGAACACCAGGAGCTTCCCTTCGAGAAGCTGGTGTCCGAGCTTCAGCCGGAGCGGTCCCTGAGCCACTCGCCGCTCTTCCAGGTGATGTTCGCGCTGCAGGACGCCGAGGGCCCGGGAGGCGCTCTCGCGGGGCTGAGCGTGAGCGGATTCGGAGCGGGGCTCGCGAGCGCCAAGTTCGATCTCTCCCTGGGCCTCACGGCGACCGCCCAGGGCCTGCGGGGCGGCCTGAACTACAGCACCGACCTCTTCGAGCCGGGCACGGTAGAGGGCATGGTGCGGCACCTGGAGCGGGTGCTGGAGCAGGTCGCCCGGGACGCGGACCTGCGCCTTTCCGAGCTGCGGCTCGCCGGCGAGGTGGAGCGGGCGCTCCTGGCGGCGGGCCACGCCACCCGGTCGTTCCCCGCCGCGGAGCGGCTCGACCAGCGCTTCCAGGCGCGGGCGCTGGAGCGGCCGCACGCGCCCGCGCTCACCTTCCAGGGGACGACGCTGACGTACCGCGAGCTGAACGAGCGCGCCAACCGCCTGGCGCACCGGCTGCGCGCCCTGGGCGTGGCGCCCGGTACGCGGGTTGGGATCGCGCTGGAGCGCTCGGCCGAGCTGGTCGCCGCCATCCTGGCGGTGCTCAAGGCGGGCGGCGCCTACGTCCCGCTCGACCCCGCCTACCCGGCGGAGCGCATCGCCTTCGTCCTGGAGGACGCGGAGATCCCGGTGCTGGTGACGGCGAGCCACCTCGTCCCGCGGCTCCCCGCCTTTGCCGGCGCCGCGCTCCTCGTCGACGCGGACGCGGAGGCGATCGCGGCGGAGAGCGGGGAGAACCTGCCCGTGGAGGCGGGGCCGGACACCCTCGCGTACGTCATCTACACCTCGGGATCGACGGGAAAGCCCAAGGGGGTGCAGGTCACGCACGCCAACGTGGTCCGGCTCTTCGACGCCACGGACCCCTGGTTCGGCTTCGCGCCGGACGACGTGTGGACGCTCTTCCACTCGTGCGCCTTCGACTTCTCGGTCTGGGAGATCTGGGGCGCGCTCCTGTACGGCGGCCGGCTGGTCGTCGTCCCCTATCTCACCACCCGCTCGCCCGAGGACTTCCACCGCCTCCTGGTGGACGAAGGGGTGACGATGCTGAGCCAGACGCCCAGCGCCTTCAAGCAGCTGGTGCAGGCGGACCTGGCCTCGGGGGTCGACGCCTCCGCCCAGCGCCTGCGCCACGTCGTCTTTGGCGGGGAGGCGCTGGACCCGCAGGCCCTGCGGCCGTGGATGGAGCGGCACGGCGACGAGCGGCCGCGGCTGGTGAACATGTACGGGATCACCGAGACCACGGTCCACGTCACCTACCGCGTGGTCACCCGCGCGGACCTGGACCGCGCCGGGAGCCCCATCGGCGTGCCGATCCCCGACCTTTCCCTGTACGTCCTGGATTCCCGGCTGGAGCCCGTTCCCCCCGGCGTCCCCGGCGAGATCTTCGTCGGGGGCGCGGGGGTGGCGCGCGGCTACCTGAACCGTCCTGGGCTCACGGCCCAGCGCTTCGTCCCCGACCCCTTCTCCGCCGACCCGGCGGCCCGCCTCTACCGCTCGGGAGACCTGGCCCGGCGGCGCGCGGACGGCGAGCTGGAGTACCTGGGGCGCGCCGACCAGCAGGTCAAGATCCGCGGCTTCCGCATCGAGCTGGGGGAGATCGAGGCCGCGTTGCTGGAGCTGCCCGGGATCCGCGACGCGGCCGTGCTCGTGCGTGACGAAGCCCGCGGCGAAAAGCGGCTCGTCGCGTACGTGGTTCTCCGTCCCGGCGAGGCGGAAGACACCACCGCGCTGCGGGCCGCTCTCGCCGTGCGGCTTCCCGACCACATGGTCCCGGCGGTCTTCGTGGTACTCCCCGAGATGCCGCTGACCGCCAACGGCAAGCTGGACCGGCGCGCCCTCCCGGGGCCCGAGGCCGGCCGGATGCTCCGCCCGGGGTACGCCTCGCCCGCCTCGGCGGCGGAGCGCCTGCTGCAGGAGGTGTGGCAGGAGGTGCTCGGCCTGGACCGGGTGGGCGTCCTGGAGAACTTCTTCGCCGCGGGCGGGGATTCGATGCGCGCGGTGCAGATGGTCGCCCTGCTGCGAAAGCGTGGGACGGCGCTCACCGTCCGTGACCTTTTCGAGGCGCCGACCATCCGTGGGCTGGCGGAGCGCTGGGAGGCGGCCGCCCGGGCGGGCGAGGCGCCGGACGGGAGCGTTCCCCATCACCTTGCCGACCTGCCCGACGAAGAGCGGGCCCGCGTGCGGGCCGTCTTTCCGGTCCCGGTCCAGGACGTGTATCCGGCAGCCGGGATGCAGGCGGTGATGCTCTCCGCGTACGCGAAGGACACCGCTCGCGCGGGCGTATACCACCCGCAGCAGTGCCACCGGCTCACCGATGCCTCACTCTCCACCGATGCGCTCCGCCACGCGATCGAGCAGGTGGTCCGCAGGCATGCCATCTTCCGCACCGTCTTCACCACCGCAAGCGACGGCACCCTGCTGCAGGTGGTCCGCGAGAATGCTTCCGTGCCCATCGGCTATCGGGACCTGCGCGGGCTCTCCCCCGACGAGCAGGAGCGCGCCGTTCAGGCCGGCGTGGCGGAGGACCTCGACACCCCGTTCGACCCGTTCGACCCCACCGGTTCGCTCATGCGCTTCGTGATCTTTCACCGCGACGACGAGGTGGCCGATCTCCTCATCTCGGCCCACCACGCCATCGAGGACGGATGGGGAAACGTGCACTTCATCAACACCCTGTTCGAGGCGTACGCCGACGTCCGGGACGGCCAGCCGGTCTCCGCCGCACCCGTGCCCAACACGTACCGTGAGTTCGTCGCGCTCGAGGTGGAGATCCTGGCCTCGGACGAGGCGCGGGCATTCTGGCGGGACCGCCTGCGGCACGTGTCTTCCCCCTGGCCCGTTGCGCGCGGCACCGGCGGATCCCCGCGCGAGGGCGGGGTCACTGGCGAGGCCACGCCGGCGCTCACCGCGGCCTTGCGTGAGATGGCTTCGCGGGAGGGGGTCGCCCTGAAGGCGCTTTTCCTGAGCTCCTTTCTGGACGTGGCGGCTACGCTCTCGGGAGGGGAGGACGTGTGCACCGGTGTGGTCTGGAACGGCCGGTCGGAGCGGCTCTCCGCTCCGCTCACCGCGCTGGGGCTCTTCTGGAACCTGGTGCCGGTGGCACGCCCTGCCACCGCCACCGGCGGCGCCGTAGGGCGGGCCCTGGCGGTCCACCAGGACCTCCTCCAGGCCGATCGTTTCGGGCGCTATCCGCTGGCGGAGATCATGGCGGACCGCGGTGGGCGGGAGCCGTTCTTCTCCACCTTCAACTTCCTCCAGTTCCGGCACTGGTCTGGTCGGGATTCGGTACGGCGGGCCCGTGTGGAACCGGTGTACGGGCTCGACCGGCTCCACCTCCCGTTCAACCTGGCGGTCAGCCTCCCGCCCCGTGGCGAGGGCGCGAGGCTGCGCGTGGAATACGACAGCCGGTTCTTCAGCCGGGGCGATGTGGCCGCCGCCCTGGAGAGCTACCTCCTTCGACTCGAAGCGCTGGCATCCACCACCACCGCCGGCGGTCAGCCACTGGGGTCGTGACGCAAGCGCAGCTCGCCCGGCGTGCATGGAAGGTTGCGGGCGCCCCGGAGCGCCTGGAGTCGCCCACCGGCCACGCACGCCGGTGGGCGCTCTACGTCCTGATCGTCGTCGAGCCCATCCCGGAGATGATTCGGGCGAACGAAAGGACCGCGATCACGACCCTGCGGACGACTTCGGACGTGCGCCGGTATTCCCCGTGGACCGTCAGCCTTCCTCGTCCAGCGCCGATTCGATTTCGGAGATCAACCCACGCGTCCGCCTCCACCTCTTCCCTCCCCCGCAGCGCCTGCCGCGCCGCCTTCACCCGCACGAACCCGCGCACCACCCCTACGCCATCTACCGCTCTATAAAAACCATAGAATCAATTGCCATCCACGCCTCTTGTCGCGTCCATGCGCCCGACGTAAGCTTCCCACACGGACGTTTCCCGCCGCTTCCCCCCATCCAACGGAGACCCGATGAACAAGATGAGCTTGCAGATCGAAACGCTGGACGTGGAGTCGTTCGCCATCCCCGGTGGTGTGGAGGCGACGACGCCGAACGCGGCGCTCGCGTACGATGACGCCTTCCTCATCATCTCGTGCTTCTGCAGCGCCGACTGCTAGGCCGCCGCGGCGCCTGCCGGTTGATCCGTCGGACGGCCCCCCATACATCGAAAGCCCCCGGCGAGCGCCATGCTCGCCGGGGGTGCTCAATTGCAGGTGATCACTTCACCAGCGCCCTCAGCTCTCGCCGAATGCCGCCGCGATCTCCTCCCGCACCCACGCGTCCGCCTCCACCTCTTCCCTTCCCCGCAGCGCCTGCCGCGCCGCCTCCGTGCCGATGCGCCCCAGCGCCCACGCCGCGTGGCCGCGGATGAGCGGCTCCTCGTCGTTCAGCGCGACGGCGAGCGCGGGGACGGCTTCCGGCGCGCCCCAGTTGCCCAGCGCGACGGCCACGTTGCGCAGCAGGCCGCGCCGCTTCGTCCGCTTGATGGGACTGCCTTTGAAGCGCGCGCTGAACTCCTCCTGCGTCATCGTCATCCACTCGATGAGCGACGGCCCGTCCAGCCCCTCGCGCGCCAGGAACGCCTCCTCGGACGAGGGGGTGGCGAAGCGGTTCCAGGGGCAGACTTCCTGTTTCCTGGTTGATCGTGCATTCCGAGCGCGTGGTGATCGAACGCAGAAGTGCGCGGAGGAAGAAAGAAGCGTCTCCCTTTTCCTCCGCGCACTCTGCGTTGAAATCCCCTGTCGACGCACAAGGCCGCCCCCCGATGACCGCCGTCGCCGTCCGCTACGCGCCGGTGGCCACCGGCGCGGGGGCGTCCGGGTCCGGGAGCGCGCGGCGGTCCACCTTCCCGTTCGGCGTCAGCGGGAGCGCGTCCAGCCAGACGAACGACGACGGGACCATGTAGTCGGGGAGGAGCTTGCGCAGGTGGCCGCGGATGGCCACGGCGCGCGGCGGCTCGCCCTCCGCCACCAGGTACGCCATCAGCCGCCGGTCCTCGCCCGCGCCGGCGGCCAGGGCGACGGCCTCGCGCACCGACGGGTGGCCGCGAAGCGCGGCCTCCACCTCGCCGGCCTCCACGCGAAAGCCGCGCACCTTCATCTGCCCGTCGGCGCGGCCCGCGATCTCCACGGCGCCGTCCGGGCGGTACCTGCCCAGGTCGCCAGTGTGGTACATCCGGTCCGCCGCGTCGCCCGTCCACGGGTTGGCGACGAAGCGCGCGGCGGTCAGCTCCGCGTCGTTCAGGTAGCCGCGCGCGAGGTAGGGGGTGCGGATGGCGATCTCCCCCACCTCGCCGATCCCCGCCAGCTTCCCGGCCGGGTTGACGATCAGGAGGTCCACGCCGTCGATGCCGCGGCCGACGGGAAGCGTCTCCCGCTCCGCCGACAGGTCGTCCGGCACCGGCCAGGCGCCCATCGCCTGCGGGGTCTCGGTGGCGCCGTAGAAGTTGACGGCGCGCGCGCCGGGGGCCATCGACCGCAGCGTCCGCACGTCCGCGGCGCGGAGCACGTCCCCGCCAAAGCAGGCCAGCCTGAGCGCGGGAAGCGTCGCGTCCTCGGCGCCCGCGGCGATGAGCTGCATGGTCGCGGGGGTCAGGTGCGAGACGGTGATGCGCTCGCGCCCCATCCACTCCACCAGCCACCCCGGCGTCGCCAGCCCCACCGGGTCCGGGATGGCGATGGAGGCGCCGACGGAGAGCGGCGCAAAGACGTCGCGCAGCAGCGGGTCGTGCGCGAGCCCGGCCAGCAGGGTGAACCGGTCCTCCGCGCCCACGCCCATCTCCCGCCCGTACCAGTCGAAGAAGTGCGCCAGCGGGCGATGCGTCCCCGCCACCGCCCTGGGCGTCCCCGTGGTTCCGGAGGTGAACGCGACGTACGCCAGGTCGTCCGGCCCCACGTCCACGGCGGGCGCTTCGGCGGACTGGTCTTCGACTCCGTCCTTTCCCTTGGCGGCAAGGACGACGGCCGACTTCACCGTCGCCCCGAGCGCCTCCGCCACCTCCGGCGGCACCTCTCCGCCGGCGTCGATCCGCAGCAGGGCCGACGGCCGGGCGATGCGGACGTACTCCGCCAGCCGCGCGGGCGGATACGCGGGGTCCAGCGAGACGAACGCCGCGCCCGCCTTCCACGCCGCCAGGAGCGCGCGGACCAGCGGCGCCGAGCGGTGCGCCCACACGGCCACCGTGTCGCCTGGCCGCACGCCGCCGGCCACGAGCCGATGCGCGATGCGGTTGGCCGCCGCGTCCAGCTCGCCGTACGTCCACCGCTCGCGCGCGTCCTGGATGGCCACCGCGTCGGGCCATTGCGCCGCCCGCCTGCCGACGCGCGCGTGGAGGGCGCCGGTCCACGCCTCGGCCTCGATCGTCCGGGCAGGATCGGGAAGGACGGCGGCCGCCCCTTCGGTCCGCAGCGACAGCGCGCCGACCTCCGCCCCCGGGTCGGCGACGGCCTGCCGCAGGACGGCCGCGACCTGCTCCACCAGCTCGGCGATGCGCGCGGGGCCAAAGAGGCCGGCGGCGTAGACCGCCGTGATCGCCAGCCCGTCGGGCGACGCGCCGGCCTGGAGCGCCAGGTCGCATCCGGCGCCGGGATCGCCGGGGGAGTGCGGCTCGGGGGAGAGCCCGCCGGGGAGGCGCGGCGGGCCGCCATCCAGGCCCAGGTCGTCGAGCCGCACCTGGAAGACGGGCGCGTGCGCCGGCGAGCGCGGCACGCCCAGCGCCTCCACCACGCGCTCGAACGGCACCGCGTGGTGGTCGTGCGCGGCCCGCGTGGCCTCGCGCACCCGCGCCAGGAGCGCGCGGAACGTCGGGTTCTGGGCCAGGCTCACCCGCAGCGCCAGGGTGTTCGGAGCCGGCCCGGTGCCGGCGTGCGCGCCCCCGGCCACCCGCGTGCCGACGACGACGTCGTCCTGGCCGGACCAGCGCGCGAGAACGACATCCAGCGCGGCGAGGAGCACCATGAACGGCGTGGCGCCCTCGCGCCGGGCCAGCGCCCGCACGCCCTCCAGGATCTCCACCCCGAGGAGCGCGCCGGTCACGGCCGCGCGGTGGTCCTGCGCGGCGGCGCGTGGGCGGTCGGTCGGCAGCTCCAGCAGCGGCGGGGCCCCGGCGAGCGTCTCGCGCCAGTAGTCCACTTCGCGCGTCACCACGTCGTCATCGGTCTCATGAGCGGCCCCTTGGAGTACCCCATCGATTGCGAGCATGGCTGAGAGGATGTTTAAGAATCGTACTTCGCGAGAAACCCGCGGTTGATTTCCTGAGGGAGCGCACGCCGGGAAACTTCAACGCGGACAATGCTTTGCGCACGACCGAAGGATCTACTTCGCAGGGTACCGAGCCAGCCGATGCGCCGGTTCCTTCCACGGGACGGTAGATCCTTCGGTCGGCGCCAGAGTTCGCAGCACGGGATGGAATCGGCGGCGCCTCCCTCAGGAAATCAACCGTGGGGAGCGCTTCGTAAACACATCCCGAGAGGAGCGAACCCGGAACGGAACAGCGGGTCTTCCGCTGCCCCGCCGGGCATCAGCCCCCGCCCGCGGCGGACGCGCGGATCGCACGGGAGATCGCCGCCCCCACCACCTCCACGTTCCCCTTCTTCCACATCGAGTGGTGCGTACCCGGAAGGACCTCCAGCCGGAACGGAGCGCCCCCCGGCATGTCCAGCCAGCCGCGGCGCGGGTCCGTCGCCGGGTCGTCGGTGGTGAAGAGGTGGACGGGGACCGGGAGCGGCCCGGGGACGAACTCCGCAAAGGCGCGCTTGAGGAGGGCGATCCGGCTCTCCACCCGCTCGGCCCGGGCCACGGTGACCGTCTCGGGAAGGAGCCCCCGCGCCTTGCACGTGGCGATGAAGGCCGGCAGGTCCTGGCCCTCGGTATCGTCCTTCAGCGCCCCGAGCGCCTCGGGCGTGGCCGGCGACAAGCCGCTGTCCCGGGCCAGCAGCTCCAGCACCGCGAACTGCCGCGCCCGCGGCGAGTCCCGGTTCGGCAGGCCGGCCGGGTTGGTGCCGTCCAGCAGCCCGACGAACTCCACCCGCCGTCCCGTCATGACCAGCCGTTCCGCCACCGCGTAGGCGAAGACCCCGGCCGCCGACCACCCCGCCAGGCGATACGGCCCCTCCGGCTGCACCTCCGTAATCATCCGCACCAGCCGGGTCACCAGGTCGTCCAGGGAGCCGAGCTCGTCCGGGTCGTTGAGCGGCCCCGGCAGGGCATAGATGGGGATCTCGGCGTCCAGGTGCGCGCGGAGAAGCTGCCCGTAGAAGACGACCCCCTGCGTGTCGTGCGCCACGAACAGGGGGCGCTCGGAGCCGGTCTCCCTGACCGGGATGGCGTGGTCGGTGCCAAACCACGCGCCGTTCCCGGCCAGGCACGTCGCGAGGTCGCAGAGCGTCGGGTGCGTGAACACGTCCTCCACCGTCGCCGCGGGGTTCAGCGCCTCGCGCACCCGGTTCACCAGCCGGACGGCGAGCAGGGAGTGGCCACCCAGGTCGAAGAAGTGGTCGCGCCGGCTCACCTGCTCCACCCCCAGCAGATCCTCCCAGATCTCCGCCAGCACCTGCTCCGTCAGAGTGCGCGGCGCCTCGGGGCCGCGGCGCGCGTACGCCGCGCCGTCCGGCGCCGGGAGCGCCTCGCGGTCCAGCTTGCCGTTGCTCGTGAGCGGAAGCGCCTCCAGCCGCACGTACGCCGCCGGCACCATGTACGCCGGCAGGCAGGCGTCGAGGTGCGCCCTCAGCGCGTCGGCCGCGGCCTCGCCGACGACGTAGGCCACCAGCCGCTTCACCCCCGGGGCGTCTTCCCGCGCCAGCACCACCGCCTGGCGCACCGCCCGGTGCTCGCGGAGCCGCGCCTCGATCTCGCCCGGTTCGATGCGGAAGCCGCGGATCTTTACCTGGAAGTCGGCGCGCCCCAGGAACTCCAGTGTCCCGTCGGTCCTCCAGCGGCCCCGGTCGCCGGTGCGGTACATCCGCGCGCCGCCTTCCGTCGAGAACGGATCGGGGACGAAGCGATCCGCCGTCAGCCCGGTGCGGCCCCGGTAGCCGCGCGCCACGCCGGCCCCGCCCACGTACAGCTCGCCCGCCACGCCCACCGGCGCCGGCGCGCCCCGCGGGTCCAGGACGTAGATCCGCGCGTTGGCGATCGGCCGGCCGATGGCGGGCGCACGGACATCCCCGGCCGGACACGGGTGCCAGGTCGAATCGATGGTCGCCTCGGTGGGGCCATACAGGTTGACCACCTCGCCCACGCCCGCCGCCCTCGCCTCCTCCACCAGCGCCGACGAAAGCGGCTCACCTCCACAGAAGAGGGTACGGCAGGGGAGCGATCCGTCCGCCGGAAGCGCGCCGAGCACCGCCTGCAGGACGGTCGGGACGAACTGGGCGATGGTGACCCCGCCCTCCTGGACGGCGCGCCCGATGGCGCCCGCGTCCCTGGCCGCGGCGGAGGAGAGGAGCAGCATCCGCGCGCCGGTGGCCAGCGGCGTCCACAGCTCCCACACCGACGCGTCGAACGAGATCGACGTACGCTGCAGCACCGCGTCGCGCGCGCCGATGCCGAACGTCGCGGCCTGCCACGCGGTGTGGTTGACCAGGCTGCGGTGCTCCACCATCACGCCCTTGGGACGGCCGGTGGAGCCGGAGGTGTAGATGATGTACGCCAGGTGGCCGGGCGTGAGCCCCGCGCGCGCGGGGTTCGTCTCCGGCCCCTGCGCCCACGCCGGGGCGGGGGCGTCGAGATCGACCACCGGAACGTCCAGTCCCGCGAACGTGCCGGCCAGCGACGCCTGCGTTACGAGCGCCGCCGGCGCGCTGTCCTCCAGCATGTAGTGCAGCCGGTCGGCGGGGTACGCCGGGTCCAGCGGCACGTAGGCGCCGCCCGCCTTGAGGATGGCCAGCAGGCCGGCGACCATCGCCGGGCCGCGCTCCACGCACACCCCCACCCGTGCGTCCGGCCCCACGCCCAGCGCGCGGAGGTGGTGCGCCAGTCGGTTCGCCCGTGCGTTCAGCTCCGTGTAGGTGAGACGCTCTGCTTCGAACGACACCGCCTCCGCGCCGGGCGTCCGCTCCACCTGGGCTTCGAAGAGCTCGTGGACGCACGCGCCGGCGGGGAACGCAGAGCCGGAAGCGTTCCACTCCTCCACCACCATGCGCCGCTCGGCCGTGGAGAGCAGGTCCAGCCTGTCCACGGGCTTCGCGTCGTCCGCGGCCATCTGTTCCAGCGCGCGGCGCAGGTAGCCCACGTGCCGCTCGATGGTCGCCCGGTCGAAGAGCGCGGTCGCGTACTCCACGTCGCCGACGATGCGCGCGCCATCCTCCCCGAGCGTCAACAACAGGTCGAACTTGGCTCGATCGCTCTCCGCCGCGCCCGCGCGGCCGACCGCCAGCCCCGGCAGCTCCAGTGTGCCGTCCGGCGCGTTCTGCCACGCGAACATCACCTGGAAGAGCGGGCTGTGCGCCAGGCTGCGCGCGGGCTGCACCCGCTCCACCACCTGCTCGAGCGGGATGTCCTGGTTCCGCTGCGCCTCCAGCGCATGCGTCTTCACTCGCTGAAGCAACTCCCCCACCCTCGGCCCGTCCGACAGGTCCACGCGCAGCGGCAGGGTGTTGACGAAGAAGCCGATCAGCTCCTCGACCTCGGCGTGGCCGCGGTTGGCGCTCGGGGTGCCGACGACGACCTCGTCCTGGCCCGACAGCCGGGCGAGCACGGCCGCCCATCCGGCGAGCAGCGTCATGTGAAGGGTGGCGCCGTGCCGCTGCCCCAGCGTCTTGAGCGCCGCGGTCAGCGCCTCGTCCAGCTCCACGTCCACCGACGCGCCGGCGAAATCCTGCTTCGCCGGGCGCGGGTGGTCGGTGGGCAGCTCCAGCAGTTCCGGCGCGCCGGCCAGCGTTTCGGTCCAGTACTCCGCCTGCGCCTCCAGGACGGGCCCTTCGACCCAGCGGCGGTGCCACGCGGCGTAGTCGGCGTACTGCACCGGCAGCGGCGGGAGCGGATCGGCCTCGCCGCGCGTGAAGGCGGTGTACAGCGCGCCCAGCTCGCGGTGCAGCACCCCCATCGACCAGCCGTCGGAGACGATGTGGTGCATGGTCAGCAGCAGCACGTGGTCGTCCGCCGCCATGCGCACCAGCCGCCCGCGGACCAGGGGCCCCTGCGCCAGGTCGAAGAGCGCGCTCGCCTCGTCCTGCACCAGGCGGCGCAGCTCGTCCTCCGCGTCCGGCGCGGCACGCAGGTCGTGCTCCACCAGCCCGAGCCCGCTCTCTTCGGCCGGGGCGATGTGCTGGACCGGCTCGCCATCCACCGTCGGGAAGGTGGTGCGCAGCACCTCGTGGCGGGCGACGATGCGGTCCAGCGACCGCGCCAGCGCGCCGCGGTCCAGCTCGCCCCGCAGCCGCAGGCCCATGGGCATGTGGTAGGTACTGCCCAGGTTCCCGAGCTGCTCCAGGAACCACAGCCGCTGCTGCGCGAACGACAGCGGGACGTTGCCCGTGCGATCCACACGCTCGATCGCGGCCGCTTCCGCGCGCGCGGCCGTCTGCACCCCCCGCGCGAAGTCCGCCAGCACGGGCCGCTCGAACACGTCGCGCGGCGAGGCCTCCACGCCCAGCGCCTGCCGCACCCGCGAGACGACGCGCACCGCGAGCAGCGAATGCCCGCCCAGCGCGAAGAAGTCGTCTCCGCGCCCGATGCGCCCGATTCCCAGCAGCTCCGCCCAGATCGCCGCGACCGCCTCCTCCGCCTTGCCGGACGGCGCCTCGTACCCACGCGCGGAGAACGCATCGCCCTCGGGCGCGGGAAGCGCCTTGCGGTCGACCTTGCCGTTGGGGGTAAGCGGAAGCGTCTCCAGCCGCACGTACGCCGCCGGCACCATGTATTCGGGCAAAAGCTCGGAGAGATGCGCCCGCAGCACGTCCGCCCCGGCCGTCCCGTCGCCCGCCACGTAGGCCACCAGCCGCTTCTCGCCCGGCGCGTCCTCGCGTACGAGCACCACCGCCTCGCGCACCCCGGCGTGCTCCAGCAGCCGCGCCTCGATCTCGCCCGGCTCGATGCGGAACCCGCGGATCTTCACCTGGTGGTCGGTCCTGCCCAGGAACTCCAGTGCGTGCGTGCGTGAGTGCGTCCGTGCGTCCGTGCGCGAGTCCGTGGATTCCGCACCCGCTTCCGCACGTTCCTCTACCCACCGCACCCTGTCGCCGGTGCGATACAGCCGCGCGCCGGGATCGGCCGAGAAGGGATCGGGGACGAAGCGCTCCGCCGTAAGCCCCGGCCGCCCCAGGTAGTCGCGCGCCAGGCTGGCGCCGCCCAGGCACAGCTCGCCGGGCACCCCCACCGGCGCCACACTCCCCCCGGGCTGCACCACGTACAGCGCGGCGTTCCCCAGCGGCCGCCCCACCATCTGCCGCGACGCCGCTTCCCCGCCCAGCCGATGCGCGGCGCAGATGATCGCCGCCTCCGTGGGGCCGTAGAGCACGTGGATCTCCGCCGCCGGGAACGCGATGCGCATCTCCTCCAGCAGGTCGGGCGCGACCGCGTCGCCGCCCACGAAGGCGTGGCGCAGCGTGCCCAGCACCCCCCCGGACGTCGCGCGGACCTCCTCCACGATGCGGCGCATCAGCGCCGGCACGGCGTGCAGCACGGTGCACCCGGCCAGGTCCTCCACCAGCCGCGGCACGTCCGGCACCCGCTCGCGCGGCACCAGCCGCACGGTGCCGCCGCCCAGCAGGGGAAGCAGCGTCTCGAACAGCCAGATGTCGAAGGCGAAGGAGGCCAGCGAGGGCACGCGGTCGCCGGCACCGAACCCGAACGCCTCGCCCGCCACGGCCAGCGTGGCGCCGAGGCTCCCGTGCGGCACCCGCACACCCTTGGGACGGCCGGTGGACCCCGAGGTGTAGATTACGTACGCCAGGTGTCCGGGCTCCAGCCCGCCGCGCTCCGGGTCCGTCTCCGGGAGCGAGGCCCACGCCGGCGCCGCGGCGTCCAGCTCGACCACCAGGACGCCCGCGCCGCGGACACGATCACGCAGATGCGTCTGCACGAGCACCGCCTCCGGGGCACTGTCGGCCAGCATGTACGCCAGGCGCTCCGCCGGGTAGTCCGGGTCCAGCGGCACGTACGCGCCGCCCGCCTTGAGCACCGCCAGCACCCCCACCACCATCTCGGGGCCCCGTTCCACGCAGATCCCCACCCGCGCCTCCGGCCCTACGCCGAGCGAGCGGAGATGGTGCGCGAGACGGTTGGCCCGCGCGTTCAGCTCCGCGTAGCTCAGCGTCTCGTCTTCGAAGACGAGCGCCTCCGCGCCGGGCGTGCGCTCCACCTGGGCCTGGAAGAGCTCGTGGACGCACGCGCCGGCCGGGCGGTCGGCCCCGGTGGCGTTCCATTCCTCCGCCATCCGGCGCCGCTCGGCCGCGGAGAGCAGCTCCAGCCGGTCCACCGGCGCCGAGTCGTCGGCGACCATCGCCTGAAGCACCCGGAGGAGGTAGCCCACGTACCGCTCCACCGTCACCCGGTCGAAGAGCGCGGTGGCGTAGGTCGCTTCGCCCGTGATCCGCCCGCCGCTCGGCGCCAGGCTCAGCATCAGGTCGAACGCGGCTGCCTCCTCCGCCACGTCGAGCGGCGCCGCGGCGATGCCCGGCAGCTCCAGCTCGCCGCCGGTCATCTCCTGCCACGCCAGCGCCACCTGGAAGATGGGCGTGTGCGACAGGCTGCGCGCCGGCCGCACCCGCTCCACCACCTGCTCGAAGGGGAAGTCCTGGTTCTGCTGCGCCTCCAGCGCCCGCTCGCGTACGCGTCCCAGCAGCTCCGCCACCGTGGGCGCGCCCGACAGCTCCACCCGCAGCGCCAGCGTATTGACGAAGAACCCGATCAGCCCCTCGATCTCGCGGCTCCCGCGGCCCGCCGACCCCGTGCCCACCACCACATCGTCCTGGCCGGACAACCGGGCGAGCACCACCGCCCACCCCGCCAGCAGCGTCATGAACGGCGTGGTCCCATGCCGCTGCGACAGCGTCCTGAGCGCCGCGGTCAACGCCTCGTCCAGCTCCACCTTCACCGACGCACCGGCGAAGTCCTGCCGCGCCGGGCGGGGGCGGTCCGTCGGCAGCTCCAGCAGCTCCGGCGCGCCAGCAAGCGTCTCCGTCCAGTACTCGGCCTGCGCCTCCACGGCGTGACTGCTCACCCAGCGCCGGTGCCACACGGCGTAGTCCGCGTACTGCACGGGAAGCGGCGGCAGCGGGTCGGCCTCGCCACGCGAGAACGCGGTGTAGAGCACCATCAGCTCCCGCGCCAGCACCCCGATCGACCACCCGTCGCTCACCACGTGGTGCATCGTCAGCAGCAGCGCGTGATCGTCCGGACCCATCCGCACCAGACGGCCACGCACCAGCGGCCCCACCGCCAGGTCGAACGGCGCCGCAACCTCCTCCGTCGCCAGGCGCCGCAGCTCACTCTCCAGGTCCGCGCACGGAATGAGGTCGTGGTCCAGCAGGGTAAAGCCGTGCGCGTCCGCCGGCGCGATCCGCTGCTCCGGCTCGCCCTGCGCCGCGGGGAAGGTCGTGCGCAGCGACTCGTGGCGCGCCACGATCCGCTCCAGCGCCCGCGCCAGGGCGGTGCGGTCCAGCCCGCCGCGCAGCCGCACCCGCCACGCCACGTGGTACGCCGCGCCCGCGCCTTCCATCTGATCGATGAACCACTGCCGCTGCTGCGAAAACGACAGCGGCAGCGGCGACCCGTCGCGTGGCACCGGCACCAGCGGCGGGACTCCGGCGTCGCCGGGCGTCTCCGCCCGCAGCGCCTCCACGCGGCGCGCCAGCTCCGCCAGCGTCGGCGCCTCGAACACCGCCCGCAGCGGCAGCTCGGTCCGGAACGCCTCCCGCACCCGCGAGACCAGCTGTGTGGCGAGCAGCGAGTGCCCGCCCAGCTCGAAGAAGTGGTCCTCCGCCCCCACCCGCTCCACCCCCAGCACCTCCGCCCAGATCCCCGCCATCCGCGCCTCGGCCGGCGTGCGCGGCGCCACGTACGTCCCCCCGCGCGAGCCGGGCGTGTCGGGCGCGGGGAGCGCAGCGCGGTCCACCTTGCCGTTGGGAGTGACGGGGAACGACTCCAGCACCACGAAGGCGCCCGGCACCATGTACTCCGGCAGCCGGGCGCGGGCGGCCTCGCGAAGCGCGGGGACGAGCGCGCGCATGCGGCGGCCCCACTGCGGATCGTTGGCGTAGCTCTCCCACGGCCGCTCCGCATCCCCCGCCGCGGGGAAGCGCGCGACATTGGCGGTCGTGACAGGGGCGGCCGGATGGAAGAGCACGTCCAGCGTGCCGGACGCGCCGGGGCGCACCTCCACGACACGCCCCATCTCCTCGCCAAGCGCGAACAGCGCCTCCGGGGCGATCCCGCCCGCGTCCCGGGCCGCGAGCGCCCGCAGGGCCGCCGCATCCGTCTTCTCACCGCCGGCCGACACCAGCTCGTACGCGCGGACGTGCTCGCGGACCCGCGCGTCGGGCACGCCACGGACGAGCAGCGCGGACGCGCTTCCCTCCGCCAGCGCCCGCACGCCGTCCGCATCCTCCCCGCCCCACTCCCAGACGACTGGTGCCGCAGCGGCCCCGTCGGCATCGAGGTGCAGCACGACGTCGTAGCGGAAGCGCGAGACCTCGTTGTCGTACGCACCCCGCTTCACCTGCACTTCGACGCGCCCCAGCCGCGGCATCCGCGCCCGCACCGCCTCGAACAGCGCCGGATCGACCAGCAGCTCCTGCTCCTCCGCCATCCCCCGCCTCACCCGCGCCCCCAGCCGCTCGGCAGGGAGGTCGTCGGGTGCGCGGGCGAGCTCCACCGAGGCGTGGAAG